>Ga0233425_10004403_pt1 | contig 23699 bp, 21 predicted proteins | sample Watercolumn_Towu_2_FD_181712 | JGI IMG/M metagenome (GOLD analysis project Ga0233425, IMG submission 181712) | Freshwater microbial communities from Lake Towuti, South Sulawesi, Indonesia - Watercolumn_Towuti2014_140_MG | ecosystem: Environmental > Aquatic > Freshwater > Lake | place... | reverse complement strand
CCGACGTGGTCACGCCGGGCATCCGGCTCGAGCCTGGGGCGACGGACGACCAGAAGCGCGTGCTGACCCCCGCCGAGGCCCTCAGGGCCGGGGCCAGCCACCTGGTGGTGGGCCGCGCGCTCACGAAGCCCGCCGACCCGGGCGCCGCGCTCGACGACCTGGCGCGGGCCATCGAGGGCGCATGATCGACCACGTGGAGGGCTGGAACCCGGTGCTGGGGCTCTTGAAGCACGCCCCCGAGCGCGTGCGCGAGGTCACGCTGCGCGACGGCCCCGACACGCCGCGCGTGCAGCGCCTGCGCGAGGCCTGCGCCCGGGCCGGCGTCGCGCTGCGGGAGCTGCCGGCCCTCCCGGCGCGCGACCGCGACGAGCGCGCCGAACGCGTCGCGGCCCGCATCGAGCCCTGGCAGCCCGCCGACTGGCACGCCTGGATGGCCTCGCTGGACCCGGCGAAGGCCCCCATGGTGGTGGCCCTGGACCAGGTGACCGACCAGGGCAACCTGGGCGCCATCCTGCGGAGCGCCGAGTTCTTCGGGGCCGCGGGCGTGCTGATCCCCAAGGACCGCAACGCGCCCGTGACGCCCGCCACCCTGCGCGCCAGCCAGGGCGCCCTGCTCTTCGTCGACGTGGTGCCGGTCACGAACCTGGCCCGCGCCCTGGGCGAGCTGAAAGAGCTTGGCTTCTGGGTGGTGGGCTCGGCGCTGGAGGGCACCCCGACGCTGGCCGACGTGGACCCGCGACAGCCCACGGTGCTGGTGCTGGGCGCCGAGGATCAGGGCCTGCGGCGCCTGACGCGCGAGTGCTGCGACCTGTTGGTGCGCGTGCCGGGGCGCGGCGTGACCGAGAGCCTGAACGTCAGCGCCTTCGCGGCGCTGGCGCTCTACGACCTCAACCGAGCACGCCCCGCCGGGTGAGCTCGCCCCGCAGCGCCTCCGCCCCCGTGAACACCACCCCCTCCATCCCCACCGCCCGCGCGGCGTCGACGTTGGCGGGCACGTCGTCGACGAACAGGCAGTCGCCCGGCTCGAGGCCATAGCGCTCGAAGAGCACGCGGTACAGGCGCGGGTCGGGCTTGCGCACGCCCTCGGCCCCCGAGATGACGATGCCCCGGAAGAGGTCGAGGAAAGCGTAGCGCGCCCGCACGGGCGGGAAGGTCTCGGCGGACCAGTTCGACAGCGCGTAGCAGGGCACGCCGGCGACCACGAGGTCGCGGAGGATGGCCACCGAGCCCTCGATGGGGCCCACCACCATCTCCTGCCAGCGCTCGGCGTAGGCGCGGATCAGCGCCGCGTGCTCGGGGAAGAGGGCCACGCGCTCGGCCACGCCGATCGCGAAGGGCTTGCCGCTGTCCATCTCCTCGTTCCAGGCGTGGGGGCAGACGCGGGCCAGGAAGTCGTCGACCGCAGCCTCGGTGGGAAGCAGCTTGCGGTACAGGGTGCGCGGGCTCCAGTCGAGGAGCACGCCGCCGAGGTCGAAGACGACGACGCGCTTCCCGTCCCGATGCGTAGGGGCATGACATGTCATGCCCCTACATACCACGTTGCCCCGCCCGGGCAATGCATCATGAACAATTCTCGGCGCGGCGCGTCCATGGTAACGTACGCGCCGTTCTCGCACGGGAGGTCCGCATGCGCCTTCGTACCCTCTCCGTCCTGGCCCTGACGCTCGCCTCGACCGCCCTGATGGCCGGCCCGCGCGACGTGGCCATCCACGTGACGCGCCTGGGCGGCGATCGCGGCTCGGCCCAGCCCTACGTCGATCGCCTGCTGCGCCACCTGGAGAAGCTGACCGGCTGGCCCGCGGCCTCGACCAGCGGCGCGTTCACGGTGTCGAAGAAGGAGGCCCTGGCCTTCCTGGACCAGGCGCAGCCCGGCTACGCCCTGCTGGAGCCCGCCCTGTACTTCGAGCTTCGGAAGGCCCGCGACCTCACGCCCCTGGGGCAGGTGGAGAGCGCCGACCTGGTGTCGCCCCGCCTGAACGTGGTGGTGAAGGACCCGGCCCTGAAGACGCTGGCCGACCTGAAGGGCAAGCGCCTGTGGACCACCCTGGGCGACACGCCGCGCTACCTGTCGGCCGTGGTGCTCGAGGGCAGGCTGGACCTGGCCGGCGTGCAGGTCAAGGCCCTCGGCCAGGCCCTGAAGGGCGTGCGCGGCGTGCTGCGCGGCGACTGCGACGCCACCACCCTCGACGACGATCAGCTGGCCAAGGCGCGCGAGATGACCGGCGGCGCCGACCTGCGCGTGCTGGCCACGTCGCCCGCCCTGCCGGCCATCCCGGTGGTGGCCGTGGGCAAGGCGCTGCCCGAGGCCGACCGCGCCGCGCTGGTCAAGGCGCTGCTGGGGCTCTGCGGCACGGCCGAGGGCGCGGCCATCTGCAAGGAGATGCACATCGGGCGCTTCGTGCCCGTCGACGCCGCGGCGTTTTCGCGAGCGCAGGCGCTCTGGGGCGAATAGCCTAGCGGCATGAGAGTTCTGCTCGTCCAGCCCGCCTGGGAGCGCACCTTCGGACGCATGGGCCGCGTGGGGGCCGCCTACGCGTCTCCGGCCCTGGGCCTCGGACTGCTCGCGTCGCTGTCCCGGGGGGCCGGCCACGAGGTGACCCTGCTCGAGGGCCAGGCAGAGGGCGAGAGCGTGGCCCAGACCGCCGCGCGCATCGTGGCCTCTGCCCCCGACGTGGTGGGCTTGTCGGGCATGACCCCCTCGCACTCGGCGGTGGTCGAGCTGGCGGGGCTCCTGAAGGCGCTCCTGCCGCCGGTGCCGTTGATCCTGGGGGGAGTGCACGTCACGCTGCTGGGCGCCGAGGCGCTCCCGCCCGAGATCGACTACGGCTTCCGGGGCGAGGCCGAGGAGCAGTGGCTGCCGCTGCTCGAGGTGGTGGCCGGGCGCCGCGAGCCGGGCAGCGTGCCGGGGCTCGTCTGGCGCCTCCCCGACGGCCGGGTGATCGACAACGGCGTGGCGCCGGTGGTGGCCGACCTCGACGCCCTGCCCCAGGTGGCCTGGGATCTCTACCACCTCGACGCCTACCGCGACACCGTGGGCGCACGCGCCGGCGTGCGGTTCTTCAGCGTGCTCCTCAGTCGCGGTTGCCCCTTCCCCTGCGTGTTCTGCTCGGCCGCCGCCCTGCAGGGCCGCCGCCTGCGCTACCGCTCGGTCGACCACGTGATGACCGAGCTCCGCGCGCTGGTCGAGCGCCACGACGTGCACCACGTCATCTTCCAGGACTCGAACCTGACGGTGAACCGCCGCCTGGTCGAGGAGCTGTGCGACCGCCTGGAGGAGGCCCGGCTCGACCTGACCTTCGAGGGCTGGACGCGCGCCGACCTGGTCGACCGCGAGCTGCTGGTGCGCCTGAAGCGTGCGGGGCTCGTGCGCATCCAGTTCGGCATCGAGTCGGGCAACCCCGAGGTGCTGCGGCTCTTGAAGAAGCACGTGAGCCACGAGCAGATCCGCGCCGCGTTCCGCCTGGCCGGCGAGCTGGGCCTCGAGGCCAGCTGCACGGCCATGATGGGCCTGCCCGGCGAGACCGAGGCCGAGGTGTGGGAGACCGTGCGCTTCATCCGCAGCATCCCCGAGATCGACCACTCGCCGCTGTCGCTGGCCGTGCCCTACCCCGGCACCGAGCTGCGCCGCATGGCCGAGGCGGGGGAGCACGGCCTGCGGCTGGTCAGCAACGACTGGGACCGCTACCGGCGCTACGACGGCGGCGTGCTGGAGGTGAACGGCCAGAGCCCCGAGGCGCTGCAGCGGCTGCAACGGCGGGCCCTGATCTGGATGCACCTGACGCCGCGCCGGGTCTGGGCCACGGTGCAGCGCTTCGGCCTCGTGAATGTGATACGCGCGGCGCTGGGTCGTTGAGGCCCAGGCGTTTCTGTGCTAAGAACGCGCGGCCCGAAGAGGATCCGACCCCATGCGCGAGACCCTGCTGTACCCCTTCTTCCGCTTCGTCCTGGCCCGGCGCTGGTGGATCGTGGGCGTGTACGCCGTGCTGCTGGCGGCCGCGGTGCCCTACGCCCTGAAGGTCCAGCAGGACAACGCCATCGACCGCCTGATCGTGCAGGACGACCCCGACTTCCTGGCCACCCAGGCCTTCACCAAGGTGTTCGGCGGGGCCGAGTACGTGGTGCTGTTCGCCGAGACCGACCGCCCGTGGGCCCCCGACGTCATCGCGAAGCTCGACGCCCTCGAGAAGGGGCTGGCCACGCTGCCCCGGGTCAGCACCAACTCCGTCATGTCCATCTTCCGGCGCGCGCACGCCGACGCGTCGCCCCAGGCCGACCCCCAGGCCTTCAAGGCCTTCGCCGCCGGCACACCGCTGTTCCGCCAGCAGGGCCTGCTGGGCGACGGCTTCTTCGGCATCCCGCTGATCCTCGACGTGCAGGGCCCCGAGCAGCGCCTGGCGGTCCTCGCGGCCATCGACCGCGCCGTGGCCGACACGGTGGCCGACCCCGCGCCGCTCACCGCGCTGCGCAAGGTGGGCGAGCCCTACGTCAACGACTACCTGAACCGCGGCTCGGCCGAGGGCGGGATGAAGCAGTTCCCGCTGTTCGGCCTGTTCGTGGTGGTGCTGGTCATGGGGCTCTACCGCTCGTGGCGCGCGCTGGGCGCCTTCGTGGTGTCCATGGGCGTGAACGTGGGGCTGGCCGTGGGCTACATCGGCCTGGTGGGGGGCACGTTCACCATCGTGTCGGTGCTCATCCCCATGACGCTGCTGGTCACCTGCCTGGCCACGCTGGTCTATACCCACTCGCGCTACGTCGAGCGGCCCCACGACCGCGACCTCGACGACCACCACGTGTTCGCGCTGGCCAACAAGTTCCTGGCCTGCACGGCGTCGGTGCTGGCGTCGGCCGTGGGCTTCGCGGCGCTGGTGGTCTCCGACATCCGGCCCATCCGCGAGATGGGCCACTGGCTGGCGGTGGGGCTGCTCATCACGTGGGCCATCAACTTCACGCTGTTCCCGGCCCTGCAGAAGATCCTGAACACCCCCACGCAGCTCGAGCGCAAGACGGCCGCCCAGTGGTTCCACCGCGCCGCCCTGTGGATGCCGCGCGTCAGCCATCGCTGGCGCTGGGTCAGCGTGCCCCTGTCGCTGGTGCTCTGCGGGCTGGGCGCCGTGGCGCTGTTCGGCGTGCCGGGCGTGCTGCCGCCCATGCAGATGCTGACCCACCCCGTCGACTACGTGAACAAGTCCACCGACCTGTACAAGGACACCAAGCGCGTCGAGCAGCTGATCCCGGGCCTGTCCATCGCCGACGTGTGGCTGCACGGCAAGGTGGGCACCCTGAGCCAGCCCGGGGTCGTCCGGGGGCTCGACGCCTTCCAGCGGGCGCTCGAGAAGGAGCCGCTGGTGGGCTCGGCCGTGGGGCCGACCACGGTGCTTCGCATGCTGCGCTACGTGGGGGGCCACGGCGACCAGCTGCCGACCGATCCCGACGAGCTCGAGGCGTTGACCGACACGCTCGAGGGGCTGGTCGACCAGGAGCCCCTGCTGGCCCGGTTCGTGAACAAGGGCGACATGTCCGACACTCACGTCACGCTGGTCACGCGCATCACCGACTTCCCCACCTACCAGGCGTTGGGCGCGCGGGTGGCCGAGCTGTGGAAGCAGGCCGTGGACAAGGAGCCCGCGCTCAAGGAGTTCGAGGTGGGCCCCGACGGGCCGACCATGGCGGGCCTCGGCCGCCTGCAGACCAAGGTGTCGCACAACCTGGTGCCCACCCTCACCGAGTCGTTCGCGCTGACGGTGCTGATCATCTTCAGCGTGTTCCTGTTCGTGTTCAGGAACGGTGCGGCGCGGCTCATGGCCATGATCCCGTCGCTGTTCGCCATCCTGGTCATGTTCGGGGTCATGCGGCTCACGGGCATGTCGCTGAACGTGGCCACCATCCTGATCGCGTCCACGGTGCTGGGCACGTCCGAGAACGACCAGATCCACTTCTTCTACCACTTCCTCGAGGGTCGCGACGGCGCGGGCACCGAGGCCGGCCTGCGTCACACCCTGGTGATCGCCGGGCGCTCGATCTTCTTCGCCACCCTCATCAACGCCGTGGGCTTCCTGGCGTTCGCCCTGAGCGACCTTCCGCCCATCCGCGAGTTCGCGCTGCTGGCGGCCCTGGCCTTCACGCTGTCGATGCTGGCCGACTTCACGGCGCTGCCGGGCGCGCTGTGGATGGTGTTCCGCGACAAGCCCGACGCCGCTCCGAAGGAGTGACCATGGGTCGTCACCTCTGCCTCGCGTGGCTCCTGCTGCTCGGCTCCCTGGTCGGCTGCGGCTCGCCGCGATTGTGCTGCGTCGACGAAGTGGGCAGGCACCGCTGGGACGAGCTGCCCACCACGCGCGCCGAGCTGCTGGCCGTGGCCACGGGGGCCGTGCGCGACGACGCCGACCACCGTGAGCTGGTGCGCGGCGTGATGGCGGCCTGCCGGGCCCTGTCGCTGCAGCGCGACGACGGCGAGGCGGCGCTCTTGGCCGCCATGGGCTGCTTCGAGCTGCGCGACCGCGGCACCATCCCCGACTGGCTGTGGGCCGACTGCGTGCCCTTCTCGGAGACCGCGGCCGACGAGCTCCCCAAGGACGCCCGCGCCCAGTACACGCTGGCCCTGAACGTGGGCCTCGAGACCCAGAACCAGAACCCCAAGGACGCCCTGTTGAACGTGGCCTGGATCCTGACGGCGCTCGACGCGGCCGCGGCCCTCGACGAGGGGCTCGACGAGGGCGGTCCCCTGCGCGTCACGGGCCTCTTGTACCTGCGCACGCCGGCGTGGCCCACCAGCATCGGCGACACCGAGAAGGCGCTCGAGGCCCTGCACGCGGCGGTGTCGAAGTACCCGACCCACCCCATGAACCACCTGGCCCTGGCCGAGGCGCTGATCGCGGACGACGCCTGCCAGGAGGCCCTGGTCGAGATCGACGCCGCGCGCAAGGCCATCGACCCGGCCAAGCACCAGTGGCGCGCCGAGCGGTACTCCCGCGAGGCCTCCGCGCTCGAGGCCAAGGCCCGCGCGGCGCTCGGCGAGCCCGCGAATTAGACGCCGGTTTCCGAGTCGGCTACGATTCGACCAGGAACAGCGCTCGCGGAGGAAGCATGGTCAAGAACTTCGTGCTCGACACGAACGTCCTGCTGCACGACGCGCACGCGATCTTCGGCTTCGCCGACAACATGGTCTGCCTGCCCATCTACGTCATCGAGGAGATCGACAACTTCAAGCGCGACCTGACCGAGCTGGGTCGCAACGCCCGCGAGGTGGCCCGCAAGCTCGACGAGCTGCGCCGGTCGGGCAACCTGCGCGACGGCGTGCCCCTCGAGAATGGGGGGCACCTGCGCGTGATCTTCGCCGAGCACGTGGCCACCAACGGCAACGGCAAGGGCAAGGCGCCCGACGGCAAGACCATGGACAACAAGATCCTCCAGGCCGCCCTGGAGCTCAAGGAGCACGAGCCCGACACGTCCTGCGTGCTCATCACCAAGGACATCAACCTGCGCATCCGCGCCGACGCGCGCGGCCTGGCCGCCGAGGACTACGACCGCGAGCAGATCGACGTGTCCGAGGTCTACACCGGCTACCGGCAGGTCGAGGTGCACGACGACGTGCTGGCCGCGTTCTTCGAGGCCCACGAGGTGGCGCTGGAGGGCATCGAGCTGTTCGCCAACGAGTACGTGATCCTGAGCACGCCCTCCGGGGGGCAGCCGGCCTATGGGCGCTTCGACGCCGCCAGGGGCCGCGTGGTGCCGGTGCTCGACTCGCGGCGCAAGCGCGTCTTCGGCATCCGCGCCAAGAACCCCGAGCAGATGTTCGCGCTCGACGCGCTGATGAACGACGACCTGAAGCTGGTCACGCTGGTGGGCAAGGCCGGCACGGGCAAGACGCTGCTGGCGCTGGCGGCGGGCCTGGCCAAGGTGAACGACGACGGCGTGTACACCAAGCTGCTGGTGTCCAGGCCCGTCATCCCCCTGGGGCGCGACATCGGCTTCCTGCCCGGCGACATCGAGGAGAAGATGCAGCCGTGGATGAAGCCGGTGTACGACAACCTGGAGTTCCTCCTGAGCCTGAACCCCTACGCGGGCGACGGCAAGAAGGGAGGCCAGGACGAGCTGCCCATGGACGGCGTGGTCGAGGTCGAGCCGCTGACGTACCTGCGCGGGCGCAGCATCCCCAACCAGTACATCGTCATCGACGAGTCGCAGAACCTGACGCCCCACGAGGTCAAGACCATCATCACGCGCGCCGGCGAGGGCACCAAGATCGTGCTGACGGGCGACCCGTACCAGATCGACAACCCCTACCTCGACTCGGTGAACAACGGCCTGACCACGCTGGTGCAGAAGTTCCGTGGGCAGTCGATCTCGGGCACCGTCACGCTGATGACGGGCGAGCGCTCGCCGCTGGCCGAGGTCGCGTCCAACCTGCTCTAGGAGCCTGTAACGCTTTGAGAAAGAAAGCCATGCCGTCTACGGAGGGCCGTCAGGTGCCTCGTGTCCTTCAGTCCACGACCGACAGGCTCCTGGAGTTGTTGCCTGGGGGAGACCCCCAGACCCCCGCTCCAAGGACGTTGACCCGGTGGAGCCTGGCGGCGTTGCTGACCGCGTCGGCACTTGCTTCCGGGTGCGCGCGCGATTGCTCCAGCCTGGTCGAGCAGCACTGCCGGAACGCACCGCTCGAGGCCGTCGAGTGCCGCGCCCTGTCCAAGCGCGCCGCCAAGGTGCCCGCCGAGACCTGCGAGGCCGTGCTGCAGGCGCTTGAATCCCGCGACGGCGCCCGCTAGCCTTTCGTCGATCTCCACCCCCGAGGTCCCGGTGCAGGCCGAGACGCCCCGCTCGATCGTGCGAGACGCCCTGCTGGCGTGCGGGGTGGCCGTGGCGCTGGCCGCGGGCCTGAACGCGACCCGGACGGACGCCCTGCCGTGGGTGGCCCCGCGCGAGTACCAGGTGCTGGTGCCCTGCCCCGAGGTGGCGGGCGAAGCCGCGGTGCTGACACCCGACGACCCGGCGCTGGCCGACCTGCTCTCCCCGAGCCACGCCGGGGGGCGCACGCTGGTGATCGACGCCCGGGGCCAGGAGGCCTTCGCGGCCTGGCACGTTCCGGGCGCGCGCTCGGTGCCCTATGACTACCTGGCGCCCACGCCGCCCGAGACGGTGAGCGCCATCCTGGCCTCCGGAGCCACTCGCGTCGTGGTGGTGGGCGACGGCGACGACCCCGACAGCGGGCGCGAGCTGGCCCGCGAGCTGGCCGGCAAAGGCTTGAAGAACGTGGCCTGGTTGAAGGGCGGGGCGCCGGCCCTGAAGGCCGCGGCGGAAGGGAGGCGGCCATGACGCTCCCCCGCACGTGGATCGACTGGGGCGGGCACCGGTGGCTGGCCCTGCTCGCCCGGCTGTACCTGGGCGGGCTGTTCCTGTGGGCGGCCGTGCACAAGATCGCAGACCCCGCGGCCTTCGCGCTCGACGTGGCCACCTACCAGTTCCTGCCGCTCGCCGCCATCAACGCGTTCGCGCTGGTGCTGCCGTGGGTCGAGGTGCTGGCCGGGGTCATGCTGGTGGCGGGGCTGCGCGTGCGGTCGGCGGCGCTGCTGGTGGCGCTCATGATGGCGGCCTTCCTGGTGGCGCTCGGCCACGCCCTGCACCTGGGGCTGGACCTCAGCTGCGGCTGCTTCGCGTCGGGCGGGGCCGAGGCCGACCCGATCTCGTGGAGGACGCTGGTGCGCGACGGGGCGTGGCTGCTGCTGGCCCTGTACGTGCTGGCCGTGGATCGGCGGCCGCTGGGCGTCGAACGATGGGGGAAGGATTCATGACGCACCAGAAGTCTGGGCGCAGCAAGCAGCGCCCCTACGTGCTCTGGTCCGTGATCCTGGGTTCGGCGGTCCTCTTCGCGACGGTCGCGCGCGCCCAGGTGCCCGCCTGCGACGCGCTGACGGGCGAGGCCCGGGCGCGCGCCGACCGCCTGCTGGGGGCCCTGTTCGCCCACGACTGCTGCGACGAGAGCTTGGCCGCGTGCCTGAAGGCACCCGCGCCCGCGCGCCTGGTGAAGCGCCTGGCGGCCGAGGTGTGCCGGCTGGTGGCGCAGGGCTTGCACGAGGCCGAGGTGAAGCGCGCCGTCGAGAAGCGCGCGGCCAGCATGCCACCGGTGGCGAAGGCCCAGGCTATCGAAGAAACCGACCTGGCCTGGGCGGGCGAGGCCCAGGCGCCCGTGAAGGTGGTGGTGTTCGCGTGCGCGCGCTGTCCGTTCTGCTCCAAGGCGGTGCCCGCGCTCTACCAGGCCGTGACCGAGGGCGCGCTGAAGGGCCGCGCGCGCCTGGGGGTCAAGCTGTTCCCGGTGCGCACCCACCCCTTCGCGGCCGAGGCGGCCACGGCGGTCGAGGCGGCGCGCGCCCTGGGCCGCTTCTGGCCCTTCGTGCTCGAGCTCTACCGCCGGTTCGACGACTTCGCGGTAGAGCGCCTGCCGGACGTCGCGGTGGCCGCCGACGTGGACCGGGCCGCCTTCACCGCCGAGGTCGCCAAGCCGGCCACCCGCGAGCGCGTGGTGGCCACCAAGAAGGAGGGCGTGCGCCTGGGCGTCGAGGCCACCCCCACGATCTTCCTCGACGGGCGCCTGTACCGCGGCGACGTGACGGACCAGGACGGCCTGCTGGACGCGGTGGCCGAGGAGGCCGAGCGGCTGGGCGGGGGGCTGTGCGGGCGGTGAGGCGAAATCACTCGTTCTCGATGGGCAGGTCGCTCAACTCGGCTTCAATGGCTTCGACAGTGGGCAACTGCTGCTGGAAGCCCTCGGGCAGAAGCCGCGGCAGGTGCAGGTCAGCGACGCCGATGGGCTTGTCGATGTCCCGCAACGCATACTCGGCAACCAGCCGGTTCTTCGACCGGCAGAGGATCAACCCGATCGTCGGTCCGTCCTTGGACTTGTCGCGAACCATGTCGTCGACGGCCGACAGGTAGAAGTTGTGCTTCCCGGCGTGCTCGGGCTTGAACTCGCGGCAGGGGAACTGCACCAGGATGCGCGGATTGACACGTGTCACGTGACGAGTTACAGTGCGACCATGATCAAGACCTTTGGCGACAAGCACACGCGCGACCTGTACCAGACGGGCGCCTCGCGGCGGCTGCCTCCCGATGTGGTCAAGCGGGCCGTGCGGCGGCTGGAATACGTGGACCTGGCGACCTCGCTGGAGGACTTGAAGGTGCCGCCGAGCAACCGGTTGCACGCCCTGAAAGGCGACCGTCAGGGGCAATGGGCCATCGCCATCAACGAGCAATGGCGCATCTGCTTCCGTTTCTCCGAGGGCCATGCGTACGACGTGGAAGTGACCGACTACCATTGAGCGAGGGCATCATGGCGATTGAAAACACCGGACGCCGGCAGGTGAAGCCCACCCACCCCGGCGAAATGCTGCGCGAGGACTTCTTGCCCGAGTATGGGCTGACCGTCACGGGCCTCGCCCGCGCTTTGGGCGTGTCGCGCCAGTCCCTGAACGAGCTGCTGCGGGAGAAGCGCGCCCTCAGTCCCGCCATGGCCCTGCGCCTGGCGCGCCTGTTCGGCAACAGCCCGGAGTTCTGGCTGAACGCGCAGCGCGCCGTGGACCTGTGGAACGCACAGCAGGTGGTGCAGGCCGATGTCTCGAAGATCGTACCGCTGCACGCGGCCTGACCGCGGCGAAACGCACAGAAACGAGTGAACGGATCCGCGCGACCGTGAAAGCGGGAGTTCGGGCGCAGCCTACGACCCCAACCGCTTCCGCAGCCCCGCCAGGAACGCCAGCGCCTCCATGGGTGTGGTGCGGTCGGGGTCGAGCTTCACGAGCTCGTCGCGGAGCCACGCGAAGGTCTCGTCGCGGCGGGCGTCGGCGGGCACGAACAGGGTGAGCTGCTGGTCGTCGAGCGCTTTCTGGCGGCGGCCCTTCGACAGGCGCGGGCGCGAGGCGGCGTCGAGCTCGCCCTCCTCGAGGTTCTTCAAGACCTCGCGCGCGCGTTCGACGACCTCGGCGGGCAGCCCGGCCAGCTTGGCCACCTGGATGCCGTAGCTGCGGCTGGTGCCGCCCTCGACCAGCTTGCGCAGGAAGAGGATCTCGTCGTTCCACTCCTTGACCGCCACCGACAGGTTGCGCACGCCGGGCTTGGTGCGCTCCAGGTCGGTGAGCTCGTGGTAGTGGGTGGCGAACAGGGTGCGGGCGCGCACGCGGTCGTGCAGGTGCTCGGCCACGGCCCAGGCGATGGACAGGCCGTCGAAGGTGCTGGTGCCGCGCCCGATCTCGTCGAGCAGGATGAGGGAGCGGCGCGTGGCGCGGCGCAGGATCTGCGAGGTCTCGAGCATCTCGACCATGAAGGTGCTCTGGCCGCCGGCCAGATTGTCGCTGGCCCCCACGCGCGTGAAGATGCCGTCGACCAGGCCGATGCGCGCCTCGACGGCGGGCACGAACGAGCCCGCCTGGGCCAAGAGGGCCATCAGGGCCACTTGGCGCATGAGCGTGGACTTGCCCGCCATGTTCGGGCCCGTGACGATGGCCAGGGGCTTCTTGTCGCCCGCCAGCGCGAAGTCGTTGGGGATGAAGCGGCCGCGGGGCAGGGTCTCCTCGACCATGGGGTGCCGCCCTTCGACGATGACGAGGTCGAGGCTGGCGTCGACCACGGGCCGCACGAAGCCCCGCGCCTCGGCCACCTCGGCCAGGGCGGTCAGCACGTCGAGGCGCGCCGCGCCCCGGGCCACCTCGAGCAGCTCGGGGCCCGCGTCGGCCACCCGGCGCCGGAGGTCGTCGAACAGCTCGGCCTCGAGCTCGGCCACGCGCGCGTCGGCCTCGGCGATCTTGGTCTCGTGCTCCTTGAGCTCGGGCGTGTAGTAGCGCTCGCCGCCCGCCGTGGTCTGCTTGCGGATGTAGTCGTCGGGCACGCGGCCCACGTTGGCGCGCGTGACCTCGAGGTAGTAGCCGAACACGCGGTTGTAGGCGACCTTCAGGCTGCCGATGCCGGTGCGCTCGCGCTCTGCTTCCTGGTAGGCGAGCAGCCAGTCGCGGGCGTGGGTCTTCAGGTCGGCCCACTGGTCAAGGGGCGCGTGGAAGCCGGAGCGGATGAGGCCGCCGTCCTTGAGCGCGACGGGCGGGCTGTCGACCAGCGCGCGCCCGAGCAGGTCGGCGAGCGCGGTCAGCCGCTCGGAGGGGCGCACCGCGTCGCGGAGCAGCGGGGCCTCGAGGCCTGCCAGCGCGGAGGTCAGGGACGGCAGCCGGGCGAGGGACGCGCGCACGGCGCCCAGGTCGCGGGGCGTGGCCACGCCGCTGACGGCCCGGGAGGTCAGGCGCTCGAGGTCGCCGAAGCGATCGAGCAGCGCGCGGAGCGCGTGCCGCACCGAGCGCCCCTCGAGGACCTCGGCCACGGCGTCGTGCCGCGCCGAGATGGCGTCGACGGAGAGCAGGGGCGCCCCCAGCCACTCGCGCAGGAGCCGCGCGCCCATGGGCGTGAGGGTGCGGTCGATCGAGCCGAACAGGCTGCCCTTGCGGCGGCGCTCGAACAGGGTCTCGAACAGCTCGAGGTTGCGCCGCGCCGTGGGATCGAGGGTGACGAAGGCGGCGGGCGCCAGGCCCTCGACGCGCGTGAGGCCGGCCAGGGCCCCGGGGTTCACGCGGCCGAGCAGGGCCACCAGGGCGGCCACGGCGCCCCACTGGGGCGGGGTGAGGCCCACCTCTCCGACCTCCTCCGGCACGCGCGCCATGCGGGTGGGCTCGAAGTCGGCGGACGCGAGCGGCGAGACCAGCGCGCCGGGCGCCAGCGAAGCGAGCAACGCGGCCGCGTCGTCGACCCCCTCGGGCAGCAGCGCCTCGGCGGGCTCGAGGCGCACCAGCTCGCGGGCCAGGGTCTCGCGATCGGACGCCAGGGCGCTCTGCAGGCTGCCCGTGGACACGTCGGCCCAGGCCAGGCCGTAGGCCCCCCCCTCGGCGGGCAGGATGGCCACCAGGAAGTTGTTCCGAGACGAATCGAGCCCCTCGGCGTCGAGGCGCACGCCGGGGGTGACCACCTGCACGATCTCGCGCTTGACGATGCCGCGGGCCTTGCGCGGGTCTTCGACCTGGTCGCACAGGGCCACCTTGCGGCCGGCCTCGAGCAGCCTCTGGATGTAGCCGTCGGCCGCGTGGTGCGGCACCCCGCACATGGGGATGGGCTCGCCGTCGCGCTCGCGGCCGCGGCTGGTCAGCGTGATCTCGAGGATCTTCGAGGCCTCGACGGCGTCGTCGAAGAACATCTCGTAGAAGTCGCCCAGGCGGAAGAACAGGATGGCGTCGGGGTGGACCGCCTTGGCCTCGAAGTACTGCTGCAGCATGGGCGTGAGGGTCTCTTGAGGGCGCAGGGCGTCGCTCACCGGGGCGCTCCGGAGGTCTGCCGCTGGGGCCCGCGGACTGTACCAGAAGGCGACGTCGATGGGAACGGCTGGCGCCGGGGGGCGGCCCTGGCGTAGGATCGGTGGCCCGCCCGGAGGAGCATGGCATGACCCCGTTGCGCGTCGAGGAGCCCGCGGACCTGCTGGGCTGGGACGGGCGCACCCCGGTGACGGTGGTGCCGACCCCCGAGGGCGTCGCCCGCCGCGATCGGCTGCTGGCGCGCCTGGGGCGGGGCGCAGGGGGCGTGAACGTCACGCTGGCCGCGCCGCGGGCCTCGGCCCCGGTCGCGCTGCCTGGGCTGTTCGCGTGGCTGCTCGACGCGGTCCGCTGGCAGCGGCTGGGCCTGTTGCCCGCCTCGCTGGCCCTCTCGGCCGACCTGCCGCGCTGCCTGGCCGCGCCCTTCGGCCTTCCGGTGCATCGGCTCGCGGCCGAGCGCGGATCGGGGGCGCCCCTGCCCTGCAACGCCTGCCCGGCCGGCGGGGTCAGCTGCGAGGGCCTGCCCCCGGGCGTCGTGGCCGCGACCCCCGAGCGCGAGGTCCTGCGTCGCGACGTGGCCGCCCTGCTGCGCACGGCGCCGCTGGAGCGCCTCGACGGCGCCTGGGTCCAGCACGAGCTGGGGCTGCGGCGGGCGGTGCGGCTGCTCGCCGATGGAACGGGGCCGCTGCCCGTGCCCGCGGGCCTGGCCACGGCCACGGTCGACGTGCCCCTGGTCGACGCGTCCGGGGGCCTGCTCCGCGTCGATCCCGCGTCGCGCCGCCGCATCGTCTACGTCGGGCGCGAGGCCTCCGAGGTGGCGGCGCTGGCCGCCCTCGAAGGGCGCCTCCTGCGGCACGAGGCGGGCATCGACGAGACGCACGCGCTCCTCGGTGAGGCGTTCGGCTATCCCCCGTGCTGCGTGCAGGCCTTCGTGGCCGACAACCGCGTGTACGAAGGCGTCGACGAGCCCGCGTGGGGCGTGAACCCGGTGCACGTGGACCGCATCGCGGCCCGCAGCGGCGCGTTCGACCCGCTCCTGAACCCCTTTCTGCGGACGCCGCGCGCCCTGCGCCCGATCGAACACCTGCCGTGCCGCTTCGACTGCCCCGCGTCGCGCGACCTGGCCCGCGCCACGGCCCGCGAGCTGCTCCGTCGGGCGCCGGCGCTCGCCCCCGCGCTGCCGGACCTGCTGGCCGGGGTGGCGCTGGTGTTCCCCGATCGCGACGAGGCGCTCTTCCGCGGGCGACTCGAGACGCCGCGCCGGGCCACCGTCGAGCGCGTGATCCAGCCGGGCGCCCTGGCCGGCGACGCGCTGCTCGAGGCCGACGCGATCGAGCTGGGAGAAAGGGGCCGGGTGGCGCTGCTGGCCGGGGCCCGCGTCCTGGCCGAGCTGACCGTTTCGCGCTCGCCCCTGGCGCCGGGCCTGCCCCGCTTCGTGGCCTTCGGCGGCCCGCCGGCTTGACCGGCCCCGGCACGTCCGGGATACTGCACCCCCATGGAAGACACCCTGCCCCTCTGGACCGCCCTGCTCCTGGCCGCGGCCGAGTGGACGGGGCTGGCGGCCGCCCTGGCCGTCGCGGTTCGGGCCCTGTGGCCGGCCGCCGCCGGGCAGCCGCGGGGCGGGCGGTGGGCGCTGCCGGGCCTGGCCGCCCTGCTGGTGCTGCTCGCGGGCGCGGCCTTCTCGCTGCGCGCGGGGGGTACCGAGCCCAGCATCACCCCCGACACCGTGTGCGAAGCGCAGGTGGTGAGCCGCTGCCTTCAGGGCGTCTGCCACACGGGTGGCATCGGCTCGTCGGTGCCCGGCGTCCTGCACGGCTCGGCGTGGAATCACCTGCACGTGCTGGCGACCTGGTCGGGGCTTTCGGAGCAGGCCTTCCACCTGGGCCTGCACCTGCTGTTCGGCGTGGCGGTGCTGCTGGTGGCACTGACGGGGTGGAGCACCGGCGGGGCGCTGGTGGGAGCCCTGGCCGCGGTGCTCACGGCCCTGTTTACCGGGCGGATGAACATCGTGCTCGGGATGCTCTACAACCACCGCGGCGTGTCGTTCGCGGGCGCGCTCACCACGGCGCTCCTGGTGGTGACCGCCACCACCGGTCGCACGCTCCCCCTGGTGCTGGCGGCCGTCACGGCGGCGGTGGGCACCAACATGCACCTGCTGTGCGGCACCCTCGGCGTGGCCATCGGCCTGGTGGGGTTGGCCGCGCCCGGCTCACCGGCCGCGCGCGTGCGGCGCACCGCCGTCGCCTCGCTGGCGTTCGCGCTCACCCTGTTCGGCACGTCGCCCGCGGCGTGGATCTCGAACGTGGCGCTGCTGCTGTCGCCGGCCCGCCTGGGCGGGGGCGGGGCGGGGGCGGGGGCGGGGGCCGACGCCTCCACGCTGCTCGGCTACCTCGTGCTGGCCGGGCTGCTCGTCGTGGGGGTCGTGGTACGGCGCGTGCGGGTCCCCGCGCTGGTGGGGCTGGCCGTGATCGTACCCAAGATGGTGTTCTTCGAGCTGGCGCGCCGCGGTGGCTCCATCGGCGGCGACGACAAGTACCTGGTCGAGGCGGCGCCGGCAGCCGCCCTGGTGCTGGCCGGCCTGGTCGGGGCGCTGCTCGACCGGCTCGGCGGCCTGGTCGAACCGCTGACCCGGCGCGGACTGGCCCTGCCGCTCGCGGGCGCCCTGGCGCTGGGCGCGCTCGCCGTGGTCCCGGTGCGCCGGTCCGACCTGGGCATCGACGGGCTGCCCCTGTACTCCGTACCCGACGCCCTGGCCCTCGAGCGACACCTGCGCGTCGAGCGGGGCTGGTCACCGGCGCGCACCCTGGCCGGATTCAGGGCCTCGTCCGAGGTGTCCACGGCCTCGCTGCTCGAGTACTTCGCCCAGCTCGCGCCCGACCCCTGGCGCGCGGCGGCGGCGACCCCCACGCCGGCGATCCCGGACGGAGCCGACGTGCTGGCGCTGGCGGTCCCGGACGAGCGCCTCCAACCCCCGTTGCCCGCCTCGTGGCGCGGGCTGCGCAGCTCCGAGGGCCGAACGCTCCTCCTGATCGAGGGCCCCAGCTGGCTCGACTGGACCCGCTTGCAGTACTGCGTGCAGACCGCCGACGGCCCCGAGACCTGCGTCCCCACCGGCTTCGGCCGAGAGGGCCGCGTCAACGCCGAGTTCCCCTCGCGCCTCGAGGGCATGCCCTACGTCGACGACGTGCGCTCGGGCAAGACCCGCGTGCGCGTGCGCTTCCCCGTGCGCGTGCCCCCGGCGCCGGCCGAGCACGTGCTGCTGGCGCCCCACCTGCGCTGGCGCTGCGGCGGGACCTTCGTCGCCGTCGAGGGGGGCGCGTCGCGGCTCGAGGCCGACGGCCGGCGCGCGGTGCTGGCGTCGGGCGGGCCCGCGCCCGTCGAAGGCACGGTCACGGCCGAGTGGCGGTTGGGCTCCGACGCGTGCCCTTGGGTGGTCAACGGCCTGGTGCCGTGGCTGCTCGAGGTCGACCCCGACACGGCCCGGCGCCTCCCGGACCTGCTCCCCGAGGTCGATTTCGGCCCCGACTGACCGCGCCGTTCACGATCGTTGCCCCGAGGATCGGCGGCGAGGACCGTCGAGACCGGGGAACGGCGCGGTGATACGCCGCGACGACACGCGTCAGGGGGCGCGGCCCTGCGACGCGGCGAAGCAGTTCCAGAAGTCGCCCGCCTTGATCGCCCTCAGGATCGCGTCGCGATCGCGCCGGCAGCTGAGCTCGATCCACGCGCGGCCGCAGGCGTCGGCGGTGTGGCCGTCGTCGGTGGCCACGCGCACCCAGGGCAGCCCGGGCAGATCGTACTCGCGCGTGGAGAAGCCGTGCGAGGTGATCTCGAGGGCGTCGAGGGGCAGTCGCTCGCCCACCGCCCGCACGCGCTCCAGGGCCTTGTCGACGCCCGGCCCCGGCTCGGAGGGGTGGTTGAACACGTGCAGCACCGCCGTCACCGTCGACGCGGTTGACGTGCACGTAGCAACGCGCGAGCACCTCGGGCACGGTCAGGCGCCCGTCGGAGCAGGTGCTGTGCGTGTGCAGGGCGCCGCGTAACACCATGCCCGACGCGTCCCCGGTGCGCGAACCAAGTGGTGAGGACGGTAGCCCATGGGGCGGGGATTGACAACGGGCATCGCGGCCGTCGAGCCTTCTGCCGGGGCACGCGTCACGGGGTCGCCGCCGGCGGTCGCTGGTCGATCAGGCAGCCCACGGGCACCGGGAGCGAGCGACCCGCCACGTCCAGCGTCAGGTCCTCGCGCAGCACCGTCTTCCAGCCGGGTCGGCCGAGGGCCCGCGCGCACTCGGGCACCATGGGCCCCCAGGGGGAGGGCTCGACCGCCCGCGACACGTCGGGCGTCGGCGGGAGCGTGGCGTCGACCGAGCACCCGTGGTCGATGAGCAGCACCGCGGTGGTCGAACGGTGGCTCACCGCGTCGTCGAGGGTCTGGTTCCGATTGCCCGGCCTCCAGGACGGGCGCTCCCGGCTGTACCAGGCCTCCTGCTGGGCCACGTGCGACGCGTAACCGCCGTCGAGCGGCACGACCCGGGCCCCTTCGGGGAGCCGCTCCAGGCAGCGCTGCATCACCGGGTACTCCCGGTCCGGCAACGAGGTGTCGCCGAGCAGCGCCGGAGCATCCGCGAGCGTGGCGACCAGGAGCAGGCCGGCCGCGACCCCTCGGAGATCGAGCCGCCCCAGGACCCGCCGCGGGGGCACGAGGGCGACCACACGGGCGAGCAGCAGGCCGGCCGGAACCGTCCAGAGCACGACGGCCGGGCTGAGGTGTCGCGCGGACGAGAACGGAGACACGAACGACGTGCCCAGGGCCACGGCGAAGGGCCCCTGGAGGAGCCCGAGCGCCAGGGCCAGTCGCAAAGCCGCGAGGGGAGAACGCCAGGCCGCCAGGACAAAGCCCCCGAGCGCCAGCGCGGGGAACAGGGCCGGCGTTCGCAGCACCCGCAGCGCCCCCACCGAGGCCCAGGGCGCCACCGCCTGCGCCCGCTCCAGCAGGGAGGCCCCCTCCCCCAGCGCGACCGCGGCCCCTCCGTGGTGCAGGCAGAGCGCCCGGACGACACCCGCCGCGACGGGGACCAGGCAGGCCAACGACACCTCGACCCATCGCCGCCGCGGGAGGGGCGCGAGCGACAGCACCACGAAGACCGGGCCGGCCACGAGGGTGGAGTCCCTCACCCACACCGCCACCGACGCCAGGACGGCGGCGAGCCACAGGAGCGCGCGCCGGTCCTCACGCATGGCCTGCCGCGCCAGCGCCGCGGCGGACAGCAGCAGCAGCGTGTAGAACGCGAAGGGGTCCTCGCTCGCGCCCAGCCGCGCCAGCAGCGGGTGCACCGCCACCACGGCCCCGGCCAGCACGCCTGCGAGGTTTCCGCCCAGGAGGTCGGCGGCCACCAGCACGGCGGGCAGGACCACCAGCGACGACAGGACGCGATTGACGGCGATCAGCGCCGGGCCGTGCGCACCCAGCAACTCCATGAGGGCCAGGTAGGGTGACCCGAGCCCGCAGGAGCCCGGCACGCTGTCGGGATCGAGCCCCAGGGCGGCGTAGCCGTGGAAGTTCTCGTGGAACGGACCCGGCGCGACCCCGAAGGCGCGCAGACCCCACGCCAGCGCAATCAGCAGCCCGATCGCGAGCCAGGGCCGCCCTTCGGGGAGACCGCCGCCGGCGGCGTCAGGCACGAATCGGTCTGGAACCGAGCCGTGCACGCCTACCCCCGGACCGCTCGGGGCCCAGCCGTGGCCAGGAAATCCCGCCACGACATCGCCTCCAGGGCCAGCCGCCCGGCGTGGGCCTGGTGCTCGCGCGCGCAGAGCACGAGAGGCCGGTACTCGGGAAAGCGCCTCGTGAACTCGGCCAGGCCACGCAGGTCGGCGGGGCCGAACGGGCCGGCCTTCACCGCCAGGGCCCAGCGGCCCCAGGTGCCGTCGAGCACGCCGTCGACCTCCAGCGAGGCCTCGCGCCAGTAGCGCACGCGCTGGCCCGCGTTCCAGGCGTGGGCCAGGCAGGCGTTCTCGACCCAGGCGCCGAAGCGGGACGGATCGCTGGTCGGCGTCGGCGACCCGGCGGTCTCGGCGGCGGCCAGGAAGGCGTTGTTCAGCACCACGAGCTTGGGCGGGGCCGCCCGTTCGCGGAGCGCGCGGGCCGAGAAGCGCTCCAGTGCGGCGACCAGGCCGGCCTGTTGGAGCAGGGTCAGGTAGTGCGCCAGGGTCTCGAGGGCGCCGCGGTCCTGGAGGAGCCCCTGCAGCTTCTGGAGCGAGACGACCTGCGCCGGGCTCGCCAGGCAGGCTCCGAAGACCTGGCGCAGGAGCCCCGGCTTCCGCACGGCCTCGAGGGCCAGCACGTCGCGCCCGACGGCGGGCTCGACGATGGCGTCGCGGACGTAGGCCCGCCAGCGCCCGGGGTCGGCGCGCAGGGGGAACGCGCCCGGGTAGGAGCCGGTGGCGACCAGGGCGTCGACGGCGGCCTCGAGCCCCACGCCGAACGCGCGCGCGATCGCAGCCGCCGTCCAGTGGGTCAAGGCCAACGTCTCGAAGCGGCCCGCCAGGCTCTCGCGGGTCCCCACGGCCAGGCGCAGCGCCGAGGAGCCGCTGATCACCACGTGCAGGGGTTGGCCCAACCGCGAGACGCGATCCCACTCGCCCTTCAGCAGGGTGTCCCATCGGGGGAACAGGTGGGCCTCGTCGATCAGCAGCACCGCGCCACCGAGGCGGACGGCCCGCTCGACCGCGGCCTGCCACGAGCGCTCCCAGAACCCGGGGAGCGACGCCTCGGGCCCGTCGGCTGCCACGTAGAGGGCCTTCTCGCCCAGCTCCCGGGACAGCCCCAGCAGCAGCGTGGTCTTGCCCACCTGGCGCGGCCCCGAGAGCACCTGGATGCGACCCGGGGCCGGCTCGGAGAGGCGCCCTCGGAGGACACGAAGGGCCTCTTCGACCGAGAGCTTGGGCGTTTCGTCGAGCATGCTCGAATATTTATTCGACTACGGTCGAATGTCAAGCGGGGCGCGCCAGGGTCCGCCGCGACGAGAGGGCGCCTACTCCTCCGCGTTCAGGTGGAAGCCCGTCACGCTCTCGGTACCCTTGGTGTCGGTGTCGAGGATGGTCAGGCGCCCCGACAGGTGCTCCTCGAGGATGACGGCCGTGGGCTGGTCCTTGAAGGCCTGCACCGACAGGGGGCGGGCGTAGAGGGGCAGGCTGGAGGGCAGCATGGTCGTGAAGTCGACCACGTGCACGCGGTGGTCGAGGTTGGAGGGGTCGGGCACCAGCACGATCATCTTCTGCTGCTCGGGCAGGAAGACGAGGTCCTTGGGCTCGTGATCGGTCAGGAAGGGCTGCACGTAGCCGCTGGCCAGGTCGATCACCGAGTAGCCGTCGCTCTTGGCCACCTGCTCCTCGAGGGTGTCGTTGGGCGAGAGGGCGCCGGGGGCGCGGTCGTGGTAGAGCACGCCGAACTCCGAGCGGGGCTCGATGACCGCCGAGCGCACGGTCTTGGCCAGGGGCAGGAACGAGAGCTCGAGGGGGTCGACCTTCAGGTCGAGCACGCCCACCGTCTTCACGCCCGCCGCCGTGGTGTAGAGGAGCGCCCGCGAGCCGTCGGCGGCCACGTCGGCCAGGCCCAGGGGCACGTCGCCGGTGCCCACCTCGCGCACCGAGCCGGTGTCGCCGGCCAACAGCCCGGCCGTGTCGATGAGCTGCACGCGGCGGGAGTCGCGCAGCATGAGCAGGAAGCTGGCGCGGCCCGGCACCAGGTCGAGGTCGCTGGGGATGGAGCCGTCGGCCGACGAGAACGAGCGCACCGCGTGCGACGCCAGGTCGAGCACCGACACCACGGGCTGGCCGATGACGCGCGTGAGGGCGTAGGCGCCGTCGGCGGTCACCAGCACCTCGCGCTCGTACTGGTCGAGCAGCGGGTCGTCGACCAGGGGCAGGGGCGCCCGGAACTTGGGGGCGTCGACGTCGCCGGGCAGGTCGACGCGGGTGAGGCCGGCCTGGCTGGTGACGTACAGCGCCCCGCCGTCCTGGCGGAAGGCCACGGCCGAGGGCTTGAAGCCCGTGCCCACCTCGATCATCGACTGCTTGCCGGTCTCGGCCCGGAGCACGTTCACGGCGTTGAGGGTGCCGAGCGTGGTGCCCCCCGGGGCCCACTGGTAGTAGAGCACGGCATAGGGGCCGTACGGCGACATGGCCACGGTGTTGACGCCGGGCAGCACGTCGAAGTGGCGCACCTCGGCCCGGCCGTCCACGATGTCGATCAGGCTGGCCGTCTGGCTGCCCTGGTTCAGGACCAAGGCCGAGTCGGTGCCCGGGAAGGCCTTGACCAGCACGGGCCCGTCGCCCACCTTGACCGCCCGGATGCGCAGCGTGGCCGCGTCGATCCACAGGAGCTGGTCGCGGTTGGTGTCGACCACGAACACCACGGTCTCGCCCACGGCCGCCGAGTTGAAGGCGAACTCCTGCTCGGGCTCCTCGTAGTACGTGTCGGGGGCGGTCGTGTCCGCGTTGTCGTCGCCGGGCTCCCAGCCCCCCGCCTCGGCCGCGGCGTCGTAGCCCCAGCCGCCGGAGGTGTCGCCCTCCGCATAGGCGGCGCCGGAGTCACCGGCCATGGCTCCGCACGCCGCCAGCACCAGGCCCACGCTCAACGCAGCGAGAAGGTTCGGGATGCGCATGGTGTCCTCCTTCATGGTCACGCGCGCGGCTATCGGACGCGCGCAGGGCGTGGGCTCCGGGTGCCCACGCCCCAAAAAACAACCATCGTCGGGCATTTAGAAATGCCCGACGATGCCGCCACCGAACACGAAGCCCTGCACGTCGAACGCGCCCAGCCCGAGCGGCACGCCCGAGGCGCCCTCGAAGCCCCCCGACGGCACGCGGCTGCCCACGTCGAAGGGCCGCGCGTAGCGGTAGCCCAGCTCGAAGTAGACGCCGCCCGTGGCCTTCTGGAACAGGCCGTCGGCCGTGGCCAGCGCGTCGGTGGGCCACAGGAGCTCCACGCCGACCAGGGGCGTGACCTCGAAGCCCACCTGGCGCGCCTTCAGGTCGAGCACGGGGCCCTGCAGGCGGTAGCGCTCGAACGTCACGCCGCCGGTCACGCGGCCGTAGGGGCGCAGCCACGACAGCACGGGCCACGAGTACCGCACGCCGAGCTGGGCCGCGTGGGCGTACCAGTCGGTGGTGAAGCTCGAGAAGACCGTGCCCCCCGCGTGCGACGAGGCGTAGCTGACCTCGAGCAGCCAGTCGGGCAGGAACTCGAAGGCCACCCCCACGTGGGGCGAGGCCACCCGGTGCGTGTCGAACTGGTCGACGAAGCCGTGCGAGAGCGTGTAGGCGCCGCGCGCACCCACGAACAGCTCGAGGTCGCGCGCGTGGAGG
>Ga0233425_10004402_pt1 | contig 23719 bp, 36 predicted proteins | sample Watercolumn_Towu_2_FD_181712 | JGI IMG/M metagenome (GOLD analysis project Ga0233425, IMG submission 181712) | Freshwater microbial communities from Lake Towuti, South Sulawesi, Indonesia - Watercolumn_Towuti2014_140_MG | ecosystem: Environmental > Aquatic > Freshwater > Lake | place... | reverse complement strand
ATCAAGCTGAATTACCTGCCCGTAATTTCTTTCAGACCACTGCCGGGAGTGATTTTTAAAAGGATCACAAAAAGGCTGGGAATAAAGATAAAAAGAGAACGTTTCAACGACCCGGAAAAATCCATGGAGCGGCTCGATGAAACGCTCCAGCAAGGAATACCGGCAGGATGCCTGGTCGGTGTTTTCCATCTTCCTTATTTTCCGGCGCCCTACCGGTTTCATTTTAATGCTCACAATATCATTGTCTTTGGTCGTCAAAACGGAAGCTATCTGATCAGTGATCCTGTGATGGAACAACCTGTTACACTAACCCGGGAGGAACTGGTGCGGGTTCGTTTTGCCCGTGGAACTTACCCTCCCAAAGGCAGAACATACTACATTGAAGGAATACCTGTAAGTTACGACCTCAGGCAAGCGATAGCCAGGGGCATCCGGCAAACCTGCAAGGATATGCTTGACATACCTGTGCCTCTGTTCGGAGTGAAAGGAATTCGCTATCTTGCCAGGCGGATGAGGCGTTGGCAGCAAAGGCTGGGAGATAAAAAAGCCGCGCAATACCTCGGTCAGGTGGTAAGGATGCTTGAGGAAATCGGGACCGGTGGTGCAGGTTTTCGCTTCATTTATGCTGCCTTCCTGCAGGAAGCGGCTGAAATAACCGGTAACAGAGAACTTTTAAAAGCCTCAGTCCTGATGACTGAAAACGGCGACAGATGGCGTGAGTTTGCTGTGATTTCAGGACGAATTATCAAAGACCGGGCTGGTTCCCTGGAATCATACGGATCAGCCGCCGATATCCTGATGGATATTGCGGACAGGGAGGAGAAGATTTTTCTGTTTCTCAGGAATTTAAAACTGAGTTGATGTCCGAAATCCCGGTCATACAAGTAAAGGACCTGTCAAAGACCTATCGGGGTTCGGAAACTCCGGCACTCAACCGTATTTCATTAAGTATTCCCGGAAATGAAATTTTCGGATTGCTCGGACCTAACGGTGCAGGCAAAACAACCACTCTTCACATTCTGTGTGGATTTATTAAAAAGGATGCAGGCTCGGTGGTTATGAACGGTTTGACACTTGAAAAAAACGAAAGAGATTTTAAAAAGATCATCGGTCTCGTACCTCAGGAAATTGCCGTTTATGAATCTTTGACTCCCGTTGAGAACCTTCGGTTTTATGGTAAGATGTACGGTCTGGAACCGGAAAGGCTCAACTACAGGATCAGTGAGTGTTTGGCGCTGATGAGTCTCGAGAAAAGCAGGAATAAGCTGGTCAAAACCTTTTCAGGCGGAATGAAAAGAAGGCTCAACCTGATTGCCGGGATTTTACACGAACCTTCTATCCTCTTTCTTGACGAGCCCACCGTCGGGGTTGATGTTCAGAGCAGGACTGTAATTTTGGACCACCTGAAAGAACTTAACGCAAAAGGTATGACAATCATCTATACATCGCATTACCTTGAAGAAGCGGAACAGTTTTGCTCAACGGTGGCGATCATCGATGCCGGACAAATCATTGTCAGCGGGAGACCGAAAGAATTGATCAGGTCGGTTGACGGATGTAACAGCCTCGAAATGCTATACCTGCACATTACAGGAAGAAAACTAAGAGATAACTGATGAAGCGGTTTTTTGCCTCCATGGAAAAAGAGACCCTAATCCTGATCCGGGATAAGGCGGGACTGGCTATCCTGTTTCTTATGCCAATGTTCCTGATATTTGTAATGACTCTGATCCAGGACAGCACTTTCAAGGAACTGGACGAAACACAGATCAACATTCTCTATCTCGACCTGGATGGCGATTCGTTGGGAACCGGGATTGAAAACGGTTTGAGATCATCGGGTTTTTTTAATGTGACCACCGTTGGGGAGGATACAGGGCTTAACAAAGAAAATATGAACCGGCGTGTGGCTGAAGGTAAGTTTCAGATCGGGATATTGGTTGAATCGGGTGCAACGGAAGCCATAAGGGACAAAGCAAGGTCGGTCATCCAGAATGCCTTTTTCGGTGATCAGGCAGAGGACCTGGAAAAGCATGGATTAATGGAACCGGGAAAGATCGTCGTTTATTTCGACCCGGTAATCAAGAATTCGTACAAGCAGACTGTAATGAGTGCCTTGCAGAATTTTACTTTCAATGTAGAGGCAAAAATCAATTTCGAGTATTTTGCAGATGAGGTCACTCAACAGCTTGATACAGAAAACAAGCTTAAGTTTGATCCTGAAGGCGGTGTTATCATCGAAGAACTATATGCTTCAACAAAGTTCACCGAAATTGTTCCTAATTCGGTTCAACACAACGTTCCGGCATGGACTGTCTTTGCCATGTTTTTCATCATAATCCCGCTGACCGGGAATATCATCAAGGAACGCGACAGCGGAAGTGCGCTCCGGTTAAGGCTCATTCCGGGTTCGTATCTTGTATCCATGCTGGCAAAAGCCGGATTATACGTTGTTGTTTGTCTGATTCAGTTTGTTCTGATGATGGTGGTTGGAATGTATATCCTTCCGATGTTCGGAACACCTGCTCTTGATCCCGGTGGTCATAGGACTGCACTTATTGTTCTTGCCTTTGCCGTTGCCCTGGCAGCAACAGGCTATGGAATCATGCTCGGAACTATTGCCACAACACATGACCAGGCTGCTTCGTTTGGAGCCGTGTCGGTGATCATCCTTGCCGCACTTGGAGGAGTCTGGGTGCCCGTTTTTATCATGCCCGGCATAATGCAAACCATCAGTACATTCTCACCTCTTAACTGGGGACTTGAAGGATTTTACAACATCTTTCTCCGGGGGGGAGGCTTCCCTGAAATAATGAAGCATCTGATGCTCCTTATTGGTTTTTTTATCCTGACAGTCGGTGTAGCCTTTCAATACCGCAGAATCAGAAGGATTTGAAGAAATAAATCATCTCCGGCAAACCATCTACTTAGTTCAGATGGATTATTTATCCGGGAAATCACACCAGCCAATTCTGCGGGGCAAAATATACACCGAATCAGAAAATAGTATATTTGACGCCGCAAATTTTTAAAAATTATTGAGTGGCAACGATGGCTGACCTTGTTGAAAAATTGAAAGTTGAAATAATTGAAGCTTTGAATCTTGAAGATTTGGAGCCTGGCGATATAGATAAAGATTCCCCTCTTTTCGGTGACGGACTTGGACTTGATTCGATTGATGCGCTTGAAATGATTGTGTTGTTGGAAAAGAATTATGGAATTAAGCTACAGGATCCCAAAGAAGGCAAAAAGGTCTTTTATTCAGTTCAAACGATGGCGGATTATATTATCCTGCACCAAAAGAACTAATCATGCCGAGCCGGGTCGTAATTACTGGGATTGGAATAATCACATCCATCGGTAACGGCATTTCCGAAACCCTGCAATCCATTCGTTCGCTTAAATCAGGTATTGGTCCTATTTCAATACTAAAAACCGTACATCGGGAAAATTTTCCTTCCGGCGAAATAAAACTTACAGACCAGGAACTGACTGAACTTGCGAGACCAGGCGTTCCAGCAACCGTAACGAGGACAACACTTCTCGGTCTGATAGCTGCCCGAGAAGCTTACATAAGTGCCGGTCTAAAGCCAGGACAAAAACCGGATGTCAAAACAGGAATTGTTTCTGCCACCACTGTAGGCGGCATGGATAAAACAGAACTGCACTATTTCGATTTCCTGAATAACAAGCAGCACCTCGAGTATGTGCATACACATGATTGCTGCGACAACACACAGACTATCGCCGAATATCTGGGTGCCGGCGATTTTATGACAACCATCAGCACAGCCTGCTCGTCCTCCGCCAACGCCATCATGTTCGGAGCCAGACTGATCAGGCATGGAATTGTCGGCAGAATCATTGCCGGCGGAACTGATGCATTGTCGAAATTTACATTGAATGGTTTCAATACACTTAAGATCCTCGACGAGAAGAAATGCCGTCCGTTCAGCAGTGATCGAATGGGATTAAATCTCGGTGAAGGAGCCGGTTTTCTTGTGATGGAGTCGGAACAACTGGCAAAACGCAGAAACCAGGAGGTTCTTTGTGAACTCACCGGCTTTGCCAATGCCAATGACGCGTACCATCAGACAGCCTCTTCACCTGACGGATATGGACCTTTCCTGGCAATGAAAAATGCCCTTGATTTAAACGGGACCGATCCTCGTGAAATCGGTTACATAAACGCACATGGTACGGGTACCGACAACAACGATTTGACTGAAGGTTTTGCCATCGAAAAGATCTTTTTACCGGCTATTCCGCCTGTTTCATCAACAAAGGCATTTACAGGTCACACACTCGGAGCTGCAGGAGCCATCGAAGCAGTTTTTTCAATCCTTTCGCTTAAATACGGAATGATCCTTCCCAACCTGAATTACTCTGGAAAAATCAGCGAGCTAAGTTTCGAGCCTGCCCTGAAGTTACAGGAGGGGCTTGAAATCAGGTCTGTCCTTTCCAATTCGTTCGGATTTGGAGGCAACGACAGCAGCCTGATCTTTTCAAAATACTGATATGGAAGCATACATCACAGGATTAGGCAGTATTTCGGTACAGAACACTTTTGAAGCAAATGACTTTCTTCAGAATCCGAAGCCTTTGGATTCGCCGGTTAACTATTGTATTGAACCTGACTATAAGAAATTCATTCAACCTATTCAGTTAAGGCGAATGGGAAGGATTTTACGGATGGGAGTAACTGCGGCTGCAAAATGTCTGAAAGAGGGGGGAGTTGATCTTCCTGATGCGATAATTACCGGAACCGGATTGGGCATGGTACAGGATACGGAGAAGTTCCTTACTTCTGTGATTGAGAACGAGGAAAAGTTTCTGAACCCGACATCCTTTATTCAATCCACCCATAATACTGTTGGTGCTCACATTGCTGTGATGCTCAAATGCAACCACTACAATTTCACTTATGTTCACAGCAGTATTTCATTCGAAAGCGCATTATTAGACAGCCTGATGCAGGTGAGTGAACATCCCGGAATGAAAGTATTGCTGGGCGGTCTGGATGAAATGACTGATATCTATTTCCGGATTTCCGACAATGCCGGTCTGTGGAATAAATATCAGGCGGAAAATAATCCTTCCATGGATCCTCAAAAGGTTAAAGTGGGTGAGGGCGCTTCTTTCTTTCTTTTAACAGGAACTCGACCAGCTGAATTTTATGCAAGATTTACAGGAATGGAAACATTTTATAAACCTGCAGATGCCGGAGATATTTCCTCAAGAATAGCCGGGTTCCTTCAGCAGCATGGCTTGGATCCTCATGACATTGATTTTGTTTTGTCAGGTCAAACGGATCAGGAAGGAGACATTATTTACAGGGAACTGAAGGAGGGTTTATTTAAGAACAACAACTTTGGATATTACAAGCACCTGTGCGGTGAGTATTACACCTCTCCGGCTTTTGCCGTCTGGATCGCTGCTAAAATGCTGAAAAATCAAATTGTTCCTGACGCCGTGGTATTGCGAGGCAGCGGACCGAATACTCTTAAGCATGTACTGATTTGGAACCATTTCCGGAATATTAATCATTCTCTGATCTTACTTTCGGCATGATCAGACAATAAATCACTTGTTTTTTCATTCTTTAATTATCTACAATCATATAACTATGAAAAAGATACTGGTTTTACTTGCCACAATCGGATTATCGGTCAGTTTGATTGCTATCACGGCTTCACAAAAGCGGTCTAAAAGCTCCTTTCTTCCTACGAGGAATTCGAAGCCAGATATTCCCGAAGACATATATAAAATTGTGGAACGATCTTGCTTTCATTGTCACTCGGATAATTCTTCAAACTTTGCGGCGAAGGGTAAACTGAATTTCTCGAACTGGAACGATTACAACACTGCCCGGAAAATCAGCCGGCTCAGCGCCATCTGCGACGTGATTACAAAGGGAAAAATGCCCAAGAAGAAATTCATTAAGCAGTTTCCTGATAAGATTTTATCACCTGCAGAAAAGGAAACCATTTGCACGTGGGCTGCAAAGGAGTCGGACAAACTCCTTGGGGAATAATAAGCCCTGCGATCTTACTTTTTTATTATCCTTGAGAAATAATCCTTGTCATTCATTCGGATTGCCACGAAATAAATACCCGGTTTAAGTTTTAGCCCGGCAAGGCTGCATGAACGAATATAATTCAGATCCGGGATATACGACTGTCCCGATATTTGAATAATCCTGCCCCGGATGTCAAGAAGCGAAAAGGAGTAATAAAAAGGCGATGCATTCCTAAATGAAATATTGATTATGTCGAGCACCGGGTTAGGATAAATAGAAAAAGGCAGATTCTGATCAGCCTGATCTGTGATGCCAATAATGAGATTCCTCACTGAATCTATATACTCGACTGTTGTAACCGGTCCGTTCTCAGTAAACATGCATAAAGGTTCACCAAAACCGTCGCCCAGCCATTTGTATTCAGTGTAATTCCTGTAATATGGAAAGCCATACCCGAGAGTGTCGAGATAAATGCTGTCGTACTGTTCGATGTCAGACTTCATTCGAATTGTCTGGAAAGTCCCGTAAGGTGTTGTCAGGGTTCCCCATCCATCGGCATGATTAACCCGTTTCTTCCAGCCACCTGCATATCCAATCCCTGTAATCGGTATATCGTAACTGGCAAAGGAGGAATCGACATCACCGGGATTAACAGGAAAACGAAAGATTATATCCGGAGAATCGTATTTGTTCGGGAATGGAATCCCGTTTAAAGTGGCTGCATTGCCAACAAGTTTGTAGTCAGAAGAGCTGTTCTTATAATATTCGTAAGCATCAGTGATCTGGAAGCCGGGATACTGATCGAATCCTACCATTTCTTTGGCAAGGTTCGACGAACCCCAGAAAACAAGTTGGTAAATCCAGGGGGTTTCATCAAACTCAACAAAAGTATCTACTCTCTGATTGACCGGTAACAAGGAAGAAAAGTCCCAGGTAAAATTATTTCCTGTTTCCTGGTAATTAAGGGTTCCAAACTCAACTGTCGAACTTAGTCTGATCGTATCGCCGGGCTGCGGCATATCATTTTGATCTACCACGATCTGCGATTGCAGGATTAACGATAGAGCCAGCATAAGGAAAGAAAAGTAAATCTTTTTCATGTTTTAAATATTTTGTACAAATGTAAACAAAGAGCTTTGAACCGTCGTTTGTACGATTGGTAATTAAATATGTTCGCCGGCATAACTCCATCCAGGCATTGATCAATCAACAAGCGTATTAATAAGGTATCCCGGACCCGTTTTCTGCCAAATCTGCGGATGCTGTTCTTAGCCAATCAAGCAAATTTTAGCTTTGGATGTCCCTTTGTCAATGAAATGTCAACACTCCGGTAAACTGAGAAACCAAAAGCGGCTCTATGTCAAAACTTCTGTAATTTCGCAATGGAACGTCAGTTGATAATTCCCCTGAATGGATTCTGAGGTAAAAAATATTTTTCGAAGTATATTCTTTCCATCACTCTTTGTACTTCTACTTTGGGTTATAAAGCTGGGTGAAATGAATTCTCACCTTGATCTTTCATTTTTAGGAGTCTTACCAAGAAAACCCGAAGGATTAATTGGAATCTTTTCATGCCCTTTGATCCACTCCGATATGAAACACTTATTTGCAAACTCAATACCCTTGATGATTCTGGGAGGATGCTTGTTTTATTTTTATCGTGAAATTGCAATTCGAACCTTCCTTTTGGTGTATTTCATCACTGGGCTTTGTGTTTGGGCAGGAGCAAGGGAAGCTTATCATATCGGGGCATCAGGCGTGGTTTACGGGTTGGCTGCATTTCTTTTTTTCAGCGGTATTTTCCGCCGCGATGGTAAGTTGCTGGCAATAACGCTGCTGATAACCTTTCTTTATGGTAGCATGGTCTGGGGAATTTTTCCGGACTTCTTTCCGAATGAAAATATTTCTTTTGAATCCCATTTTTGGGGTCTTATTGCTGGGACATTGTTGGCATTCTATTTCAGGAAGGAGGGTCCTATACCTAAGAAATTTGACTGGGAAGATGAAGAGGAAGATAATGAAGAATCCGAATTTAAAGAAATCTGAATTCAGCTTATAGAACCATTGACTATCTGTCACCTTATCTGCCACCCGAATCGAATTTCACACTTTCGGTTAAATAAATTAGAAAAAAAATTTTTTTTATTAAAAAAAAATCTACTTTTGCACCCGCTTATTAAGCACGATTGATTTAATCGGCTGATATAGAAATAATTTAGGAAACCTGACAGAATAAGACGGCTAAAGGTTCCAACGCGCAAAGGTACACTTAAATGACCAAGCACGCTCGTCTCGAAAATAGCCTGCCTTATTTGTGTTTCCTGGAATTAAATAAAACAGTTTGCTTTATTAGCAAGGTAAACAAAAATTTAATTGCATCGGTTGAAAAATTACTCGTTGACAATTATTTATTAACTATTGATCTGCAAGATTGCAGTTTTAATAAAATGAGAGTTTTCTAAAAAGCATTATATGCCTACAATACAACAATTAGTAAGAAAAGGTAGACAGAAACTAAATTACAAAAGCAAGTCGCCGGCTTTGGACTCCTGTCCTCAGCGCAGGGGAGTTTGTGTCCGGGTGTACACTACGACCCCGAAAAAACCCAATTCAGCCATGAGAAAGGTGGCAAGGGTAAGATTGACAAACGGCAAGGAGGTAAATGCTTATATTCCGGGTGAAGGACATAATTTGCAGGAACACTCAATCGTCCTCATCAGGGGTGGCAGGGTGAAGGATCTTCCGGGAGTAAGGTACCATATTATCCGTGGAGCACTTGATACTTCAGGTGTCGAAGGCAGATCGCAGAGAAGGTCGAAGTATGGTACAAAACGCCCAAAGAAAAAGTAACAGATAATAGGTATTAATTTTAAGATAAAATGAGGAAATCTAAGCCAAAAAAACGGATCATATTACCAGACCCGAGATTTAACGATACTCTGGTAACCAAGTTTGTTAATAATTTGATGCTTAGGGGAAAGAAAAGCCTTGCGTACGATGTTTTCTACGATGCAATCGACATTGTTAACAACAAAATGGAAGAAGATGGTCTTGAGGTCTGGAAAAAAGCGCTTGCAAATGTAACTCCGTCAGTTGAGGTAAGAAGCCGCAGGGTAGGCGGGGCAACATTCCAGATACCTTCTGAAATTCGCCCGTCCCGTAAGCTGTCGATCGGGATGAAGAATCTCATCGGATTTGCACGAAAACGCCATGAAAAAAGCATGGCACAAAAACTTGCCGCTGAAATTATGGCAGCTTTTAAAGACGAAGGTGCGGCATTTAAGAAAAAAGAAGACACTCATAGAATGGCAGAAGCTAATAAAGCATTCTCTCATTTCAGGTTTTAAAAAAGAAAGTACAATATCGTGTCGGATAAATTAAAACATACCAGAAATATCGGCATAATGGCTCATATCGATGCGGGTAAAACCACTACGACTGAGCGGATATTGTACTACACCGGAATCAATCACCGCATTGGCGAAGTTCATGATGGTGCTGCGACAATGGATTGGATGGTACAGGAGCAGGAAAGGGGAATTACCATCACTTCAGCTGCAACAACAGTATTCTGGAACCTGAAGGATGAAGAATACCGCATCAACATCATCGATACTCCCGGTCATGTTGATTTTACAATTGAAGTCGAAAGGTCATTAAGAGCTCTCGATGGCGCTGTTGCTATTTTCTGTGCTGTCGGAGGTGTCGAACCCCAGTCCGAGACCGTTTGGAAACAGGCAAACCGATACCATGTCCCACGAATTTGCTATATAAACAAAATGGATCGTGCCGGAGCTGATTTTTTCAAAGTGGTAGGCGAAATCCAGGAAAAACTTGGCTGCAGACCGATTCCCGTTCAGATTCCTATCGGTGCGGAAGATGATTTTAAAGGTATTATCGACCTGATCACTAACAAAGCTTTTGAATGGGACGATGAATCGCTTGGCAAAGAATACCATGAAATTGAAATTCCGTCAGATCTCAAAGAACAGGTTGCAGAATTAAGAAAAATGCTGATTGAAGGTGCGGCAGAAGAAAGCGAAGTCCTGTTCGAAAAATATCTTGCTAATCCAGCTTCAATAACAGCCGAAGACATGATCCAGATGCTTCGTAAAGCGACACTCGAATTCAGAATTACTCCGGTATTGTGCGGAGCTTCCTTCAAAAACAAAGGAGTTCAGTTGCTTCTCGATGCAATTGTGAACTTTCTTCCCGGACCAGAGGATATGCCTGCCATAGAAGGTACCAATCCATACACAGGCAAAACTGAAGAAAGACATCCGGATATAAACGAACCTTTTTCAGCCCTCGCTTTTAAAATTGCTACAGATCCTTTCGTCGGGAGGGTTGCATTCCTGAGGATTTATTCCGGACAGCTTGAAACCGGGGAGCAGGTGCTGAATACCACAACCGAAAAGAAGGAAAGAATTATGAGACTAATGCAGATGCATGCCAATAAACAAAAGCCGCTGAAATCAATCGAAGCGGGAGATATTGCTGCAGTTGTCGGATTAAAGGAAATCAGAACTGGAAATACGCTGTGTTCGCCAAAACATCCGATTGTACTGGAATCAATGACATTTCCAGAACCGGTCATTAAAATGGCGGTTGAGCCAAAAACTCAGGATGATGTTGAAAAACTTGCAACTACTCTCAATAAATTTGCTGAGGAAGATCCGACCTTTAAAGTCAATATTGATCAGGAAACCGGTCAGACAATAATCAGCGGAATGGGTGAACTTCACCTTGACATTATTCTCGACAGGATCAACAGGGAATATAATATTAAAAGCAATAAGGGAACACCGACAGTTGCATATAAAGAAGCTATTTCAGGCACGGTGGTTCATCAAGAGGTTTATAAAAAGCAAACAGGTGGCAAGGGCAGATTTGCAGATATTACAGTTGAAGTTTCACCGGCAGATAAGAAGGTGAAGGGATTACAGTTTATCAATGAAGTGAAAAGCGGTGCTATCCCTAAGGAATATATTGCATCTGTCGAAAAAGGCTTTAAATCTGCCATGTCAAATGGCGTCTTGCTTGGTTTTCCGGTTGAGAACCTAAAGGTTAAATTAAAGGAAGGCTCTTATCATTCGGTTGACAGCGACCCGCTTTCATTCGAAATTGCTGCAGGACTTGCATTCAGGACTGCCTGCAAAAAAGCTGATCCGGTGATCTTAGAGCCCATCATGAAACTTGAGGTTGATACCCCGGATACATACGTTGGCGATGTAACGAGTGATCTGAACAAGCGCCGTGGTCATGTTGTGAATGTAGATACCAAGATTGGTTACCAGGCAATCAAAGCCATTGTACCTCTTGCTGAAATGTTCGGTTATGTTACAACCCTGCGAACCATGACTTCGGGCAGAGCAACCTACAGCCTGGAGTTTTCGCACTATGAGCCGACACCTAACGATATTAAAGACAATATAATTTATAAAATCAAAGGATATTTGGTTACTGTTTAATTTAACACAATTTATAGTGAGTCAGCGAATCAGAATTAAACTTAAATCTTACGATCATAACCTGGTGGATAAATCTGCCGAAAAGATCGTAAAAACCGTAAAGACTACCGGTGCAGTTGTGAATGGTCCCATTCCTCTTCCAACCAACAAGAAGATCTTTACTGTAAACAGGTCAACCTTTGTTAATAAGAAATCGAGAGAACAGTTTCAGTTGTGTTCATACAAGCGGCTGCTCGATATTTACAGTTCAACAACCAAGACTATCGATGCTTTGATGAAGCTCGAATTGCCGAGTGGTGTTGAAGTGGAGATCAAGGTATAATAAAAAAACAGGTTAGGAAATTTAAAAAGATACACTCATGTCAGGACTTATCGGAAAGAAAATTGGGATGACCAGTATATATGATAATAACGGGAAAAATATTCCCTGTACGGTCATTGAGGCAGGTCCATGCATTGTTACGCAGGTGAAAACAAAGCCCACAGATGGTTATGATGCCATTCAGATGGCTTTTGATGACCTCAAGGAAAAGCACACTACAAAAGCAATGAAGGGACATTTTGCCAAGGCAGGGGTTTCGCCAAAAAAGATTGTTGCCGAGTTTACCCGTTTCGAAGAAGGACATCAGAAAAAATTCGGCGATGTGCTCTATGCCGATATATTTATTGAGGGAGAATTTATTGATGTGGTCGGCACTACAAAAGGTCGCGGATTTCAGGGCGTAGTTCGGAGGCATCATTTTAACGGTGTTGGCGATAAGACCCATGGACAGCACGATCGGCTAAGAGCACCGGGCTCAATCGGAGCCTCGTCGTGGCCTTCAAGGGTATTTAAAGGGATGAGAATGGCAGGGCAAATGGGAAACGGAAGGGTGAAAATCATTAACCTGCAGATATTGAAAATCCTGCTCGATAAAAACCTGGTAATTGTTAAAGGATCGGTTCCCGGTCCTAATGGTTCATACGTAATACTTGAAAGATGGAGTTAGAAGTTTATAATATCAGCGGGCAAAAAACAGCTAAAAAAGCAATGCTGGATGATAATATTTTCAGCATTGAGCCCAACGACCATGCGATTTACCTTGAAGTAAAACATCACATGGCTAGCAAGCGCCAGGGAACTCACAAGGCTAAAGAAAAAGGAGAAATAGATGCAAGTACCCGCAAGCTGAAACGCCAGAAAGGCACAGGATCGGCACGTTACGGAAGCATTAAAAGTCCTTTGTTCAAAGGAGGAGGAAGAATATTCGGACCCGTGCCAAGGGAGTACGGCTTTAAGCTGAATAAAAAAGTAAGGCGGCTCGCCAGAAAATCAGCTTTAACTTATAAAGCAAAAGAAAACGGTATCATTATCCTTGAGGATTTTGCGTTCGAAACGCACAAAACGAAGAACTTCACCGAAATGCTGAAGAATTTCCAGCTTCAGAATGAGAAAGTCTTGATGATCCTGGCAGAAAACAATAAAAACATTTATTTGTCATCAAGGAATATTCAGAAGACAAAAGTGGTGAGCGCAGCAAGTATCAATACCTATGATATCCTGAATGCGAACCATGTACTGATTGCCGAAAGCTCATTAAAGGAAATTGAAAAGATTCATTCGAATAATTAATCAGTTGCGCAAATGAAAATCATTATTAAACCGATAATTACGGAGAAAATGACGGGTCTCAGCGAAAAACTGAACCGGTATGGATTTGTCGTACGAAAGGACGCCAATAAGCTGCAGATCAAGCAGGCTGTTAAGGAATTATACGGCGTGGATGTTGAATCTGTCAATACAGTTAATTATCTCGGCAAGAAAAAGTCGCGATTCACGAAAGCCGGTGCTATTTCAGGCAGAACCAGTTCGTACAAGAAGGCTATTGTAACTTTAGCCGCAGGTGAAACAATCGATTTTTACAGCAATATATAAGCAGAAAGATAGATGGCTTTAAAAAAATTCAAACCGACAACATCGAGTCAGCGCTTTAAATTGATAAGCGCCTTTGATGATATCACTACCTGTAAACCAGAAAAGGGTTTAATCATGCCGATGAAAAAATCAGGCGGTAGGAATAATGAAGGTAAGAGGACGATGCGTCAGATTGGTGGTGGTCATAAACAGCAGTTCCGGATAATTGATTTTAAAAGGGATAAAGAAGGAATACCGGCAACAGTGAAAACCATCGAGTACGATCCCAACCGGACCGCCAGGATAGCACTGCTTACTTATACCGATGGAGAAAAGAGGTATATCATTGCGCCCAACGGTTTGAAAGCAGGTCAAAAGGTAGTTTCAGGGTTAGGTGTTTCACCAGACATAGGAAATACGCTTTATCTGAGCGAAATTCCGTTCGGAACAATCATACATAATATCGAACTGAGACCCGGGCAGGGAGCGAAAATGGCAAGGAGTGCCGGATCATACGCTCAGCTTATGTCGCGCGACGGCAAGTTCGCTATAGTTAAACTACCTTCAGGCGAAACGCGGATGATCCTCCAAACCTGCAAGGCTACTATCGGAATGGTGTCGAATGTGGATCATAATCTCGAAGTTTCAGGCAAAGCCGGACGCAGCAGGTGGCTTGGTCGCAGACCCAGAACCCGTGGTGTTGTGATGAACCCGGTTGATCACCCAATGGGCGGAGGTGAAGGTCGTGCTTCAGGAGGTCACCCGAGATCAAGAAAGGGAATTCCTGCTAAAGGTTATAAGACCAGGAGCAAGAAGAATTCGTCAGATAAATACATCATTGAAAGAAGGAAAAAATAAAAACTGAGTATGAGCCGATCGATTAAAAAGGGACCATATATCCACTTTAAGCTGGAAAAGAAAGTAACTCAAAACATTGAGGCAAAAAAGAAAACCGTGATCAAAACATGGTCAAGGGCTTCGATGATCGCACCTGAGTTTGTTGGTCAAACTATTGCCGTACATAACGGGAATAAATTCATTCCGGTTTACATTACTGAAAATATGGTGGGTCACAAATTGGGTGAATTTGCACCCACCCGGGTATTCAGAGGACACGCCGGTAATAAGGATAAAGCAAAGAAATAAATAGAAAATGATTCAAATACAGAAATAATGGGAGCCAGAAAGAGAAACACTGCAAAGGAATTCAATGAGGCAAAAAAGAAAGTTGCTTTTGCGAAGCTTAACAACTGTCCGACTTCGCCCAGGAAGATGAGACTGGCAGCTGGACTGGTACGAGGGGTTGAGGTGGAGAAAGCCATTCATATCCTTAAACATTCTTCTCAGGAAGCATCGGGGAAGCTTCATAAATTATTGCTTTCAGCCATTGCAAACTGGCAGGCTAAAAATGAAGGCATCAGGATTGAGGATGCTCATTTATTTGTAAAGGAAATATCGGTGGATGGAGGCAGGGCGCTTAAAAGAATCCAAACGGCTCCGCAAGGTCGTGCCTACAGGATCAAGAAGAGATCGAATCATGTTACTATGGTGCTTGGTAATAAAGAGGAAGTTTAATTAAATTTAGATACATTAAAAACTGATTAATGGGACAAAAAACAAATCCGATAGGGCTAAGGTTAGGAATCATCAGGGGTTGGGATTCCAATTGGTTCGGTGGGAAAAACTTTGATCATAAGCTGGTTGAGGATGATCAGATCAGGAAATATCTGAACGCCAGGTTGTCAAAAGCCGGGATTTCGAAAATTCTGATAGAACGGACTCTCAAGCTGGTTACTGTGACTATTTTTACGGCAAGACCGGGGATCATCATTGGCAAAGGCGGTCAGGAAGTAGATAAACTGAAGGAAGAGCTGAAAAAGATCACATCCAAGGAAATCCAGATCAATATATCGGAAATCAAAAGACCTGAGCTCGATGCGGTAATTGTCGGCAACACGATCGCCAAGCAGATCGAAGGAAGGATTTCGTATCGGAGAGCGATCAAAACTGCCATAGCATCTTCGATCCGTATCGGAGCCGAAGGCATAAAGGTTTACATTTCAGGGCGGCTTGGAGGAGCGGAAATGGCAAGACGCGAAATTTATAAGGAAGGCAGAATTCCACTGCACACTCTCAGGGCAGATATCGATTATGCACTCGTGGAAGCCCACACATCCTACGGAAGAATCGGAGTGAAAGTATGGATCTGCAAAGGTGAGGTTTACGGCAAACGCGATTTGACAGCTCAATACTCACAGGAAAAGAAAAAACTCCAGGTGGAATCGGGCGAATCCAGACCCAAGAGGAGAAGAAACAGATAAACAGAAGGTGAAATCATTATAATATTTTAATGTAATGTTACAGCCAAAGAAGACAAAATACAGGAAGCAGCAGAAAGGCAAGATGAAGGGCAACGCCATGAGAGGCAACCAGCTCGCCTTCGGCTCTTTTGGAATAAAAACACTAGAAGAAAGCTGGATCACCGGTCGCCAGATAGAAGCGGCACGCCAGGCAGTAACCCGTCACATGAAGCGTGAAGGTCAGATCTGGATCCGGATTTTTCCGGATAAGCCGATCACCAAGAAGCCGGCTGAAGTACGTATGGGTAAAGGAAAAGGAGCACCCGAAATGTTTGTTGCAAGGGTAACTCCGGGTAGAATCATGTTCGAAGCCGATGGCGTTCCTATCGCAGTAGCAAAGGAAGCCCTGAGGCTTGCAGCACAGAAACTGCCTGTCACAACAAAGTTTATAGTAAGGAAAGATTACGTTGAAGAAACAATATAATTAAAATGGAACAAGAAGTAATCAGAGAACTTTCGACTGCCGAATTACTGGAAAGTCTCGAAAACGAGTCGAAGCAACTTGTAAAACTGAGACTAAACCATGCGGTTTCTCCTCTGGAAAATCCGAATAAAATAAAGGCATACCGTAAAACGATTGCCAGGCTGAAAACGGAATTAAGAAAAAGAGAGCTTGAACAACAAAACAAAAGCGAAGTCAAATAATGGAAACCAGGAAATTGAGAAAAGAACGGGTCGGGCTTGTCGTAAGCGATAAGATGGACAAATCGATCGTGGTAGTAGTTGAAAGAAAAGTGAAACATCCTATCTACGGGAAGTTTGTCAAACGCACATCGAAGTTTATCGCTCATGACGAAAAGAATGACTGTAACATCGGCGACACAGTCAGGATTATGGAAACCCGTCCGCTGAGTAAAAACAAATGTTGGAGATTAGTTGAAATCATAGAAAGGGCTAAATAATCATGATACAACAGGAATCAAGACTGGCTGTGGCTGATAACAGTGGTGCCAAGGAAGTGCTTTGCATCAGGGTTCTAGGCGGAACGAAGAAAAGATATGCAACAATCGGTGATAAAATTGTTGTGACGGTGAAGAATGCTTTGCCATCAGGAAACATTAAGAAAGGAACTGTAGTGAAGGCGGTGATCGTAAGAACCAAAAAAGAAAACAGAAGACCCGACGGTTCTTATATTCGTTTCGACGATAATGCAGTTGTCCTTTTAAACAATGCAGGCGAAATGATCGGAACCCGTATTTTCGGTCCTGTTGCAAGGGAATTAAGAGAAAAACAATATATGAAAATCGTTTCACTGGCACCTGAGGTGCTTTAATCGATAATCGGTCATGCGCAGGAAATTACATATTAAAAAAGGTGACAACGTTACGGTCATTGCCGGAGATTCGAGAGGACAGCAAGGCAAAGTTCTGAAGGTTAATATCGAAAAGGGCAGGGCAATAGTTGAAGGTGTAAATCTCGTTTCGAAAAATACCAAGCCTAATGCAAAAAATCCTAAGGGAGGCATCGTCAAAAAAGAAGCTCCCATTCATGTTTCGAACCTCAAGGTAAATGACGGCAGCGGAAAACCAACTCGAATAGGCAGGAAAACTGACGAGAAGACAAAGAACACAGTTCGTTACTCAAAAAAAACCGGGGAGGTAATTAAATAATGGAACAAAAGCCAAGGTTAATAAAAAAGTATAATGACGAAATCGTACCTGCTTTACTCAAGCAATTCGGGTACAAGAGCGTCATGCAGGTTCCCAGGCTGGTTAAAATCAGTGTGAACCAGGGTTTGGGATCGGCAATAGCCGATAAAAAACAAATTGATACGGGAATCGATGAGATGTCTAAAATTACCGGACAGCACGCGGTTTCCACAAAATCAAAAAAGGATATTTCCAATTTCAAGCTGAGAAAAGGAATGCCTATCGGGGTAAGGGTTACCCTCCGCGGCAACAGGATGTATGAGTTTCTCGACAGGTTGATTTCCGTGGCGATACCACGTATCAGAGACTTCAGAGGAATCAGCGACAAGGGGTTCGACGGAAGGGGGAATTATACTTTCGGAGTCAATGAACAAATTATTTTCCCCGAAATCGATATCGATAAAGTGACTCACATCAATGGCATGGATATCACGTTCGTGACTTCTGCCAAAACTGACAAGGAATGCATGGAATTGCTGAAAGAGTTTGGATTACCATTTAAAAATCAAAACAGATAAATGTATGGCGAAAGAGTCAATGAAAGCCAGAGAGCTCAAGAGAAAGAGAATGGTTGCTAAATATGCAACCAAAAAGCAGGAACTTAAAGCTGCAGGCGATTATGTTGGACTGCAGAAACTGCCGCGGAATTCATCCAAAGTCAGGTTGCATAACAGGTGCAATCTTACAGGTCGCCCCAAAGGTTTCATGCGACAGTTCGGTATTTCCAGGATTAACTTCAGGGAAATGGCGTTAAAAGGATTAATACCCGGAATTAAGAAAGCAAGTTGGTAATTTAATACAGAAAGAGCAATGAATACAGATCCGATTGCAGATTATTTAACCAGGATACGCAATGCCGTTATGGCTGGGCACAGGGTAGTGGAAATTCCTTCATCCAGCATTAAAAAGGAGATTACCAAACTTTTGTTCGATAAAGGATATATCCTTAATTATAAGTTTGAAGCCGAACCCAAGCCGGGTATGATTAAAATAGCCCTGAAATATCATCCGGTTACGAAACTTTCAGCCATTACAAAGATTGAAAGGATCAGTAAACCCGGACTGAGGCGATATGTAGGAGCAACCGAACTGCCCCGAGTGCTGAACGGTCTTGGAATCGCTGTTATGTCAACATCCCATGGTTTGATGACCGACAAGGAAGCCCGTAAACTGAATATCGGCGGTGAGGTGTTATGTTTTGTAAGTTAAAAAATTGAAATCAGGCATTATGTCACGCATTGGAAAATTACCCATTAATATACCGGCAGGCGTTACTATACAGGTCTCCCGTGATAATGAGGTGACAGTTAAAGGAAAACTGGGGCAGCTGAAACAAAAGGTTGATCCGGGTATATCAATTAAAACTGTTGACAATCAAATACAGCTCGAACGGGCTTCAGAAGAAAAGGATCATAAAGCAAAACACGGCTTGTACAGGTCGCTAATTGCAAATATGGTACAAGGCGTCAGCGAGGGGTTTACGATTACCCAGGAACTTGTTGGAGTGGGTTATAAAGTAGAAGCCAAAGGACAAGTTGTCGAAATGACACTTGGCTATTCTCACAATATTGTGTTTGAATTACCACCTGAGATAAAAGCCGAGTCAAAAACCGAAAGAGGGAAGAATCCCAGGCTTACCATGACATCGATCGACAAGCAACTGCTCGGTCAGGTTGCCGCAAAGATCAGATCGCTCAGAAAACCTGAGCCGTACAAAGGAAAGGGCATTATTTTTGCCGGCGAGGTGATCCGGAAAAAAGCAGGCAAATCAGCTGCCGAGAAATAATAACAAATGAAATAAATTATTGCACTAATGGCATCCAATAACAGAAAGCAGTTCAGAAGAAACAGGATCAAGATGAGGATCCGGAAAATTATTAAAGGTACTGCTGAAAGACCAAGAATGACGGTTTTCAGGAGCAACAAGCAGATTTATGTTCAACTGATCAACGATTTGGAAGGGCATACTTTGTTATCGGTTTCTTCGGCAAAAGAAAAAGGCACTGAAGATAAAACCAATAAAACCGAGCAGGCAAAGATGGTCGGAAAAGCAGTGGCTCTTAAAGCAAAAGAAGCCGGGATTGAAAATGTGGTTTTCGACAGGAACGGCTATTTGTATCACGGCAGAATTAAGGCATTAGCCGAAGCAGCAAGAGAAGGAGGACTTAAATTCTAGGAACTATGTCAAATGTAAATATAAAAAGAGTTAAATCGAGCGAGATTGAATTCAAGGACAGGCTGGTAAGCATCCAGCGAGTTACAAAAGTTACCAAGGGGGGAAGAACCTTCAGCTTTTCTGCAATCGTCGTGGTAGGAAACGAACAAGGCGTCGTGGGCTACGGGCTTGGAAAAGCCAAGGAAGTAACGGCTGCTATTGCAAAAGGGATCGATGATGCCAAGAAAAACCTCATTAAGGTTCCGATTATGAACGGCACATTACCTCACGAACAGGACGGGAAATACAGCGGAGCCAAAGTATATCTGAAACCAGCCGCACCAGGGACGGGAGTAATTGCAGGAGGCGCCATGCGGGCAGTCCTGGAAAGTGTGGGTATAAAGGATGTGCTTGCTAAATCAAAGGGTTCATCCAATCCGCACAGTGTGGTCAAAGCAACCATCAATGCACTGATTCAGATGAAGGATCCTTACACAATAGCCCAGCTAAGAGGAATTGACTTGAATGCTGTTTTTAATGGTTAATTTTACGAATTATAAAGTTGATTCAGAATGAAAAAGTTCAGGATAAAACAGGTTAAAAGCGGTATCGGAAAGCCGTTAAGGCAAAAGCGAACCATCGAAGCACTTGGAATCAGGAAAATGTATCAGGAGGTTGAAGTGGTAGATTCTCCCCAGGTACAAGGTATGATTGCAAAAGTGAGACATTTAATTGAAGTAGAAGAAATTTAATTATTTAATCTAAGATACAGATGGATTTAAGTAATCTCAAACCGGCGAAAGGATCGGTAAAAAGCCGGAAAAGAATAGGACGGGGGCAGGGATCAGGCTATGGCGGTACCTCGACAAAAGGGCATAAGGGAGCCAAATCCAGGTCAGGTTACAGCAGCAAGCCCGGTTTTGAGGGCGGACAGATGCCGCTTCACCGCCGGGTACCAAAGTTCGGATTTAAAAACAGGAACCGGATTGAATACAGAGCCATTAATATCGATGTACTTCAGAAACTGGCTGATCAATTCAATCTTTCGGTAGTTGATCCGGATGTCCTTATCGACAAAGGTCTGGCAAATAAAAAGGACCTTGTGAAAATATTGGGTCGGGGAGTACTGAAATCGAAACTTGAAGTGAAAGCACATGCTTTTTCGCAGTCAGCAATGACCGCAATTGAAGCACAAGGCGGAATTGCAACCAAAATCTGATAGCGAATGAAACGATTAATCGAAACGATTCGGAATATTTCAAAAATAGAGGATCTCAGGAACAGAATCCTTTACACACTTGGTATCGTCCTGATTTACAGAATGGGTGCTTATGTCGTTCTTCCTGGCGTTGATCCCCACATGCTTGAAAATCTGAAGAATCAAGGCAGCTCGGGTTTACTCGGACTGCTGAATATGTTTTCAGGAGGTGCATTTTCCAATGCCAGTGTTTTTGCTCTTGGAATCATGCCTTATATTTCTGCTTCTATTGTCGTCCAGCTGCTTGGAATGGCAATACCCTATTTCCAGAAGTTACAAAAAGAAGGCGAAAGCGGACGGAGGAAAATTAACCAGATAACCCGTTACCTTACAGTTATTATCCTTATTTTTCAATCACCTGCATATCTTGCCAACCTGGTCAGGCAGCTTCCGCCGGAAGGGATATATCCTTTTAATCCTGCAACAACAACGCATTCGGTGTTTACTTTTTTCGGAATATCGTCAATTGTAATATTGACTGCCGGATCGATGTTCATTATGTGGCTTGGTGAACGGATCACTGAAAAAGGTATTGGAAACGGTATTTCGCTGATCATTATGATCGGGATTATAGCACGTCTGCCATTTGCGCTGTTCAGTGAGTTCGTTTCCAGGATGGAAGAAAAGGGCGGTGGATTGGTTTTCTTTGTAGTCGAGATTGCAATTCTCATACTTGTTATTCTCATTTCAATTTTACTTGTTCAGGGTACCCGGAAAATCCCGGTTCAATATGCCAAGAGAATTGTGGGGAACAAGCAATATGGTGGCGTACGTCAGTACATTCCTTTAAAGGTGAATGCCGCCGGGGTAATGCCAATCATTTTTGCTCAGGCAATTATGTTTCTTCCTATTACACTTGCCGGATTCACTCAATCGGAAAGCATGTCGGCTTTTGTGACTGCTTTTGCCAATATAAACGGTTTTTGGTACAATTTCACATTCTTCATTCTCATCATTCTTTTTACCTATTTCTACACTGCAATTACCATCAACCCGAATCAAATGGCTGAGGATATGAAGAAGAACGGAGGATTTATTCCCGGTGTAAAACCCGGAAGGAAGACAGCTGAATTCATCGATAACGTGATGTCGAGGATCACATTGCCCGGATCGATCTTCCTTGGTTTTGTTGCTATCATGCCGGCACTGGTGAGGCAGTTCGGTATCAGCACACAATTCGCACAGTTTTACGGAGGAACTTCATTGCTGATCCTTGTAGGTGTAATACTTGACACCCTGCAACAAATAGAAAGTCACCTGCTGATGAGGCATTATGAAGGACTTACAAAATCCGGAAGAATAAAAGGAAGGTCATCCTTCAGCATGACCGGTTAGTGGTGGTTTTGACGGTGTATCGCGGCGATGATATATATCAAGTCAGAAGAAGAAATTGAATTAATTAGATTAAGTTCTTTGCTTGTTGGTAAAACTTTGGCTGAAGTAGCCAGGCTCATCTTTCCGGGGGTTAAGACGAAAATGCTGGATAAAAGAGCCGAGGAGTTCATACTCGATCACGGTGCTTCACCCGGATTCAAGGGATATAACGGTTTTCCTTATACCCTGTGTATTTCTGTCAACGAACAGGTTGTTCATGGTTTCCCGTCGGAAAGGGAACTGAAAGATGGGGATATTGTCTCAGTGGATTGCGGTGTGATCAGAAATGGATTTTTCGGTGATTCGGCTTATACATTTACAGTTGGTGAGGTAACAAAGGAGGTGTTGGAACTTCTTGCAAGAACGAAAGAATCTCTGTATCTCGGGATCGAAATGGCTGTTGCTGGAAATCGTGTAGGAGATATCGGTTTTGCAGTTCAGGAATTTGTTGAGCGGTTCGGCTATTCAGTAGTCAGAGACCTGGTAGGTCATGGTTTGGGCAAGAGTCTGCATGAAAAACCTGAAGTTCCCAATTACGGGAAAAGGGGAACAGGACCGGTATTGAAAGAGAGAATGGTACTTGCTATCGAACCAATGATAAACCTGGGAACCAGGAAGGTAATTCAGGAAAACGATGGCTGGACAATCAGAACAGCCGACAGGCTGCCCTCGGCTCATTTCGAGCATGATGTGGTGGTGAGGAAAGGCAAGGCGGAAATCCTTTCTACGTTTGAATACATCGAAGAAGTTTTAAACAATTAAACAAATTAAACACACTGTGAAGTAATTTATGGCAAAACAAGCCTCAATTGAACAGGATGGAACGGTAATAGAATCATTGGGTAATGCAATGTTCAGGGTAGAACTTGAGAACGGACATGTGATCACAGCTCACATTTCCGGGAAAATGAGGATGCATTACATTAAAATTTTACCTGGCGATAAAGTGAGGCTCGAAATGTCGCCATACGATTTAACAAAAGGGAGAATAACATTCAGATACAAATAATAAATTGAATTAAAATGAAAGTCAGGGCATCAATTAAAAAAAGGACACCGGACTGTAAGATTGTGCGTAGAAAGGGTCGGTTGTATATCATTAATAAGAAAAATCCAAAGTACAAGCAACGACAAGGCTAAGATTGAAGCTTGAAAGGAATATTATCAACGGGAACAAATAATAATTTAAAAGAATATGGCTCGTATAGCAGGTATTGATTTACCAAACAATAAGAGAGGCGTAATCGGATTAACCTATATTTTTGGGATCGGAAAAGCGAGAGCAAAAATGATTCTCCTTGAAGCTGGAGTGGATGAAGATAAAAAAGTCCAGGACTGGACAGATGATGAACAGAACAACATCAGGAATATCATCAGCAGCAGCTTTAAAATAGAAGGTGAATTGCGGTCCGAGGTTCAAATGAACATCAAAAGGTTGATGGATATTGGAACTTATCGCGGCATGAGGCATCGTATCGGATTACCGGTTCGTGGTCAGAGTACTAAGAACAATGCCAGGACCCGCAAGGGTAGGAAGAA
>Ga0233425_10004401_pt1 | contig 23720 bp, 20 predicted proteins | sample Watercolumn_Towu_2_FD_181712 | JGI IMG/M metagenome (GOLD analysis project Ga0233425, IMG submission 181712) | Freshwater microbial communities from Lake Towuti, South Sulawesi, Indonesia - Watercolumn_Towuti2014_140_MG | ecosystem: Environmental > Aquatic > Freshwater > Lake | place... | reverse complement strand
CCTTCGATGCCGTTATTTGCTCGCCTTTCGGATGGCTCTCGGTCATGCAATCTCTCCCTTTCGTTATGGGGAGAGATACTCTGACAATTCCTATGCTTACGCTAGATGTAGTTTAATGGGCGCTTACGAAGATTTCCGTTTTAAGAGCTACGGCCTTGCCCCAAAATCGGCAGCCGATTTTGCCTTTTTGTTGCACGGATTTCACTTTTTAAGCGACCAAGGCACGATGGCAATTATTCTGCCGCATGGGGTGTCATTCCGATGAGGGGTGGAAGAACGCATCCGCACCAAGCTTTTAAAAGATGGCCATATCGATACTGTAATCGGCCTGCCCCGCCAACCTGTTTTTCTCAACCGGCATTCCGGTTTGCATCCTGGTGTTAAAAAAATGCAAAAAGCCGGACGATGTGCTGTTCATCAACGCCAGCGAACACTTCGAAAAAGGCAAACGCCAAAACCGCTTGCTGCCTGGGCATATCGACAAGATTGTCGATACTTACAAATTCCGCAAAGAAGACGAGCGTTATTCACGGCTGGTTTCAATGGAAGAAATCGAGAAAAACGATTTCAACCTGAATATCTCTCGTTTCATCAGCACCGCCAAACAAGAAGAGGAAGTGGATTTGGCGGCGGTGAACTCTGAGTTAGTCGATTTGGAAACAAAAGTTTCAGCGGCAAAGAACAAGCATAATGAGTTTCTGGCAGAACTCGGATTACCGTTATTGCCTTAGCGATCGAATAACCGGTTTTTCTGTGAACAAGGCAATAACCTAATAAGCGGGATTATTCTGTGAGTTCCACTGCGCATTGTGAATAATCCTAATTTAATTATTTTCCGATTATTTCTTTTCAAAAAAGGCTTTAATAGCCGCATCGCGATCATTGGCTACTTGCTGAACATGAGGGCGGGCAGCCATAGTGGCTAAATAATCGGCAAGACCAGGAATATGCTCGGCGACCATATCTTTCCCATAGATTTTTTGCGTCGCGACGGAAATTAGAAAAAAGTGCGGCCAAGCGACAACATCGGCGGCGCTGAAATTGGCGCCCATCGCATAAGGCGAAAATTTGGTCAGGCGGGCCAGCCCCTTTAAGCCGATGGTGAGCCTTTCTTGGACTTCCTCTTTAATTTCAGCGCTAACGCTGCCGCCAAACAAGGCTTCCTTGTAAAGCCGGCGCGCCATTAATTCGACATTCAACTCCAGGTGCTGAATAAATTCACGGCATTTGGCGCGCTCAAAGGCTTCGGAGGGATAAAGCGGGTTTTCCGGATAGGCATCTTCCAAATATTCCAAAATGGCCTGGGACTCAGACAGATAACCTTCCGGCGTGCTGATGAATGGGATTTTACCCAACGGAGAACGTTTCAACAGAGAATCGTCTTGGCTGGGTAAAATCGTTTCTTCCATGAAAGCAATTTCCTTTTCCATTAGGGCTAATTTGGTTTTGTTGTAATAATTGCTGACTGCAAAGCCGTAGAGTGTAATCATGATGGCCACCTCAGGAAAACAAAAGTCTGAATCGTCAGCGAAGGCCGGCAGGGACGCAGTGATTGGTCATCTGCTTAAGCGTTTACGCCGAATTGTGCAAGTGTTGTTGAGGTCAACTATACGATGGACGATGCTAATTGTCGATAGCTAAGCATCGCTTTATTTTTGATAGCCCTGATAATAGCCTTTTTGCACGTCATAAACGAAACTATCAAAACCATCGCGGATATCGTACATTAAGTCGTAGCTTGCCCGCTCTGAATCCCTGACTGTTTTATGAATCCGGCTGAAAAAACTGACCGATTCTTCGCGCGTCGGCGCCCAGTTAGCGTTTGATGGCGGGTCGATGGTTTGAGGGCTTCCTGCGCAGGCGCAAAGAGCGGGTAAAATAATGATGGCGTTGATGGATTTGAGCGACATAGTAGATCTCCGAATAATGACTCTTAATAAAGAGCAAAAAAGAAGCCAGCTTTTTAAAAAGTTCTATTTATCAAGGAAACTTCCTATGCAAATTAGAAAAATAACCGTTAAGCGCCATTTTTTTGCCGGTTTATAGCGATAGCGCATTGGCATTGATTACAGCGTGAATTTTCTCCGCCTTCATTGCATCGGCGGCTTGTTGTCTGTATTCTGCACCGCATGCAAATATATCTGATTTCTGTTGGAAACCGCATGCCGGCTTGGGTTCAGCAAGGCTATGAGGAATACGCCAAGCGTTTGCCGCGAGATTGTGAGTTGATTCTTAAAGAGATTGCGCCGGAAAAGCGAACTAAAAATAGCGATATTGCCCGTATCATCAAAAACGAAAGCGAGCGCATGTTGTTGGCGGCGCCAGTCGGCGCTCACGCCGTTGCATTGGATAGCGCCGGAAAACATTGGACGACACTGGAGCTGTCACAAACCTTGCAGCGTTGGAGGGTCGGGGGGCAAGCGGTCGCCATGCTAATCGGAGGGCCAGATGGTTTGTCTGATGCGCTTAAGCAATCCGCCCGAGAGACCTGGAGTTTGTCGAAATTGACTTTTCCCCATCCTCTGGTGCGTATTTTGGTGGCGGAACAATTGTATCGGGCCTGGAGTCTCCTCAATCATCATCCCTATCATCGCGCATGACCGCTCAGCTTATTCTTGCTTCAGCGTCGCCGCGGCGCCGGGAACTCCTGGATCAAATTAAAGCCCGTTATTCGGTTTGTCCGGTGGATATTGATGAAACGCCGTTGCCGGAAGAAAGTCCATTAGCCTATGTTCAGCGGGTGGCTGCCGATAAATCGCGGGCTTGTGTCGAGCGGTTTGGGCACGCTTTGCCAGTGCTGGCGGCAGACACGATTGTTGTACTGGAACAAAAAATTTTGGGCAAACCGAAAGATCATGACGATGCGCTCGCCATGCTAACGCAATTATCAGGAAAGACGCATCAGGTTTACAGCGCGATTTCTTTGCGCGGACGGCGGCATGATCAGGCTGTTAGCGTCAGCGAAGTGATGTTTAAAAAGCTGACCGCGCAGGAAATCGCGGCTTATTGGCTTAGCGGCGAGCCGGTTGGTAAAGCGGGCGCTTATGCGATTCAGGGTGTGGGCGCGGTTTTTATTGAATCGATCAAAGGCAGTTACTCAGGTGTGGTTGGTCTGCCGTTATTTGAAACAGCCGAACTGTTATTAAAGCAAGGGATAGAACTTTTCGAATGAGTGAAGAAATTTTAATTAATGTTACCCCGCCAGAGACGCGTGTCGCTGTTATTGAAAATGGTGTGTTGCAGGAGCTTATAATCGAAAGAACCCGCGAGCGCGGCTTAGTGGGCAATATCTATAAAGGCGAGGTGTGCCGAGTGCTGCCCGGTATGCAAGCGGCGTTTGTCGATATTGGCTTGCCCCGGGCGGCTTTTTTGCATTTGTCGGATTTGTGCGCACGCGACCTGGAAAAAAAAGGTTCAGAAAATATCGAGCATTATTTGCATGAAGGCCAGCATGTCGTCGTTCAAGTGGTTAAGGACCCGATCGGCACCAAAGGTGCGCGCTTGACCACGGAAATCTCGATTCCATCGCGCTTTCAGGTTTACATGCCTTATGCCAGCAACTCCGGCGTTTCGCAGCGTATTGAATGTGAAGCCGAGCGTTTGCGTTTGCGCAGTTGTTTGGATAATTTCCGTAAAGAGCATAAATGTGGCGGCTTTATTGCCAGAACGGCGGCTGAATGTGCCGAAGAAACCGTGTTGATGGCCGATATGACTTTTTTGCTGAAGTTATGGGAGTCAATCCTGGATAAAATCGCCAACGCCAAGGTTAAGCAATTTATCCATAAAGATTTACCGCTGAGTATCCGAACTTTGCGCGATTTATATAAGGAAGGCATTGAGCGGGTTCGGGTCGATTCAAAAGAAACCTATCATCGCTTGGTTGAGTTTGCCGAAATTTTTGTGCCGGAAATTGTTCCGGTCATCGAGCATTACACTGGCGAATGTCCGGTTTTCGATATTTACAGCGTCGAAGATGAAATTAAAAAAGCGCTGGATCGCAAAGTCAAACTCAAGTCAGGCGGTCATTTAGTGTTTGACCAGACCGAGGCGATGACCACAGTCGATGTGAATACCGGGGGCTATGTCGGTGGGCGCAATCTCGAAGAAACCATTTTTAAAACCAACCTGGAAGCGGCTCAGGCGATTTCACGCCAGCTCAGGTTGAGAAATTTGGGCGGCATTATTATCATCGATTTTATCGATATGAAAAGCGAAGAGCACAAAAAACAAGTATTGCAGGCGCTGGAACGGCATCTGGAAAAAGACCGGGCGAAAACCAAAATTACCGAAGTGTCGGTGCTGGGCTTGGTGGAAATGACTCGGAAAAGAACTCGGGAAAGCCTTGAACATATCATGTGTGAACCTTGCAGCGCCTGTGGCGGCCGAGGCGTGTTAAAAACCGCTGAATCGATGTGTTTGGAAATATTCCGCGAGATCATCCGGGAAGTCAGGCAATATCATGTTCAGAATATTCTGGTGCTGGCTTCGAATGGCGTGGTTGAAATGCTGCTTGATGAAGAAGCCGATATGCTGGCCGAGTTGGAAACTTTTTTGGGCGTTTCGATAAAATTCAGAGCTGAATCGGAATACCATCAGGAACAGTATGACGTAGTGCTGCTGTAGAGCATTATTGTTTTACATGGCTATGGTTTTATTTCAGGAAGCAGCTCATTTCAAAAACAACCAGTGGTTTGTTAATAAGCTTTATTAAACCGCCTAATGATCCACCACATAACCCGCGCTACCCGGCATTTGATTTTTTGGTCGTTGATTGCTTTTGCGATCGGCTTGACCAGTGTGCGCCTGTTGTTGGCGGAGGTCGCGAGTTATAAGTCCGAGATCAGCCAACAACTGGGCGAGCTGATTGGCGCGCCGGTTAAAGTTGGCAGGATTCGGGCGAAAATGCGTGGATTCAGCCCTGAACTGGTATTAAGCGAAATCGCGATTATCTCGCTCACACCTCAAACTAAACCGGCCATACAGTTGAAAGAGGTTCGACTGGGCTTGAATTTGTTGGATACCCTAATTCGCCGGAATTTGTTGTCATCGTCTTGGATAACGTTGGTTGGCGCCAAGCTGACCGTGAAAAGAAAGGCTGATGGCAGCCTAGCGATTGTCGGTTTAAAATCCAGCGATGAACAACCCTTATGGCTGTTGCAGGGCAGAAAGTACGAAGTATTGCAAAGCGAAGTACTCTGGCAGGATGAAAAAACCCCTGGCCGTCCGTTTAAATTGACGGCTGTCGATATCGCCATTCTGAATGATGATCAACGTCATCGCGTTAATCTGTTAATGCAGTTGCCGGACAAATGGGGACAGGAAATTCGCGTGTCTATGGAACTTAAAGGCAATGTTTTTGAGCCATCTGTTTTAGCTGGGCGGGTTTATCTCGAAGGCAGGCGGCTGAAGCTGGCTGCGCTAAATGAGGCGCGCTTGCCCGTCGATCTGTCGATTCACGGGGGCGAAGCAGATATTAAGCTTTGGAGTCATTGGCAACAAGCGCGTTTAATCTCGCTCACCGGCGAAGGCATTGTCAGTGCGTTGAATTTAGCCCGTCCGGCCAAGCCGCCGCTGACAGCCGATAAGCTAGAGACCCGATTCAATTGGCAATCTACGGCTCCGGGCGCAGCCACCGACCAAGCTTGGCAGTTGAATGTCGAGCATCTTTTATTGACGCCTGAAAATAAGCCAAAAAATGTTGATCAGGGCTTTTTGGGCGGGTTTACAATTCAAGCACCGCTTTTAAAGGCAGGCTGGCAGCCGAAAATCGGTGTTTGGGTTAAGCATCTGGAATTAGCGCTGGCGAGTGATTTAGCGCAGTTTTTTTCGCCATTGCCTGATGCGGAGTTGAGCCCGGTCAAACAGGCCAAATTAACCGGCCAATTGGAAGACATGGCGTTGTTTGTTGATTGGACTGAAAAAAAGTTCGCAGTTAACGGTAAATTTTTTCACCTCGGTTTTGATCCTGTGTTGTCGATGCCGGGACTGCAAAATTTGAGCGGTCATTTGCGCGGCACTGAAGACGGCGGGATTGTTCGCTTGATGACCGAAAACGCTCGCTTTAGTTCGGCTGAATTGTTTCGGGAGCCTTTAGCTCTCAGCCAATTAATAGGCGCGATCAATTGGCGGCAAACCGAGCAGCATTGGTTGTTATCAAGCCGTCGTATCGAGCTTAACTCGCCGGACATTCAGACGGTCAGCAAATTCAATATCGCCCTACCGAAAAACAGCGATCCGGTTTTTCTCGACATACAAGGGTCGTTTGCTGGAAATGACGCTAGCAAGGCTTGGCATTATTTGCCGGTGGGTGTTTTGCAGCCGTCTGTTGTTGATTGGCTTGATCATGCTTTTATTGCGGGCCGGGTACCCGAAGGTCAGTTCTTATTTTATGGCAAGCCGCGCGAGTTTCCGTTCGCCCACGGTGAAGGCGTGTTTGAAACGCAGTTTGCGGTTGAGCAGATGGAATTGGCTTATCATCCAGATTGGCCGCATTTGACTGAGGTTAACGCCGATGTGCTGTTTTTCCAGGATAGTTTGAAAGTTGATTTACACGAAGGCCTGAGCAGCGATGTTCAAATCAAACAAGCGGCAATATCGATTCCGGTTTTGGGCGAAAGCGAGCATCTGTTGGTTCAAGGCGGCCTGGAAGGTAGTTTCACCGGCGCGTTGAATTATTTACAGCAAACGCCGTTGAAGCCCCAGGTTGAGCCGGTCATTCAGACAATCGACCCCGTTGGCGAGACAAAAGTTAAGCTGAACCTGAAAATTCCACTGCTTGATAATGCGTTGGCGAAAGTTGATGGCGAAGCCCAGTTAAACAACGCCAAATTAACGGTTAAGGCGCTGAATATACCGGTGACGCAAGTGCAAGGCCTGCTTAACTTTAACGAAAAGGGCCTCTATAGCGATGTGATTCAAGCAAAGGCCTTGGCTCATCCAATTAAAATCAGGATCGCCAATACCGAGCAGGGAACGGCGATTGCTGTCGATGGTCATGCCGAAATTAGTGAACTGCAACAATTGTTTCCGATGCCGGGTTGGGATCAGGCCGGCGGCGATTTGGACTATCAACTGCGGTTAATGTTGCCGTTTGCGCAAAGTCAGTCACCAACTTTGACCGTACAATCGCCGTTAATCGGCGTTATTTTCGACTTGCCCGGTATTCTGAACAAGCGCAAAGAGCAGTCCGCTCCATTATCGCTGGTTTTTCGCCTGGTCGAGGGCAATCAATTGTTGCCCTTGACGTTAAACTATGACAATCAAGTCAAGGCGGTTTTAACACTTGATACTCAGCGGCAGAGTATTTATTCAGGCCATGTTTTACTTGGCGAAGGCGAAGGCGAAGCGCAGCCGCGTCCGCGAGCCGGCTTAAGCATTGAAGTTAATCGCGATCGCTTGCCCTTGCACGACTGGTTAAATCTGGCGGTGCAAAGTAAAGACGCCAAGGCGGTTAGCACGATTCAAGCAATAAAATTACATAGCGCTCATGCGCTTTGGCATAAAACCGAGCTTGGCACTTTTGATCTAAGCCTGCAACAGCAAGGAGACCAGTGGCTTGGTTCGATTGGCAGCCGCTTTGCCAGTGGCCAATTGACTTTTCCCAGTCAAGCCAAAGCTAACGATAAAATCGTCTTGGCGATGGACATGCTGGATATTTCAGCGTTAAAGCAATTAAAGGCGGCTGCCGAACCGGAAGTCTCAGCCGGAATTTCCCCCAAAAGCTTACCTTTATTTACCCTTTCCAGTCATAAAACTTTTTGGAAAACCATCGACTTGGGTTTTTTATCGATAGACACCGAGCCTTTGCCGGCAGGCCTTGCCTTTAAACCGGTGAAACTGACTCGGCTTGAGCAAAATCTTGAATTAACGGCAAGCTGGATCGCCGATAGCCAGCAATCGCTTACTCAAGTAAGCGGCCGGCTGGCGATGCCGAATGCTGGTGAGCTTTTTACTCGGCTCGGGGTTTCCAAAGATCTTGCCGAAACCGAAGCTGATATTCATTTCGACATCAATTGGAACGCCGCGCCTTACCAAGTTTCGCTGCCCAAGTTAAAAGGCCAGGTTGAAGTGGCTTTGAAAAATGGTCGTCTATTGAGCATCGAACCAGGGTTTGGCCGTGTTTTGGGAGTTTTGGCGATGGCTCAGTGGCTGAAGCGCTTGCAACTCGATTTCAGCGATATTTACCAGGAAGGACTGACTTTTAACACGATCAAGGGTCGCTTTGATTTGGCGCAAGGCAAGGCGGCTACGCATAATTTAGTGGTTGACGCGATTCCGGCGAAGATCACGATTAGCGGCAATACCGACTTAGTTAACCGTACCGTGGATCATATCGTCAACGTGACGCCAAAAAGTGCTGATGCCTTGCCTATTGCTGGTACAATTATGGGGAAAGTGGCGAAATTAGTGGCCCGATCACTGACCGGCGAAGACCATGAGGGGTTTTTATTTGGCTCGCAATATTTGGTTAAAGGCCAATGGGGCAACGCAGAAATTATTTCGCTGCATGAAAACGATGGTTTGCTGCAGAAAACCTGGAATGGCATTACCGCTTTTCCGTGGTTGGAGCAGCAGAAAAAGTAATGACGTGAGGCTTTATGAGTAAATGTGCGGCCATTCAAATGGCGTCTAGCCCGAATATTAGTTCCAATCTTTTGGCGGCTGACAAGTTGATCGCCGAGGCGGCAAAAGCCGGCGCAAAACTGGTGGCTTTGCCGGAAAACTTTGCTTTGATGGGTGATCATGAATCCGACAAAGTTAAGGCGAAGGAAGTTGATGGTTCAGGCCCGATACAGAATTTTTTGGCGGCGGCGGCTAAAAAATATGCGGTCTGGATCGTTGGCGGCACTATACCAATCGCCGGCGTTTCGGATAATAAAGTCAGAGCCGCTTGCCTTGTCTATAACGATGAAGGCGAGCGCGCGGCTCGTTATGACAAAGTCCATCTATTTGATGTCAATGTGCCGGGCACCAATGAAGTTTACCGCGAGTCCGATTCAATAGAGCCCGGCTCTGAGCCTCAGGTGGTTGACACACCATTTGGCAAGATTGGGTTGGCGGTTTGCTATGATCTTCGCTTTCCGGAAATTTTCCGCAAAATGGCCAAGCAGGGGGTAGAAATTTTGGTGGTGCCATCGGCTTTTACCGCTGAAACAGGCGCTGCACACTGGGAAATCCTCTTAAGGGCGCGCGCAGTCGAAAATTTATGCTATGTCATTGCGCCTAACCAGGGCGGCTTTCATTTAAATGGCCGGAGAACTTTTGGCCACAGCATGGTTGTCGATCCCTGGGGCGTTGTTCTGGATTGTTATAAAACCGGCAGCGGCTTTGTTTTGGCCGAGCTCGATCGGGATCGATTGGAAAAGGTCAGAGGGGCTTTTCCGGCATTAAGTCACCGGCGTTTTTTTTGTGATTAAAGACAGCTTCGCTATGTTAAGACAGATTTTAACCGGCCTGCGTTTTTTATCGGCCATCTTGGTTTTAGTTTCGTGCAGTTCGGACGGTGATAGCCGTTATCATGATACAGCGGCGCTTGAACGTCCGCCGGTATTAATTACGCCCAAGACGTTAACGGCGGCTAATTTAACCGACGAGAGCAGCATTCCGGAAAAGCAGGAGCCCGGTCTTGGCGAGCAGGTGGCGTTGACGGAAGCTTCGCCGCCGCGGCTGATTATCAAGCAGCCGTTTGCCAAAGCCTGGGATACGCTCAATCAGGCGCTGAAGATAAGCGGAATAAAAATAACCGATCATGAGCGCGACAAGGGCCATATCTATGTCGCTTATGATGCCAGCGGCTTTTTTGCCAAAGCAGCCTCATTGCTTGAGCAAAGCCAGAAAGAGCGGACCTATTTGCTTTTGGTAGAATCCGCCGAAGCCGAAGCAAAAATTAGCGCTAGCCTGGCAGGCAGCGCCGAGCAGGCTGTGACCGCCAATAGCGCTAGCGATGACGCGAGTCCGCCTGAGGATGCTTCCGATGAATTGCTAGAGACGTTATATAAAACCATCCGCGACGATTTAGTAGCCGAATAAAATAAGCCGCAAGGACTAAGAAACTGACGGCTTTTGACTGTATCCACCTGGTGATTTTATGGAACTATTGAATCTAGCAAAACAGGCGATTTTGATGCCGGCAGGCATACAAGACAGTGATGTTGAAAAAGTGATGAATCATCTGCTGAGCTCGCCTGTCGATGCGGCCGATATTTATTTTCAAGCCAGGCATGCCGAATCCTGGGTTCTGGAAGGCGGCATTATCAAGGAGGGCACCTATAACATCGAATGGGGCGCCGGTGTGCGCGCCGTTGCTGGCGAGAAAACCGGGTTTGCTTATAGCGATCGCATTGAGTTGCCCGCTTTGCTAGAAGCCGCCAATCATGTCAAGGCCATCGTGCGGCAAGGCCAGAACGCACACACGAGTTTGTCGACCGTATCTTATTGGCAGCAGTTTTATGCGCCAGTCAATCCATTAAAATCGCTATCGGATCAACAAAAAGTCGAATTATTACGCAAGATTGACATTGAAACACGCAAACTGGACAACCGCATCGAGGAAGTAATCATCAGTTTGATCGGCGTTCATGACAGTATTTTAGTGGCTAGTCAGGATGGCTCGCTGGCAGCCGATGTTCGGCCATTGGTTCGCATGAATGTGACCGTGATTTTGGCGGAAAATGACCGGCGTGAGCAAGGCAGCATGGGCGGTGGCGCGCGCACGGACTACAGCTGCTTTATCGAACAGGATCAGGCTTTGGCCTATGGCCGGGAAGCCGTTCGGCAAGCTGTGGTTAAATTGGAAGCGGTCGATGCGCCTGCCGGAACAATGACCGTTGTTTTGGGACCGGGCTGGCCGGGCGTGTTGCTGCACGAAGCTATAGGCCATGGCTTGGAAGGCGATTTTAACCGTAAAGGTACGTCTGCTTTTAGCGGTTTTGTCGGTCAACGCGTTGCTTCTGATTTATGTACGATTGTTGACGACGGCACCTTGCCAAGCCGGCGCGGTTCTTTGAGTATCGACGATGAAGGAACGCCGACTGAAAAAACCGTGTTAATCGAAAATGGCATTCTGCGAGGCTACATGCAGGATAAGCTAAACGCCCGCTTGATGGGGGCAAAGCTAACCGGCAACGGGCGGCGCGAATCCTACGCCCATGTGCCGATGCCGCGGATGACCAACACCTATATGATGCCGGGCGAGCATCATCCGGCCGAAATCATCAGGTCGGTCAAAAAAGGTTTGTACGCCAGTAATTTTGCTGGCGGCCAAGTTGACATCACATCGGGGAAATTTGTTTTTTCCGCCAGCGAGGCTTATTTGATCGAAAATGGCCAAATTACCCGGCCGGTTAAGGGCGCCACATTAATCGGCAACGGCCCCGATGTGTTGACGCGCGTGTCGATGGTTGGCAACGATTTGGAACTGGATAGCGGTGTTGGCACCTGCGGCAAGGATGGGCAAAGCGTGCCGGTGGGCGTTGGCCAGCCAACCTTGAAAATCGACGGTCTGACCGTGGGCGGGACGAGGGTTTAACACCTTTTTTGAGCGTTGAAGTCAGGTTGTTTTCGGTTAGCCAAGAGACACCACTCGCAATCCAACCTGAACAGTGGCCTCGCACTGCCGTTTGTCGGCAGATACAAAAATATCGGCTTTAAGTATCATGGCAGAGCCGATAGAGATGGCGTCCATTGTTCGCAAAGCGTTGTTCTCAAGTGCTCTTACCGTTTGCGCCATTATGGTTGGCGCCAAATCACATAAGGCAGCATCTTCGATATCACCTGTTGGGAGTTAATAAAATATCCGGTGTTGTAGCGCAACAACGGTCCAGTTTTCACACTGTATCGGGGAAGTACGGTGATGAAGCGCTCAGAATGCCCGGATTGGTGATATTGGCTAGCCGCTAAAATCCAAATACATTATCATTAGCCGACTTATATCATGGCCTAATGGATCTAATAACAATAATGAGCGCTACTACCAACATTCACGCTGACCGCCGTTTATCGCTGATCTTACTGTTTGCTCTTACCTTATTTGTCAGCGCTTCGCTGATGTTTGTATTGCAGCCGATGTTTGGCAAGATTTTGCTGCCTTTGCTGGGCGGATCGCCGGCGGTTTGGAATACCTGCATGGTGTTTTATCAGAGTATTCTGTTTCTCGGCTATCTGTATGCCCATACTCTATCCGAGCGCCAGAGCCATCGTCGTCAGGTTTTGATTCATTTGGCCGTAATTCTGTTGAGCTTCTTGGCTTTGCCGGTGGGCTTGCTTGAAAATAGCACGCCGCCGACGAACAGCAACCCGACTTTTTGGCTGTTTTGGACCTTGTTGCTAAGTATTGGACTGCCTTTTTTCGTCGTATCGACGACAGCGCCGCTGATGCAAAAATGGTTTGCCGATGTCGGCCATCATACCAGTCACGATCCTTATTATTTATATGCGGCCAGTAACGCCGGCAGTTTGCTGGCTTTATTAAGCTATCCGTTCCTGCTGGAGCCGCATATTGGTTTGGCTCAGCAAAAATCATTCTGGAGCGCGGGCTATATCGGGCTGTGTTTGTTTTTGGCTGCTTGCGCCGTGGCCTTATGGAAAAGCCGGGAACAAAGAGCGGTGACGGAAGCCGATCGCGCGGCGGATGAAGTGAGCATGACCACTAAGTTACACTGGCTGGCCTTGGCTTTTGTGCCGTCCAGCTTGTTGTTGGGATTGACCAACTTTATTAGCACCGATATCGCCAGTGTGCCGCTGTTATGGATTATTCCATTAACCTTCTATTTACTGACCTTTATTATCGTTTTTTCCAAATGGAACGATAAAATCCATCCGCTGCTGGTCAAATTGCAGCCGATCGTGCTGTTGCCTTTTATCGCCTATTCGTTCATCAATCCGGCGGTATTGCCGTACTGGGTGGATTTAGGTTTGCATGTGACAGCCTTTTTTATTGCCGTGATGGTGTGTCATGGCGAACTGGCTAAAAGAAGGCCGCATACCCGCCATTTGACCACTTTCTATTTGATCATGTCGTTTGCCGGAATGCTTGGCGGCATGTTCAACACCTTTGTTGCGCCGTTTATTTTCAATGCGGTTTATGAATATCCGATCATGATAGTCGCCGCGTTACTGCTGCGCCCGGATAGCCAATCAATGGCGGGAAAAAGCGCAGTCAAAAACGAGTGGCGGCAATTGATTTTGCCGGGTTTGATTTTGGCAGTCGGACTGACGGTGTTTTTTAGTCTCGACAACTTGCCGGATTATCTGGATACGATCGGCGTGGGCTTGATTTTGCTGACCGGATTATTGTATTCGTTCCGCATGCAAGCGCTGACTTTGGCTTCCCTGACCGGTATTTTGATCTTTTTTACGCTGGGTTTGCATGGCTTGTTGTCGAATACTTTTTATCAGGAACGCACTTTTTTTGGCGTGCTGTCGGTGCGGGAAAGCGTGCTGACCAACGAGCAAAACCAGCCGGAAAAATATCATGAATTTTTTCATGGCACGACCAAGCATGGCGCGCAGCGTTTAGCGGCCGAGCAGTCGCGCGTGCCGTTAACTTATTTCAGCCGTCCCGGCCCGATTGGCCAGTTGTTTACGGTTTTTGAGCGCAGTAATCAAAATTGGGAGGTCGGGATTATCGGCTTGGGCGCAGGTACTTTGGCTTGTTACGCCAAGGAAGGACAACATTGGGCTTTTTACGAACTCGATCCATTGGTGGTCGATATTGCCAGAAATCCGAAATACTTTAGCTACATCAGTCAATGCAATCCGAAAATCGGCATGGTGGTTGGCGATGCGCGTTTGTCGCTGGAACAAGAGCCGGATCAAAAATTCGATTTATACATCGTCGATGCTTTCAGTTCCGACTCGATTCCGACTCATTTGTTAACCCAGGAAGCGATCAAGCTGTATTTCAAAAAGTTGAAAGCCAATGGCATTTTGGCGCTGCATATTACCAATCGCCATTTGGCGCTGAAAAAAGTGCTGTCGGATCATGCAAAAAATTTGCAACTGGCGGCCTTGATTCAGGAATTTAAGCCGGTGGACGAAATTCCGCTGGTAGTCGCCACTGATTGGGTGGTGATGGCGCAAAAACCTGAAATCTTAGAGCCATTGCGTTCGAGCAGTTTAGGCAGTTGGCAAAAAATGCCGCTGTATTTTGGCTTGAAACCCTGGACCGATGATTTCACCAATATCGTGACGATTTGGAAATAAAATTCAGCGCCAAATCGCTTGGTCGGGAACAAACTAACTTGAACCGAGTCTTTTGATTACTGATAAGCAGACGGCATTTAGCGACCCCGAGCAAGCGAAAGGGATTGGCGGCTCGTTGTGCCCCGGCTGCTTATGAGTTCGTTACTTCGCTCGTTTAACGTTGTTTATTTGAAGGAGAAGGCGCATGAACTCTATTTCGTTAGCTGCAAATGGATATAAATTGGCTTTGTTTGCATTTTTGGTGCTGCTGACAGCAAATGCTGGCGCTAAAAATAAAGATTGCTGGGCTGATTTTTTCGAGCATTCTCAATACACCGGCAAGCACTTTCTAATTGAAGGGCCTGCTGAACTCAAGGATTTGAAAAGTATCAATGGCGAAGATTGGGATTTGCGCATCGATAGCCTGACTGTTGGTCCAAAGGCTAAAGTAGTCGTTTATGAAAACCCCAACTTTAAATTAACCTTGACTGAAATGGCGAGCTACCCTGATTTGATGCGCTCGTTGGGCATTACTGAAAAGGATATTAAGGAAGATGCCGAGCTGTTTTTCAATGCAAACGCCAGAATCCATGATTTAAGTGATTTCAATTTTCATGCAAAGATCAGGTCCTTGAAGGTGGAATGTCTGAAATAAATAAAAACCGGAGCTAGGGTTGATGCAGGACAGGCTCAAGCTCTGGGGCGGCCAGCAAGGCTTGGCAGGATATTAGTCCAACCTGCCGCTTCTTGTAGGGGTAAAGGTTATCAACAATACCTTTCGGTATAGCGCCTGAATTTGCGAACGCGACAATGATGGCGCAGTTTTTCTGGCTAAGAGCGAAGTTTTTCAGGTCATTGAAAGTGGGCAGCAGAATAAATGGCTTGCTTAAGCGGCCGGTGAAATGGTATTGGCCATGATACTTGCCATTATAAAATCCGATAGCTTGACCTTTATTCATTGTTTCGGCGATTTTGAGCGCCGCAGGCTGGGTGTCGTAGCGTTGGGCTGAGAGGCTAAAGAAGGCGCTAGACAATATCAGTGCGCAAAATAAAGCACTGATGCAGATGTAAAAAGCCGCTTGTTGACTATCGCTTAGGGGTTTGATGGCGGTAAAGAGCGCAATCAGGCTTAACACCAAGCCCCACAACGGAGAAAGCGAGGCGAGATCCGGATGCCAGTGAAAATGTTCGTTTAGCCAAGGCGCCAGCAATAACGCCAGACCTAAAACAAGCAGAAAGGCCGCATAAGGAAGCTGCGCGCGTCGCCAATGGCTGTTCGGAATTTGCTCAAGCAAACGAGCGAGCAACAAAGCAAAAGCGGGCAATAACGGCAGCAGATAGTGAATCCGTTTGCCGCTGACCAGGGAAAAAGCGATAAAAACCGGAATTATCCAAGACAGGCAAAAACGAAGGCCGAAATCTTGGTTATTCAGCTTGATCACTGCCTGCCAAAAAGGCTTGAATAAGGGCCAAGGCAGCAGTAGCAAAGGGGTCAGCGGCAAATACCACCACCAGGGCAGGCGATGGGCAAAGGAGTTGACGACCCGGCCGCTGGTTTGGCCCAGGAAAATTGCTTTTTGGTAAGCTTCGCCGCCCGCCAGTCCGGCGGGAATAGCCCAGATCAGCGCGAGCGCCGCGCCGATGAGAATCGCCAAAGCCACCCCGCCGTACCATTTGCGCCAGCATAAAGGTGTTCCAAGCGTTCGGTTCCACCATGGGGCGAGCAGCGCGAGCGGCAGTAAATGCAGCAAGATGACGGGGCCTTTGGTGAGTACGCCGCCGCCAATCGCAATGCCGAGCAAGCCCCAATATTTCAACGGCGCGGCGTAACGCGCCACCTGTAATAGGCTGTATACGCCGGTTAAAACAAAAAAGCTCAGCATGATGTCGAACATCGTCAACGTGCTATAGACCATCCAAGCAAAACTGCTCAGCAGCGCGTAGGGCGTTAGTTCAGCCACGGTTTTTTTATCGGGCCATAAGCGCTTCGCGATAGCACCGGTCAGATACAGGGAGGCCAGCGAAAACAACGGCGCGACGATACGCAAGGACCAGTCATTGACGCCGAGTAAGCGCCAGGTCAACTGCATCAGCCAAAATAATAAAGGCGGTTTATGGCTATAAGGCTCGCCATTCAGATAAGGCACCAGAAAGTCATGCCTAAGCCACATTTCCCAGGCAACCGAGGCGTAGCGGGTTTCATCAACCGGAAACAACGGTCTAACGGCAAGGCTGACGCCAATCAGCGTGGCCCAAAGCAACGCTAGCCAAAGCGGGTGAGAGAAAATACGTCGCATGAATAAATGGGCTAAAAAAGTCTGGCTATTCGGCGTCTAGTTGTTTGCGCTCGTAAATCACAAAGTACAGATTGCGCAAATAAATGAACAGCCCTGTCAGTTGCCCGACAATGAACACCGGATCTCTTCGGTGAATAGCGTAAGCCAATAAGGTTACGCCGCCGGCAATGCTGAAATACCAAAAAGCGATGGGGAAGACGCTTTTTTTCTCGCGCTCGCTTTTCAACCACTGCACAATAAAGCGGGCCGAAAACAAGCCTTGGCCGATAAAGCCGATAATCATCCAGATGGTATTTTTATCCACGTTGAAGTTCCTTTGTGATCGGCTGTTTTGCCCGTTTTTGCAGCCAGATGACGCCCAGCAAGTCAGTGATGCCGGCCCAAAGCCGGTCCAGAGTGCCATATTTTGAATAACCTTGCGAACGGGCGCGGTGGTTGACCGTTTCTGAAATAACGCCGCCGCCCGCTCGAATGATCAAAGCTGGCAAAAATCGGTGCATATGATCAAAATAAGGCAGTTCCAGAAATTTGTCGCGTAGGAATAACTTTAAACCGCAGCCGGTGTCCGGCGTATGATCGCTCAGCAAACCGGAGCGTACAGTGTTGGCAAATTTTGACGAAAACAGCCGCCAAGCCGAATCATGGCGCTTATTGCGCCAGCCGGCCACCATAACTAATTGCGCGTTGGTTTTTCTTTGCGCGCTGAGTAAGTCATACAAACGCGGGATGTCAGCCGGATCGTTTTGGCCGTCGCCGTCCAGGGTTGCGATGCACGGATGGATCGCCGCTTTCACGCCTGTGTAAATGGCTGTGCTTTGGCCGCAGCTTTTTTCATGCTGCAGCACTCTAAGGGTGTGAATGCGCTTCAATGCTTGCTGTAAAATCGCTGCGGTTTGGTCAGTGCTGCCATCATCGATATAAATGATTTCATAAGCTTCCGCTGCTTGCATCGCTTGGGTAATTTCTTCAATTAAAGGGATAATGTTTTCGGCTTCGTTATGGACTGGAACAACAATCGAAATTTTCAAAAAAACTCCTGGCTCGCTAATGAAAAATTCATCGCAATCTGTGACAAAGGCTCATTGTACCACTAACTTGGCTATTCCTGTGTTAACGCATCGTGACGCCAAATCAGTCAAGAACGGGCAAGCAAGGTTCAGTTTGCAATAAAAGCCGTGAACATGGCTTGCATTTAACCTTGTTTTCCTTTAATTTAGCCGGCATCCGTAAAGGCTAGGGGTGCTTTTGCAGCGAATTCGTGATGTCCGTTTCACGGTTTCCAGCAAAGGCTGAGAGAGACCCTTTGAACCTGACCCCGGTTAATACCGGCGTAGGAAAGCCCGATTTTCTGCGCCCTGTTTGATATAATGGAGATAAGCATGAGCGCCGTTATCAAAGACATTCCTATCACTGCTTCGAGCAGTGTCAAAATCGATTCCTATCCGGCATCGGAAAAAGTTTATGTTCAAGGCAGCCGCCCGGATATCCGTGTGCCGATGCGCAAAATAAAATTATCCGATACGCCAGCACATTTTGGTGCTGAAAAGAATCCGCCGCTTTACGTGTACGATACTTCAGGCGTTTACACCGATCCTAAGGTGGCGGTCGATTTAAAAAAGGGCTTGGGCACGATTCGAAGCGCGTGGATTGAAGAACGCAACGATACTGAGCAATTGTCCGGCCCCAGTTCGTTGTATGGCCGTCAGCGTCTTGACGATCCTGCGGTCGCGCATTTGCGCTTTGAACATATCCGTAAACCCCGGCGCGCCAGGGCGGGTATGAATGTCACGCAAATGCATTATGCCCGCAAAGGCGTCATTACGCCGGAAATGGAGTTTATCGCGATTCGCGAAAACCAAAAGATGGATGAAATGCGCGATTTATGGAAGGATCAGCATCCGGGCAACTCATTTGGCGCATCGATTCCGGCTGTGATTACGCCCGAGTTTGTGCGCAGCGAAGTAGCTCGCGGCCGGGCGATCATTCCCGCCAATATCAATCATCCGGAATTGGAGCCGATGGTTATCGGCCGTAATTTTTTGGTCAAAATCAACGGCAATTTGGGTAATTCGGCGGTTACGTCGACCATTGACGAAGAAGTCGAAAAAATGCTTTGGGGCATTCGCTGGGGCGGCGACACCATCATGGATTTATCGACCGGTAAAAATATTCATGAAACCCGCGAATGGATTTTGCGTAATTCGCCGGTGCCGATTGGCACGGTGCCGATTTATCAAGCCTTGGAAAAAGTAGGCGGAAAGGCCGAAGAGCTGACTTGGCCTATCTTCCGCGACACTCTGATTGAGCAAGCCGAGCAAGGCGTGGATTATTTTACGATCCATGCCGGCGTTCGTTTGCAATATGTGCCGTTAACGGCCAAACGCATGACCGGAATTGTCTCGCGCGGCGGCTCGATCATGGCCAAATGGTGCCTTGCGCATCATCAGGAAAGCTTTTTATATACGCATTTTGAAGAAATTTGCGAAATTATGAAAGCCTATGATGTGTCTTACTCTTTAGGCGATGGCCTGCGCCCTGGCTCGATTTATGACGCCAATGATGCGGCGCAGTTTGCCGAGCTGGAAACTTTGGGCGAGTTGACTCAGATTGCCTGGCGGCATGATGTGCAAACAATGATCGAAGGGCCAGGCCATGTGCCTTTGCATATGATTAAGGTCAATATGGAAAAGCAGCTTGCCGAATGCGGCGAAGCGCCTTTTTATACGCTGGGGCCGCTGACCACCGATATTGCGCCCGGCTACGATCACATTACTTCGGCGATTGGCGCGGCCAATATCGGTTGGTATGGTTGTGCAATGTTGTGCTATGTGACTCAGAAAGAACATTTGGGTTTGCCAAACAAGCAAGACGTGCGCGAAGGCATCGTGACTTATAAAATCGCGGCGCATGCGGCTGATTTGGCGAAAGGCCATCCCGGCGCGCAGGCCCGTGACAACGCCATGTCCAAGGCGCGTTTTGAATTCCGCTGGGAAGATCAATTCAATATTGGCCTGGACCCCGAAAAGGCGCGGGAATTTCATGACGAAACCTTGCCCAAGGAATCAGCCAAGATCGCGCATTTTTGTTCAATGTGCGGCCCGCATTTTTGCTCGATGAAAATCAGCCAGGACGTGCGCGATTATGCGGCGGCGAAGGGCATCAAAGAAGACGAAGCTTTGCTTGCTGGTATGCAAGAGAAATCCCGGCAGTTTTTGCATGAAGGTGCGGATGTTTATCGGAAAGTGTAAGAGGGCTGATTCATGGCGCTGACGATGGAATGGGACGAAAAATATGCTGTCGGTCATGAACGCATTGATTTTGAGCATCGAATTTTTCCCGGGCTGATTCGCGAAGTTTCCGATGCGGACGAACAAACTGACAAAGACATGGGACTCAGGCTGCCATTGGAAGTCAAGAAATACGCCGAATTTCATTTTGTCAGTGAAGAAAACATCATGCAGAAAATTGCTTACCCCGATTTTGCCGAGCATGAGAACGAGCATCGAATTTTATTGGCCCGACTGGACGATAAACTGCACGCCTATCGTTCTGACAAGATCGGTTTGCATGATGTTTCAGATTTTTTATTTGAATGGTTTGCGTTGCACACGACGCAAACCGATAAAAAAATCGTTTCTTATTTGGCAACAGCCAACTTACCTCATTAGCTTTCGCCACCCGGCGCCGGAAACACTCCTTGCTCGCCTGAGCGCCAGATTCGTAACGAATTAATTTCCTTGCTAATTATGTGCTTTAACCGTCTGATTTTATTGGGCTTCATGATAAAGAGTTTGTTCTAGTTAAAGTTGCAAAAATTAATTGATCGACTAGTCTTAAATCTACCCCTAGACTGAGTTGCATCAATTTAATGAGACATACATTCCAAAGTAAACAAATCATTTACCGGGTTGTCTTTTTTTTGCTGATTTTGCTGGCCTTTGAGTCATCTGGCGTTTACGCAGCGGCGCCATCTGCATCGGATGAACATATACGGCAGATTGTCGAATCTTTATTGAAAGAAAAAGACAAGAAAATTGAGCAACTGGAAGCGCGCATTCTGCAGATGGAGCGAGAAAGGCGAAAGCCGGATGACACCAAATTTGCCGCTTCGGCTACTGCGACAAACACGGCTACGGCTAGCACGGAACCTGTCGTCATTCCGCCGTCTGAACACGAAACCAAGCACAGCGCAATTACCAGCAAATTGCAGGATCTTGGCGAAGAAGTGGAAGAGCTGAAAGAGGCGGCCAAAGAAAAAGGTCTGGATATCAGCGGTTTCTTTGACGTGACTGCAAAAACCGATAATGCGACCGACCAGACCTTTGGTCTGGGTTCTGTTGAGCTCGATCTGGAATACGACTATGGCGACAATTTGGCTGCCAGCGCGGCTTTGATCTTGTGCGGCAATTCGCCTGGCGCTAGTTTCTCCGCGCCGACGCAGGTTACTTGCGGAGGTAGCGGTCCGGGTGGCATTAATGCCGAAGAAGCAGGTATTGCGGTCGCTTTGATCGATTTTCATATGTTCGATCATACGATTCCGCCCAGAGGCCGGATTTTCAACAACCAGGGATTTCATATTCAGGTCGGACGTTTCGACTTGCCTTTTTCGAGCGATTATCAAAATTTCGCCAACAAGGACCGTGTAACCGTTACTGCGCCGATCACGACTACCAGAATGCAGTTTAGCAATGGAATGAACAGCGACGGCATACGTTCATACGGTTCATGGAACCATCTGAACTACGCGGTGTTCTGGACTGACGCCATGTATGCAGATAATGGCACGACACTGGGTGGCCGCCTGGGCATGACCTTCGGGCAAAACATTTACCGAACGCATAACAATAACCCTCAAGGCATCGAATTCGGACTGTCTCAATTGGCCGATCTGGATGGCGACCGCAATGTCCGCAACATGGTTTATGGCGCGGATCTCAGTTTGGGCTACGGCATCTTCAAACTGCAAAGTGAATTGATCTGGCTGAAAGCGCAGCATAATTTATTTACCGTTGATGGCGACGGGAATGAAACAGATCGCGGCAAGCCGCACGAAATGGCCTGGCATGCGACCTTGATCGCCGATATGGAAAAATATTTGCATCATCCGTTGTCGTTCTTTGCCCGCTGGGGACGATGGCAGCCCAAACACCGCGCCATCAACGACAGTTTCGACGATTCCGTCGTTGCCATCAACCCGCTGTCCCAGTTGACGTTTGGCCTCAACTACAAGTACAGCGACCACTTGATCCTCAAGTTCGAGTACACCGATTCACTGGGAACCTCAACTCAAGAGCATTATTTTGATAAAAAATTGGGCATTGCCCAAATGGTCGTGGCCTTCTAACATGCGCAGACATCATTTTCATCGGTTAGTTATCAATGTAGCGGGAGTGGTTTTTTGGTTGGGCGCATACGCTGTGCAGGCTGAAGGCGAACATCCTCATGCCATTTCTAAGTCTAGCAAAGCCATGGAATGCACCACTTGTCACAAGACCACGCCGGTTGTTAACCAGGACAGTCTTTTGGAAAGCAAAAATAAATTGGTCAAGCAGGATGACTTTAAGCAAGACGGCACCGCGATGTGCTCGGCCTGTCACGATCCGAACGATGGCCATAAAGTCGGGCTTGAATTGGATTTTCAGGCGCCGGCCGATTTGCCGCTCGGTGAAAAAAATACCATAACTTGTTTAACTTGCCATTATTCCCATGGCAGCCTGACCAGCGACCGGCCACAGGCCAGTTTTAGTTTTTTGGACCGGCTGTTCGATGACGAACGTTTACATAAAAGCTTTTTATTGCGCCGAAACAACAGTGACGGCGAACTCTGTTTAACTTGCCACTCTGTCTCTCAAGGTTCCTAGTAATGACTTCCACTGCTCCTAAACGTCGTAACGTATTTATTAAAAAGACTTTTCAAGGCCGCTTTATCGTCGGCGTGCTACTGCTGATGCTGCTGTCCGGCTTATGCTCCGCCTTGTTGATCTATTGGATGACCGGAGGCGACTTACAAGCTCAGTCAGAATCGGCGCATATCAATATCGCTAATGCTTGGGCTCGGCTCGGCTTGTCGATATTTATTGGCAACGTGGTGGCTATTCTAATTGCCGGCAGCATCTCGGTTTTTGTGGTCATGTATGCGTCGCACCGGATCGCGGGTCCTTTATACCGCTTCGAAAAACTTTGCGAGCAGGTAGGTAATGGCGATCTTGAGGTCAGCACTTCGATTCGGGAAAACGATCAGTTGCAGGATCTTTCGACCGCTTTTTTGGCAATGGTGAATAAATTGCGGGCGCGTAAAGGTCGCCAGCAAGACTGCGTGGCTAACTTAACCAAGCAGATCGAGCAATTAAAGAAAGAAAACGCTTTATCCGCAAGTCAGCTTGAACAACTTGAGCAGGCTTGCAAACAAATGCTGGACTAACGTTCCGTGGTAACTCGGTGATCAACGTTTTAGCCTCAGAACCCGGCAATTCACCAGAAATGAGTTCACTATGTTTGGCCTGTTAAAAAATATGAGTTTCAAAACCCGAATTTTGCTGGGTTTTTGCACGATCATCATCATGCTGATCGTCGTGATTAATGTCAGTTTGTACCAATTCGTCAAGACCCAAAAAATTGCCGGCCTGATGCAAGACAAAGGCTTTCCGCTGGCGGTATTGGCGTCGGACATGGTCAACGACATTGTGACCATTCAGAATGACCTGACCGACGCGTCCTTGACCCATAACCCAGACGGCTTAGAACATGCGGGCCAAATTCGCGAAGATTTTAAACTGGACCTGGAACTGTTCCGCAAGCGCTCGGATATCGAAGCCAATACACGCCAACAACTGGCCTCGGTGGAAAGCCTGTTTGACAAATTCTACAGCTCCGGCACTCGCATGGTGGACGTTTATCAAAACCAAGGCCTTGAAGCCGGCAACCTGATCATGGCCGATTTTGACCAAGACGTCGAAGCCATGCGGCAACAAATCAATGGCTTTCGCTCCGGGCAAATTGACGAGGCCCGTGCGACCTTGCAAAGCCTCGTTGACACCTCCCTGCAATCGTCACGCAACCTGTTGTGGGTGTCCTTTCTGCTGGTTACCGTCGCCCTCGGCATCGCCATCTACCTTACCCGCTACTTAAGCCGACTTTTAGGGATTGACCCGATATACGCCTCCGGCATAGCCAAAGAGATTGCCAAAGGCAACTTCAGCCGGGACATCAAACTGGAAACGGGCGACAGCAAAAGCCTGCTGC
>Ga0233425_10004400_pt1 | contig 23725 bp, 15 predicted proteins | sample Watercolumn_Towu_2_FD_181712 | JGI IMG/M metagenome (GOLD analysis project Ga0233425, IMG submission 181712) | Freshwater microbial communities from Lake Towuti, South Sulawesi, Indonesia - Watercolumn_Towuti2014_140_MG | ecosystem: Environmental > Aquatic > Freshwater > Lake | place... | reverse complement strand
AGGGCGGTGGGTCCGGAGCGGCGGGGGATGGTGCGGGACCGGGCGATCCGGGGGCGGCCAGGGGCGGTGGGTCCGGAGCGGCGGGGGATGGTGCGGGACCGGGCGATCCGGGGGCGGCCAGGGGCGCTGAGGCCGGGACGCCGTGAGCGGGCTTTCCTTTGGCGGTGCGCCGCTGGATTCCTTCCTGGCGGCGGCATCCGTGCCTCGACAGGATCGGGCGATTCTCGAACGGCAGCGGAGACCTCGGGACCTCGGGGTTCTGCTCCACGATGCCTGGCGCCACGGTGTCGACGCAGCAGTCGAAGAGAATCTCTGGACCTGTGGCGAAACGGGTGCGGGAGGCCGACCGGCTCGCGACGCGGCCATCCACGCGTTTCTCCGCTGGGAGCAGCAGACGGTTCGAGTCGCTGCGGTCCTGGATTCGGCGGGAATTCCGCCCGGGCTCCTCCTCAAGGGGGGGGCGTTGCGTTACCAGGTGTATCCTGAACCCTGGTTCCGGGCGGCTGCGGACCTGGACATTCTCCTTCCGCAGGAGTCGTTGGAGCCTGCCGTGGCGGCCCTGGTGCGAGGCGGAGCGGCGGTGCACGTGCCCGTGCCGGAGCGGGGCTGGTCGATGCGGCACGGCCACCACGTCACGCTCTGGCAGGACGGATTTCACGTGGAGCTGCACCGGGCGGTCGACCAGAACGACCGTCCCGGCCTGCGCTACCATGCGCTGGCGGCGGGGGCAGGACCAATCTCCGGGGTGTCGGCCCCTCTGCTTGCACCGAACGTGTCGGACCAACTCCTGGTGGCAGCGGCCCACGCACTCAAGCACGCGCTGAACATCCCCCTCAAGAGCCTGGTGGACGTGCACCTTGCGGTCGGGCACGGAGCGGTGGCTGATGCCGACGCACTCATCCGCCGAGCGCGGGCTGAAGACCTTGACGGGGTTCTCTGGCTGCTCCTGTCCGCCTGCACTGAGCTCTTCGGCACTTCGATGGACCCCGGTGCTCTGGCGGCTCTGCAGCCCCGGCCGGCAAGGCTTGGCGTCGTCCGGGCAGTGCTCTCCTCTCGGCGGGAGGGTTTCTTTCCTCCGCAGCTCGGTGCGGACACGCTGTTGCGGCGTTTGGCTGCGCACGTGCTCCTGGTCCGAGACCCGGCGTTCGTTGCACGTGTGGGGATGGGCTTTGTCTCGAGAAGGCTGCGGGACCTTGCGGGGCGGAGCTGACATGTGGGCGACTGAGTCAGGAACGATGCTGCGGAGCTCTCAGCGAACGTAGGGTCTGATCCGGGTGTACGCGAACTGAACAAGCGTCTGGACGACGGACATGGCGGGGACCGCGAGCAGGATCCCCTTCATCCCGTAGAGGGCTTCGCCCGCGATGAGGACGAACACGACGAAGATGGGGTGGATCCGGGCTTGCCGGCCGATGATGTTCGGGTTGAGGAGATAGGCCTCGATGAAGTGGATTCCGAGGATCCAGGCCAGCACCCCGAGGGCATGGCCAAACGAGATGGTCACGGCCACGAGGAGGGCGGGCACGGAGCTGATGATGGTGCCGAAGATGGGGATCAGGCTCATGATGCCCGCCAGGATGCCGAGGATGACCGCGTATTCCGGAATGAAGATGAAGAAGCCGATAGTGGACAGCACTCCGTTGACGAGGCAGATGAGGAGCTGGCCGCGCACGACGCCGGAAAGTCCGGCATCGAGCTGGTCGAGCAGCTCCCTGTAGTCAGCCTGGAACCGCTGGGGGAAGACGGTCCCGATGCGGTTCGTGATGTTGGGGGCATCGATCATGACGAACGCACCGACCAGGAACACGACGATGAGACCGACGAGGGCGTTCATCAGGCCGGAAACCAACCCCTGGAAGAAGGTGAAGAACCCGGAGAGAAGGGACGCGGAGAACTGCTGGAGCCCCTTGCGCATGGAGGAGAGGACCTGGGCCTTGAGGTCGCTTCCGGCTGGAGCATCGCCGGCTCCTTCCCGGGCTGCCACGGTGTAGGTCCCTTCGCCGCTCTGGCGGACGTCGACGGTGGCGGCCCCGAGGTTGACGCCGAACACGCCCGGCTTGACCTGCTCGATGGTGAGCGCGGTTCTGGGGCGTTGGGTCGGCACCAGTTCGGCCTGGCCCCCTTCGAGGCGGACCGAGCTGATGCGGGGCTGCTCGGGAATCCCGGCCTCGGCAAGACGCTCGTCCCCGGCACCGAAGTCCAGCTCCTCGAGGGTCGGAAGGGCCGGAGGAACGATCGACGGGATCTTCTGGACCGCGGGACCGAACCCCCACTCGTCATCGGACAGCACCTGCCCCTGCACCGACGGCTCCTCGGGGATTTCCTCGACGCCAGCCATGCGGTCCACGAGGTCCCCCACCTTGCCTTCGAAGCGCTCGTAGAGATGCGGCGCATCCTTGAGCACGACGTTGAAGCGCTCCGCCAGCTTGCCCGATTCCCGGCTCATGACCGGCAGCAGGAAGGTGAGGAACAGGGTGATGAGCCCGATGAGGGCGGCATAGACCACGACCACCCCCCCCCAGCGGGGAAGTCCGAAACGGTTGAGCCGCGTCACGAGCGGCTCCAGGACGTACCCGATGATCAGCGCAATCACGAACGGCAGCAGGATGCTCTTGAGCCAGAAGACGCATGCCCCGACGAAGAGGAACAGGGCGATGTACCCGGACCACGCCAGGCGTTTGCGCAGATTGGCCGGGGCGCTGTTGGTCTTGCGTCTGCCTGGCAGTTGGGAGTACCGGGGCAATTCGACCTCCTGCTACAATTCCAGCTCAGGGTTCCCGGTATCGCCGAGCGCGGCCGGCTCACGGGGGCGGAAGAGATCGTCCAGGGTTTTCAGATTGTCCGCCTTGACGAGCTCCGCGTTGTTTGCACACGTGGCGGCCAGAACGCGGCAGTACGGGATGTCCGACGGGCATTTGCCGTCGAGACGCTGGCAGTTGTTGACCATGGCCCGCACGATCCGCTTGACGATCTTCAGGCGCCGGTCCCACCACTTGAGCCAGCTCTTGCTCCGTTCTTCCGAGGCAAAGCCTTCCTTGAAGCGACGGTGGAAGGGCTTGGGGTACGGGATGAAGCTCGCCAGGAATGCGGCATGTCCCGGGTTCAGCATCGATGGCGGGATGCCGCCGAAATACTCATCACACGCCTGCTTGATCCCGTAGACGCCTTCTCCCCACTCGATGATGTTGAGATAGACCTCGATGAGCTTGTCCTTGCGGACCTCCTTCTCCAGCAGCCAGGTGAGGATGACCTCCTGAAGCTTGCGGGCCACGGTCTTCTCGTGGGTCAGGAAGAGGTTCTTCACGAGCTGCATCGACAGGGTGCTGGCCCCGCGGGCGAACCTGCCCTTCTCGATGTCCCGGATGATCGACATCTTGAGCTGGAACTCGTTGAAGCCGGAGTGCTTGAAGAAGCTGCCGTCCTCGCACGTGGTGACCGCGAGGATCAGCCAGGGGGAGATCTGGCTCAGCGGCACGAAATCGGGACCTTCGCCCACGATGATGGGACGGTTCCGGTCGGTCGGGGGGCGGTGCTTGAACGCACCGGACAGCTTGTCGAAATCGGCTGCCCGGGCCGGTGCCTCCCGCTTCACCCCGTCCTCCCGGGCCTCGAACGAGAACTTGAGGTCCCGCAGATCCCGGGAATTGCCTTCGATGCTGAGGGAGAAGCCGAACGTCCCCGCAAGCTGGAGCCCTTCGAGCGCGCTCCCCAGCGCCTTCGGAATGGAGGCGAGAATGTCGTTGAGGGGCATGTCCGGAAGGGACACCCTGGCGTAGAACTTCGGGAACTCCGCATCCGAGGCATCGATGTTGAAGTCGATGGGGAGGTTGGCGATGCGGCCGAAGGAGAGGCGCACCGGGGCCAGGGTCTCCAGCCGCCTGCTGTTCAGGTCGAATTGGAGGCCGGTGGTCGGGTCCTCGCCGGCCACGACGTCGATCGAGAGGTGCTCCACGGCCTTGCTGCTCAGGCGCTGCGACACGATGTTGAAATCGGAGAGCTTCCCCTGCCCGTACAGTGCGACGCGACCGGCTTCCCGGTCGAACTGGAGTGCCACCCGTCCCCCTTCGAGGAACGAGAGGCGGGAGGGGGAGAACCAGTGGGGCAGGAGGAAGCGGTAGGCAAACAGGGAGAGCCTGTCCACGGCCAGCTCGCCCTCCAGGTTGCCGCTCGACAGGTCGACCTTGGCGTCCAGTCGAGCCTCGGCCTCCTTCTCGTTTCCCACCGCTGTGGAGAAGCTGGCGGAGACTCGGAACGTCCCCGGCCCCCCACCCGCTCGGGCGTCCTTCTCGATGAGGGCATTGAAGTGAGACAGGTCGGTCAACAGGCGGTCCTGCTGCGACACGGCATCGGAGTATTCGAGCTTCCCTTCCTTGACGACGGCCCGGTTGAGCGGGAAGCGATCCCCGGCCTTGGTCATCAGGTCGACGAGCTTTTCCAGGGCGGTCCCGGTTCCCAGCACCAGGCGGGACATGGCGGCCCGATAGCTGGCTGCCATGACCACCGCTTCGGCAGAGCCTTCCTCCAGGTTGTCGGAGATCTTGTCCGACAGCTCCTCCCCCTCCCCCTCGTCGGAATCCGGTTGGGGGAGGCGGGGGGGCTGGGTGACGATGAAGACCGGCTCCACCACCTCGATACCGCCCACGAGGGCGGATGCGAGCTGCATGGGCGGCTGGCCGAGATCCAGCTCCTGGATCCGATCGATGAGCTCCTTCCCCTTGAGCGTCAGCTCCACCGCGAGATCCGTCACGCGCAGCCGGGCCCGGTTGCGGTCTTCGCCGGTCCGCACGACAGCGAGATCCTCCACGTGGATGACCCCGTCCCTTCCCATGCGCACCTTCTTGACCAGGAGATCGTGGCCGTCGAGCGCCACCCTGACGTCCCCATCGGCTGCAAGCTGGACCCGGCGGATGCCCAGTGCGGAATCCACCGTGGCCTTGACCTTGAGCTGCTCCCCGCCGACCGGCGGCAGCAGCATCCCGTCCAGATCGGCCTCCCACCCCTGCGGGCGGAGGCTTGCGGTCAGCTCGTGCACCAGCAGGAGGTCTGGAATCAGCAACTCCCCCTTCACGCTGCCGGTGATGCCCGCAGTACCGAAGGCAAGCGACGCGTCCACGGCCAGCGGAGGCTGCTCGCTTCGGAGCTGTCCCTGGAACGTGCCCCCCCACTTGCCCGCGTCGTAGGACAGCGTTCCGGCCAGGCGTACGGTCGGATCCTCGAGTGATGCGCTCAGGGAGACGCGGCCGGTGAGCTTGCCGGAGACCAGGGCCCCCTGGGCCGATACCTGGAAGAGGCCGGTCGGGCTGACCAGGTCGATCTCCCCGGAGAAATCCTGGGTCCCCCGGCGGTGCTCCACCTCGGCGTCGAGCCGTCCCTTGGTTCCTTTGCGGATGGAAACCTTGAGGCGGTGCATCGGTTCCTGGCTTGCTCCGGGCACGAGGAGATAGAAGATCCGGCCCGAGTCCAGGACCAGGTAGTCCCCCTCGGTATCGGCCAGCATCTGGGCGGCCACCCGCTGCGCAAGCCCTTCGAGCTGGCCCGCGTACTCCCTCAGCTTTGCCGGAGGGTAGCTCAATTTCGCAAGCGCAGGCTCGGCCCGGGCGACGAGCCCTTCGATCCGTTTCGCGAGGGACAAATCCGGAATCGCAGCCGAGACGGGCAGCTCGCGACCGGAAAGGTCTGCAATCTGCTTCAACGCGGACTTCAGGGCGGCCGGGTCTTTCAGCACGTTGGCCACAGCGACCTTGCCAAAGTCGACCTCCACGAACTCGCCGCTGCGGTAACGGATGGTGCGAAGCTCGGCGAGGTTCTTGTCCAGCCTGAGGGGCAGATAGGGGGAGAAGTCCGCTGATGCCTGAACCGAGCGCTCGTCGATGTCCAGGTCGACCTTCAGCTCCGCCCGGGCCTTGCCCCCGTCAGCGGAGAACGCGGCATCGATGCGGTAGGTGCGTTCCCGGCTCGAGAGGTTGGGGTTCTCGGCGCGAAAGGTCCCTCCGGCAAGCTCGAGGAGGGGAGAGCCCACTCCGCCGTCCTGGAGAACGAAGGAGAAGTCAACGCCGTCCAGCACCACGGTCGGAGTCTGACGCAGCAGGGCCGCCAGGCGGCTCCGTTCCCCTCCTTCCCGGCTCCTTTCCCGCTCGAGGTAGGCCAAGACGCTGCGGATGACTTCGGAGAAGTTGTCCTTGCCATCGGCGCCACGTACGGCCGCCACGTGGACCCCCTTCCCTTCGATGATCACGACCGTCGGGAGCCCTTCGGTGAACGCAAACGCATCGAAGCGGACCACCAGGTCGTCGAGGACCACGAGCGGTGCCTCCTCCTCCCCGACCCGGAACGACTTGATGACGAGCCGGTCGATCCCATGGAGAGCCACTTCCGAGTGCGTGACCGGAGTGCCGAGGATCCGGCTCATGCTCTGCTCGAGGTCCGCTACCACCGAGCGGACCTTGCCGGGGACCCACCACCACCAGGCAACGCCGGCCAGGAGGACGAGCAAAGCGGCTACCCCGGCAAGGAGCACGAACCAGTTGCTCCTCCAGAACCCCTTGCGCTTCTCGAACGAAGACTTCTCCTTCTTCTCTTCCCCTGCCATGAAGCTCCCCCGGAAGACCGAGCGCCATCATAAGGCACGCCCGCGCGGAGCGCAAGCGCCATTGGCCTGCCTTCAGGAGGGGCGGGGCAGCGACGATTTGGCTTGTTCTGAGGGCATGGCCCCGGTATAGACTCAAACCGTGTCTCCACCCTGATGAAGAGGTGTATCGTGGACGTAGTCGAGAGAGGCCGTGGGGAGCTGTTCACCTCCCCGGATCCGGACGAGGCCCGGGAGTTCTTCCGAAGCAAGAACAAGTCCCTGGTTCCCAAGGTGATGTCGGTACGGGAGGCGGTGGAACGGTTTGTCCGGGATGGCGATTACCTGGCCATCGGCGGGTTCGGGGCCAACCGCATTCCCACTTCGGTCTGCCACGAGATTCTCAGGCAGAAACGCCGTGGGCTGGGGTTCCTGGGACATACCTCCACGCACGATTTCCAGATTCTGGCTGCAGGGGAGGTGTTCGACCGGTGCGACGTGGCGTACGTGGTCGGCCTGGAGGCCCGGGGACTGTCGCCGAACGCACGGCGCTACATGGAATCCGGGAAGGTGCGCATCACGGAGAACAGCAACTATGGCCTGTCCCTGAGGTTGAAGGCAGCGGCCATGGGGCTGCCGTTTCTGCCGGGCAGGCACCTGATGGGGACCGACACCTTTGTCCACAGCCCAGCGTCGGTGACGACGTGCCCGTACACGGGCAAGAAGCTCGTCCTGCAGCCCGCTGTGTATCCGGATGTCGCAGCGATCCACGTCCACGAGGCGGACGTGTACGGCAATTGCCGGGTGCGGGGGATCCACATCTCCGACCTGGATCTCGCCCGGGCTGCCAAACGGCTCATCATCACCTGCGAACGGCTGGTCCATTCCGACGAAATCCGCAGCGATCCCACCCGCACCTCCATCCCGTATTACCTGGTGGATGCCGTCTGCGAAGTCCGGTACGGCGGGTACCCCGGTTGCATGGCGCACGAGTACTTCTCGGACGAGGAGCATCTCCGGCAGTGGCTGGACGTGGAGCGGGATCCCGAGGCACTGGCCGCCTTCTTGCAGGCCAACATCTATGGCGTGGCCGACTTCTCCCAGTACCTCGAGCTGAACGGCGGCATGAGGAAGATGTCCAGGCTGCGCCGCATGGAGCTGCGGATCCGGGCCGAGGAGGGGAATCATGACGAAGCATAACGTGATGGAGCAGATGATCTGCGCTGCGGCCCGGCTGCTGGAGAACGGTGCCACTGTCGCGGTGGGAACCGGTGCCCCCTGTGCCGCGGCCATGCTGGCGCAGAAGACGCACGCACCGGACCTGCTCGTCCTGTTCGAGGCCGGCGGCGTTGCCCCGATCCTCCCCGAGATGCCGATTTCCGTGGGGGATTCCCGGACCTTCTTCAAGGGGGTCATGGCAACCGGGATGTGTGAAATCATGGAGACCTGCCAGCGCGGCCTCGTGGACTACACCTTCCTGGGTGGTGCGCAGATCGACATGTACGGCAACCTCAACTCGACGGTGATCGGCCCGCACGACCGGCCCCGCGTCCGACTCCCCGGCAGTGGCGGTGCCAACGACTTTGCCTCGTTCTGCTGGCGGACCATGGTGATCACCCCGCAGGACAAGCGGCGGTTCACGCAGCAGATGGACTACGTCACCACGCCGGGATACCTGACTGGAGGCAATGCGCGTGCGGAGGCCGGCCTCCCTCCGGGAACGGGGCCGTACCGCGTGATCACGAACATGGCCATCATGGACTTCGAGGAGACCACCCACCGGATGCGGGTCATCTCCCTCCATCCCGGGTTCACCATCGAGCAGGTCATCGACAACTGCGGCTTCGAGCTGCTGGTGGCGGACCGGCTCGAGCATACCGCTCCCCCTACCCCGGAGGAGCTCGAGATCCTGCGTAGTGAAGTCGATCCAGCCGGCTACATCATTGGCCGCGCGTAGTCCAGGGCGATTCTGGGCGGCCACCAGGGCCGTCCTCCGACATGCCGGTGGGCTCAAGGGCGCACAAATCAAGGCTTTGAGGGCCTTGCCAGGTTGAATTGATGCCGACCGCTTCCTATACTCTGTTCGGAGGGGTTGACAGGTCGCGTTGCGCTGAGGGGGAGGGGCGATACCTTCTGGAGGTACCCCCATGGCGAAGAAAGTTCTGGCGCTGTTCTGGCGGTTCTGGGTGCTTTCGTGTGTGGCGCTTTTCGTGCTGACGTTGCTTCCCCCGTTGCTCGAGTTGGATCAGCGGCTCCTTGGTGCGGGCGCACCTGCGGAGCCGGCCGTGGTCCAGGGTCCCCTCAAGCCGTGGCCCATCGACGGTGAGGCGGTGGCGGATCTGACCCCTACCCTGCGGTGGCCGTCGGTCGAGCCGGGCTGGACCGTGCACATCTACCAGCAGCGGGTCGATGGTCAGCTCGTGTGGGTGGCGAGCATTCCTGCCGATCCGGGGCGGCTGGAGGTCCCCCCGGGCGTGCTCGAGGCCGATGCTGCCTACGTGTGGACGGTGATGGCCGGGGCGACCGAACCGTCTCCGGTGGCGTTCTCGGGGAACTTCACCACGCGGCAGCGGCTGGTGGCCGGGCCGTTGAGCGTGGCGCCTGCCGTGTTCCGCATCGGGTTGGAGACGCTGCTGTCGGGCCAGGAGATCGACGTCGAGGCCCCGGCAGGTGCTCCGGTGGAGATGCAGCTCCCGGAGGTGTTGACGCTGGGCGGGCAGAGCAAGCTGATGGTCACCGGGGGCTTCTCGGCCCGGGTCCAGGTGTCGGTGCGCTTCTCTCAGGTGGATGCCGATGCGCTTGCCCGTGGGCTGGGGCACATCCGGCTCCGCCTCGGTGCGCATGTAGTCTCTGTGCCGGTCGAGCTGGATGTCTCGCGCCTGGGGATGCCGGAGGAGGTGGTGCAGACCGGGTTCGACCCGGTGATGGACACGCCGGGGTTTTCGAATTTTACGGGGGGGACGCTGTCGCAGCTCACGCGGGGGACATGCCTGGGCATGGTCCTGGCCTCACGCCAGAAGTTCCGGGAGTGCGTGCAGTGCAGCCGGTTGCAGGACTGCCTCTGCATGAGGATGCGGCTCGAGTCGCTGGTTGGAGAGGAGCGGGTGCGTGAGCGGATGAGCTTCCTCCACCTGGCCAATCTGGAGCCGAGGAATTGGTCCATTGCTGTCACGACCCTCTCGGGGACCGAAGGGAGAGGAAACCTGACGTCACGCCTTCTCGAGCGGCTGCGGAGCGGTGACCCCGTTCCTGTTGCGATGCTGTCTGCGGCTCGGGTCGACCCTGCACGTCCGGAGAGCAACCTGGGGCACGCGGTGCTGGCCTACGGGGCGATCCTGTTCACCGATACGGTGGTGATCTTCACCTACGACCCGGACGAGATTCCGGGGGGGGATCGGCCGTTGACCGCGTTCCTCTGGGGAAAGCGGAAAGGGGATTCGAGGTTCCGGCGTGCCGATGCGGGCGGGTCGGTTCCCATCCAGGCCCATCTGCTGCCCGACACGCCCCTCCTGGCCGGCCTGCCCGAAGGGCTGACCCGGACGGTCGCGGCGCTCGACCAGGGGTTTGCCCGTGCCGTGGAAGGCAAGTGAGTCTGTCCGCCCGGCGTTCCAGCACCGGACCTCCTGCGATCTGGACGTGATCCAGTAGTGCTTCTCTCCCCCGCCGTCATGGGGTAAAGTCCTTTCGGTCATCTCTCCCGAGCGAGGTGAAGTGATGTGGCGAGCTTATGGCTTCATGGTGGTTTCCGGGCTGGTGGGGTTCGTGGGGTGCGGTCAGTCGGGTTCGACTCCTCCCGACGTTGCGCAAGAGGAAGTGCGCGAGGAGAGCCGTTTGACCGACGTGGGCGGGGTAGAGACCGCCGAACCGGAAGTTGCTCCGGACCTGTGCGTGCCGCTGTGCGTCGGGCTTGAATGTGGGGACGACGGCTGCGGAGGCTCCTGCGGTACCTGTCCTGGGGCTGCCGACCAGTGCCTCGAAGGACGCTGCGTGTGCGTGGCTGAGTGTGCGGGGAAGGGCTGCGGAGACGACGGCTGCGGCGGTACCTGCGGCGAATGCCTGGGCGACCAGATGGGGTGTGTCGAGGGGCAGTGCGTCTGCCAGCCGGCCTGCGATGGCAAGTCGTGCGGCCCCGACGGCTGCAACGGATCGTGCGGGATCTGCCCGGGCCCCCAGGACGACTGCGTAGGCGGTACCTGCATCTGTCAGCCGGCCTGCCAGGGCATGAACTGCGGCGAGGACGGGTGCGGTGCAGTGTGCGGCACCTGTGCCGGACTCCAGGATGAGTGCATCGAGGGGCTGTGCACGTGCGTGCCGGCGTGCGACGGTCTCCTGTGCGGCGCGAACGGATGTGGAGGTGAGTGCGGCACGTGCAATGCGGGGGATGTCTGCTTCGAAGGGGCGTGCTGCACTCCGCAGTGCTCCGGCAAGGTCTGCGGTGACGACGGGTGTGGCGGCGTGTGCGGCACGTGCCCGGGTCCCCAGGACGTGTGCGAGGCGGGTGCCTGCGTGTGCGTTCCGGACTGCGACGGCAAGGTGTGCGGCACCGACGGTTGCGGCGGCAATTGCGGCTTATGCGGTATGGACGAGGTGTGCTTCAGCGGTGCCTGCTGCACTCCGGACTGCACCAACAAGGTGTGCGGCGACGACCTGTGCGGCGGGTTCTGCGGCAATGGGGCGTCGGTCACCTCGGGGTGTCCGGCGTTCGAGGAATGCACCGGGGACCCGCCCGCGTGCCAGCTCTACGCTGCGCCGGACACGTGCGGGACCAAGCAGTGCGGTTCGGACGGGCTGGGCGGCGTGTGCGGCACCTGTCCGTGCTTGGGCTGTCCGGCCAACGCCACGAAGTGCGAGGGGTTCAAGTGCATGGTGCCGGCGGGGCTGGAGTGCCACGAGATCTTCGACTGCTTCGGCGGGTGCAACTCGGGCGATACGCCCTGCTACAAGGCCTGCGTCAACCAGGGAACGGCAGATGCTCAGACGCTGTACAATGGCTTAATCAACTGCCTGAACGCGGTGGGGTACTATGACTGCCCCGCCGGGGACAAGGTGTGCCAGCAGGAGCTCATCGAGCTGTGCATGGTCCCTTACTACGAGTGCTTCCACGGTGACGAGCCCTGCTCGGTCCTTTACGTCTGCCTGTCGGGGTGCCCGGGCGGAGATTACAACTGCACCAGCGATTGCTTCACCAACACCACGGTGGAGGGGCTGAACACGTGGGACCTGTACATCGCCTGCCTGGACGCCACGGGCTACTACGACTGCCCGGCCGGGGACGCGACGTGCAAGAACGAGGCATTCGATGCCTGCGACCCCGAGCTCGAGGCCTGCACCAACGGCCCGCTCGACTGCTACGAGGTGTTCGGGTGCATCCAGGCCTGCGAGTGGTGGGACGAGATCTGCCGGATTGGCTGCAGGGCCCAGGGAACCCTGGCGGTCCAGGATGCCATCGATGCCATCGGTGCGTGCGTGGAGCAGTACTGCGTGCCGGTCACCGGGACCTGTGAGGCGGAGGTCCTGCTCGACGAGTGTGCCGATTCCTACGCCGCCTGCCTGGCCCTCTGATCAACGCCGGATCTGCGTCCTGAACCCAGAGGAGCGATGTCGGACTGACCGCCGGGAACACGTGTGAACCGACATCGGCAGGGAGCCGCTCTGTGGTCAGCGGGTGGGCGGTTCCTTAGCTTCTTCGGCGAGGATCGTGCGCGCTGCAGTGGCACCGGAGATCAGGACGGCGGACTGTCCTCCGCCCGGGAAGGTCCATGCCCCGGCCAGGAGAAGGTTGGCGATGGGGGTCTGCTGGGGAAGCCGGCCCATCATGCTTTGCTCGACGGTGTTGTTCCAGCCGAAGATGGAGCCGCGGGGATTGAAGGTGAAGGCCTGGATCGTCCTGGGGGTCGCGACCTCCATCACCTCGATGTGCTCGGACAGTCCGGGGAGGTAGACCTCCGCCCGCTCGATGTACTGTCGGGCAAGGTCCTCCTTGAACGCCTTGTACTCCTCGTATGGGAGCTTGGCCTTCCACTCGTCCCCGCAGTCATAGCCGAGCTGAGAGACGATCACGATGACGTTCTTGCCGGGCGGAGCGTTGCCCGGATCCGACACGGTATAGTCGGAGATGGCAAACGCGGTCCGCTCCGGGGCGCAGTCGGTCACGGCCTCGAAGAAGTCGACCGTGTCGTAGCCATCGTTGATCATGAGGCCATGAGTTCCGGAGAAGTACTCCGAGTAGTCCTTGTCCACCCCGAGATAGACCACGAACGCGGACAGGCCGACGGTCATGGATTCGAGTCCCTCGACGTACTCGGGTGGGAGGTTGTCCTTGCCGACCATCTTGAGCAGCGTGTCCGGTGCGTTTGCGTTGGAGACGACGTAGCGGGTATCGAAGCATCTCCCGTCCTGGGTCCGGACCTGGACTGCACGGCCGTCCTCGATGACGATGCGGCTGGCGCGGCTGTTGGTGAGCACGCTGCCACCGTTTTCGGCAACGACTGCGGCCAGCGCGTCGGGGATCGACTGGGAGCCGCCGACGAAGTAGTAGTAGCCCCCGATATGGTAGCTGTTCCACATCGCGATGAAGAAGAGCGCGGCCACGTCATCGGGGGAGCCCCCGGCAAAGCCCGCAAGCTGAGTCCAGAGCGCGATGAGCTTCGGGTCGGACAGGTACTTGGACAGCACGTCGGTCAGGGTGAGCGTCATGTAGCCTTGCAGCTTGGTGAGGTCTTCCATGGTGACGTCGTCGGGGATGCTCTTGCCCTGGGCCTGGGCAGCGAGCACGGCGCTGAGGATGCGGTTGAGATCCAGCATCTCGTCGAACAGGCCGTCGATCCCCTCGGCCTGGCCGGGGAATTCCTGCTTGAGAAGCTCCCGGTACTCCTCGACGTCGGCCGGGATGGCATAGGAAAAGTCCGGGTAGATGGCTTGGTACATCGGGTCGCAGTGTACCGGCTCGATGCGGTCGAGAATGCCCAGTTCCTGGAGCAGCGCGACGTTCATGCCCACCCCCGGGTTCAGCCCGTCAAAGCCGTGGAGCGATGCCTCGAAACGGTAGCCGGCCCGGTTGAAGGTGGCTGCACATCCTCCCACCTTGTAGTTCTGCTCGAGGACTGCCACCTCGAGGCCGGCCTTTGCCAGGACCGCCGCGGCGGAAAGCCCCCCTCCCCCGGCACCGATGATCACGACGTCCACCTTTTCCGTCGTTCCGCACGCAGGCTCGGAATCCTGGAATCCGTGGCACACGCGGCAGTCGCCTTCCGGGATCTTCGCCTCCTTGTGCGAGTCGGGGTGGCACGTCGCACAACCTGAATTGGAGGAATGCTGTGCACGGATTTTCCGGAACGGGGCACCGTTGGTCCCGTGGCAGCCGACGCAGGCCGGAGTGGCGTAGCCGGCCGAATGCGCATCGGCATGGCAAGCGGCGCAATCGGGGTTGGCCCAGCCCTTGTGCGTCTCGGTGAGCATTGCAGAAGCAGCGCTCGGGGAGGCTCCGGTCCATGCCTGGACGGAGTCATCGCGGGGAGCGTCCCCCGTGGCATTGGCATCGACATCGCCCGGGCGGGAAGCGTCGACCGGGGCCGAGTCTCCGTTGCCGGAGCAGGCAGCGGCCAGGAGCAGGAGAACCAGGGCTGTCACGATCCTCAGGGGAACCAGCTTCATCGAAGGACCTCGCTCAAAGGGACAACAGAACCGAGGGGAACCATAGCACGGACGCGAATCGACCGCAAGGGAGATTGTTCCGCGTCGTTTCCGGTTGCAATTCGGGCGGCAGTGCGGTAGAAGGGGACTTATCGTCCGTGCGGTAGAATGCGGCAATGCGCCGCTGCGTGCCGGAGAAGGAGGGAGGAGCGATGATGATTTCCAGGTGGTTGGCGGTTGTGCTGGTGGCGGTGTTCGTTGGACTTGGATGTGACGGTGGGGATGGCGGCGAGAAGGGGCCGGGAACTGGCAAGGACCTTTCGCAGGAGCAGCCCGACTCCGTCCAGGGGGATGATACCGGTGCGGCCAAGGACTCGGCCGTGGGGGGACCGGATGGTGCGGGTGACGAGGATGGCTCGGTCGGGCCGGTGGAAGAGGTTCGTGAGCCGGTGGAGGATCTGGTTCCTCAGGAGGACGTGGTCCTGCCGCCGGAGGAAATTGCGGTTCCGGAGGATACGGGGGTACCTGGCGAGGATGCGGGGCCGGTGGATCTGGGCATGCCGCCCGAGGATGTCGCGACGTCACAGGGGGCATGCGACAATCCCGCGGACATGGACGTGTTCGAAGGTACTCCGGACCTGTCGGACAAGGTCAGCAAGTGCGTGATGAGCTGCATCATGAACCCGGACGTGGCGGGCTGCTCGAAGACATGCATCCAGGATGCGACGGGGCTTTCGTCGGGGTGCTCGCAGTGTTTCGGGGATGTGGTGGCGTGCACGGTGAAGAAGTGCATGATGCAGTGCATCGATTCGGGGTCCCCTGCCTGTGCGGACTGCCGGGAGAAGAATTGCGGGCCGGCGTTCGAGGAATGTGCGGGAGTTCCGATTACCTAGCGGCCGTCGGGCAACGGGCCATCGTGGTCGAACGGGACGGTCCTCATCCGAGCAATTCCGGGAAGTTTCCCCAGTAATTCCTGAAGTGACACATCACCGACGACGACAATCCGGGAGCGGTCCGGGGTCAGGAAGGAAGCGAGTGCGGAAGAGGCATGGGAATCCGCAATGGCGCGGACCTCGGTCGTGAAGCGGTCGACGAGGGATTCCGGGCGTCCAGTGAGGTGCAGGGTGAGGAGGTAGTCGAGACGATGGACCGGGGTGTCGATGGAAAAGGGGTGCTGGTTGACCAGGTAGCTGCGTGCAAAGTCGAGGTGCTCCGGTTCCAGCCCGTCGTCGCGGAGTCCGGCCAGGAGATCGAGAGTGAGCTGGATGGCCTCGGCCACGTTCTCGAGCTTAGGTGCATAGCGGATCCGGAACGTCCCGGTGTAGCGCCCCGGGGCGAGGGCCGCGCCGACGCCGTAGCTCCAGCCGCGTTTCTCCCGGATTTCGCGGACGAGGACCGACGTGAATGTGCCGCCGAAACCGGTGACTGCCACGGTGGCCGGCAGGAACCTCGGGTCTGAACCGGGCACGGCTTTCTGTCCGATGGCGACCTGGGCCTGGCTGCGCTCCGGCTTGGTGACGAGGAGGATGTCGAGGCCGTTCGGGCCAGGGGGAACGGGCGCCGGACGGGGAAAGGGGCGGCCTGCGGGCAGCCTGCCTACGGTGGCTTCCAGCACCTGGGCTTCGGTTCCGGGACCGATGTCACCGGCCAGGCCGAGCACAAACTCGGAGCGGCGATAGTGGCGCTCGTAGAAATCGACGACGTCTTGTCGGGTGAGGGTCGCGATGGAGGTCTCGTAGCCGCGGGCGGGAGGACCGTAGCGATGCCCCTCGTGGACCAGGGCCGAGAAGAAGTAGGAGGCGAGACCGGAGTCGTTGTCGCGCATCTCCTGGATCTCAGCGAGGGTCTGGCGCTTGAGCTTCTCGAGCTCTTCGGCATCGAAGCGGGGAGTGGCGAGGACCTCGCCGAGAATGTCGAGGAGCCCCGGCAGGTTGGTGGTTGCGCAGTCTGCAAAGAGCTGGACCCCCTCGGTTCCTACGCTTACGCTGATTCCGGTGCCGACGAAATCGAGCTCGTCGGCAACCTGCTCCCGAGTGAATCGAGCCGTGCCGCGCTGGAGCATGTTGGCGGTGGCGTAGGCGAGGCCTTCCTTGCCCGGGGGGTCGAAGGCGCTGCCGGCGCGGATGTTGAACACCAGGGCAACGTAGTTGAGTGTGTGGTTGGGTACCTGGATGACCTTCATCTCATTCCTCTTCGGGGGCCGGTACCGCGGCCACGACGGTTCGGGTGTCCCGGACGAGGGTGCTCCGGGCGGTATCGAGGAGTCCTTGTGCCGTGCAGGCCTGGATTCGCTCGCGAGAACGGAAGAAATCTCGAAAGTCGCCGGACGTGGTGTGGAAATGCCCGAGGTTCCTGGCTCGGGAGGCCACCGACTGGTTGGACTGGAGGAACATCAGCTCGACCCGGTTGCGTGCCTGGATCACCTCCCGCTCGGTGGGACCGGATTCGAGGAACCTGGCCACTTCCCGGTCCAGGAGTGCGACGGCCTTCTTCCAGGGGGCCCCGGGCACGAGGTCGAGCTGGATTTCGAGGATGCCCGTGAGTCGGAGCCCGCCATACCAGCCCGACACGGCAACAGCCAGCTCCTCGTCTTCGACCAGGAGTCGGCGGATGCGTGCGTTCTCGGAATTGAAGAGGATCTCGGCAACGAGGCTCGTGCTGGCCGCTTCCGGGGCTGCCACGGAGGGGGCGGTGTAGAGCATGCTCACCCGAGGGGTGGCGAGAGGGAGGGACATTCGGTGCAGGCGCTGGCGGGTGCGGAGCCGGGGGGCCGGGATCTTGCGACTGGGGGGAGGTTCCGACGCGTGGATCGCACCGTAGTAGCGTTCCACGAGGCCGAGAGCTTCGTCGGCATCCACGTCGCCGACGATGACCACGGTGGCGTTGTTCGGGGCGTAGTAGACGCGGTGGAAGTCTATGCAGTCGGCCAGGGTGATGGCACCGATGTCCTCCATCCAGCCGATGGTCGGGTGGCCGTAGGGGTGTCGGCCGAAGTGGAGGTGGAAGATCTTCTCCGAGATGAGCCCTTCGGGGCTGTTGTCGACCCGCAGAAGGCGCTCGTTCCGGACGACGTCGCGCTCGGTATCGAGCTGTTCCTGGTTGAGGACCATGTTCTGCATGCGGTCGGCCTCGAGGCGGGCGACCAGCTCGAGTCGGTCGGAGGGCAGGTGTTCCTGGTAATAGGTCCAGTCGAGCCAGGTGGCGGCATTGGTGGAGACGCCGTTGAGCTCGAGGGTCCGGTCGAACTCGCCGGCCTTGAGGTTGCGGGTTTCCTTGAACATGAGGTGCTCGAACAGGTGAGCCATGCCGCTCTTCCCCTGGACTTCGTGTCCGCTCCCGACGCTGAACCAGGTGTAGTAGGCGGCCACCGGTGCCGACCGGTCCTCCCAGATGAGCACCTGGAGGCCGTTGGAAAGGCGGTGGAGGTGGACGCGGGCATTCTTGTCGGTCATTCGCAATTCCTTTCCTTCCGGGCCCGTACCGCGCGCACGGCTACCACGGTTGCCGTCCGATGAGCGGTTCCAGGCCGGCGGCGAGTCTGTCGAGGTCGTCGTCCGAGGGTCGGTCGAAGGCCAGCCATGGCAGCTCCAGCATAGGCAGCCTGGAGTGACTTGACAACCGGAGAATCTCCTGGCGCTGGAAATCCTCGACCTGGAAGACCTGGAGGGCCGAGTTGACCTGGGCATAGGGGGGGGAAAGATCCTGACCGGATCGTCGGGCGGTGACCCAGATGCGTGCGATTTCCCGGGCCGCGGTGGTCCCGGCGCCGGTGACCAGGCACTTGTTCATGACCACGGCCTCCAGCGGGAGTCCGGCCTGGGTCCCGAGGGTACCGATGAGTTCGATGGCCTCGTCTACGGCCAGCTCCTCCGGGTTGGTGACGACGATGCCGGCGGTGAGGGCCGGGTTGGTCAGCAGGTCTTTCACGAGTCCCATCTCGCGGGCCACCGGGCCGGACCCGACTGCGGCCAGCACGGTCTGCGGGAGGGTAAAGAGACCGGCTCCCTGGCCCGTGGGGGGGGCATCGACGAGGACGATGTCGTAGGGGCTGCGGTCCCTCTGGCGCTGGGCCGACTGCACCATGTAGCCGATCTTCCCGATGACGAGCAGCTCTTCGGCACCGGGCATCATCTCCACGAGGGTTTTGACGAAGGCATTGCGGAACACGAGGTCGTAGAGACCTCGGAGCTTGAGCTTCATCAGCCCATACTCCTCCATGCATTCGGCAGGCGTGTAGCGAGCGCAGAGGATGCCGTCCGCCACGGGGACGGGGCGGTACGTGGGTTCGGACAGGCCCAGGAGGGGGCCCAGCGAGGGGATCTCGCCCAGCTCGATGCAGAGCACGCGGCGTCCACGACGGGAAAGGAGTCTGGCGAGGGCCGCGGTGACCACGGTCTTACCGACCCCTCCTTTTCCCGTAACGAAGATCAGCCGCCTGCTTCCGATTCCTGGAACCAACGCGTCCCCCGGGGCCTTGCTGGACCGGACCTACTGCTTTTTGATGAGGTTGAGGCCGCCTGCGTGGCCGTAGGAGGCCGGCCCGCTGTACCCGTACTGGTACATGGAGAAGTTCTGGTCCGACTCGAGGTGGTAGGGGCCGCCGTCCTCGACCTTGAAGTACCCGACTTCCCAGGTTCCGTCGGCCACCGGCTTGAACTTGCCGTCTTCCAGCGCGGAACCGTTGAGTGTGATCTGGGCGCCTGCGGGGCGTGCGATGGAGATCCAGTCCGCGTCGTAATCCTTCGGGACCGCGAACACGTAGTTGTTCCGGTACTGGCTGGTGGAGACGGACATGACCAGGGCCGGGTCGCCGATGAAGTCATCGGTGCATCCCTGGCTGGCGAGGTACTGCCCGACCTGGATGGGGCCGTCGGCAATCACGAGGAAGCTCTGGCTGGTGAAGGCCTCGGCGTAGGCGCCCTTCATGAGGTTTGCTCCATCGATTCCGGGGATGGAGGGGATGGTCTTGAGCGTGATGTTCTGCTGGCCGGCGACGACGCGCCAGAGGTCCTTGTCCGAGGGGCCACGGGGCGCTGCCTTGACCGCGAGGTACTGGCTGTCCCAGGTCTCGACGGGGAACATCTGTTCTTCGAGGTGCTCGGCGCAGCAGCAGCCGCCTTCGACATCCGGGAGGGCGACAACGGCTTCTTCGTGGCCCGAGAACACAGCGACTTTGCGGTCCGCAATGATGTGGCTGCCGGTGAGGTCGAGCTTGAAGGACAGCTCCTTGCCGGTGGCTTGGATGTTGAGGACCTGTCCCTGCTCGAGGGTGAACTCGTTGTACGCGTTGGGGAGGAGGAACTCGCCCGGCTTGGTGGGGTGCTCGGACTTGGCCGTGACCTTGACGCTGACCTTGGTGATCCCCGGCTCGACCGCGAGCACGGTGAAGTAGCCGTGCTGGGATGGGTCGTTGGTCATGGGCATTGCCTCGAGTGGGGACGTGGAGAGGGTCATGGCGAAGTACTCCTTGCCCACGACCTCTGCCGGAATGAGCAGGGAGGAATCGTCGGAATACGCGCCCTGGAAGTCGAGCGGATTGAACTGGTAGGCCACGATGGGGCGGTTGCTGTTGACCCGGACGGAGCGGTTGGTGATGGTCGAGCCGTCCACGTCCATGCGGGGCATCTCGACGACCTTGTGCTCGCCCGCGGGAATCGTGATTTCCGGGATGTTGAAGTTGATGTCCGGCGCGAAGCACTCGAAGGTGACGACTGCGGGGGCGGTCCCCGGATTGGCGAGGATCAGGCCGTGAGGGGCCTCGTCCGGGTACACTCCGCCGAGCCCGGCCGAGTACTTGTCGTGGTAGTTGTCCAGGTCGAGGGTCCAGTATTCGCAGCCGATGTAGGAGTTGTTCCACTTGGGGTCGGTGAGGCACTGGGAGAGGCACTTGCCGCCAACGCAGGTGAGACCCTCGGGGCAGGATTGCGGCTCGCCCCACTTGCCGTCGTTACCGCAGGCCTTCTTGGTCTTGTTGTCCGTGCACACGGCCTGTCCGGGGAGGCAGTCGAAGGCACCGCACTTGCCGTCCGCGCACTTTTCCCCTTCGGGGCACTTGACCGGGATGTAGCCGGTCCCCTCGAGGTTGCACTGCTTGAAGGAATCGAGGGAGTAGCAGCCTTCGATGACACCCGGCGGGCACGTCTCGGTCTTGACGCAGGTTCCACCCGAGCAGAAGTGGGTGTCGGGGCAGACCGTGACCACGATCCACTTGCCCTTCTGGCATTCGGCGACTTCCTTGGGGGACGAGCAGACGCGCTCCCCTTCGTCGCACCCCCCGGCGGTGTCGCCGGTGCCGGTTCCGTCCGTGGTGACATCGGTACCCCGCATGTCGTCGGGAAGGACTCTCCCGTCCGGCAGGACGGTGGCTTCTGGCGTGGTGTCGCCTGCGGAGATGATCGTGTCTCCGGTGGATGCGGCATCGTTACCCGGACCCGTGCCGCCCGGGTCGTTGCTGCACGCGCCCAGGAGAGCCAACCCTACCGACAGGACCACCAGTATTCGTGACGTCATGGATACCCCCCCCAACGACAAGCCGGACGGAGTCTACCAGAACGGTTTGCGTGATACCAGTGGCAGTGAAGTGCGCAGTGAAGTGCGTGAAGTGCGTAGGTCGGCAGCACCGGTTCAGACCCTCTGTGTGCCCCCCTGTACTCACCCTTCCAGGAATCTCAGCACCTCCCGGGCCACGCGGGTTTGTTGGGCCGGGGTGATCAGGGGGCCGGTGGGAAGGAGGATGCCCGAACGGGACAGAGAGCGGGAGACGGGGCAGCGGGCACCGAATGGGGCGAAGGCCGGCTGCTCGTCGAGCGGAACGAAGAAGAGCCGGGTCTCGATGTTGGAGGACTTGAGGTGGACAGCAAGCTCTTCCGCGCGGTCGGCGTGGCGACCGGCCAGGCGCAGTGCGTACATCCAGTGGCTGTTTCCGCCGGAGGTCCGACGCGGGGTCAACAGGCCGGTGTTGATGGTCGATGGTTCCCTCGACTGGGCTTGGGGCAGGCGTTGGTCGACAGGTCCTTCGAAGCCCGAAGTGCGAAGTGGGATGGTCGCCGGTGCGGTGGATGTGGGCCAATGGTCGAGCGGGAGGATCAGGTCGGGATGGTTGCCGAGGAGCTCACGGTAGGTTCGAGCGACCTGGCATCGGGCCTCGACGAGGGCCCCTACCCTTTCGAGCTGGGCCACGCCCACCGCGGCCTGGAGGTTCGACATGCGGTAGTTGAAGCCGGTATCCGGGTGGAAGAAGCGGCGGCCGGGCACGAACCACTGGTCACGAAAGCCCCGGATACGGTGGTCGAGGTCGGGATCGTCGGTGACCACGGCCCCCCCTTCGCCGGTGGTGATGGCCTTGTTGGCGAAGAAGCTGAAACAGCCGGCCTTTCCCAGCGCCCCCGCCCGCCCGGCCCCCCAGGTGGTTCCGATGGCCTCTGCCGCGTCTTCGATCACGGGGATGCCGGCGGGATCACAGGCGGCCCGGATGGCATCCATGTCGCAGGGCAGGCCGTAGAGGTGAACCACCATGACCGCCCTGGTCCTGGGGCTCAGCAGTCTGTGGATCTCGGCCGGATCGAGGTTGCCTGTGACCGGGTCGACGTCGGCAATGACGGGGGTGGCCCCGGTGTAGAGGATCGAATTGCCGCTGGCGATCATGGTGAGAGAGGGGACGATGACCTCGTCGCCCGGACCGATTCCAAGCGCTGCCAGGGCCAGGTGGAGCGCGCCGGTTCCGCTGGAGCAGACCGCACAGAAGCGGGTATTGCAGTAAGCCGCAAACTCCTTTTCGAACCGCCGGATGAACGGGCCGCTCGAGGATACCCACCCGGTATCAATGCATTCCTTCAGGTAGCGGGCCTCATTCCCGTCGAGCCTGGCGGAGCAGACCGGAATCCGCTCGCAGCCGTCCTTGTCGCAATTCCCCATTTCTTCACTCCCAGCCTAGAACAACAGCTTCCCCTCCATGCGGCGGCCTTCCTGGGCAGACAGGTAGATCTGCTCCACCAGCGCCACGGTAGCCATGCCGTCTTCGAGCGAGGCCTCCGGGGGCTTCCCCGCCACCGCCTGCTGGAGGAAATGCAGCGTATCGCCCAGCCAGGAGTCGACCGGTGTCACGTAGCGCGTCTGGAACGAGTGCTCGGTGCCCTGGTAGGTCAGCCCGGAGTTGCCCGGGCAGACGAGAAGCCTCACCTTGCCGGCATCTCCTTCGAGCTGGATATCCAGGTAGGTGCGGTCCTCACGGCGCCAGGAGCTTTCGAACCGGTACCGGCCCGCCGCACCGTCGAGGGTCCAGGTGGCATGGCGGTCGATCCCGTTGGTGAGCCACTCCACGGCCGCTTCGATTTCGAACCGGTCCGGGATGAGGCCGATGAGCCGGGCCAGGTCGAGGACGTGCACACCGTTGTCCAGCAGGGTTCCGCCGCCGGACCAGGCTGGGTTCGTGCCCCAGGACGGGAGAGACGAACCGTCGTGGCCGATCTGGAGCGACCCGGAGGTGATGCGTCCGAGGCGGCCCTCCCGGATCAGGGCAAGAAGCCCCTGGACTTCCGCAAAATGGCGCAGGTTGCTTCCGACCTTGCAGCATGCCTTGCGCTCCCGGGTTTTGAGGAGCAGGCGGCGGGCAGCGGACTGGGTGCACGTGACCGGTTTTTCGACCAGCAGGCATCGGCAACTGGTCTCGAGTGCGGCCAGGGCCAGTTCTTCGTGGAACACCGGCGGAGTCGAGATGATGATCGCGTCCGCGGGGACCGCCTTGAGCGCTTCGAATCCGTTGAAGAAGCGCGGGACCGATGCGGGCAGAACGGGATCGAGCCGAGCCAGCGACTCGGACTGCGAATCGGCCGCAAAGACGGTTTCGGCATCACGAAAACGGGCGAGCGCATGCATGCGGCGCACGCCGGCGCGACCGCAGCCGATGAAGCCTACCCGGAGCTTTGGCGGTGCTGCGGAACGGGACTCGCCCGCCTCTGCCGGGTTCTGGGAGTCGGTGGTTTCGATGTTCGCTGTGGTTTCGGAATCCGGGTTCATGGGGCCGTCCTGTGGCGCCGTTCAGGGGCGCGTTCTTCCTGTACCCGGCGCAGTCTACCCCGGGGGGCTGGAGGGGGGCAATACAATTTCGGGATGGTCGATGGTCGCCGGCGAGCAGGCCGAAGATCAGGCAGTGACGCGAAGAACGACCGCTGTGCAGTTGTCGTCGCCCCGTTGGACCGCGGCGGCGACGAGGGCATCGGCGGCTTTCGAGGGCTCGGGGTTGTCGAGGAGGATCTTCTCCATCTCGGGGGGTTGGAGGAAGCCGCATACCCCGTCGGTGCAGAGGACAACGAGGTCGCCGATCTCCAGTTGAATGCGGGTCTTGTCCACCCGGAGCCGGTCGCCGAGCCCGAGGTGGTTGGAGAGGCCTTTGCCGCCTTCCTCCTTGTGGGGCGCTGTGACGGGCAAGAGCCGCTTCTTGCGCAGGAGGTAGGCCATGCTGTCGCCGACCTGGTAGAGCAGGCCGAGGGTGAAGCGGGGGTCGACGAGGAGCGCGGTCAGGGTGCTGCA
>Ga0233425_10004399_pt1 | contig 23725 bp, 21 predicted proteins | sample Watercolumn_Towu_2_FD_181712 | JGI IMG/M metagenome (GOLD analysis project Ga0233425, IMG submission 181712) | Freshwater microbial communities from Lake Towuti, South Sulawesi, Indonesia - Watercolumn_Towuti2014_140_MG | ecosystem: Environmental > Aquatic > Freshwater > Lake | place... | reverse complement strand
TTTTTTTTTTCTGTAATTCTGTCTTATTATCAGTTTTAATTTTATACTTTATCGTATAATTCAACGGAGTGGAAATTGTAATCCCGTAATTTGAGCTAATTATTGCAGCATCAATTGCATTAACATCATTATCACCCGTAAAATCACAGGATAAATATCCTTGCAGTGTGTTAATTTATTTAAATTTAAAGTTATAAAATATGTTGAAATTTTTCTCGGTTATAACTTTTTAAACATAGAAAATTACTTTTCATATGAATCTTTGATTGTTATAAATTTACATCTGAAAATAACAAAAATACGTTATGATTTTGGAAAAACTACACTCTTGAAAAAAAATTAAATTCTGATTAACTTACCTACTTACATTAAAAATTATAGAAAAGAGGTAAGTATTTGATAAAAGTTGTTTTACAGGATGGAGAGTCCATTGATAAAGCTCTTAAACGGTTTAAAAAAAAATATGAAAAATCCGGTATCCTGAAAGAATTCAGAAGAAGGATGTTTTTTAACAAACCTTCAGTTGAACGAAAAATGGATAAAGAGCGTGCTGTAAGAAAAAGCAGACGATTAATAGACGAAGGTAATATTTAATATTTTTTTCAAATTCTTGCCCCCAATGCATTAGTGCGTGTTGCGGGCATTTATTTTTATGTTCTCCCTTTATTTATTTCCTTAATGATTTTTATAATTCTTAGATAGAAAAATGAAAATATATATTAGTTCAGCCAGAATCAAAAAAAGAATCAAAAAAATTGCTTCATCCCTCGATAAGGAGTACAGGGATAAGAATCCAATTTTTATTGGAATACTTAATGGTGCTTTTGTATTTCTCTCCGATTTAATAAGAGAACTTAAAATTAACTGTGAAATTGATTTTATGAAACTTTCAAGTTATGGCGACAGTAAAATATCATCAGGAAAAGTAAAAATGTTAAAGGAACTGAATTGTCAGGTAGAAAACAGGCATATAATTTTAGTTGAAGATATTATTGATTCCGGACTGTCCATTAAATATATGAAAAATCTTATAGAATATAATAAACCGAAATCTTTAAAAATTGTAGCATTGCTATTTAAAAAAGGGGTTTCTAATTTAAATTTTAAAATAGACTATGTCGGTTTTAAAATTAATAATGAATTTGTTGTGGGATATGGACTTGATTATGCACAGAAATACAGGAATTTAAAAGCTGTTTATGTGTTATAAATAATATTATGGATAAAAACTTAAACAAAAAAACAAGCGGACAAAATAAAAAAGATGATTTCAACTGGAATCGTGTGATTAAAATTGTACTCGGATGGAGCGCAATTTTTGCTGCATTCTTCCTGTTGATGATTTTTATGAAAAGTCCGGATTCCAAGCATACAGAAATATCTGTAAATCAATACAGGAAATTCTTAAGTGAGAAAAAAATTGAAAGTGCTACTATAGTCAAAAAATCTGATAACAATTATGAATTTATCGGAAAACTGAAAAATCCCGAAACTATTGAAAAAGATGGTAAACCTTATTCTGTAGAAAAATTTACAACCAATCTGCCTTATTCAAATACAGATGAAAATCTAATTAAATCATGGGATGAAAATATTGGCAATTACAAAGTTGAAACAGATTCCGGCGGATGGATGAGTTTTCTTATAAACGCATTACCATGGATATTGATAATTGTTTTCTGGGTAGTAATTATGAGACGTATGCAGGGAAGCAGTTCTTCCGGAGGTAAAGGAATTTTTTCGTTCGGGAAATCCCGTGCTAAAATGTTGAGCGAATCTGCTATTAAAGTGACATTCAATGATGTAGCCGGTACTGATGAAGCAAAGCAGGAATTATCCGAAATAATTGAATTTCTTAAAAGCCCCGGAAAATTTCAACGGCTTGGGGGAAAAATTCCAAGAGGTGTTCTTCTTTTAGGTCCTCCCGGAACCGGTAAAACTTTACTTGCACGTGCCGTTGCAGGGGAAGCCGGAGTTCCGTTTTTCTCAATCAGCGGTGCAGATTTTGTTGAGATGTTTGTAGGTGTAGGTGCATCGAGAGTGAGAGATTTATTTGACCAGGGGAAAAAACATGCCCCCTGTATAATTTTTATTGATGAAATTGATGCTGTAGGCAGGCATAGAGGTGCTGGTCTTGGAGGCGGTCATGATGAAAGAGAACAAACTCTTAATCAATTGCTGATTGAAATGGATGGATTTGAACAGAACAGCGGAGTTATAATTATTGCCGCAACAAACCGTCCTGATATACTCGACCCGGCTCTTTTAAGGCCTGGAAGATTCGACAGGCAGGTTGTGGTTGATAGACCGGATGTAAAAGGAAGGGAAGGAATTTTAAAAGTTCATACAAGAAAAATTCCACTTGCACCCGATGTGAAGATTGATGTAATCGCAAAAGGTACACCGGGATTTTCAGGTGCTGACCTTGCAAATCTCGTTAATGAAGCAGCACTTCTTGCCGCAAGAAAAAATACGGATGCAGTAACAATGGATGACCTTGAGAGTGCCAAAGATAAAGTATTAATGGGAACAGAAAGAAAATCTTTGATAATATCAGACAGGGAGAAAAAAACAACATCCTATCACGAATCCGGTCACGTTATTGTTTCTAAAAAAATTCCTGAAGCCGACCCGGTTCATAAAGTTACAATAATTCCAAGAGGAAGAGCGCTTGGAGTAACTACATATCTTCCTATGGATGAAAAACACAATTATTCAAAAGAATATCTTGAAGCAATGATAACATATGCTATGGGAGGCAGAGCCGCTGAGAAAATTGTGTTCAATGAATATACAACCGGTGCAAGTAATGATATAGAGAGAGCAACATCTCTTGCCAGAAAAATGGTATGCGAATTTGGAATGAGTGAAAAACTCGGACCAATAACTTACGGAAATAAACAGGAAGAAGTTTTCCTCGGGAAAGAACTTCATGAACATAAAAATTACAGTGAACAGACACAGATTCAGATTGATGAAGAAATCAGAAAGATTGTCGAAACAGGAATGACAAGGGCTGAAAAGATTTTGAGGGAAAATATTAATGAACTTCACAAACTCTCGAGTGCACTTCTTGAACGGGAAATTCTCGATTCCGATGAAATAGATATTATTATGAGCGGTAAAGACTTACCGCCTGTTGAAAAAAATAATAATAACAATAATTCGGAATCCAAACATTCTGAATCTATAAAACCCGAAATTGAAGAAATTAAGAATTAACAATAAGTGATTTTTGTTATAAAAGCGAGTTTTTTCACTCGCTTTTTTTTTAGAATATTAAAATTTTATAATGTTATAAATATTCAAATGCGTTCTTTTGTTCTCATTGTAAAAAATATTAAAAATTTTGGAATTCGAAAATAATAACATATCCTTTAAATCTGAAGTTTTCAGAAAACTGATTCATCTGTCGTATGGTTCAGTCGCTGTTTTATATTATTTCTTTTCTAAGGATATTTTGCTGTGGATAACGGGTGCCGCTATGTTCTTTATGGTCAGTATTGATTTAATCAGGTTAAAAGATAATTTTATTCACAGGTTATATTTGAAAATTTTTGAAAAAATTTTAAGAGAACATGAATTATATAACAACAAAACTTTTTTTACTGGCGGAACTTTCCTGGTTGTTTCATCTTTCTTTCTTATTTTGTTATTTCCGAAAGAAATTGCAACATTATCCATATTTGTTTCGGTTATATGCGACAGTTCAGCTTCTCTATTCGGGAGGTATTTTGGTAAAATAAAAATTGGAAGTAAATCCCTTGAAGGAAGTATCGCATTTGTTATTTCAGGATTGATTTTAATTTTTTTCACTCCCAAAATTACAGTTTTTTTTAAAGAATATATTATTGCAATTGTTTCATTGATAATTACAACATTAATAGATTTGATTCCGTTGAAAATAGACGATAATTTAATTATTCCGTTTTCATTTTCGGTGTTTTATTATTTCTTATTTAATATTTTTATTTAGAATATGAATTTTCGTTGTGGAATTGTCGGACTACCGAATGTTGGAAAATCAACACTGTTCAATGCTTTGACTCAATCTCAGAATGCAGCAGCAGAAAACTATCCATTTTGTACAATTGAACCTAATATCGGAAGTGTTATTGTTCCTGATCCCCGTCTTGATTTTCTTGTGTCACTTTATAATCCGAAAAAAACTGTTCCGAGTACAATTGAATTTGTAGATATAGCAGGTCTTGTCCGTGGTGCTTCGAAAGGGGAAGGGCTTGGAAATCAATTCCTTTCTCATATAAGGGAAGTTGATGCAATAATACATATTGTTAGATGTTTTGATGATGAAAATGTTGCCCATGTGAATAGCAAAATTGACCCGAAGGATGATATTGAAATAATCGAGACTGAGTTGATTTTGAAAGACCTTGATACTATTGAACGCCGTCTCGAGAAAGTTTCAAAGCTTGTCCGAATCGGGGATAAAAAATTAAAATCCGAATATGAACTTCTTGAAGCACTGGAGAAACATCTTGAATCATCGCGTCTTGCAAAATATTTTGAAATGAATCTCGATGAAGAACAGAAAATTGTATTGAGAGATTTACGTCTTCTTACTAATAATCCTGTTCTTTATGTTGCTAATGTTGATGATAAAAATATTAATGGAAATAATTATTCTGAAATCGTAAGGTCTTTTGCTGAAATAGAAGGTGCAAAATTTCTGATTCTTTCGGCACAGATTGAATCTGAAATTTCTGTGCTTGGAACAAATCAGGAAAAATTGGAATTCTTAAACGAACTCGGTTTAAATGAATCCGGACTTGAACATCTTGTCAGAGAAGGATATAAACTTCTTGATTTAATAACGTTTTTTACGGTAAGTGAAAAAGAAGTACACTCGTGGACAATTAAACACGGTACTAAAGCCCAGCAGGCAGCAGGTGAAATTCACACTGACTTCGAAAGGGGATTCATCAGGGCGGAGGTGATGAAATATAGTGATTTGTACAATTTAAAATCTGAATCTCATGTTCGAGAGAAAGGTATGCTCCACGTCGAAGGTAAAGAATATGTTGTCGAAGATGGGGATATAATATATTACCGATTTAACGTTTAAAAAATGTCCCAAGTGTCCCCCCTCCTTTAAGGAGAGGGGTAGGGGTAATGTTAAACTTATTTCTTCTTTTCGTCTGGTTTCTTCTCGTCTTTTTTCTTCATATCCTGCTTTGTTTCTTTTTTCTTTTCATCAATTACTTTTTCTTTTTTCTCATCTTTCTTTACTTCTTTTTTTAAGTCTTTGTTTTCCGTAGTGACATCTTTTTTCTTATGATGATGTTTTCTCCAGTGGCTTTTCATTTCTTTATAAGCAGTTTTCTGAAGTTCCGGTGATACAACTGGTACTCCGGGAATTGCAAGAACCTGTCCAATGAAAATTAAATTTGGATTTGGAATGGTCTTATATTTTTCTTTTTCCATCTTATCTTTATTCATAACACCATTCTTATTCTTTTCCCAGATTGCAGGCCAGAGTTTATAATCGTTATATTCTTTCTTGGAAATTCTGCTTAAGCAATCACCTTTTTTAACTTCATAGGTTTTATCAGGTTTATTCTGTGCATTTACACTTAATGCAAATACAAAAATTAGAATAAATACAAAAAACTTTATTAACTTCATAAAAGTTTTCCTTCCATTTTATTTTAAACAACAGTTAATTTAAATGTCCTCTTTAATGGACACACAAACAAAAATAAAATAAAAAACACTTTCAAGACAATTTAATTAATTAGAGACATCTGAAAAACAATAAAACCACAACTTTCCATTCCAGCGAAAGCTGGAATCCAGAAGAAAATCACTGTTTTTTATTTGTCGTTTTAATAAAATCATCGTTATTCAGAAGTCTCTAATTATTATTATTCCACACCAAAAATCCTCAATCCATTTACTATCAGAAATGTTAGTATATATGATATTAATGTATAAACTCCGGCAATAAATAACGGTATTTTCCAGTTACCGGTTTCTTTTCTGATTATTGTAAGTGTCGAGATGCACTGCAGTGCAAACATAAAAAAAATAATTAATCCTGCGATTACAGAAGGAGTGAATAAAATTTTTCCGTCGGAATTTTTTGCATTTTTCATTGCAGTCAAAAGCGTATTCTGGTCATTATCTATGTCTGAAGTTACTTTAAAACTCAAAGCCATAGAACTTACAAATACTTCTCTTGCTGCTGTTGAAGAAAGCAGGGATAAACCAATTCTCCAGTCCATTCCAATTGGTTTCATTATATAATCAATAAAAGGTCCGGCTTTGCCTGCAAATGAATTTGTAAATCTTTCGGATTTAATGTACTGGATTTCTTCCGGTGTTTGTTGTGAAATCTGAACACTGGTGTTTATATCCGGAAAATATGTGATGAACCAGAACAAAATAGAAAAAATTAGTATATAGGGTCCTGCTTTTTTTATGTACTGATTTAAATTATGAACCGTGTTCCTGAAAATAATAGATAACTTAGGAATTCTGTACGCAGGTAATTCCATAATGAATAGAGATGAGTCTTTTACATTAAATAAATTTGGTTTTAATTTATTTATTAGTGCAGCAAAAGTTAAAGATATAACTATACTGCCTGTATAGATTAATGTAAGAATAATACCGCTTACCAGAGGTTTGCCAATAAATATAAAAGACAATAGTAAAGAATACACAGGTAATCTTGCACTGCAGCTTATAAGTGGAATAATAAGTATTGTTAAAAATCGTTCCTTTTTATTTTGTATTGTTCTTGTTGCCATTATTGCTGGAATTGCACAGGCAAAACCCGATATCATAGGAACAAATGACCGTCCGTTCAATCCGATTTTAGATAATGGCTTGTCTATTATTGTTGCTCCTCTTGCAAGATATCCGCTGTCTTCAAGGAATCCAAGCAGTAAAAATAAAATAATAATCTGGGGAGCAAATGTCATAACAGCACCTGCTCCGTTAATTATTCCATCCGTTATAAAATCTTTTAATATCCCGTTGCCTATATTTGCATTTGCAAAATTACCGAGATAATTGAATAAATTATCCAAAAGTTTCATTAAAGGTATAGAAGCCCAGAAAACTATCGTAAAAAATAAACCCATAATTCCAATAAATATAAAAATACCCCAGTATTTGTGTAAAACAATTTTATCAATTTTAATTGTTCTTTTATCAGGCGGTAAACTAATATTTCTATTGTTAATTATTTTTAAGTTGGAATTAATTTTCTCAATTTTTTCATTTATATGGTTTTCATTTTTTTGCTTCAATGATTGAAAGCAGATATCTTCAAGGTCTTTGAAAATATCCATTAATTCCTGGGTAGAATAATTTATTGTTCTGAGTGTCTTATGTTTATGATTATTTTTCTTTTCAAGTTTTTTCCTGATGTATTTCACAATTTTTTCTACACCTATTCCTGTTCGGGGATCAATTTTAAAAACCTTAAATCCTGATAATTCACTTAATATTTTTTTATCAACATAAAAACCCTTCGACTCAAGCACATCATTCATTGTCAAAGCGACAACTATTTTTAATCCCACATTTTTTAATTGTTTCGCTAAGAGTAAATGTCTTGTAATCTGAGAAGAATCGATTGTTACAATTACGTAATCGGGTTGTTGGTATTTGGGGTGATTTAATAAAAAATCTACGGCAATTTTTTCTTCGGGTGAACCCGGGATTATGCTTACTATCCCCGGAGAATCTATTATGGTAATATCGGTTTCAAATCCGGGCAGGAGTTTTGCCTCATGGCATTCCACAGTCGAACCGGGATAATTGACTGATTTTATTTTTAATCCGGTTAAATAATTGAACAGGGTGGTCTTTCCTGAGTTCGGAGGACCTGCAAGCGTTATTACTTTTTCTTCAGTATTAATTGATTTTAATGCATCTTGCATCTTTTTTTCGCAGTGCAATAATCGAGCCGCGTATGGAAAATGCTATTGGGTCTTTAAAAATTGTATGATTTGTCACTTCAATTGTTTGTCCCGGTGTAAAACCGTATTCAATAATACGCATTGATGCGGGATGTTCCGTGTCAATTCCTGATATCAGCCCTTTTTCTCCTATGTCTAAATCAGCAGCGGTTTTCAAAATTATTATTCTTATTAAGACTTAATATAAATAAAAATTATAAAATTTTCAATCTAATAAGGTTTATTTTTTCCCGCTTTTTTTGAAATGTATACATTTACTTTTATCATTGCAGGTAGCAAATACCTGTAAAGTATGGTCAAGGAGTGCAAGATTGTATTCTTTACATATTTTTTCCTGTAATTTTTCTATTCTCGGGTCTTCAAATTCTACAATCCTGTTACAGGATACACAGATAATATGATAGTGGTGTTTTCTCCCGTATTTTGTTTCATATCTAGTCCTGTCCCCTTTAAAATTGTGTCTTGTTAATATTCCGCATTCATTCATTAAGTCAAGGGTTTTATAAACCGTAGCTCTCGATGCCCTGATAAAATTTTTTCTCATTTTAAGGTAGAGCTCATCTGCATCAAAATGGCTTTTCATTCCAAGCGCAGAATCAAGAATTAGCAATCTTTCATTTGTAATTCTGTGCTTTTTATCTTTTAAGAATTTTAAAAATAATTTTTTAATTTCCTCAATTTGCAAAATACAAAAACTATTATTTACTAATTATTAATTACTGATTGACAATTGTTTCATCACATTATCCATAATTTCGAAACCATAATCAATATCTTCTTTTTTCACTATTAATGATGGTCTGAATCTAAGAGTTTTTGTTCCGCACCCGAGAACCATCATACCGTTTTCAAATGCTTTCGAAACTATTTTATTTCTGAGTTCGGTAGTAACACAATCGAATGCACAAAATAGTCCGAGACCTCTCGGATTGCTCAATTTATCAGGATATTTATTTGTTGTTTCTGTAATTTTTGAAAGCAGATATTTACCCTGTACTTCAGCATTTTTAACTAAATCTTCATCTTTAATTATCTCTAGTATTTTCTTAAAACGAAACATATCTACAATATTTCCACCCCAAGTAGAGTTTATTCTGCTTGGTTTGTGAAATACATTTTCTTCGACTTCATCAATTCGCTTATTGGATAATATTCCGCAAACCTGTGTTTTTTTACCAAATGATAATATATCAGGTTCAATATAATGCTGATGTGCCCACCATTTTCCTGTCATTGCAATACCAGTCTGAACTTCATCGAAAATTAATAAAATTTCATTTTCGTCACAAATTTCCCTCAACTTAATAAAAAATTCTTTTCTAAAATGATTGTCACCGCCTTCTCCCTGAATCGGTTCTATCATTATTGCTGCAATATCATCTTTATTTTCAATCAATGCATTTTTAATTTCTTCAACTGCAATTTTTTCCGACTCAATTACTTTTGAAAGATTTTCTTCATCCAAAGGAAAAATGATTTTAGGATTTGTAATTCTGGGCCATTTGAATTTCGGAAAATAATTTATTTTTGCAGGGTCTGTGTTAGTCATACTAAGTGAATATCCGCTTCTGCCGTGAAATGCTTCCCTGAAGTGAATTATCTGCTGTCCTTTTTCTACTTTATACCCCTTTTTAAAATTCTTCTGAACTTTCCAGTCGAATGCTGCTTTAATAGCATTTTCTACTGCAAGTGTTCCACCTTCTATGAAAAACGAATATTTAAAATGATGTGGTACAGCAATATTGAAAAATGTATTTACAAATTCTGCCTGTACAGTTGAATATACATCGGATAAAGAAGGTTTGCAAATTGCCACTTCCCCGATTTGTTTAATAAATTCATCATTGTTAATTTTGGGGTGATTCATTCCAAGCGGATTAGATGCAATGAACGTAAAAAAATCAAGCATATTTTTTTCGTGCTTTGCATCATATAAATATACACCCTGTGATTTTTTATGGTCAAGCGTAAAATCATATCCGTCAACCAGCATGTAATTTTTTAATACATCCTGTACTTCTTTCGGGTCAATATGTCCGTTTTTATTTATTATCGGTAGTTTTTTTTCATCTGTTTTCATAATTTTCCTCCTGTATATTGAATTTTAATTTCTTCGAATATTAATTGAAATATTTTTTATTTAAATTATTAACTATTAACTACTAATTTATTTCTCCAATAATATAACTGATTTCTCTTTTCTTTTTCAGAAAATCTTTAAATTTATCCGCATCATTTTTTGACACTATAAAAATCAAACCTATTCCAAGATTAAATGTTTTTCTCATATCATTTTCCGGTACATTTCCTTTTTTCTGAACAAGGTCAAATACAAAAGGTCTTTCCCATGAATTCCAATCCATAGATAATTTACATCCTTCGGGAATCACCCTTCTTGTATTTCCCTCAATTCCTCCTCCTGTGATGTGAGAAATAGATTTTATTTTAAAATTTTGTAAAGAACTTTGAATAATATTTAAATAACTTTTATGTACTTTCAGTAATTCAAAAATTAATTCATTCTCAAATTCGGAATAATATGTAAAAAGTTTTTTCCGTGAATTGAAAATTTTTCTTATCAGTGAATAACCGTTTGTATGAAATCCGTTTGATTTTAAACCAATTAACACATCGCCTTTTGACACTTTTTTGTAATTGACGACTTTTTTTCTGTCAACAATACCTACAACCGTACCTGCCAGATCAAAATCTTCATTTGAATATATTCCCGGCATTTCAGCTGTTTCACCACCTATTAAAGAACAAATATTATTTCTGCATCCTCTTACGAATCCTTTAATAATTTCAACAGCATTTTTTTCATTCAACTTTCCTGTCGCATAATAATCAAGAAAAAACAAAGGGACGGCACCGCATACTGCAATATCATTTACACAGTGATTTACTAAATCCTCTCCAATGGTGTCGTATTTGTCTGCAATTTGTGCAAGTTTAAGTTTTGTACCTACACCGTCCACGCTTGAAACAAGAATTGGATTTGAGAATTTTTTCAACTGTGGCTGAAAAAATCCACCGAAATTTCCTATCCCGCCGATTACTCCTTTCGTAAAGGTAGTCTTTACTAAACTTTTTATTTCATTAACGAATTTATCGGCTGTGCGGATACTTACACCTGAGGATTCATAAGTTGCCTTCACGCCTCAAATTACCTAATATTAGAAATTTTTTCAATCCAAATTAAGATGATATTATCTCAAAAGTAACGGTATTTTGGAATTTAATAAAAATGAAAAAAGGAATTAAATTGCTAATTATTAATTACTAATTATCAATTATAATAACAAACTCTCCCTTTATCTTTCCCTCACTATATTCGGTTGAAATCTGATTTAATATCTCTGAAGCAGTACCCCTGAATTGCCTCTCACTTTCCATTGTCAAATTAAATCCAATAAATAATTTTTTTTCAGGCAATATCTCTTCAATACTTTTTAACAAGGTATTCAATCTGTACGGAGTTTCCATTATTACAGCCGTTCTGTTCAGTTTGCCAATATCTTTCAATTGCTTATTTCTTTCATCATTTTTTTGAGAAAGAAACCCCAGATAAAAAAACCTGCTTATATCAAATCCTGAAATTACCAATGCTGCAAGAACCGAGTTAGCTCCGGGAATAAAATCAACTTTAATATTTCTATTTATACATTCGTTTAATAAATAATTTCCGGGGTCTGCAAATGCAGGAGTTCCGCAATCTGATATCAATGAAATATTTTTTCCCGATTCAAGAAGACCGATTGTTTCTTCCGTAATTTCTTTTTCGTTATGCTCATTTAATTGAAGTAATTCTTTTTCAATTTCAAAAAATTTCAGAAGTTTTTTTGCCTCTTTGAATTCTTCACATACAATAATATCGCATTCTTTTAATATTCTTAATGCTCTTAATGTTAAGTCTGCATAGTTCCCGATAGGTGTGGAGACTAAAAATAATATACCTTTGTTTTGATTATTGGATTCCTGTGCTTCCATAACCCCCTTCGCCTCTTTGTGTTTCGGAGATGTTATCTGATTTTATAAGTACGGCTTTTTCGTGTTTACAGATAATTAATTGTGCAATTCTGTCGCCGTATTTAATTGTGAAATTTTCTTTTCCGTGATTGATTAAAAGTACTTTCACTTCCCCCCTGTAATCTGAATCAACTGTCCCGGGTGAATTCAAAACAGTTATTCCATATTTCAAGGCGAGTCCGCTTCTCGGTCTTATACCACCTTCATATCCTTCAGGGATTTCAAGAATCAGGTTTGTCGGAATTAAACCTGTTTCACCCGGTTTGATTACTATTTCGTCTTCAGATGCAGAAAATAAATCCATACCGGCACTGCCTGTAGTTTTATACTCCGGTAAAATAGTTTTCTTTGCCTCGTCGAAAAGTTTGTAAAATATTTTCACTAAACATCCTTCCAGTTATAATTACCGGGATGCGAAAATAATATTACAAAAATAATTACTAAAACTGTTAATATTGCTAAAACTGAAAGTATTACATTCGCTATTCCCAGCCACATTCCAGCTGTTGCCATTCCCTTGCTCTCGATATTCGATTCACCTCTTTTTATTTTTCCTAATTCAACTGCTCCGACAATCCATGCAACAATTCCTCCGACCAGTCCGCATATAAAATATGATAATATCCCGAATACGAGGGATATAATTGCATTCGAACTCGGTCCTGCACTTTTCTGTAACTGAGGGTCATTATATGATGGATTTGACGACGGAGGAGGTGGAGTATTATGAAATCCCGGAGGCGGGACAGGCGGTTCGTTACTCTGATTCAAATTATTCATTATGCTATATAATTAAATATTTTCATAATATACCTTATTTGAATTTCAAAATATATTTTTCTTTTTTAATTAAAAATTACAAAAGAGATGAATCTATTTTCAAAATAAAAAACTTCAAAAGTATTATACTCCTGAAGTTTTTTACTCTATTTTAAAAAGTGTTTTTAAATATTAATTCTTTTCTATATTCTTATTCACATTTATTTTTACTTTCCCGCCATCTTTTTTTATTTCAATTTCTCCTTTTGATTGAAATGACGAAACAATAACTAAAAAGTCGCAAAAAATTTTTATTATTATTTAAAATTAACTATGCAGGTCATTTAATAAAAGGATTTTAAATATTTTAATAGGTAATATTTTTAATGTTTCGAAGTAATTATAATATTATCCGTATAATATTTGAATTTCAAATTATTCTTCATTTTAATATGTTAAAATTTTACAAGTTTAAATATTATTATGACAGAAGAAAATAAATCCGGTCTAAAATCATTCTCTAAAAATTTCTGGACTGTAATTGTGATGGAGTTTTTTGAACGGGGCTCGTATTATGGTGTTGCTTCAGTCCTTTCTGTTTATCTTACTATATCAATTGCTGATGGGGGACTTGGATTTTCAAAGCAATCTGTCGGTGTCATCAGCAGTGTCACACGTCCTTTGCTCTATTTCCTGCCAATAATCTCAGGTGCTATTGCGGACAGGTTTGGTTACCGAATCACTCTGTTATTCGCTTTCATCGTTATGAGTCTTGGTTATTTTCTGACAAGCCTTGTTACAACTTATGAACTCGTTTTCCTGAGTTTAATTCTTATGGTGCTTGGTGCAGGATTTTTTAAACCCATAATTTCCGGAACAATTGCCCGCTCGACAACCGAAAAAAACTCAACTCTTGGATTCGGTATTTTCTACTGGACTATTAATCTCGGTGCTTTTATATTTCCGCTCATTCTCGTTCCATGGTTAAAGAGTATTTCATGGACGTTGATTTTTATTATGGCGTCCATTGGTACGGGATGGCTGGTAATATTAAATTTGTTTATATATAAAGAACCGGCAAAACCTGCGTCTTCAAAACCTTTACCGCAGGTTTTAAAGGATATGGTTTACGTTCTTAAAGATTTTAAATTTGTTATAATGATTGTAATTTATTCGGGCTTCTGGATTTTATATTTTCAAATGTTTGATTCGGTTCTGTGGTATCTGAAAGACCATATTAATATGGCTCCGGTAGATTCGGCAGTAAATTCATTACTGAGTTTGTTTGTTTCAAATCCAAACTGGAAATTTGATGCAGAGCACGTTACAGCTTTAAATGCATTCACGATAATTGCACTTCAATTAATAGTTTCTAATATTGTAAAAAATACAAAAGCTCTTCCTACTATGATTACAGGAATAGCAATGGGGACTGTCGGTATTACGATGCTTGCTATTTCTTCAAATGCGTGGTGGTTTTTTACTGCGATGATAATATTTTCAATAGGAGAAATGACTGCACATCCGAAATTTATTTCATATATCGGTCTTATCGCACCTGAAGATAAAAAAGCTTTGTATCTCGGTTATTCATTTTTGTACGGTGTTATTGGAAGCGGTATAGGAGGTATTCTCGGTGCCTGGCTTTATACTTCGTTAATTGAAAAAGCAAATGCTCCTGCAACTTTCTGGCTGATATTCAGCGGAATTGGATTATTGACAATGATAGGATTGTTAATTTATAACAAATTATATTCTTCCAAACCCGCTCAATCTTGATTTATGAAATGAAAAAAATGTGTCATTGCGAGTGAACGTATTTTGTGAACGAAGCAATCTCCGGTTTTAAAATTTTTTGTTGAAGTTTTAAGGAAGAATAATTAATTTTATATCACTATGATTAAGAATTTTTTTCTTGCAGTAATTTTGGTAGTAATGCTGAGTTTTTCGATGCCGAATAATACATATCTATTTTCACTTAATCAAAAACGAGCCGCGATTACATACAATATAAATGCAAGAAATGATTCATATACAAATGGTTATATTAAAAATAATGAAAAAAGAAAATTTGAAATTATTGTCTCGTTATATATTCAGGTAAGAATAATAGATTATTCGGAAAATTATTTTAATACGTCGTAGATAGAAGTTAAGAAGTTAAGAAAAATATTAATCATTACTCAATAATCATTGTTCATTAATCATTACTCATTATTTCAAAAGTACCATTTTTCTTACCTGTCTGAAATCCCCCGCGGTTAATTGATAAAAATAAATCCCGCTTGATAAATTACTTCCGTCGAAATCAACTTCATAAATTCCCGGTTCAAATTTATCATTTACTAATGTTTGTATCTCTTTTCCGAGTATGTCATAAACTATTATTCTGACTTCTGATTTCTGACTTCTGACTTCTTGCCCGATATTGAATTTAACTTTTGTTATTGGATTGAATGGGTTTGGATAATTTTGCTCGAGTCTGAAATTTTCGGGTATTTTCGATTCAAGTTTTCTTACGCCGATTAGATTTTTATTATACCTATAGAATAATCCTGAATCTCCTACCGCATATCCGTTTCTTTTATCGGTGAATTGCATATAGAAAATACAGTTTGAGTCGGGAGGGGACATTATATCCCATGATTTTGCACTGTCGAATGTCGAAATAATTTTTGCGCCCCATCCGATTGCACCCCATCCTTCGGCTTTAGTTCTGAAGGAGATTGACGTAGCTATGCCGAAAATATCGAGCGTCATGTAATTCCAGTTTGTACCTCCGTTAGTAGTTTTCACAATTCCCGACCCATATTCAAAATCACCTCCGACTGCATATAAAGTTGATGAATCCATTAATGCAATTGCATTCAGCGGTTCGGGAGATACATTTTCTGCCTTCCAGTTAGTTCCGCCGTTAGTTGTTTTCCACATTGCACCTGCGAGGTCCATAAATCCACCTGAAGCATAAGCTATCTGCCTGTTGTAGAATTTTATTTCTCTCACCGGAAAAGTGGAGGTAACTGAAGTATCAGCAAGAACTAACATCCAGTTTGCACCTCCGTTAGTTGTTTTATAAAATGGACCGGGATAACCTCCAAGCCAACCATTAAGTGAATCAAGAAAAGTTACACAATATATAAATATATCATTTATTGGAAACTGGTTAACAATCCAGTTCGTTCCGCCATTTGTCGTTCTCGAAATATTTGTGCCGTAAGGATATTTATCTTTGTTGATTATCCACGATAAAGCCCATCCGAGTCTTTCATTGAGGAAAAATATATAATGTATATTATCGGTAACGTTTGGATTTTGTATTGTCCAGTTGTATCCTCCGTTTGTAGTTTTCATAACAAGTGCAGAATCCCCTGCAACCCATCCCCTAAGACTATCGAGGAAATAACACATTCTTAGAAATTTGTGTGTAGGTGTGTATTGTTTTAACCAGTATTGCTGACTATATACATCTGAAGAAGTAATTTGCTGGGCAAAAACTATGAATAAAATTACAATTGAAAAACAAAATTTTTTCTTGATATTATTTATCACGGTAAATTATTTCTTTTTCTTAAGAACCATTCCAGACACAATAAAAATATTACAAATAATAGATAATATAAATTGAAATTTAAATAAATTTTTTCAGGAAATGACACGTTTTCTTTATACCGTGAATTTATGTCATTTAAAAACGATTCAAATTCTGTATTATCCATTCCATTAAAATTTTTTCCTCCTGTGGATGCGGATAATTGTTTTAAAATAGAATTATCAGCTTTTGTTTCTTTATATTCATCCGAATACAACGCAATAGAAAATTTATTAGCATCACTTGCGGCAATATTATTCCCGGAAAGTAATTCACAGGTAAAATTATAATCACCGTTTGTTTCCGCTTTTATCGAACCCGTATACAATGAATTATTTATTTTACCAAGTTCAATCTGATTAATGTAATTAGTCCCGGAAATTTTCAGAATTACTTTTTCATTTCCTTTAATATATTCCTCATCATATATTCTGGCTGTAAATGTAATCATTTCACCATTCGAATATATTTGTTTGTCGGTTTCAACTGTAATTTTATTTTTATTTTCTTTGTTTGTTATTGAAAGAATAACTCCGCTTAACAGTGAATTCAATACTCCTCCTGCATTTATTATCTTTAAATTTAATCTCCACTTATAAAATCCATAACACAGGAGTGCTGCGGCTCTGTTGTTTGATGTATTTTGAATTATTAAAGCAGGTGTACTATTTTTCGTGGAGATTAAAATTGTTTCAGATGATGGTTTAGAGGTAAATGATGTCAAAGAATAAAATATATTTGGAAAATTATTTATATCGTTCAAACTTGAAAAATTATTTTTTAATTCCCTGTCAATACCGCTTACGGTTTTTATCGCTGTTTCATATTCCTGATTCGTCGAACCTGCAATTGCGAATGGTAAATAATTATTCAAGATATTAAGTTTGTTGTAATCTGTATTTCTTTGATTAATAAAAAACAGCGAAGTTTTGCTTTTCGATAATATAGTTTTTATATCTTCAAGTATTTTGTTATTTGTATTTTGTGTTGGAAATCCCGCAAGGATAAAAACCTGGGCATCATTTAAATTTGCGGGAACTCCTTCATAAAATTCATTTTGATTTTTTTGCGTATAAAATCTGGTTTCGAGATTTTCTATTTTTTTTATTTCTTCCGATAAGAACGCAAAATCCGCACCCGGTCCGCCTGAAAATACAACGGTTTTGAATTTATTGTCAACAAATTTAATAAAAAATTCTTCTTTATTGTTTAGTTCTGTAATCTCACCATCGACTACATCGGCTTCTATTCTGAATTTTTTTATGGTTTCCACAGGAGATATTACATTAAAATCAGCTATATATGAAAATAACCCCGGAATTGGATTTATGGTTTTTGAATCAATCAGTAAATCATTTTCGAATAATCGTACATTAAACTGTTTGTTATAATCATATACATATATTTCCGCTTTAATAGGAGTGGAACTTTGCTTAAATGCGATTTTATTGAAAAAAACTTTTTTAATTAGTATATCTTTTTTTTGAATAGTATCTCCGGTCAGGAAATAATTAAAGACCGCACCCGTTTCCCTCGCCTGTTTAAGCGGATTACCCCCGTCTGTTACGATTCCGTCAGAAAAAATATTTATCGTAGAGATTCTTTTTACACCGGATATTTTCTTTAGTTGTTCAAGAGTCTTTGCAAGATTCGTCGGTTTTCCGGTATTAATTGTATTGAACACAGAGTCAAAATTACCTGAGTTTAATTCTGTTTCCAGATTTCCGGAAAATTCGTAATATAAATTTTCACTGTTTCCGGGGGTAATTTTTAAAATGTCATTAAATTTATTTTTAATTAATTCTTTTCTGCTTTCAAGGGAAATACTTCCCGAACCGTCAAATAAAAAAATATTTACGTTTTTTTCCCTGCTTTCATTTAAAATAAAAAGAAAAGGGGACAGCAATAATAAAAGTATAAAGAAAATACTTAACCCCCTTATGATACCGAAAATTATTTTTTTTCTTCCGGTAATTTCTTTATTCCTTCTGTACGCCCAGATTGCCCCGGATACAGCGATTATAAAAATTATTACTGAAAAAATAATATTGATTGCCGAATTGGTGAGGAAATTCATAACCGGAATTTCAAATATTTTTAGTTATTCCTGATTTCAGAATTTTACTTCTATATAGATAGTCTGTTTTAATTCATTAATCCATTTATCTACTTCTTTGTTCTCTTTGTAATATTCAGCGTAACGTTTTATTTTATTATAATCCTGTTCGAGTGTTAATTTATGTGCCGAAACTTTTGATATATACTTTAATATTTCATAACCGTAATTCATTCTTTCCCCGATTTTCACAGGTTCGGTAATATCGCCGGGTTGTATCTCTTTTAATTTTTCCACAACTACACTGTCAAGTCTTTCAACCGCAATAATCCCGATATATCCGCCTTTTGTGTTTGTGTTAATATCCTGTGAGTATTTTGCAGCTGCGGTGTCGAATGATATTTTATTCGATTTTATTTCATTTCTTAAGTTTTTCAGAAAATTAATTGTTTCAAAATCCGAAGATTCAAGTTTTGGATATGCTATTAATATATGACTTGCTCTTGTCTGGTCTCCTTTTCTTTCAAGAATTTTTATAATGTGATATCCATATTCAGTTTCTACAAGGTCTGAGATTTGTCCGACAGGTAAAGTGAATACAGCTTCCTCAAATTCCTTGACATAGACACCTCTCTTTGAAAACCCAAGGTCCCCACCCTTGGTTCCGCTTAATGAATCATCTGAATATTTCTTTGCAAGTTCAGAAAAATCCATTCCTTTCTTTACGCTGTCAAGTATCTGTAACGCCTTCTGTTTTGCAAGGTTTTTTTCGGTCTCGGTTACCTTTCTGATAATGTATATGTGGGCAAGTTCATACCCGTCACTTTCCTGTGGCAGGCTGTCTTTGTAGGTTTCGTAAAATTCTTTTATTTCCCTTTCGTTAACTTTTATTCCGGAGGAAAATTTTTTTCTTTTTAGTTTGTCGGATTTTAACTTCTTTGATAGCTCTTCTTTAAGGTTGAGTTTAATTTTAGCTATCGACATTCCATATAACTGCTCTACCCTTTGTTCTGTTCCGTATTGTTCTACAAGGCTTTTCACTCTATAATCGAGTTCTTTATTTATTTCTTCCTCCGTCACTAATATGCTGTCCTGTTCGGCTTTTGCAATAATTATTTTATCGGTAAGCATTTGCTGGAATATCTGCTGAGCAAGGACTTGTGTCACTTTATTTATTGGTATTTGATTCTGCCTTGCCCAAAGTTGTACCTGATACTGGAAATCAGATTCAAGAATTATTTCATTCCCGACAATCGCAATAATTCTGTCGCCCTCTTTTTGTTGGGAATATAAAATTGTCGTAAATATAATTACGAAAAAAAACGATATTATTATTTTTTGCAAAATTTTTACTATATAAGAGAAAAAATTCAGTTTAAACTAAAAGAACTTAAGCCATTTATAACTTATCTAACTCAATCAATACATTTACTTTTTCGCAAATGCTTTTTCAAGGATATTGTCATGAATTTTAACAGGATATTTTTGTTTCAGCCCTTCTACATAAGTAATTTCAAGTTCTTTGAATTTATCCTGCTGTAGTGTATTGGAAATTTCACCTTTCACATCATCATAAGTTTTATAAACTTTAATTCCTGTGCTGTCAACTGTTGTAAATTTTTCTTTGTTTGTATTATAATAATTCAGCATATTATCTTCGGTAATTTTTATCTTGCTCCATAACTCTTCCTGGTCGATTTTAAAACTTAATAAGCCGTTTTCGTATTCAGTTAGCATATCCACATAATCTTCGTCTTTATCAATTTTATTTTTTTCGGCCACTAATGTTAATATCGGATTTTCACCTGCACCTTCTATTATTCGTTTTATTGTCGTGTATAATGCGGCATTCGAAGAGAAATCTTTATTGATGCTCAAATATTGAATTACATCTTCAAGTTTTATTACTCCGTTTTTATATTTAGCAAGCTCCATAGATTTATCCTGTGCTGTGAACATACTGTCAAGATTGAATTCTGCAATTGTTTTTGTGGAATCAAATCTTACCGCAAGTGAATTGAGAGCATCTATGTTTATCTCGAAGTTATAATCTTTAAAAATCTTCTCGATGAATTTAGCTCTTTCCGGTTTATACTGCATATTTCTTTTAAATTCGCTTTTCAAAGATTCGCGCTGCTTATCAAATGATTCAAAATCTTTTTTATCCGTAACTTTAAATATATGCCATCCGAACTGAGACCGGACTAATTCAGAATTCTGACCTACTTTTAATAAAAACACTACACTGTCAATTTCAGGGGGAAGCCTGCGTCTGTTGTCAATAATTCCTAAATCTCCGCCTTTGCCTTTAGTTCCCGGGTCTTCTGAAAGAGAGTCTGCCAATTTTTCAAAATTATCACTTTTTAACTGTGCAAGGAAGTCCTGAGCTTTTTTAAGTGTTTCCAGTGAATCAATTACTTTTCCTGTACTGTCTTTTTTATCAGCCACTAATATATGGGCAATCCTGATTCCTGAATATTCTTTTTTTACTTTATCTGTGCATTTTAAAATAAATAAAGAATTTTGTGCTTTTATAGGTTTCTTTGTAAACTCTCCGACTTTTAAATCAAAGACTGCATCTTCAAAATCGGGAGGGGTCATTCCCGCAGAAATATAGTAAGTGTCACCTTTTGTCTGGGCAAATGATTCTTCCTCGGTCATATCTTTGGCAACCGTCATAAAATCATCACCATTTTTCAATCTATTAACTATATCGTCGCATTTCTGATATGCTTTCATTGTATCATCCTGCCCCGAGGGACCTTTCATTTTAACCATAATATACGAAATCCTGACATCGTATTTTTTCCTGTCATATACCTTTTTTATTATTGGCTCGACCATCTCTTTATCAATAAGAAATTCAGAAATGTATTTCTTCCTGAAATCATTTATTTCTGTCTGTATTTCAGGTGTATTTAAAAGTCCTCTATCCCTTCCGTCTTTGACTTTTAAACGGAATTTAATCAATAGGTTAAGAAAATCCTTCTTTTCGTCTAAAGATTTATTCCTTGCAGTATCTTCATTGCCAACAGTTTTTAAATACTGCTTTTCGAAATCATAAAGATAAATTTTATCATCACCAATTTCTGCAACTACCTGTTTCCTTTTTGAAGAGCATGAAGTAATTAATACAACAGTTGTAAACAGTAAAATTGATAAAAAAAGTAATAAATTTCTCTTACTAAATGTCATTATTTTAATATTTTATTAATAAATTTTTTTTGAATTAATCTGTAATTTTACTAAAATCAATTTTTAATAACAAGTCAATGAATACTTTTCCTCCCCCTCGTTTTTCCTTCCTAAAGAGCTTAACGGGAATAACAACTTAATAACTTAAAGAACCTAATTAACTTAATGAACTTAATAAACTTTTTTAGTATTTTTAATAATAATGAAAACACCAGGTAAGTTAAATGTCTGTTATGTAACCAGTGAATGTGTGCCTTTTGTAAAAACGGGAGGGTTAGCAGATGTCAGCGGAGCACTGCCGTATGCTTTGTCCGGATTAAATTGCCACATTAAAATATTTATCCCATTCTATAAATCCATAAATGCGTTTGAATTTAAACTTGATGAGGTAAAAGAGGTTCATAAAGTCCCGGTAATACTTAATGATAAAACTTATTATTTCAGGTTATGGTACGGAAAACTTTACGATTCCCTTGCAGAAGTTTATTTTATTGATTGCCCGGAATTCTTTGACAGAGATTCTGTTTATACTAACGACAAAGATGAAGACCTGAGGTTTATCTTGTTTCAGAATGCAGTTTTAATATCACTTCGGAAAATTAATTGGTTTCCCGATGTTATTCATTGTAATGATTGGCAAACTTCCCTGATTCCGTATTATTTAAAAACCCGGTTTTATTCAAATAATCCATATTCAAACATTTCCACATTGCTTACAATTCACAATATTGCATACCAGGGAATTTTTCCGAAGGAAAATGTTTTGAATGCGAACATTCGAATGGAGGATTTTATGCCCTTTAGCCCGTTTGAATATTATGAACAATTCTGTTTCCTGAAAACAGGAATACATTATTCGGATTTTCTAAATACAGTAAGCCCGACTTATGCTGAAGAAACTAAAACTTCGGAAATAGGTTCGGGGTTGCAGGATTTTTTAGATAAACGCTCCGATGAATATACCGGAATTCTTAATGGAATAGATACTAATATCTGGAATCCAATATCAGATAATTTAATTCCGTCAAATTATGATTTTCGTACTATTGGAAAAAAATTTAAAAATAAAATTGAGTTGCTTGAATTGGTTAATCTGCCATATGATGAAAATAAAATTGTTATTGGATTAATTTCACGATTTGCCTGGCAGAAAGGTATTGAATTGATAATGCCCATTATTGATGAATTAATGAAACTGAATTTACAGCTTATTGTACTTGGAACAGGGGATGAAATGTATCAGAAATTTTTTAGAGATGCACAATCAAATTACCCTGATAAAATTTCCGTTGATATTGGTTATAATAATGAACTTGCACATTTAATTACTGCAGGAAGTGATATGTTCCTGATGCCGTCAAGATATGAACCCTGCGGTTTGAATCAGATGTATTCCTTAAATTACGGCACAATTCCAATTGTAAGAAAGACAGGTGGTCTTGCAGATACAGTTAAAGATTATAATGAAAATAGCAGTGAAGGAAACGGATTTTCATTTATCGAATTCACACCGGAAAAATTACTCGAAACAGTCAAACGTTCACTCACAGTTTTTTCTGACAAAGAAAAAAGAATGAAAATAATTCAAAAAGGAATGTCCGAAGATTTCTCCTGGTCAAATTCTGCAGAAAAATATTTTAACCTTTACAAAATGCTTGCAAAAGAAAAAACTGTTTGAATTAAATTAGTCATTTGAGACTTCTGAATTACGAAAATTTTAATAAAACGACAAATATAAAACTGTGTTTTTCTTCTGGATTCCAGTGTTCCCAGCCTTCGCTTGGACTGGAATGACAAGTTGATGTTTTTTATGAAGTTTCAAATTAATCATTGTTCATTATTCATTACACATTATTTATTCCTTGTCCCGTAATTTTTGTATTTGTTATCTTTTTGAATTCCCTTTTTATCATCATCAGTTTTTGTTTCAATATTATCCAGGTCTTGTCCGTATTTATCAAGATTATTATACTGTTCATCCATATCACCTGACTGAGGAAGAGTATTCATCTGTTCTTTCATATATTCTTTTCCTTTTTTCACTTTTTCTCTTGCATTCTGATAATTCCCGTTCTCAACATCATAAAGTGCCTGTTCCATAATATCATTTGCTTCCTGTTTTACTATATATTGAGTAACAGGAACATT
>Ga0233425_10004398_pt1 | contig 23727 bp, 25 predicted proteins | sample Watercolumn_Towu_2_FD_181712 | JGI IMG/M metagenome (GOLD analysis project Ga0233425, IMG submission 181712) | Freshwater microbial communities from Lake Towuti, South Sulawesi, Indonesia - Watercolumn_Towuti2014_140_MG | ecosystem: Environmental > Aquatic > Freshwater > Lake | place... | reverse complement strand
GATCTCTCCGTCGAGCACCATCGCGCGCACGTCGAACTCGTGCGCATGCTCGGTATTCGTGCAGTTTGCCTCCAGGCCCTTGGTCTCGATCTCCGCATAGCCCTCGGCCTTGAGCTTGCCTGCGAACTCCGTCTTGTCCATTGCCGCGCTCCGTTTCAGCCGTATTTTCTGGCGTCCTCGATCACCTTACCATCGTTCGGCAGGCTGCCCGGCCCGACCAGCTCCACCTCGCCGCGCAGCTTGGTGAGCTCGCGGATCGACGCGACGATCGCCTCGGCGAGCCCGTCGGGGCGATCTTTCACCTCGCACCTCAGCGTCATCTTCTCGTTGCCGGTCTCGCCCTCGATGACCAGGCGCGCGCGCAGCACCTCGGGGTGGCGCCTTACCACCTCGTTGATCTGCTTCGGTGTAACGAACATTGCGCGCACCTTGGTGGTCTGGTCGGCGCGGCCCATCCAGCCGCGGATGCGCGTGTTGGTGCGCCCGCAGGGGCTCGCCCCGGGCAGCACCGCCGAGAGGTCGCCGGTCGCGAAGCGGATGAGCGGGTAGTCGCGGTTGAAGCTCGTGATCACCACTTCGCCAACTTCGCCCGGCGGCACCGGGTCGCCCGTGCCGGGCCGCACGATCTCGAGCAGCACGCCCTCGTCGAGCATCATGCCTTCGTTCACCGAGCCGTCCGGCGCCGCGCTCTCGTAGGCGATCGAGCCGATGTCGGCGGTGCCGTAGGTCTGCAGCACACCGATACCGCGCGCGGCCATGGCAGCGCGCAGTGCCGGCGGCAGGTATTCGGCGCCGACGAGCGCTTTCTTGAGGGTCGAGATGTCGCTCTTCATCTCGTCGGCCTTCTCGGCGATCAGCTTCAGGAACGACGGCGTGCCGGCATAGGCGGTGACCTTCAGGCTCGAGATGATGGCGACCTGCATCTCGGTCTGGCCGATTCCGGTCGGCACCACGGTGCAGCCGAGCGCGAGCGCACCGGATTCCATCATCGCGCCGGCGGGCGTGAAGTGGTACGAGAACGTGTTGACGACGACGTCGCCCGCGCGAAAGCCCGCGGCAAACATGGCCCGGCCGGCGCGGAACCAGTCCTTGCCCTGCCCCTGCGGCTCGTAGATCGGGCCGGGCGAGGCGAAAAGTCGCGCGAGCTCGTGCACTGGCGTTGCATTCAGCCCGCCGAGCGGCGGATCCATCTTCTGCAGATCGCCCAGGTCGGACTTGCGCGTCACCGGCAGGCGCGCGAGCGCGGCGCGCGAGCCGACCGCGGCAGGGTCGATGTCCTTGAGGATGCGCGCCCAGCCGGTCGCGTTCGTTTTTGCGTGCGCGATGTGCGCCGGCAGCGCCGCCATCAGGGCTGCTTCGCGGGCCTGCGGTGCGCGGGTTTCCAGATCGTCGAAATGTTGCATGGGCCGGATTGTATCGGCATCATGGTGGCGGATATCGGGAGGAGGAGATCGGGTTGCGCGCAGGCGAGCTGCAGCTGCGGGTCGCGGGCGTCGCCAAGCAGTTCGGCGGCGTGACTGCTGTCGATGAGGTCAGCCTGGAGGTGCGCCAGGGCGAGATCCTGTCGATCATCGGCCCGAACGGCGCGGGCAAGACGTCGCTGCTCAACATGGTGAGCGGCTTCTACCGCCCCGACCGCGGCAGGATCGAGTTTGAGGGCGAGGACATCACGCGTCTCTCGCCCAGCCGCATCGCCGAGCGCGGCATCGCGCGTACCTTCCAGAACATCGCGCTCTTCAGCGGCATGACCGTGCTCGACAACCTCATGCTCGGCCGGCACGTGCGCATGAAGGCGGGCGTGCTCTCCTCATTTATCTACTGGGGCTTCGCGCAGAAGGAGGAGATCGCCCACCGCGAGAAGGTCGAGGACCTGATCGAGTTCCTCAAGCTCGAGGACCTGCGCAAGCTGCCGACCGGCGCGCTTTCCTACGGCCTGCGCAAGCGCGTCGAGCTCGGCCGCGCCCTCGCGCTCGAGCCGAAGCTCCTGCTGCTGGATGAGCCGATGGGCGGCATGAACCAGGAGGAAAAAGAGGACATGGCGCGCTACGTGCTCGACGTGAACGAGGAGCGCGGCACCACCATCATCCTGATCGAGCACGACATGGGCGTGGTCATGGACATCTCCAAGCGCGTCGTCGTGCTCGACCGCGGCCGCACCATCGCCGAGGGCGGCCCGCGCTCGGTGCAGGCGAATCCGGCGGTGATCGACGCCTACCTCGGCGCGAAGAAGGCGGCATGATGGATGTGACCCGGACGGACGCGACGCTCCCCGGGCTGCTCAAGCGCAACGCCGAGACGCGCGCCGCCGCCCCGGCGATGCGCGAAAAATCCATGGGCATCTGGCGCACGCTCTCCTGGGCGGACTACTACCGCCTGGTCGGCGATTTCGCGCACGGCTTGGCCGAGCTCGGCTTCAGGCGCGGCGACGTGCTCGCGGTGCTCGGCGACAACCGGCCGCGCCTGTACGCCGCGCAGCTTGCCGCCATGGCGCTCGGCGGCGTGCCCACGCCGCTTTACCAGGACGCCGCGCCCGAGGAGCTCGTCTACGTGCTCGCGCATGCGGAGGCAAGCGTGCTGATTGCCGAGGACCAGGAGCAGGTCGACAAGATCCTCTTGATCCGCGCGCGGCTGCCCAAGCTGCGCGCGATCGTCTACGACGACGCGCGCGGCATGTTCCACTACAAGGACGAGCTGCTGCGCTCCTTCGCTTCGGTCGAGGAGCTCGGCCGCGAGCACCGAGCCAAGAACCCGGGGTTTGTCGTGTCCGAGATCGCCAAGGCGAAGCCGGGCGACGTCGCCCTCATCTGCTACACCTCGGGCACCACCGGCAACCCCAAGGGCGCGATGCTCTCTCACGCCAATCTGATCGCCGGCGCGAGCGCCTTTCTCGAGCGCACCGACCTGCGGCCCGACGACGACTGGCTCGCGTACCTGCCGATGGCCTGGATCGGCGACGCGGTCTACACGCTCGTCCTGCAGATGATGATCGGCTTCGCCTGCAACTGCCCCGAGGGCCCGCTCACGGTGCAGCGCGACCTGCGCGAGATCGGGCCGAGCGCGTTCCTCGCCGCACCGCGCATCTGGGAGAACCTGCTTACCCAGATCCAAGTGAAGGCGAACGACGCTTCGTGGCTGAAGCGGCGCACCTTCGAAGTTTTCCGCGACCGCGCGATCGAGGCCGAGCTGCTGCGAACCGATGGCAAGCCGGTGCCGATCGGCCTGCGCCTTGCGCTCGCCGCCGGCGAGTTCTTGGTCTACGGCCCGGTGCGCGACCAGATCGGCCTGCGGCGCGCGCGCTGGTGCCTGACCGGCGGCGCGCCGCTCGGGCCCGACACGTTCCGTTTTTTTCGCGCCTTCGGGATCAATCTCAAGCAGGTCTACGGCTCGACCGAGCTCGCCGCATTCGTCTCGGTGCAGCCGGACGCCGGAGCCAACCCGAACACGGTCGGCCCGCCGGGACCTCGCATCGACGTGCGCATCGCCGAGGGCGGCGAGGTGCTGGTGCGCGGCGCGAATGTCTTCATCGGCTACCACAAGCAGGCCGAGGCGACGCAGGCGGCGATCGACGCCGAAGGCTGGTTCCACACGGGCGATGCCGGCTTCATCGACCCGCAGGGGCACCTCGCGATCATCGATCGTGCCAAGGACGTCGGCAAGCTCGAAGGCGGGCCGAATGCGGGCACGCCGATCGCGCCGCAGTTCATCGAGAACAAACTCAAGTTCAGCCCCTACATCGGCGAGGCGATCGCCTTTGGCGCCGGGCGCGATCATGTAACCGCGATGATCGCGATCGCGCTCGACCCGGTGGGGAGCTGGGCTGAGCGGCAGGGACTCGCCTACAGCGGTTACCAAGACCTGACGCAGAAGCCCGAGGTGCGCGCGCTCATCCGCGGCGAGATCGAGCGCTGCAACCAGGGCCTGCTCGAGGCGACGCGCGTGCGCCGGTTTCTGCTGCTCGCCAAGGACTTCGATGCCGACGACGCCGAGATCACGCGCACGCGCAAGCTTCGCCGGCGCGTCATCGCCGAGAAGTACGCCCCGGTGATCGAAGCGCTCTACAGCGGCGCCGCCGAAACCGAAATCGCCACCGAAGTCACCTACGAGGACGGGCAGCGCGCGACGCTGCGCGCCAGGGTCGCCATCGAGGACGTCCATGTTTGACTGGGGCTTCACGCTCGTGCTGCTGACCAACGGCCTGCTGATCGGCCTCATGTATTCGCTGATCGCGCTCGGCTTCGTGCTCGTCTACAAGGCGACCGACGCCATCAACTTCGCGCAGGGCGAGTTCGTGATGCTCGCCGGTTTCATCATCGCCGGACTGCTCTTCCTCGCCGGCGCGCCCTTCTGGGTGAGCGCGATCGTGGCCGTGCTCGGCATGGTGGCGTTCGGCTTCGGCCTGGAGCGCATCGTGCTCCGGCCGCTCATCGGCCGGCCGATCATCGCGGTGATCATGGCGACGATCGGCCTCGCCACCGTCTTGCGCGGCGCGGCGCCGCTCTTCTTTGGCGCGGAGACGCGCGCACTCACGTTGCCGATTTCGGACGAGCCGATCGTGCTCGGGACGATCACGCTGCCGCCGGTGCAGCTCGTGGGCGCGCTCCTCAGCCTCGCGTTTCTCGGCGCCTTCACCTGGTTCTTCCTGAAAAGCCGCATGGGGGTCGCCATGCGCGCGGTGGCCGACAACCAGCAGGTGGCGATGGCGATGGGCATCCACGTCGAGCGCTACTTCGCGATCGCCTGGGGGCTCGCCGGCATCGTCTCGGCGCTCGGCGGCCTCGCCTGGGGCGCGCTGCTCGGCGTGGACGTCCACCTCGCACTGATCGGCCTCAAGGTCTTCCCCGTGGTGATCCTCGGCGGCCTCGACTCCATTCTTGGCGCGATCGTCGGCGGCCTGATCGTCGGCGTGGTGGAGAACCTCGCCGCGGGGTACCTCGATCCGTTGGTCGGCGGGGGCACCAAGGATTTCGCGCCGTATGTGCTCATGATCGTGATGCTGATGATCCGGCCCTACGGCATCTTCGGCAAAGCGCGCATCGAGCGGGTATAGAGATGTTCCATCGCGAGAGCGGCTACTACAAGACGACCTACGCGAAGGACATGGCGCTCTACCCGATGCCGGTCGCGCGCTGGACGGTGGCGGCCATCGTGCTGCTGCTCTGCATCGCGCCTTTCGCGCTGCACGAGTACTACGTCTCGATCATCAACCTCATCCTGGTGGCGACGGTCGGCGCGCTCGGCCTGAACATTCTGGTCGGCTACACCGGGCAGATCTCGATCGGGCACGCGGCTTTCATGTCGGTGGGCGCCTATACCGCGGCGAATCTCGCGGTGAAGCTGGGGTGGCCGTTCTGGGCGACGCTCCCGGCCGGGGGCCTGATGGCCGCGGCGATCGGCGCGATCGTCGGCATCCCGAGCCTGCGCATCAAAGGGCTGTACCTCGCGATCGCGACGCTCGCCGGCCAGCTCATCATCGAGTGGACCATCAACCACGTGCCTGCCATCTCCGGCGGCGCACAGGCTTCGATCGAGGTGCCGCGGCCGACGCTCTTCGGCGCGGAGCTGAAGACCCAGGCGCAGCTCTACTGGTTCCTGCTCTTCTTCGCGGCGCTGGCGGTGGTCGGCACGCTCAACCTGGTGCGCAGCCGCATCGGCCGCGCCTTCATCGCGATCCGCGACCAGGACATCGCCGCGGAGATCATCGGCATCAACATCTTCCGCTACAAGCTGCTCGCCTTCGCCATCAGCTCGTTCTACGCCGGAGTCACCGGCGTGCTCTACACCTACTACCTCGGCATCGCCAACTACGAGCAGTTCCAGATCGTTACCTCGATCGACTACCTGGCGATGATCATCATCGGCGGTCTCGGCTCGGTCCTCGGCTCGATCCTGGGCGCCATCTTCGTGACGCTCCTGCCGATCGCCATCCGCCTGGGGATGGAGAACTGGGGGGGGGCCCTCTTCTCCGCTGCCGATATCAATAACATCATCCCCAACCTGCGCCTGATCGGTTTCGGCGGGCTTATCATCCTGTTTCTGGTGCTCGAGCCGGAAGGCCTGAACCGGCTCTGGAGAAACATCCGGAGCTACTTCCGGGTTTGGCCGTTTTCCTACTAAGGAGGAGGAGGAAATGCTGAAACTATCCGGACTGTTGGGCGGCGCCCTTGCCGCCGCCGCGCTGCTCGCCTCGTCCGGCGCGCTGGCGCAGAAGAAGGAGATCGTGATCGGCCTGCAGTGCGACCGCACGGGCGCCACGCAGACGGTCGGCGTGTTCCTGTGTCCCGGCTACCACGATTACATCGCCCTGGTGAACTCCAAGGGCGGCGTGGGCGGCGCGCAGATACGGGCGATGGAGATCGACCATGAGTACAAGGTGCCGGCGGCGGTCGAGTCCTACGAGCGCCACAAGAAGGAGGGCGCGGTGCTGATCAGCCTGTACGGGACGCCGCAGACGGTGGCCCTCACGCAACGGCTGACCGAAGACAAGATCGTCGGCACGGCGCCCGGGTTCGGCACCGCGGCGGCGGCCAACGGCGACAAGTTCCCGTACATCTTCCCGATCGCGGCCAGCTACTGGTCGCAGGCCGCGGGCGCCGTGCAGTTCGCCAAGGACAGGCTGGGCGGCAGCCTGAAGGGCAAGAAGATCTCTTACCTCTATTTCGACAACCCGGCGGGCAGGGAACCGCTGCCGGTGCTGGAGGCGCTGGTGAAGGAAGAAGGCTTCGAGATGCGCACGTTCGCGGTGCCCTCGCCCGGCGTCGAGATGGGCGCGCAGGTGCTCGACATCGCGCAGCGCTTCAGGCCCGATTTCGTGATCGCGCACCTCTTCGGCCGCTCGCCGTCGGTCTCGATCAAGGAGTTGAAGCGCGTCGGCTATCCGCTGTCGAAGGTGGTCAGCTTCGTCTGGGGCGCTTCGGAAGCCGACATCATCGCCGCGGGCGGCTGGGGCACGGCGGAGGGCTACTACGGCCTCCAGTTCGCGGGCGTCGGCAGCGACTACCCGGTGCTGAAGGAAATCACCGAGATGTACAAGAAGCAAGGCAAGCCCGCGCCGAAGGAGATGGCTTCGACCGTGTTCTACAACCGCGGCGTGCTGATCGCGGCGATCCATGTCGAGGCGATCAGCAACGCGGTCAAGGCGAAGGGCGGCACCAACATCACCCCGAATGACGTCAAGCTCGGCTTCGAGAGGATCAAGGGCTTCACGCTCGGGGGGCTCGTTCCCCCGCTGGAGATCAACAGCTACGATCACGAGGGCGGCGGCTGGGTGCAGGTGTTCCAGGCGAAAGGCGGCAAGTGGGTCAAAGCGACGGAGTGGTACAAGGCCTACCCGACGCTGCTGAAGAAGATGCTCGCGACCCACTGAGCGCCGGTTGCTCGCGCTAAACAACGTTGAGGTCGTCTATGACGGCGTGATCCTGGTGTTGAAGGGGGTCTCGATCGAGGTCCCCGACGCCCGGATCACGACGTTGCTCGGCGCCAACGGCGCCGGCAAGACGACGACGCTCAAGGCGATCTCGGGCATCCTGCGCGCCGAGCGCGGCGAGGTCGCCAAGGGCTCGATAGAATTCGCTGGCGAGCGCATCGACCGGCTCGCGCCCCATGACATCGTCCAGCGCGGCATCGTGCAGGTGTTCGAGGGGCGGCGCGTGTTCGAGCACCTCACGGTGGAGGAGAACCTGATCGCCGGCGGCCACACGGTGGTCGACCTCGCCGGCGTGCGTCAGGGGATCGAGAGGGTCTACAGCTACTTCCCGCGCCTGAAGGAGCGCCGCCGCCAGCAAGCGGGCTACCTCTCGGGCGGCGAGCAGCAGATGCTCGCGATCGGCCGCGGCCTCATGTCCAGGCCGAAGCTCATGATGCTGGACGAGCCCTCGCTCGGCCTCGCGCCGATGCTGACCGCGGAGATCTTCCGCATAGTGCGGCAGCTGGTGGAGAACGAGAGAATCGCGGTGCTGCTCGTCGAGCAGAACGCGGCGCTCGCGCTCGAGCTCGCCGACCACGGCTACGTCATCGAGAACGGCCGCATCGTGCTCGAAGGCAAGGCCGAGACCTTGCGGCAGAATTCCGACGTGAAGGAGTTCTACCTGGGCTTGAACGAGGTCGGCAGTCGCAAGTCCTACCGGGAAGTGAAGCGCTACCGGCGGCGCAAGCGCTGGCTCTCCTGAGCCCCCCGCCGTTTCGCGCCGAGCACATCGGCAGCCTGCTGCGCCCTGTGGCGCTGAAGCAAGCCCACCGCCGTTTCATGAAGGACGCGGATGTGGCGGTCTACGAGACGGCGCTGTCCGATGCCATCCGCGACGCAGTGCGCGTGCAGGAGGACGCTGGCTTCGAGCCGATCACCGACGGCGAGTTCGGCCGCAGCTCCTGGTTCGGCTTCTTCTTCGAGCGCATGGACGGCTTTCGCCTCGCGCCGGCGACGTTTCGCTTCCGCGACGCCGAGGGCGAGCGCTTCGAGTGGCCGACCTGCTTCGTCTGCGAGCGCATGCGCCGGCGCGCGCCGATCGCGCTCGATGAGTTCCGGCGCCTCGCCGGCCTGACGCGGCGCACGCCCAAGATGACGCTGCCGACGCCGAGCGCGTTCCACTTCTTCCGCTTTCAGGCCGCGTTCGATCGTGCGGTCTACGCCGACGAGGACGCCTACTGGAACGACCTCGTCGAGGTCTACCGCGCCGAGATCGCCGCGCTCGGCGCGGCCGGCTGCCGCTATCTGCAGCTCGACGAGGTACCGCTCGCCATGCTCTGCGACCCGCAGATCCGCGAGCAGGTTGCCGGGCTCGGCGGCGATCCGCAGGCGCTCGTCGGGCGCTGCCTCGGCGTCCTGCAGCGGATCCTCGCCGGCCGGCCGGCCGCAATGACGGTCGGGCTGCACCTGTGCCGCGGCAACTTCCGCGGCCGCTGGATGGCCTCCGGCGGCTACGAGCCAGTCGCCGAGCGGCTGTTCAACGAGGCGCCGGTCGACGCCTTCTTTCTCGAATACGACAGCGAGCGCGCCGGCGACTTCGCGCCGCTGCGCCATGTGCCGGAGGGCCGACACGTAGTGCTCGGACTGGTGAGCACCAAGACGCCGGCGCTCGAGTCCGGGGAGGCCTTGCGCCGGCGCATCGACGAGGCCGCGCGCCACGTGCCGATGGAGCGTCTTGCGCTTAGCCCGCAGTGCGGGTTTGCCTCGGTGGCGGGCGGCAACGCGGTGTCGGAGGCCGACCAGGCGGCGAAGCTGCGCCTCGTGGTCGACGTGGCGCGGCATGCCTGGGGCTAGCCGGGCAGTGAGCGAAACTCGGGTCTGCCTCATCACCGGCGGCGCGAGCGGCATCGGCGCGGCCTGCGTCGAGGCGTTCACGGCGGCCGGGTATCGAGTCGCTTCCGGCGACATTCGGGCTCACAAGAGCAAGTCCCAAAACACGTTGTTACTGAAGCTTGACGTCGCCAGCGAGGACAGCTTTGCAGAGGCGTTCAAGACAGTGCTCGCGCGCTGGGGGCGGCTCGACGTCCTCGTCAACAACGCCGCGATCCCCGGCGTGCTTGGGCCGATCGCCGGGATCCCGCTCGAGGAATACGAATACGCCTGCGGTGTCATCCAGCGCAGCGTGTTTCTCGGCATGCGCGAGGCGGCGCGCGCCATGCAGCCGAGCGGCGCGGCGCGATCGTCAACATCGCAAGCATCGCCGGGCTCGCCGGCGGCCATGGCCCGCACGTCTACAGCGCCTGCAAGGCGGCGGTGGTCTCGCTCACGCGCTCGGTCGCGCTGGAGCTCGCCGAGTCGGGAATTCGCGTCAACGCGGTCTGCCCGGGCGCGATCGAAACGCCGATCCACACCGGCGTCACCGACGAGCGCTGGAGCGGTCGCATGGGGAAAATCCGGCCGACATTCAAGGACTATCAGGCGATCGATCGCATGGGATTGCCGAAGGAGATCGCGGCGGCGGTGCTGTGGCTCGCGAGCGACGCGGCGAGTTACGTCACCGGGCAGGCGCTCGCCGTAGATGGGGGCCTGACGGCGGGCAGGCCGTGGCGGCTGCAGCCCGCCTTCCTGCGCGAGCCGCACAACGCAAAAAAGCTATAGCCACCGCTTGCGACGGCGGTAGGACTTGACGTCGCGGAAGCTCTTGCGGCCACCCGAGGAAAAGCCTAGGTAGAACTCCTTCACGTCCTCGTTCTCGGCGAGCGACTTGCCCTCGCCGTCCATCACCACCCGGCCGCTTTCGAGGATGTAACCGTAGTCGGCGTACCTGAGCGCCATGTTGGTGTTCTGCTCGGCGAGCAGGAAACTGACGCGCTCCTTCTGGTTCAGCTCCTTCACGATCTCGAAGATCTCCTTCACCAGCTGCGGCGCGAGGCCCATCGAGGGCTCGTCGAGCAGGATCATCTTCGGCCGCGCCATCAGCGCACGCCCGATCGCGGTCATCTGCTGCTCGCCGCCCGAGGTGTAGCCCGACTGCGCCTTGCGGCGCTCCTTCAGGCGCGGGAAGTAGCTGTAGACCTTCTCCAGGTCGGCCTGCAGGTCGGCGCCGCCGCGCGTGTACGCGCCGGTGAGCAGGTTCTCCTCGACCGAGAGGTGCTGGAAGCAGTGCCGTCCTTCCATCACCTGCACCACGCCGCGCTTGACGAGCTCGTTCGGTGTGAGCTGGTCGACGCGCGCGCCCTGGAAGACGATCTGCCCCTTGGTGACCTCGCCGCGCTCGGCGCGCAAGAGGTTCGAGATCGCCTTGAGCGTGGTGGTCTTGCCCGCGCCGTTGGCGCCGAGCAGCGTGACGATCTTGCCCTCCTCGACCTGCAGGCTCACGCCCTTCAGGACCAGGATCACGTGGTCGTAGATGACCTCGACGTTGCTGACCGAGAGGTAGGCGGAAGGCTCCGGTTTCGGGATGGCCGACATAAGAAAAAGGGGCGAGGCCTGCGCCTCACCCCTTCCTCACACCGTGACTCCTATTTCTCTTTCGAGCAGTCGCGCGGCGTGATGCCCTTTTCCTTCGCGTACTGCGCGGCGGAAGCCTCGACCATCGGGCGCACGATCGATTGGTCCGATGAGATCCAGTCCGAGATCACCTTCCACTGCTTGCCGTCCCACTGCTGGAACTTGACCTGCCCGCCGCCTTCGTGGTCCAGGCAGGAAACCTTCAGCGGCTGCATGAATCCGACCGCGCCGAGCTCCTTCAGGCGCTTCTCGTCGATCACCAGGTTCTCCAGGCCCCAGCGCACCTGCTCGCCGGTCATCGGTTGCCCCTTCCCGTACCGATTCTGCGCGGTGCGCACCGCCTCCGCGGTGATCATGGAGAACACCACGCCACGGTTGTAGTAGATCGAGCCGATGCGCGACTTGTCCTCCATCTCGCCCTTACCTTTGGCGTAAACGTGCTTAATGATGTCCTGGATCACCGGGTAGTTGGACCCGGAGACGTTGAAGCCGGCGGCGATGTAGCCCTTGGCGGCGTCGCCGGCCGGAATCACGTCTTCCTCCGCACCCGACCACCAGACGCCGAGCACCTTCTCGCGCGGGTAGCCGGCGCGCTGCGCCGCCTTGATCGCGGTGGGGTTCATGACGCCCCAGCCGCGCAGGATCACCCAGTTGGGGTTGATCTGGCGGATCTGCAGCCACTGCGCCTGCTGCTCGTTGCCCGGACTCGGCACGGCGATGTGCGTCACCTGGAAACCATACTTCTTGGCCTGGACGTCGAGCACCGGGATGGTTTCCTTGCCGTAGGCCGAGTCGTGATACAGGTTCACGATCTTCATGCCCTTCAGCTTGTCCATGCCGCCCGCTTTCGTGCCCATGAACTTGATCTTGGCCGTGTTCTGCGACCAGTAGTTCGTGATCAGCGGGAAGATGTAGGGGAACACCCTTCCATCCGAAGCGTCGGCCCGGCCGTAGCCCACGGAGAGAATTGGAATCTTGTCCTGTGTCCCCTTGTCGATGAGCGAATACGTAATGCCGGTGGACAGGGGGTGGATCAACGTCGCGCCCGTCGGGCCCTTGTTCTTCGAGCGCTCGTAGCATTCCACGCCGCGCGCGTTGTTGTACTCCGTCTCGCACTTGTCGCCGGTGAACTTGACCCCGTTGATGCCCCCGTCGCGCGCGTTCAGCATGTTCAGGTAATCGATCGCGCCGCCGGCGATTCCGGTGCCGCCGGGCGCAAACGGTCCGACCCAGTAATAGTTGTGCGGAACGTACTGCTCCTTCGCCTGCGCCTGCGCGAAGCCGGAGAATCCGGCGGCTCCAAGTGCCGCAAGCGCGAGCGAAATGGTGGTTCGTTTCATGGATTTTCCCTCCTCGGGCAAGTATAACCTTCTGCAAGCATCTGACAAGGCCATCCCGTCAGTGCGGGAAAGGCCAGAGCCGCAGCTTCTCCTTGGCGATCTGCCACAGGCGCGCCAGCCCGTGAGGTTCGACGATCAGGAAGAAGACGATCAGCGCGCCGAAGACGATCAGCTCGATGTTGGACAGCCAGGCGTGCGGGATCTCGAACCCGGTCAGGTGCGAAACCGTGCCGAAAAGCACGCTCAGTAAGATCGGCAGGAGGGTGATGAACGCCGCGCCGATGAACGAGCCGAGGATCGACCCCACCCCGCCGATGATGATCATGAAGAGGATGCGGAAGGAGAGGTCAAGGTTGAAGGCCTCGGGCTCGACCGTGCCGAGATAGCAGAACGCGTAGAGCGCGCCCGCCACGCCGCAGTAGAACGAGCTGATCGCGAAAGCGAGGAGCTTCGTTTTCATCATCGGGATGCCGATGACGCTCGCCGCCACGTCCATGTCGCGCACCGCCATGAACGCGCGCCCGGTTTCGCTGCGCATCAGGTTTTTTGCCGCGAGCGCCATCACCGCGACGATGGCGAGCGTAAGCAGGTACTTGTCGGCGGCGGATTCGAAGACATAGCCGAATATCTCGACCTTCTGCGCCGTGATCACGCCGGAGGAGCTGTAGTTGGTGAACCAGCCGAAGCGCTGCAGCGCCCAGAGCACGAAAAACTGGCAAGCGAGCGTCGCTACCGCGAGGTAGAAGCCCTTGATGCGCAGCGACGGCAGGCCGAACACGATGCCGACCGCCGCCGCGCACAGCCCGGCGAGCACGAACGACACCAGGATCGGCATGCCGGGAATGCGCAGCTCGAAGTTGTACGCCATGAACGCGCCCACCGCCATGAAGGCCGCAGTGCCGAGCGAGAGCTGCCCCGCGTAGCCGGTGAGGATGTTCAGGCCGAGCGCGGCAAGCCCGAAGATCAGGAACGGCGTCAGGATCGCCGCGAACCAGTACTGGTTGGCGACGAGCGGTACCACAGCGAAGGCGACGACGAGCAGCAGGCCGATGGCGATGCGGTCCTGCCGGATCGGAAAGATCTGCTGATCCTCGCCGTAGGTGGAGCGGAACTGGCCTGCTTCGCGGTAGAGCATCTCTAGACCCGGTCGATGATCTTCTCGCCGAACAGCCCCTGCGGCCGCACCAGCAGGAAGAGCAACGCGATGACGTAGGCGAACCACGACTCGATGCCTTGCAGGTTCACCGCGCCGCCGAAGAACTGGGTGAGCGGCGCGTTCAGCATCTGCGGCACATAGACCTCGGCGAGCTTCTCGGACGCGCCGACGATCAGCCCGCCGAGAATCGCCCCCGGGATCGACTCGAAACCGCCGATCAGCAGCACCGGCAGGGCCTTCAGCGCGATGAAGGTGAGCGCGTATTGCACCCCGTTACGCGCGCCCCACATGAGCCCGGCGACCAGCGCGACGAACCCCGCGACCGCCCAGACGATCGTCCATATATGCTTGAGCGGGATACCCACCGCGAGCGCCGCCTGATGGTCGTCGGCGACCGCGCGCAGCGCGCGGCCGATGCGCGTGAACTGGAAAAAGAGCGCCAGCACCGCGACCAGGACCCCCGCCACTACCGAGGCGAAGATGTCGAACTGGCTGATGTTCATGCCGGTGGACTGCGACAGCCATTCCATCGGCACGTCCTGGATGCCCAGTTCGAGGCCGTGCGGCTGCGAGCCCCAGACGAGCTGCGACAGGCCCTCGAGCACGAAGGTGAGGCCGATGGTCGCCATGAAGAGTGTGATTGGAGGCTGGTTGACGAGCGGCCGCAGCACCACCTTCTCCGTGGCGATGCCGAGCACCACCATGACCGCGAGCGTGACAACCAGGGCGAGCCAGAAGTTGACCCCGCGCTCGACCAACGAGACGAACGTGAGCGCGGCGAAGAACACCATCGCGCCCTGCGCGAAATTAAATACCCCCGAGGCCTTGTAGATCAGCACGAAGCCGATCGCCACCAGCGAGTACATGACGCCGGCGAGCAGCCCGCCGATCAGCACCTCGAAGAAGAACGAGACATTCATCCGTGCGCCACTCCAAGATAGGCGTCGATCACCGACTGGTTGCCGCGCACCTCGGCCGGGGTGCCGTCGCCGATCTTGCGGCCGTAGTCGAGCACGACCACGCGGTCGGAAATGTCCATCACCACGCCCATGTCGTGCTCGATCAGCACGATAGTGGTGCCGTAGTGGTCGTTCACATCGAGGATGAACCGGCACATGTCCTGCTTCTCCTCCAGGTTCATGCCTGCCATCGGCTCATCGAGCAGCAGGAGCGAGGGCTCGGCGGCGAGCGCACGGCCGAGCTCGACCCGCTTCTGCAGGCCGTAGGGCAGGCGCCCGACCGGCGTCTTGCGGATGTGCTGGATCTCGAGGAAGTCGATCACCTCCTCGACCGCACGCCGGTGCTCCATCTCCTCGCGCCGCGCGCGGCCGACCCAGAGCGCCTGCTCGAGGAACGAGCAGCGCATCTTCAGGTTGCGCCCGGTCATGATGTTGTCGAGCACCGTCATGCCCTTGAAGAGCGCGATGTTCTGGAAGGTGCGAGCGATGCCCATCTTGGCCGCCTCGTGCGAATCCATGTCATGGAACTCGCGGCCGCGCAGCTTGATGGTGCCCTGCTGCGGGTGGTAAACGCCGTTCAGCACGTTCAGCATCGAGGACTTGCCGGCGCCGTTTGGCCCGATGATGGCGCGCACCTCGTGCTCGCGCACGTCGAAGGAAACGTCGGTGAGCGCCTTGACGCCGCCGAATGCGAGCGACACGGCCTCAACCGCGAGCACGACCTCGCCGATGTGGTGCGCGCGCACCGCCTCCTGCAGCCGCCCCTCGCTCAACTCGGCCTCCTTCATGCCGCTTTCACCCCGCTATGCCGCCTTCTTCGCCGCGGTGGGCGCGAAGGTGCGCGCGTCGCGCACGCTCAGGTCGGCAGACACCATGCCAGTGCGGCCGTCCTCGTAGCGCACCTGCACCTCGATGTGCGCGCTCTTCGCGCCGTTGTAGAGCGCATCGACGAGCGGCGCATACTTCTCGCCGACGTGGCGGCGGCGCACCTTGCGCGTGCGCGTCAACTCGCCGTCGTCCGCGTCCAACTCCTTGTGCAGAATCAGGAAGCGGTGGATCTGCGAGCCGGCGAGCTCGGGCTCGGTCGCGAGGTCCGCGTTCACCTTCTCGACGCACTCGGCGATCAGGTCGCCGACCTCCTCGCGCGAGGCAAGGTCGACGTAGCCCGAGTAGGCGAGGTTGCGCTTCTCGGCCCAGTTGCCGACCGCATCCATGTCCATGTTGATGAACGCGCAGGCACGGTCGCGGCCGTGCCCGAAGGCGACCGCCTCCTTGATGTAGGGAAAGAACTTGAGCTTGTTCTCGAGGTATTTGGGCGCGAACAGCGTGCCGTCGGCCAGCTTGCCGACGTCCTTCACGCGATCGATGATCTTCAGGTGCCCGTCGGCGTCGACGTAGCCCGCGTCGCCGGTGTGGAACCAGCCTTGCGCGTTCTTCGCCTCCTCGGTCGCCTGCGGGTTCTTGTAGTACTCCTTGAAAAGCCCGGGCGAGCGGATGAGCAGCTCGCGCTCGGGCGTGAAGCGCAGCTCGACGCCCTTCACCGCCGGGCCGACCGTGTCGGCCTTGACCTGGCCGTTCGGCTGGATGCAGACGAACACGCTCGTCTCGGTCGAGCCGTAGAGCTGCTTGAGATTGATGCCGATCGAGCGGTAGAAGCGAAAGAGGTCCGGCCCGATCGCCTCTCCCGCGGTATAGGCGATGCGCACGCGGCTCATGCCGAGGACGTTGCGCAGCGGGCCGTAGAGGAAGATCTCGCCCAGAAAGTAGCGCAGCCGCTCGCCGAACGGAACCGGCTTGCCGTCCAGAATCTGCCCGCCGACGCGGTTGGCGACGGCCATGAAATAGTCGTAGGCCTTGCGCCCGCCCCACCAGAGGTCCTGGATGCGGATCGAGACCTGGGTGAGCAGCGCCTCCAGCACCCGCGGCGGCGCGAAATAGTAGGTCGGCCCGATCTCGCGCATGTCGCTCATCACGGTCTCGGCGGATTCCGGGCAGCAGATGCAATAGCCGGTGACCATCGGTTGCGCGAGCGAGAAGATGAACTGGCCGACCCAAGCCGGCGGCAGGTAGGCGAGCACGACGTCGGATTCGTCCAGCTGCTCGAGCTCGGCGGCCGCGATCGAGCGGTCGATCAGGTTCGAATTGGTGAGCACGACGCCCTTGGGCACGCCGGTGGTTCCGGAGGTGAAGAGCATCGCGGCGGTATCGGCCCCGCTGCTCTTGGCGATCTCGGCATCGAGGAAGCTCCGGTCGCGCGCGAGCGCCGCGCGCCCTTCCTTCAGCAGCTTGTCGTAGCTCATCAGCTGGGGCTGCGCATAGTGGCGCATGCCGCGCGGGTCGTCGTAGTAGATGCGCGCGAGCGTCGGGCACTGCGGCAGGATTTCGAGCAGCTTGTCGACCTGCTCCTGGTCCTCGGCGAGCGCGTGCGTGATCGCCGCATTCTGGATCGGAAAGGCCATCTCGGCCGCGACCGCGTCCTGGTAGAGCGGCACCGGCACCGCGCCCAAGGCCTGCACCGCGCACATCATGGCGTAGAGGCGCGGGCGGTTGTCGCCGACGAGCGCCATGTGATCGCCGCGCTTCAGGCCCTGCGCCGCGAGCGCGCAGGCGAGCGCGCTCGCCTCCGCCGCGAAGCGCCCCCAGCTCCAGGTCTGCCAGATGCCGAGATCCTTCTCGCGGATCGCAGGACGTTCCGGCCGCACCCGGGCGTGGTACAGCAGAAGCTTCGGGAACGTGTCCAGTCCGGACAGGTCTTCGGACATTCCTCTCCTCCCCCAACGACTTATGGCGCGCAGTATTCTTGCACAATAATCACGCCATGCAGGGCACCGAGCACTGGACGCAGAGGCGCGCCGCTGAAGGACCGGTGCGGCTCTTCCTCTGGCAAAAGCCGGCGGCGGGCGGCAGCGCGAAAGGGACGATCCTTTTCGTGCACGGCTCGTCGATGGCCTCGCAGCCGACCTTCGATCTGCAGGTGCCGGGCCGGCCCGATTCCTCGGTGATGGACTGGTTCGCCGCGCGCGGCTACGACTGCTGGTGCCTGGACAACGAAGGCTACGGGCGCTCGGACAAGAAGCGGCCGATCAACTTCGATATTGCGAATGGGGCGGAGGACATTGCCGCCGCGACGGACTACATCGGCAAGAAAGTCCTCATGTACGGAATTTCGTCCGGGGCACTGAAAGCGGCTCTATTCGCGCAGAATCACCCTGCAAGAATCTCGCGCCTCGCTCTGGACGCCTTCGTCTGGACCGGCGAAGGCAGCCCGACCCTCGCCGAGCGCAGGAAGAAGCTTCCGGAATGGAAGGCAAAGAACCGCCGGCCGATCGATTCCGCGTTCGTGCAGAGCATCTTCGCGCGCGACCATCCCGGCACCGCGGACGCGGCGACCATCGACGCCTTCGCCAAGGCGATCCTCGCGCTGGATGATTCGGTGCCGACCGGCACCTACGTGGACATGTGCTCCAAGCTCCCGCTCGTCGACCCTGCGCGGATCGCGGCGCCGACGATCGTGATGCGCGGCCAGTGGGACGGCATCGCCGGCTTCGACGACCTGCTGGAATTCTTCAAGCGCCTGCCCAATCCGGACAAGCAGTTCTGCGTGATGCCCGGGATTTCGCACGCGAGCTTCCAGCAGAAGAACTACCTCATGGTCTATCACATCCTGCACGCATTCTTTTCGCAGCCTGAGCCGGTGTACCGCGGATGAGAGCGTTTTTGCTTTTCGCTCTCGGTTGCTCTTTTTGTTTCACTGCGTCCGGCCAAACCTACCCCTCTCGCCCGATCCGGCTGGTCGTGCCGCTCTCGCCGGGCGGCTTCGCTGACACGCCAGCGCGCATGCTGGCGCCGCGGCTCTCCGAGCAGCTCCGCAGACAGGTGTTCATCGAGAACAAGCCGGGCGCCGGCGGAACCATCGGCGCCGAGTTCGTCGCCAAGTCCGCGCCCGACGGCTACACGCTTGTCATCACCGGAAGCACGCACCTCATCAGCTCGCACCTCTACAAGAAGCTGCCGTACGACGCGCTCAAGGACTTCACGCACATCACCATGATGGCCTCGGGCCCGTACGTGCTCGTCGTAAATGCGCAGAAGCTCGCGGTGGCCTCGGTGAAGGAGCTGATCGCCGCGGCGAAGCGCCAGCCGGGAAAGATCGACTACGCGAGCTCGGGCAACGGCAGCTCGCAGCACTTGACGGGAGCGCTTTTCAACACCATGGCCGGCGTCGAACTGAACCACGTGCCCTACAAGGGCAGCGGGCCGGCGATGCAGGACCTGCTCGCGGCGCAGGTGAGCGTGTCCTTTGCCGGCGTGCCGAACGTGCTCGGCCACGTGCGCGCGGGCAAGCTGCGCGCGCTCGGAGTGACGACCACCCGGCGCTGGAGCGAGATGCCGGAGGTGCCCACGCTCGCCGAAGCCGGCGTCCTGGGCTACGAGGCCACGCTGTGGCTCAGCATCTCCGGCCCGGCCGGCATGCCGGCGCCGCTCGTCGAGCGTCTCCATACCGAGATCAGCAAGGCGCTGCGCGACCCGGAGCTGCAGGCGAATTTCCGCGCCGGCGGCGTCGAGGCGCTCGCCATGCCCCCCGACGAGCTCGGGCGTTTCATGCGCGCCGAGAACGAGAAGTGGGGCAAGGTCGTGCGCGACACCGGTGCCACGGTCAACTAGGGATTTCCTGACAGAACTCGCGGCGCAATTTGAGTAAGGAGCTCCTTTTAGGGAGGGGGCGCTTGACCCGCGAGATCGTCGAGACCCTGAAAAAGGCGCTCAAGGCGCGCGGCATGACTTACACCGGGCGCGCGATGTAGTCCGAGCTGCCGCCCGGCGGGAACGGCACGATGTAGCGGATCGGATTGGACGGGTAGTTCTGCGCGAGCACCGCGCCCGCTAGCAGCGCGGCCGCGAACCATGCGATAACTCTCATTGCGCCCTCCTCCTTGAGGGAGCGGCAAGCCTAGAGGCAGCGGCGGCCAAAATCAATGAGACTCGGAGCGATTTCGCATCTCCTGCTCGCGGCGCTCGTCGCGGGGACGGCCGTCGCAGAGACGCCAATCACGACCCTCGAACGCGAGTTGCTGCGCATCGAGCGCGCCCCGTCGGCCACACATGAGTTGCGCTTGACCCTTGCCTACCTGGAGGGGAGCGGTTGGTCCCGCGAGGCCATCATTCCCCTCGCAGTGCAGAGCGCCCGGATCCTCGGGCAGTGCGGCGTTGCGCTTGCCACTGTCGAACTCTTGCAGATCAACGCCCCGGCGCGCTTTCGCGACTATGCGACTCGCACGGCGCGGGAGCTCGCGCGCGCGCTGCCGCTCGCCCGTCCGACCGTCTACTTCGTCGCCAACACGCTCCAGCGGCCCGCCTTCGACGCCGAGGCGATCGGCCGCGCCAACAGCCGTACCAGCCCGGAGCTCGCTGACACGGTCTGGCTCACGCGTGCGGCGCGGGATCCTGGCATCGCGCTCGCGCACGAGCTCGCGCACGTGCTCATGGACAGCGGCGAGCACTCCGACGAAGAAGGCAACCTGATGCGCGAGGACACTGCACCCGAAAACGTGCGCCTGACGCCGGCGCAATGCGCGCGCCTGCGCTCTACCGGGGTGGCGAACGGACTACTGCGCTGAGCCTTGCCGGCTCACTTCGCCTGCTCGATCCGCGTGACGGTGAAAGCCCCGCCGAGTTTCTGCGCCTCGAACTTCACCTTGTCGCCGGGCTTCACCTTGTCGAGCAGCGCCGGGTCCTTGACCTGGAACACCATGGTCATCGCCGGCATGTCGAGGCCCGGCATCGGCCCGTGCTTGATGGTGAGCTTTTTTGCGTCCTTGTCCACCTTGCGGATCTCGCCGTCGGCCGTGCTGGTCCCCTGCGCGAGCGCGAGCGTGGGAACGATGCAAAGTGCGAGAGCTGCTGCGATGTGTTTCATGACCGCTCCGCTCATTTGACCGTGATCCTGCCGACCATGCCGGCCTCGAAGTGCCCGGGCACGAGGCAGCCGAAGTGGAACTCGCCCGCCTTGGTGAACTGCCAGACGATGGTCTCCGTCTTGCCGGGCGCCACATGCGCCATGTAGGGCTCGTCGTGCTCCATCGTCGGGTGCTTTTTCATGACCTCGGCGTGCTCCTTGAGTTCCTTCATCGTGCCGATGACCATCTCGTGCATCAGCTTGCCGTTGTTCTTGACGATGAACTTCACGGTGTCCCCCCGGTTGATCGTCAGCTCGGCGGGTGCAAAGCGCATCTTGTCGCTCATGTCCACGCGGATGGTGCGTTTCGCTTTCTTCGCGTCGCCTTCGCGGCCGAAGGCGTGCTCGTCCTTCGAGATCGCTCGCACTTCCCGTTTGCCATGCTTCGCGTCGCCGTGAGCGAGCACCGGGCCGGCAAGAGAGACGAGGGACATCATCGTGAGGGCTCCCAGCGCCCGCGTCAGTGACATGGCTTCTTCACGTTTTTCTTCAGCAGCCACCAGTTCACCGGCCAGGCAGCGAGAAATCCCGCCGGCAGCGCCGCCGCGTAGCCGAGCCAGAATTGGAGCGAGAACACCGACGAGGTCGTGACCCCTCCAACGTGGTAGTCGGTGAAATTCATCGCCAGCTCCATTACCGCGATCGAGATCGTCTCGCCGAGCCAGATCGCCCTGAACGCATGCCCGAGCGTCATGCCCTGGCGCACCAGGGGCAGCAGGCCGAGCGTGTAGCCGCTCGCGAAGCCGAGCACGGTCGCAAGCGCCATCGTCGCCCACGGGTTCAGCCCAAGCGAGACGCCGATCAGGAGCCCGATGAACTCGCCGATCGCGCAGCCGGTGAGGCAATGCAGCGTCGCCGCCGTAGCGAGGCCGGCAGCCGAGGCTGCCGCGCCGTGCCCGTGATGAGGGCGATGATGTGCGTGCGATTGATGCATCTCAGTCCGCGAGCACGGCCTCGATGATGGGGCAGCCCTCCAGCGGCCCGTCGCCGTGGCACTCGTGCAGCAGGTGGCGCAGGCTCTTGCGCATGCGCTCGAGCTCGGCGAGCCGCTGCTCGATCTGCGCGAGGCGCTTGGCCGCGACCGCGCGCACCGCCTTGCGCCGCCCGCCGCCGTCGTTCAGACGCAGGAGCTCGCCGACCTCCTCAAGTGAGAAACCGAGCGCCTTCGCGCGGCGCACGAAGCGCAGCCGCTCCGCGTCCCCGGGCGCGTATTTGCGATAGCCCGAGGGGGTGCGCGCCGCTTTCTTCAGCAGCCCGGCATGCTCGTAGAAGCGCACGGTGTCGATGCCAACGCCGGCCGCGGCCGCGAGCTTGCCGATGGTGAGAGTCGTCATCCCTGTGCCCAGCCTAAACCCTGGAGTCTAGTCCAGAGTCAAGCGTCTAACCGGCGCCCGAAGTCGCGCAGCACCTCGCGCGCGCAGTTGTGGCCCGGGGCGCCAGTCACGCCGCCGCCCGGGTGCGCCCCCGCCCCGCAGTGATACAGGCCCTTGATCGGGCCACGGTAGGCGGCGTAGCCGAGCAGCGGCCGCGCCGACCAGAGCTGATCCAGCGACAGGGCGCCGTGCATGATGTCCCCGCCCGTGAGGGCGAACTCGCGCTCGAGGTCCGCTGGCGAGAGCGCGCTATGCGCGATGACGCTTGCGCGGAAGCCCGGGGCGTAGGTTTCGACGACCTCGAAGATCCGCTCGACTGCTTCGCCCTTGCGCGCGTTCCAGTCGGCCTCGGGCGCGAAATGCTGGCAGAAGAGGCTCGCCACGTGCGCGCCCCTGGGCGCAAGCGAGTCATCCAGCGCGCTCGAGATCACCATCTCCACGATCGGCTGCCGGGCGATGCCGGATTCGCGCGCGTCGAGGTAGGCGCGGTCCATGTAGCCGAGCGAGGGCGCGAGGATGATGCCGCTCGCGTGGTGCGGGCCGGGCTCGGGCAGGCAGGCAAAGCGTGGCAGCGCCGAGAGCGCGACGTTCATGCGGAAGGTCGCCGAGCCGCACTTGTAGCGCCGCACGCGCTCGACGAACTCCGGGGGCAGGTCCTTCTCCTGCACGAGGTTCAGGTACAGGAGCTTCGGGTTCACGTTGGCGACGACCGCGCGCGCGGCGACCACCTCCCCGCTCTCCAGCGAGACCTCGCCCCGCCGCACGTTCCTGACCGGCGCGTCACAGGCGATCTCGACGCCGAGGCGCCGCGCCTCGGCCGCGAGCGCCTCGCTGATCGCGCCCATGCCGCCGATCGCGTGCCCCCACACGCCGCGCTTGCCGTTCACTTCGCCGAAGCAGTGGTGCAGCAGCACGTAAGCGGTGCCCGGGTGGTAGGGGCTTGCGTAGTTGCCCACCACCGCGTCCCAGCCCAGCACCGCCTTGATCGGATCGCACTCGAACCAGCGTCCGAGCAACTCGCCGGCGCTCCGCGTGAAGAGTTCGAGCAGGTCGCGACGCGCCTCCATGTCGAGGCTCTTTACGCGCATCCCAGCGCGGAAGAACGCGAGCGCGTCCAGAACGCCGCCGCCGGCGTTCGGCGGGGTCTCGAGGACGGTCGAGCGCAGCACGTCGGCGATCGATCCGATGGTGCGGGTGTAATCGGGCAGGCGCTCGGCGTCGCGCTGCGAGAACTTCGCGACCTCGGCCTGCGTCTGCGCGACCCCGCCGCCCACCTTCAGGTATCCGCCCTCGAGCGGCAGGAAGTTGGCCAACGGGCGCTCGACGATGCGCAGGCCGTGCTCGGCGAGCCGCAGGTCGCGGATCACCTTGGCCTGCAGCAGGCTCACGGTGTAGGACGCGGTGGAATTGCGAAAGCCGGGATGAAACTCCTCGGTGACCGCTGCGCCGCCGACCACGCGCCTACGCTCGAGCACCTTGACCCGCAAGCCGGCGCGCGCGAGGTAGCAGGCGCAGGTGAGGCCGTTATGCCCGGCGCCGACGACGACGGCATCCCAGCTCATGCCGGCCTATTCGGTGGTGACAGACTGCATCTGGTAGTAGGTAATTCTCGCGCTCATTCAGTTCCAGCCTCGTTGGTCTTTTTTTTGGACTTTCAGACTTGCGTGGTCCGTTCCATTTAGAACGCGATATTCCTTCCTACCGTGCACCGTCTTACCTGTGTAGTCGATCTTGTCGCCGATGATGGGAAACTTCATGCGAATCGTCAGTTCATGCTCTTTCGCTGCTTCATTGCAACGAACGTCAATTCGCTTGACCAGCCCTTGCAAATAGTCGTACTTCCCTTGATCGCTGAGTTCGTCAACTTTGTCCACTTCCTTCCCAAACTCGCTCAGCCAATCGACCCACTTGCGCGCCTGTGACGTGCCCCCCTGAAATAGTACGGGGTTGAAGTAGAGTCCGCCAACCGAGAGGAGAAGCGGACGTGAAGAAGAAGCGGTTCAGCGAAGAGCAGATCATTGCGGTCCTGAA
>Ga0233425_10004397_pt1 | contig 23728 bp, 13 predicted proteins | sample Watercolumn_Towu_2_FD_181712 | JGI IMG/M metagenome (GOLD analysis project Ga0233425, IMG submission 181712) | Freshwater microbial communities from Lake Towuti, South Sulawesi, Indonesia - Watercolumn_Towuti2014_140_MG | ecosystem: Environmental > Aquatic > Freshwater > Lake | place... | reverse complement strand
CGGCCATCCGCGGCGCGGACACCGTGGGCAACGACGGCGGTCAGCACCACAACTGGCCGCACCACAATGGCGCCGTGGTCGATGTCAGCGACTGGGAGCGGGACCGTGCGCTCTACGACATCGGCGGGATTCTGGCGTACGAGGACCGAGACGGGGCTCTGTACGTGGCCGGGGACTGCTCGCGAGCCTACTCAACGGCGAAGATGGAGCGGTTCATCCGCCAGTTCGTGTTCCTTCGGCCCGGAACCGTGGTTCTCTACGACCAGGTGACAACCACCGATCCGGCGTTCGAGACGACCTGGGTCCTGAACCTGATGAACTCGCCCGGGTCGCAGGATCGGCCGTACGTGATGACACGCGGAGACGGCAAGCTCACGGTGCAGCTGCTCGGGGAGGCGCTCGTGGGGGCCTTCGACGACAAGGGCAATCTGGAGTTGGTCGGCGCCCTCGAGGACGCGATCACAACGGTCGCTCTCCGGTCGGGCGGCGGCCTGGCCTCCTATGGCAGGTGGAGCTACGAGCCCAGTCGCCAACCGGCCGGGCCGATTCCGGTGTGCCGGATGGAGGTCACGCCGATGGCGAAGACCCGGACGCACGAGTTCCTGACCGTGCTGACCGCCCTGGACGCCGCCGACCCGATACCCCCGCCCGCCCAGGCGCAGCACGACGACCTAGAGGTGACGGTCACGGTCGGCGAAGCGAGGGTGACCTTCCTGCGCGAGGGCGTCGGCGGCCGGCTCGAGCAGGGCGAGAGCACGCGGCCGCTGGGCGAGGGGAGCGTCGCGCCCGCGGGCCCATGAGAGGGGGCCCCGACCGTCCTTCACTCGGCCTGGACAGGCCTGCCGGCCTACTGCGTCGCCGCGACGCCCAGCTTCGCCTTCAGATGCTGGTTGGCGTCGATGAACAGGGCCATCAGCTCGGGCGTGAGGTCGCGGTCGATGTACCACCGGCTGCCCGGCTCCTGGTCCATCGGCCGGTCCGACTGGTACGCCCACCAGTAGGTTAGCTGCACCCCCGCCTCTACCACCGAATCCAGCGTCCGCGACACCCAAGGCCCGGCCGCCGCGGCATCCTCCATCGTCTCGAAGTAGTCCGGCGTCACGTCCCAGACCGTCCGCTCCGTCCTGGGCACGGGGAGGACGCCGAGCTCCCCGATCATCAGCGGCTTGCCCACGTGTGCGGCCATGTCCATGTAGCCCGCGGTGTCCAGCCACGTCTCCCGGCCATCCTCGCCCATGATCGCGAAGCCCGGGAGGTGGTTCGGGTAAGAGTGGATGTCCATGACGTCCACCGCGCTTCTGCTGTAGAGCAGGTCGAAGCACCACAGCTGCTGCTCGAAGGTGTCCTTCTGCCAGTTGCGCTCGTGGTACAGGTGCCACTGGCTCTCGCGCATGTTCGAGCCGCCGCTGCTCACCAGCCGCAGGGGGTCGACGGCCTTGATGCGCCCGGCCACGTCCTGGAAGAACCTCGCGACTTCCAGGAGCGTCGGCATGCGCTCGCCGTTGTAGATGCGGTCCGCGTCGCCGATGTCCGCCGACAGCGTGACCTCGTTGGAGATCTCCCACATCAGGACCGCCTTGCGGCCCTTGTACCGGTCCACGGTCTCATCAATGTACTCGTACAGTAGCCGTCTCCCACGCGATGCCGGATCGGCAATCAGCTCGCGCTGCTGCTCCTCCCCGAAGACCCACTTGCCGTCTTCGAGCCGGGTGTCGGTGAAGTTCCCGGCGCCGAGGGACCAGATGATCCCGATGCCGTGCCGCTCACAGAGCTCCACCGTCCTGTCGAGGGCCGCGTACAGGCTCTTCCGCCGCTCCGCATCCGCATACGAAGCCGGGCCGGACGGCCCCCACGGTAGCGCGAAGATGCGAATGGAGCGGAAACCCATCTCCCGGAGGTTGCGCAGGGCCTTGTCCTGGGCCTGCACGAGCGGGTTCGCAGCATCAATCGCGTTGCCCGCCACCAGTTGGTCGTGGATCTGCCAGAACAGGTCGAACTTGTTGAAGCTGATCTCGGCGAAGGGCTCGCCGTCGAGGTAGAAGCGCCCATCGCGGATTGACAGCACGTCATCACGAGTCAACGCCTGCGCGCGGCAGACGGCGCAACCTGTGGCTAGAAGCACGGCGGTCGGCATCATGAAGCGCACTGTTGGTCACCGGCCTTCCGTCAGACTGCATCCACCCTACCGCTACACCGGCCGTGCGGTTCGCCAGGACCCGTCAGCTTCCCTCGGCTCAAGGCCGCCCCGTGGCCCCAAGAGGCGTCGCCGGAGCGGGCTGCAGCAACGGGTCCCCCGATACGGCCCGGGAGGGGGCAGCTGCGACGAAGAGGAATGGCACGAGTACCGCACGCGGCGGCGGGTGTGACGCCGGGTTCGGCGAGGGCTGAGTCGCAGTGTCTGTCAGTCCCCCGGCAGGCGCAGGCTTCTGAGGCCTGCGCTTGTCGCTGTCCGTGGGAGGCAACCGATGAGAGCGGGACTGTTGGCCCTGATCCTGGCCGCGACGGGGGCACACGCCGACGGCCTGCGGGTCGCGAATGTGGCGGACGGGGAGACGCTGCGGTACCCGCTGGCGCTGCTGATCGGCGAGGCGGAAGCCGAAGACGGGGCCGCGCTGACCGTGACCCGACACGGCGAGACGGGCGAGCCGCGCCCGTTCACCACGGCGGTGGTTGGGGGGCGGTTCAAGGCTCTGGTGGAGCTCGCCCCGGGCGAGAACCGGTTGGCCCTGCAGTCCGGTGGAGCGGAGGCGACGCTGGCCCTGCGCTACACGCCGCAGACGAATGCGCACTACGTGCGCTGCGTCTACTACACGGATGAGACGGGCAACACGGAATACCAGACCGAGATCGCCGATGACGCGCAGGACTATGCGGGCAAGCTGGATACGTCGCTGAAGCTCCTGCAGACCTTCACCGCGGAGACGCTGAACGCTCTGGGCTACGGGCGCAAGACCTTCAACCTGGAGCTCGACGAGGCGGGGCGCGTGCGGGTGCACGTGGTGCGCGGCGAGCACCCGATCGAGTACTACCACGCGAAGGACGGCGGGGAGCTGTACGGCGAGATCCACGCCCATCTCGCGCGGACCATGCCCGACCCGTACGCGAAGAACGTCGTCCTGATGGCCTTCACCCGTTGGGATGCCGAGCAGAAGAAGGCCGTCGCACACACGGCCCTCGGTGGAGGGGACATGGGCCTGTTTGGGACCGGCGACCTGTTCACGTGGCCGAGCAGCGTGGAGGGCATCCAGGCGGCGCTGCTGGACGAGACGCGGATCGACGCCGCGCGCTACTTCGACGACAGCGCTGGCCGCAGCACCTACTGGGGCCTCGCGGCGACGACGCTGGGGGCGACGATCCACGAGACGGGCCATGCCTTCGGGCTGCCGCACAGCCCGGATCCGTTCTGCATCATGTCGCGCGGCTTCGATCACGTGAACCGCATGTTCACCGTCGTCGAGCCGCCTCACGCCCGGCGAGCAGAGGCGTACCCCTTCCCCGACACCGAGATCGCCCACTTCAGCGTCGCGGGGCGGCTGGCCTGGCACCGGTGGTTCCAGCCGGACCGGCGCGAGTACCAGGACGGTCCGGCGGCGGACGTGCAGGTCGACCCGGCCCACGGCACGCTGATCCTGACCTCGCAGCACGGGCTGAGGGTCGTGGGGATCAGCGGCGATGATCAGTCGCGCGAGGACGACGTCTTCAACGGGGAACCGCCGCGCCGCCTGGAGTACCGGATCGCGGACCTGAACCGGCGCGGGGGCGGGAAGGGGGTCTACCTGACCCTCATCGACGCCGAGGGGAACATGGGGCATGTGGGCGCGGATCAGCTCGCCGACCCGCGGCAGTTCGTGCGGACATGGAGCTTCTGCGAGGAGCCGATGGACTGGCCCGCGCGCGAGCGGTTCGTCGAGGTCGCTCCGGAGGAGGTCGCGACGACGCTGGCCGCGCGCAGCTCGGAGACCTCGCCCGGGGCGTTGATCGACCTGTTCCGGCGCTACGCGGGGAGGACCGACAACCGCGTCGCCTACGCGCTGTGCACCGTGCGAACCGAGGCAGAGCGGGCCGTCGTGCTCTTCACCGGAAGCGACGATGCTCTGCGGGTGTGGCTGAACGGCAGCCTCGTGGTTGAGAAGCTCGCATTGCGCTCGGCGGCGCCGGATCAGGACTCGACGCCGATCACACTGCGGGCGGGCGAGAACGCGCTGCTGGTGGAGGTGTCGAACGGCGGCGGCGGCTGGGGGTTCTTCGTGCGGCTGGAAGATCCGGACGGCAGGAAGCTGACCCTCGACGAAGCGGGCCGGCTGGTTGACCTGACCCCATGAGGACGAGGCGGGTGTCCGATGTCGCTGCGTCTGGATGACGTGCTCATTTCGCTGGGTATCGAGGCTCACCGGGAGGCCATCGAGCCGCAGTGGGCCGCCTCCGAGGCGGTGTACCCCGGTGACGGGCCCGAGTGCCTGACCGAGGCCTGGGTGCGGGCAGAGCGCGAGTACGTAGGGCTGCCTAGAGAGGCCGAGGCAGCGCTGCTGGAGGCCGCGCGCGGAATCGCCCGGCGGCCGGAGCTGGCGCACCTGCTGTGGCACTGCGAGCGGCTGCTGTACGAGGAGCCCGGGTACGACTGGGGCGGCTTCTCCCGGTGGCCGACCTTCGGAGCGGCGCTGGGCGAGCACGCGGGGTGCTTCTATCTGCTCGTGGGCATGGCGGCCGCGCCGCGCGCACGGCGGGCGCACCAGGCGCGAGGGATTCCCGACGCCGTCACGCGGGACACCTGGAGCCATCTGGACGAGTCGGTGCGCGTGTACCAGGACGAGCATGGCGGCGCCTTCGGCCTGGCGCCCCGAACGATGTTCTGGTTCCGGAACCACGCGGTCGGGGAGCTGTTCCGGTTCGGGCGGCTGGAGTTCATGTGTCGCCCGTTCTACCATCGGCTACACGTCTTCCGGCACGTGGAGACGGGGGAGGTCGTGGCGCTGGCGGGCGAGGGCACACGCTTCGACGCGGAGGGTCTGGTAGACACCCGCGGCAGCGAGGACGGCTGGACCGCGCGGCTGCTGGAGGCGGATGAGTCGGTCACCGGGTGCCCGATCAGCCCGATGGGCCACGCGGTCCGCGGAGAGGTGACCTTGCCCCGAAACCAATGGCGGCTCGCGCTGCAGCGCGGGGATTACGTGCTGGAGACGCACATCCCCGCCGGAGGCGGAATGACTCCGGAGGCATGCCGCGACTCGATGCAACGCGCACTGGAGTTCTTCCCGCGGTACTTCCCCGAGAGATCGTTCAAGGGCTTTGGCTGCGACTCGTGGATCCTGAACCCGCAGCTGGAGTGGATCTACCGCCCGGACTCGAACATGGTCCTCTTCCAGCGCGAGTTGTACCTCTACCCCGTCGCCTCCGGGGACCGATCGGGGCTCTACTTCGTCTTCGGCGAGGACGACCCGGACCCCGTGTCGGCCCCGCGCGACACGAGCCTGCGCCGCGCCCTGGCGGACCACCTGGCGCGCGGCGGGCGCGTCATCGGCGGGGGGATGTTCCTGCTGACCGAGGACTTCGCGCGCTTCGGGGGGCAGGTCTACCGCTCCATGTGGCCTCCCTCGGTGTTGGTCCGGTAGCCTCGCGGCGGCAGGTGGCGAGAGGCCGGACGCGGAAGGCCGGGGGGAGTGCCTCATTCGCCGATGGGAAGGAGTGATGGCCCGTGTGGAACACACACCGGGCGCGATGGATCCCCGTGGCTGCGCTGCTGGTAGGCTTGGGGTCGGCGGCCGGCACGCAGTCGGGGACCTTCTCGTTGGCCGACTTCCTGCGGGGGTGGCAGAACGCCAGGCAGACGGGCACGTACGATGCTCGGGCGGATCTGAACGGCGACAAGGTGGTCGACCACGAGGACGCCGACCTTGCCCTGCAAACCGAACTGCTGACGGGCCAGAAGGGCTCGGCCCAACAGGCGATGCTGGGCCTGCGGACGGCACTGAAGCAGAAAAACGCGCAGGCGGCCGCCGCGTTCTTCACCCCCGAGAACCGCGCACGTTTCCAGCAACTCTTCACCGCTCAGCCTGCGAAGATGACGCAGATGGCGGAGGCCCTGACTCCCTTCTATGTAGGGGCCGTTACAGCGGAACAGCTCAGTGCCACCGTCACCTACCAGGTGGCGCCGGTGTACTTCCGCTGGAACCAGCGCAAGTACACCGGCCGCCTGATCTGCATCAACGGCGTCTGGATGGTCAAGGATCTCTGAGCGGAGGCCCGCCCATGCGCAAGTGCCTTGTCACCAGCACGTTCCTCGTCTTCGCGGCCCTACTGGGCGGGGCTGCTTGGGCTTGGTGGTGTGGGCCCAAAGCCTATGACCCCGGCTCTCCACACTCCGAGATCAACGTCGCTGCCTGGCGGAAGTTCACAGCCCTGGCCGAGACGGACCCGCGCTACGAGGGCGCGGGCTTCGATCCGGTCACGACGTACCCGGGGGTATGGGTGCCGGTAGGTGGGAGCTTCTTCGCGACCGAGGCCCAGAGCCGCGGCACGGTGAGCGCGTGGCTGTGCAGCGCCGGGTTTTCGGCCGACCAGCCCCAAGTGCCGATGTCGCTACGCCACTTCTTCGACCCGAAGGCCGTCAGCGGCGCGCCGTGGCTGACCGATCGCATCCCCGGCGTGCTGAACCCCAAGATCGACGCCCGAAAGTGGGCGCTGAGCCACCCTCAGAACCCCTATAGCCTCCAGAACGGCCTTGACGCGTACAAGGCGGCCTTGGAGCATCCTGCCCAGCACGATGAGAAGATCGGGCTCGCCCTGCGCTGCCTCGGTGAGACGATGCACGTCTTAGCCGACATGACCCGCCCGGCGCACGTCCGCAATGATGCGCACGCGACGGGGGACCCACTGGAGCACGGGCTGACCGGAGCGATTGTCGCGGAGAACGCAGACCTGCCCGTCGACCCCCGGGCGACGCTTACGGCCGCCACGCCCGCGCAGCTCTTCAGCGACGTGGCGACCTGGACGCAGACGTACTTCTACTCCGACGGGACCATCGCCGACCCGGGCGTGCCCGTGCTGCCCGACAACGGCACGCAGCCCTACCCAAGACCGACTCTGGCTGATGTGAAGTGGCAGCCGCTGGCCTACGACTCCGAACTCGAGGCCGGCTTCTCGAAGTACCTCGGCATCCCCATCTTGCAGCGCACCCTGACGCACGACCTCCTCGGCAATGCCTCGCCCACGGCCTACAACGTGCCCAACGACCTCGCGTACCACGAGGTACGGGCGCTGGCGCCGGTGGCCGTGGCGGCGTGTCAGAAGCTGGCGCGCCTGTTCTTTCCCAACCTCTCCCTGCAGATGAAGACCGAGCTCTGGGACCCAAACCCGGCCGAACAGGGCATTACCGGTGAACTGGTACATGATCGGGCGAACGATGAGGTGTGGTCAGGTCGGCCGATTGAGTTCCAGGGCCGGGTGCGCATCTACCGATTGCGCGAAGGCGAGGAGGCCGATTCCGCGATGGTCCCTTACCGCAAGGTGCGCTTCGAGGGCGGCCTGGCGATCCCGCAGACGCTGCCGGCCGACGGCAGCATATACGTCGCGATGCTTGACGCGGGGTGCCGCGTGTTTTGGGCAAGGGTCGCGACGCCTGACCCCACGGTGGAGGTGGCCCTGGGCACGCCGGTCGTGGTTCCCGGAGAGCCTGTCGCCGTGACCTGGACCTCGACCAACGCCTCCCACGTCGAGGACAGCAACGTCGGCGCGCTACCGGACGAGGTGGAGGGGGTCGCCGAGGTGGCATACAACACCTACGGCTATGAGGTCACTGTCGCGGACGAACTGGGGCGCACCGCCTCTGACTGGCACGGCCCTCCGACGGGGCCGCTGCGGGCCAGCTTTCTGAGGGGCACGTACCAACAGGTGACGGGCACGCTGACTACGACGCTGGTAGTGACGCCCACTACCTTCCACTGGACAAACTCCGACTCGGCCAGCGGGGCGAGCGACTTCGTCTCTGGCACCACGAGTCTGCCCGGCCGGCTCCCTCTGGGAACCGATCCGTGGTTCGCCTGGGGCGGCGACGTCACCGGGGCCTCCGCGAACTTCGCCGGGCTGATCGGGACCTATGTGAACATCACCTACAGGTGGTCGACCGACTACTACGCGGACCATCAGCTCTGGGCCACCTTCCACGTCGGCGGAGCCCTACCGAAGCTGTGAGCACGCAGCGGGCGGCGGTGTCCCGCGCGGCGAGCACGAAGCTCCGTCAGAAAGGGTCGGGACCATGCGAACGCGAGGCTGGGTCGCGCTGCTCGTAGCGCTGTCCGGTGCCGTCACGCAGGCGCAGGTACTTCGCGTGAAGGTCGGCCCGGAGTGTGCGCCCGACGGCAAGCTTACGGGCCGGTACGTCGCGAGAGTGGTAGCAGAGCAGGCGCCGACCGCCCGCAGGGTCACGCTGGGGCTCACGTTCCCGACGCCCTACGGCCTCGCGAACGCGCCCGTCAAGGTCGGGGTCGCGGCGGTGAGGCCCGGCGCCGATGTCGCCCGAATGGACATCCAGGAGCCGCCCACCCCCGGCACGGCCGACGACACCCCGATACTGGTGGTGGAACTCGCGCCCTCCGCCACCGGACGAACCCTCTGGCTCTCCGCGCTCCTCAACGACGACCCCGCCACTGCCGACAAGCGTGTTTGCGACATCCTGTTCACCTCGCGCGGGCGATGCACGACGACGCCGGTCGTTGTGGAGCCCGCCAGTGCGTCGGTCACAGACAAGCTGCTGGCGGTGCTGACCGAGAACGTGGTCCTCGACGGCACGGCCTGTCCCGTGCTGGGCGACCTCAACTGGGACGGCCGAGTTACCACGCTCGACTTCGCGTGGTGGCTCAAGGCCTCCCGGCAGGGCGGCGACCTCCGCTTCGCCGACATCTTCCCCCTGGCGTCCGGAGAGCCTGCCGACCCAGCCTCGGCGGTCTCGCGCGGGGACAACGCGGTCGACGGCGGCGACTTCACCGCCTGGCTACAAGCATGGCGCGCGTCCTCGGTCTCGGCGGCCGCGACGGATGCTGGCCAAGGCGGAGCTGCTGTGACGTTCAAGCCAACGAGCGCGAGATTCAGCCGAGATGAGGTTGCCCAGAGGCCGGTCTCGCTGGCGCTTTCGTCTGTCGCCTCAGGTCTTACGGTCGGCGTGGTGTCGGTGTATCTGAAGTACGACAAGACAGTGTTCGAGATCCCCAAGGCGAGCGTGCAGTGGCTGATCCCCGTGGACCGGGCTACGTACGAACCGAGGCCGGACGGGGCGATCCTGTTCGCCGGGCCGAAGACGCCGCTGGCGGGTGGCGCGACCTTCGTGGCGTTCCGGCTGCGGAAGAAGGCCGCCGTCGAGTCGGACGCAACCTACACCGTCGCCTTCAGGCGGGCCGACCCGAACAACCTCCTGTGCGGTCCGGACGTCAGCGTGCTGCCTGCCACCTGGGGGAGTCTGGCCGTACAGGTCGGTGAGTCGGCCGCCACCTCGACCGTCGTCTCCGGGCTGTCCGTCCAGTCCCTGGGTTCCCGCGGCGTATCAATCACATACACGCTCAGCGGTCCCGCGTCCGTGTCGGCCCGTGTGCTGAACCTGGCGGGCCGGCTGGTCCGTCAGCTCGCGGTAGCCCAGGCCGCCCCGGCCGGACTCGGGACACTCGCCTGGAGCCTCGAGACCGAACAGGGCACTGCGGCCTGCGGAGGGTCCTACCTAGTCGTGGTCGAGGCGGAGGCAGACGACGGTCAGCGCGCACGTGTGGTCCAACCCTTCGTCATCTCACGGTAAGGTGGGGGATGCGCCTTGGCTTGGTCAGGCCGGAGTCGCGGCGAGATGCACACATCCCTGTCACTTGTCGTGCTGCCAGTGCTGGCGGCCTCGGGGGGCTCTGCCATGGCCGAGACCGTCTTGGGCGTTGAGGGGACGCGCTTCAGTCTAAACGGCGAGCCGACGTTCCTGTACGGGATCAGCTACTACGGCGGGCTGGGCGCCCCCGAGGAGACGCTGCGGGCGGACCTGGACTCACTACAGGGGTACGGGCTGAACTGGATTCGGCTCTGGGGGACCTGGGGCGCCTACGATAACGAGGTTTCAGCGGTGCAACCCGACGGCAGCCCGCGCCCGGAGGGGCTGACGCAGCTGAAGCGACTGATCGCGGCCTGCGACGCCCGTGGGCTCGTGGTGGATGTGACGCTCTCCCGGGGGAACGGGGTCACCGGGGTGCCGCGTCTGATGACCCTCGAGGCGCACAGCCGGGCGGTCGAGACGCTGCTGACGGGGCTGCGCCCCTACCGGAACTGGTATCTGGACCTCTCCAACGAGCGGAACATCCAGGATCAACGGCATACGAGCTTCGAGGACCTGCGGGCGCTGCGCGAGCTGGCGCGGAGGCTCGACCCGGACCGGCTCATCACCGCCTCGCAGGGGGGGGACATCAGCGAGGAGGAGCTGCGGAGATACGTCCTGGAGGCCGGGGTCGACTTCATCACGCCCCACAGGCCGCGCCATGCGGGGTCTCCCGGACAGACCGAGGCGGTGACGCAAGAGTACCTGGCCCGGATGGAGGCGCTCGGCCGCGTCGTGCCGGTGCACTATCAGGAGCCGTTCCGGCGGGACTATGGCGACTGGCCGCCGACGGCGCTGGACTTCCTCACCGACTATGAGGGCGCCGTCGCCGGGGGCGCGGCGGGCTGGTGCCTCCACAACGGGTCGCGAGCCACCGAGGACGGCCGCCCGCGGCGCTCCTTCGACCTGCGCGAGGGCCCGCTCTTCCAGCAACTGGACGCGGAGGAGCTGGAGGCCCTCCGCCTCATCGGCGAGGCCCGCCGGTAGGCCGCCAGCAGGTCAGCAGCCGTAGCGGTAGCCGCTGAGGCGCTTGGCCCACTGGGTGACACGAACCACCTCAAGGGCCTGCTCGGGTGTGACCACCATCGGCTTGCCCCGGCGGAGGACCGCCCACACGTTGTCGTAGAAGTCGCCGATGCTCGGACCGACCGAGGGGACCTCCTCGCTCTGCCAGGGGATCACGTCGTCGTTTCCGTAGCGTCGGCCGGGGGGCGGCGTCTCGATGACCGGGAGCTTGGCGAGCCGCTTCGGGTCGAAGCACTCGATCCGGCTGGTGCTCCCATCCGAGACCAGCGTGCCCCGGGTGCCCAGCACGGTCCACTTCGGCTCCTCAAAGCGGCAGGCGCTCGACACCTCCATGTCGTAGACCCGCCCGTTCTCGGCGCGGAGGACCACCTTCACATGGTCCTCGACGTCGCCGATCCCCATGATGCAGCGTAGGTCGCAGAAGACGTCCTGCACCGGCGCCCCGAGGAGCTGCAGCCCCGCGTCGATGAAGTGGGGGCAGGTGTTGTTGAGCACGCCGCCGTGGTACTTGCTGAGGGTCTGCCAATCGTTCCGCCGGCTGAACCCGAAGGACCGCATCCGGATCTCAAACACCTCGCCGATCCGCTTCGTACGGATGACCTCGAGCAGGTGCCACACGTCGGGCGCGAACCGGGTGTTGTGGTGCACCAGCAGCTTGCGGCCCGTGCGCTCGGCGGCCCGCAGCATCGAGCGCGCGACCGCGACGCTGTCGGCGATGGGCTTCTCGCAGATAGCGTGTCGGCCGCTGTTCAGCACGTCGCGGCTGATCGCGGCATGGGTGTTGGAGTAGCTGGCGACCACCACCGCCTCCGCGTCGGCGCCGCGCAGCAGAGCCTTGTGGTCCCCGAAGGCCTCGCAGCCAAGCTCTCTGGCGGTCTCCTCTCGCCGGTCCTCGAGCCAGTCCGTCACGGCAGTGATCCGATACCGCGCGTCATCGCGCAGTCGGGCGACATGGATGTTGTAGCCGGATCGGCCGAGGCCGACGATGGCGATCTTGATCGGCTCGCTCTTCCTCACTGGGCTTCCCCTCTCACTTCGATTGGCGGCGGACCACAGACTACGGACTGCGGACTGCAGACCACAGACCACAGACCACAGACTACGGACTACGGACTGTGGACTGCGGACTGCGGGCTACGGCCGATCGACGACGGGTGCGGTGGCGACGCGCGGGCGGATGGGCAACAGGTCGATCCCGGGGAAGTCGGGGTCGCCCTGCGCCCGGAGCTCGGGTTCGCCCATGTACGGTCCGCAGGCATCGACCCAGGCCATCAGGCGCCACAGATCCTCGCCCTGAACGCGGACGTCGTGGTGCGTTCCCGTGCGGGCTATCTCGATCAGCTTGCTCGTGTAAGAGAGCGACTGCCGCGGGGGCAGAGGGTCGTAGGCTCGCGGATCATTGAGTGTGGCGTCGATGCTCTCCACCGGCAGGACCCCGGCGATGCCGTAACCCGGCTGCCCGCCTGGAACAGGGGTCTGCCAACCCGCCGGTCCGATCAGCGTGAGATACGGTTCCTTGAAGACGTCGACCCCCGGGCGGAGGGTCAGGTCGAGGGTCTGACGCGCCTCACCGTCGCCCTGGTGGCAAGCCCCGCAGTGCCGGTCGAGTACGGGCTGCACGAAGCGCTCGTAACTGATGCTCTCCGTGCCCCAAGGCGGCGGGCTGGGGGGCGTAGGCGCGCGCTGGAGGGCGAGGCTGCCCGATACGGGCGGGGTCCTGCTGTGGAGCTCATGGCAGCCTTGGCAGCCGCGCTTCTCGCCGGGCATCAGGCCGGCGAAGCTGCGCATGGTCTGCAGGCAGCGGTAGTCCTCATCGAGGAGCTGGAAGAAGAGCGACTTGCCTGCCGGTGCCACGAAGGACACGGAGCCGTCGGGCTCGACCGGAACCGTCGAGAGGATGCGCTTCACGGCCTCCTCCTGCACGATGGAGACCGCGGGGCCGGAGTTGCGGTACGCCTTTCGCCAAGTCGAGTAGGTCTTGTGGTCCTGCTGCCAGACCCGAAGGTACCGCGCACTCCCCCGGGGGAGGTCGGGGACGCCGTCATAGACGTCCGCGCTGAAGAAGACGCCGGGCTTCACAGGCTTTGGGCCGGGGCCGGGCGAGGGCCACTCGACGCTGCTGGAGATCACGGGCGGCACGGGGCGCGGACGGAGGGGGAGGGCGTGGAGGATGTTGTGGGCGCCCTCGTAGATCAGCTCGCGATTGCCGTGGACATCCATCAGGTAGAGCCGGAACTTGCCCTCCGCACCGCGCGCCGAAACGAGGAACTCCTCTTCGGAGAGCGGGTAAGCCGTCTTGTAACCGGTGAAGGGGCCGGAGGAGTGGTAGTCGGCCGCCTCGATGGGATCGACCGGCGGCGCGCTGCACTCGGGCCAGGGGCGGTCGGCGGTGACCTTCGTCAGGCCGGCGGGGAAGTTCGAGCCCTGATCGGGGTCGACGATGCCGATGGACCCCGACCACCAGTCGTGGTGCCCCACCCCGGAGAACATTACGCGGCGGCTGCCGGGGATCTGCCGCGGCTCGGAGAGATGGTCGGGCCAGACGCTGCGGTTCCCGTAGAAGGCCTGTGTGTTCGTCCCGTCCGGGTTGGTGGTCCAGAGGCTCTGCAGCCGCCAGAGGGGGCGGTCGGTGTACTCCCAGCGGGAGTAGACGATCCGCCCGTCGTCCAGCAGCGAGGGCACGAAGTCCGGCTCGCCGTTCTGGCTGACTAGGTACACGTTGCCCCCGTCCGCATCGCAGCGGGCGAGGGTATACGAGTAGATGAAGGGCCCGCAGCGGACGTAGGAGTTGCCCCGAGTGCTCGTGAAGAGGATGTGCCCGTCGGGCAGGTAGACCGGGTCTACGTCATCGTACTCACCGTCCGTGAGCCGCCGCAGGCCCGTCCCGTCGAGGTCCATCGCGTAGAGATGGAAGCTCTTCTCGTCCCAGGCCTTGTAGCAGAAGAGCAGGCGCTTGCCGTCGAAGGAGAGGTCGGGCGCCCAGAAGCTGCCGGGCTTCTCAGGGTGGAGCTGCCGGACCGCGCCGCCCGGATGCAGGCCGTCCAGCGTCAGCAGCCTCCCGCCCGGCACGGCGGTGATTCCCATCCGGTGGATCGCCTCGTGCTCGGGGTTCACGGGGCCGGCGGGCGTGGGTTGATCGATGAAGAGGAGCCCGGTGAAGTCGAGGGCCGGGCTGCTGAACATGATCTCGCGCTTGGCCCGGCGGACGGCGAAGTACAGCTCGCGTTCCTCGTCAGGACTGAGAGGCTGTCGATCGCGGGCAGCGAGGCGGCGGCTGAGGCGGAGGAGCTCGGGGTTCCGCCCCCCTTGTCCCCCGTCCTTCAGAAGGGGGGAGAGGCGAGCCGCCAGCTCCAACGCCCACCCGATCTCCTCCCGTGCGCGGAGGGCGAGGGGCTTGCCTTCCGCCTGAAAGAGCCAGTCCCGCTCGAGGACCTCCTGGGCTTCCTCCTCGGTGAGTGTGCGGGTCTCTGGTGTCGTCGGGTTCTCGTACTGGTAGGGCAGGTATATGCCGGGCGGGACGGAGGCGAGGAGCTTCGCCTGGGCCAGGCGCTTCTCCAACTCAGGAGAGCGGTTCCGATAGGAGGGCCACTCGGCCAGGGGGACACCCTCGCCCGCCTGGAGCTTCGGGAAGGAGTTCCAGGTGCTCGCCCAGCCGGTCGCCGGTCGCGCCAGCCCGGCAAAGGTCACGCACCGCTCAGTCGGCGGGTCGATGACCAGCACGCCGCCCAGGTCGGTGTCGAGGAGGGTGAGGTCGTTGTCGTGGTCGTGATTCGCCTCGAGGTTGGCGTACGCCGAGAAGCGCAGGGTCTGCAACGGCTCCGTGCCCGTGTTGGTGAGGACATACTCCACCCCCACGCAACCGCCCTCCCCCGTCCTGGCCCGCACGCGAATCCGCAACCTCCCATCCGCAGTCGAGACGACGCCCCAGGCCTCGGTGGGCCCCGCCGCGCGCATGGGCTCCACGATGACCAGGTTGTCGGGGGTCTCGTCCTCGTGGTAGTTGTTTCCGGCCCGGTGCTCGCCCGCCGCGTCGCGCCAGTGGACGTAGTACGAGAACTGGCTGAGCTGCCCGCCTCGGTCGCAGCCGAGGGCCTGCCTCACGGAGCGCCAGCTGAAGTACCCGGTCCGCTCCAGCGCAAAATCGGTGGCGCCGTTGGTGATCCACGCCTTCTCGGGCGCCGGGCCCTCGACGGGGGCAGGCTCGGGGGGCTCGGACCACTGCTCGCGGGCCGCGCGGGCGCGGTCAAGGAGCGCGTCATGGGACTCGTCGAACATGAAGAGGAGCACGTTTCGGCTCGACTCGCCGGGAGCGAGGGCACCCAGCTCCCAGGTGAGGACGCCGTCCACGTTCCCCGCTGCCACGAGGCCGGGCCGGTCGGCAGCAGGCACAGACAGTAGCAGCGGCAAGGCCAACGCCGTCGTCAGCATCGCGGGCGCTCCGTCGGGTGCTGGGGTGAGAGAGTGCGGCGCCTCTTTTCGCTGCGACGCGGCGGGCACCTCCGCACAGGGAGGGGTCCGGCGCACGCGAGGGGAAGACGAACGCTGAGCTTGCGCACCGTTCCCCGGGAGGCGAGGGAGTGAAGCGGACGCTGCAGATGCCTGCCGGCGCGGCCCTGTTGGCAGCCTTGGCGCCCCTGGATGGGCCGTGGGCCACCTTCGCTCGGCAGCAGGAGGCGACGGTACGCTGGGAGACCCAGGAGGTCTGCCCGACGGTCCTGGAGTTCGCGGCCCCGGGGACCGAGTGGGTCGAGAGGCGGGACGACGCGCCGGTCCGCTCACACGCGGTCACGCTGACGGGTCTGCGGCGCAACACCGAGTACCGGTACCGGTTGTGCACCGGCCCAGGGCCCGAAGCGACGGTCTCGGACGAGTACACGCTGGACACCGAGTTCGACTTCAGCATCCCCGAGCTGCCGCCAGACGCCTCACCGTACCCCCCGGATGCCTTGACCAGTCGCTACGAACGCGCGGCGGCGGAGATCCTGAAGCGGTCGGGGATCGACCGCGGCTACTGCCTCAACTACGGCTGCGGCGACGGGAGGTTGGGCTACGAGATCACGCGGCGTTCGGGGCTGCAGGTCATTGGGTACTCAGCCGACCGGACGGCCGTGGAGCGCGGACGACAGCGGTTGCTGGCGGTGGGCGTGTACGGCTCGCGGGTGACGCTGCAGCACGTAGCTTCCCTGGACCGGCTCCCGTTGGTGGATGGTTCGGTCAACCTTGTCATCTCGGATGAGGCCTTGGCCACCGGGCGCGCGCCGGGCCAGGCGGCGGAGGTGGCACGCAAGCTGCGGCCGTGCGGCGGACGAGCGTTCATGGGCGGGCCCGGTGCGGTGGAGCGCTTCATGGCGGAGTGGTTGCGCGGGCTGACGGCGCCCGAGGGCGTCACCTCGCGGACCATCACGGCCGGCGGCTCGGGGTGGGCGGTCCTTGAGCGCCCCGACGCGCTGCCCGGAGCGGGCGAGTGGACCCACGCCTACGGTACGGCGGGGCAGACCGCCAACAGCGGCGATGAGCTGGTGGGCGGCGAGGCGGGCAAGACGCTGGAGGTGCAGTGGTTCGGGCTGCCCGGCCCAAACGCGATGCTGGACCGGCAGGTGCGGATGCAGGGGCCGCTGTCGGCCTTCGGGCGGGTGTTCGTGCTGGGCTGGGATCGGGTCATCGCGCTGGACGCCTACAACGGGGCGATCCTCTGGTCTGCGGAGATCCCCGACTTGCGCCGGACGAACATCCCACGGAACTGCGGCAACGCCTGCGCCAACGCGACCTCCCTCTTCCTCGCAGTGCGCGGCGCGTGCTGGGAGATGGACGCCGCGACGGGCGAGCGGAAGCGGGTCTTCCGCACGGACGAGGCGGGCGGACCGACTGACTGGGGGTATGTGGGGCAAGATGGCGCGCGGCTGATCGGGAGCGCGGTGCGCGCCGGGAACATGGAGACCGAATACGCCGGGTGGGATCGGTGGTTCGACGCGCCCAGCGGCCCCGAGACCTTCACCGTGTGCAGCGATACGCTGTTCGCCGAGGACCTGGAGCACGGCGGCCGCCTGTGGACGCGCGCGGGCGGTCTCGTGCTGAACCCGACCATCGGCTTGGGCGGCGGGCGCGTGTACTTCCTGGAGAGCAGGAACGAGACGGTGCGCTATGCGGAGGCGCGCCGATTCGGGCCGGAACTGTGGGCCGACGTGCACCTCGTGGCGCTGGACTCCGCGACCGGCGAGCCCGTCTGGGAGCGGCCGTACCCCATCGGCACCCAGCCCATCGTGGCGTACCTCGTCACCCACGGGGAGCAGGTGGCGGTCTCGGCCTCCTACGACGGCGAGTACCACGTAGACTGCTTCGCGGCGGCCACCGGCGAGCCGGTCTGGCAGGCGCGCCACCCGTGGCGCAGCGATAACCACGGGCATCACATCCAGCACCCGGTCATCGCGCAGGAGCGGCTGTTCCTCGAGCCGATCGTCTACGACTGGGCGACTGGGGTGAAGCTGGAGGTGCCCTTCCCCAGCCGCAACAAGTGCGGGACGATCACCGGCGCCGCCAACCTGCTGCACTACCGCGACTACAACGACGAGGTGTGGGACCTGCAGACCGGCACTCAGAGCGAGTTCCCCGGCCTGCGGTCGAACTGCTGGGTCGGGTTGATCTCCGGGAATGGCCTGCTTCTGTCGCCCGTGTCAGCCGGAGGCTGCAGCTGTGAGTGGCCGATCTTCTGCTCGATGGCGTACCGGACCAAGGATGGGTACTGAGGCGAGGAGCGAGGGACGGCTGATGGTCAGGCGTCACCGCCAACAGGGGGCAGTCCACGCGTCGCGGTCCGGCGAGCGGGACCGTGACCTGGACAGTCCTCGCGGCTCCACCGCGCTGTGCTGCGCGCTGTTCCTCCTGATGGCGCTCGCGACGGCGGCGCGGGCCGATGACTGGCCGACGTACAACCACGATGCCCGGCGGAGCGCCGTGTCGGCTGACCGACTGGACCTCGCGAGCCTCCGGGAACGCTGGGTCTACGCACCCCGGATGCCCGCGCGGCCGGCTTGGCCGGGGCCGGCGGTGCGCGACTACTCCAACACGCCGACCATCGACAACGAAGACCGGCTGGATTTCGACGACGTGTACCACGTCGCGGCGGTCGGAAACTCAGTGTACTTCGGCAGCTCCGGCGAGGACGCGCTGCGCTGCCTGGACGCGCGCACGGGGGAGCCGCGTTGGGCGCATTGCGCCGACGGCCCGGTGCGCATGGCGCCGCATGTCGTCGACGATCGGGCGTACTTCGGCGCGGATGACGGGTGCGTCTACTGCGTGGGCGCGAGCGACGGGTCGCTGATCTGGAAGCAGCGCCTCCCCGCGAGCGACTACACCGTGCCAAGCGACGGGAGGGTCATCTCGCTATGGCCGTGCCGAACGAGCGTTCTCGTGCAGGACGGCGTCGCGTACTGCGGCGCGGGGATCTTCCCCGGTGAGGGGGCCTTCATCTGCGCGCTCGACGCGGCGACGGGGAGTGACGCCGGCCCGGGGCGGTACCGGCTGCGCTTCACGGATGTGTCGCTGCAGGGGTATGTGCTGGCCTCGGCGACTCGGCTGTACTTCCCCGGCGGGCGAGCGGCGCCGGCGGTGATCGACCGGCGGACGGGCGCGCGCCAGGGGAAGGTCGGCGGCGGCGGCGGCACATACGCGCTGGTCACGGCGGAGGACTCGATCGTCTACGGTCCCGGCGCAAACAGCGCCCTGCTGGAGGAGTTCAGCGGCGGCGGCCGTGACCGCCTGGCCTCCTTCCCCGGCGGGCGACACATCATCGTGACCCCCGAGCGGTCGTACATCAGCACCCGCGAGCGGCTGTTCTCGCTCGACCGCGCCCGGTACGTGCGGCTCACGGCCGAGCTGGCGCACGTGAACGAGCAACTGAAGCCGCTGAGCCAGGACGCGCCCGAATACGCGCCCCTCGTACAGAAGCGCGCGCAGCTCGAGCAGGACCGGCAGGGCTGCACGGCCTGGAGCACCCCGAGTCCGCTCTCCGAGGCGCTGATCCTCGTCGGGGAGCACGTCCTGGCTGGGGGAGAGGGCTCGGTTGCCGCCTTTGAGGCGACCACGGGCGCCCAAGTATGGTCGGCGGCCGTGGACGGCACGGCGAAGGGTCTCGCTGCGGCGCGCGGCCGCCTGTTCGTGAGTACCGACACGCGGCGGATCTACTGTTTCGAGTAGGCATGTGGCTGCGCGTCTGAGGGGAGGGACCCGTGTCCGGATGGCCCGCGGTTGCTGCGATGCTGCTGCCCCTGGTCGGTGCTGCGGCTTCGGCGCACCCCATCGCTGTGATCGCGCACCGCGGCGGCTCCGCACTTGGACCCGAGAACACCCTTGCCTGCCTTGCGCAGAGCATCGCGCTCGGGGTGGACTACGTCGAGGTCGACGTCCGCGAAACGCACGACGGCCGCTTCGTGCTTATGCACGACGGAACGGTGGACCGCACGACCGACGGTACGGGCGCTGTCGCCGACCAGACCCTCGCGCAGCTCCGAGCTCTAGACGCCGGGGCTTGGTTCGCGCCGGGGTACGCCGGACAGCGGGTGCCGACCCTTGGCGAGGTGCTCGGCCTGTGTCGAGACCGGACCGGAATCTACCTGGACCACAAGGAGGGATCGATCCCGCGGCTTGCGCGTCTGGTACGGCGGACCGGGATGCTGCGGCAGGTGGTCGTGTACGATGGGCCGCAAGAGGTGGCGGAATGGAAGCGCGCGGCGCCCGCGCTGCCCGTGATGATCAGTCCCGACGAGGCGCACCGCCGGCCGGGCGGCATCACCGAGCTACTGGAGCGCGTGCCGGCCGACATCCTCGACGGCAACGTCGCTGAGTGGACCGCTGAACTCGTGGCCGAGGCCCACGCTCAGGGCGCACTCGTGTACGTGGACAACCTCGGCTTCACGGATACCGAGGCGTGGTTCCGCAAGGCCATAGAGATGGGCGTCGACGGCATCCAGACCGACCACCCAGACCGGGTGATCCACCTGCTCGGCGCGATGGGTCAGCGTTAGCCATCGGCAGGAGCGACCCTTACGTTGTCCAGGTAGAACGAGACCTTCGTCTCGGCGAGGCTCACGAAGCCGAGCCACTGGAGTTCCTGGAACTCCGCGCCACGCAGTTGCAGCCCGGTCAGGCGCTCCGGCTCCCGACCCGGTTGGGCAATCGTCAGTGTGAACGTCCGACCCGGGTCCTCCCCCAGCGCACACTCGGCCTCGATGTGAACCCAAGCCGCCAGCGGAATGGAGGCGACCGGCGCCCCGCCGACCTGGACCCGCGCCGGAGCCGCGGGCGCGCGGGCATCGAAGGTGACGCTCGGACCGATGTTCTCCGGGTACGGCGTTCCGTCCCGCCACTCGGTGAACAGCAAGGCCCCGGGCTCAAGGTACAGGTCGAAGCTCTGGCGGACGATCCCCTCGGAGAGCCACGGCTGATAGAAGAGGTGCGGCTCCCAGGTCTGCGGCAGGCCGGGGGCATCGGTGATCTTCAGGCTGTGGCGCCCCTCGGCGGCCCGCTCGTCGGACACGCGGATGGAGGCGCCCCGCAACTCGCCGCTGATCGTCACATTGCCCGGCTGTCCTCCGACCACCACGGTCTCGAAGCCGTCGTCCACGGACTGCGGCCGGCGGGAGGCTGTGGCAGGCGGCAGCTGTGTGGGCGGGTGGGTGAACCGCCGCGGCTCGTTCACCCAGTCGGGATCGCCATAGAGGCCGACCTCGCTGGTGTCGATCTGCCGGAAGCCGAGCGCGAGGGCGGGTGAGGTCGGCTTGACCCGGAAGTCGTAGGCCGCCACGTCGACGAGCTCCGGGTCGGCGATGCGGGAGTCAGCATCGAGCCCGAAGCTGCGCCACCGGTCGAAGCCGTAGGTGAAGAAACGGAAGCTCGGGTCCTGGGGATTCCAGTAGAGGTTCCGGTCCCATGTGCCGAGGGACTCATCGGCGTTCCGGCGGGCCTGCAGTGAGGCGGCCGCGGAGGGCATGAACAGATCGCCCTGCGTGAAGTAGATGAGGTTGCGCTCGAAGGTGCTCGGCCGGCTCTCCCAGTACGGCCAGAGCATCTGCTGAGCCGAGAGGGCGAAGACGTTGTTCCGGATGACGTGCTCGTGCCCCCCGTTCTGGTACATCAGCCCGCCGCTGAGCACGTTGTACACCACGTTGTCTTCGACGAGGTACTGGCTACCGGTGGCGTCGAGGTAGATGCCCCAGCCGATGGCGGAGTAGGGCCAGACGTCGTGGAAGACGTTGTTCCGGATGACGCTGCCCGGCGACACGCCGAGCGTGTAGATCGCCCCACCGTCGTTGAGCTGCCCGCGCATCACATGGTGCACGTGGTTGTGCTCGATGAGGTTGTGGTGACAGCGGTTCGGCTCATCACCCCAGGTCCAGCCGATGGACATGCCCGAGTAGTTGAAGTCGTGGATCTCGTTGTGGGAGAGGGTGTTGTGGCTGCTCTGGGCGACCCATAGCCCCACGCCGCCCGCGAAGACGTGGCCGCCGTCGTAGAGGTGGTTGTTGTCGACAAGATTGCCGCTGGATTCGCCCGCGTTCTGGCCGGCTGCGGTCGTCTCCCCGATCCGCACGCCGCCCACCCCCAGGTCGTGGACGCGGTTGCGGACGAAGCGGTTGCCCTTGCACCCACGCCGGAACCAGACCCCGTACTCGCCCACATGCGCGATCTCGCAGCCCTCAAAGACGCAGTTCACCGCGCCATCGGCCAGGATCGCGGCGGGGATGGACCAGACCGCCTGGGCGTCGCTGTGGCCCTGGGGCTCGAGCGTCCAGTCCTGGTGCTGGAAGCTCAAGCCCCGCAGGGCGACGCCCTCGACGGGCAGGCCGATCTCACCATCGCCGCGGAACTCGACGAGGCGCGTGAGACGTGGGACGATCACCTGGGCCTGCGCCATGTCCTCGCCCGGCAACGGCAGGTACCGGACAAGTCCCGCGCGCCGGTCCAGGTACCACTCGCCCGGGGCGTCGAGGGCGTCGGGCGCGTTCTCGACGTAGTAGCGTTGGCCGGTCCCCCAGCTCAGGAACGGCCACCAGGCCTTCCCGGTGAAGTAGACGAGGCCGTTCGCCTCGTCTACGGACTCGACCCGCAAACGGCTCGTCTCCCAGGAGTGGTAGACGACCACCTCGATCTCGTTCAGGTCCTCCCAGGCCTGCAGGCTACCGGGCTCGAAGGCGAAGGCGCGGGCGCTCTGGTCCTGCTCGACCCCGGCGGCGTCGATCAGAGGGGGCGCCTTGCCCGCCACTGTGAACCAACTTGTCGTGTCGGCGTCCTCGCCGAGGCGCGAGGTGTGGGCGACGATGGGCGCGGCGTTCGGCGTGCGTGCGCGGGTCCGGCGCTGCCCGTTCACGAACAGCTGTCGGAACTCGAGGCCCTCCGGCGCGGGCGCGGTCCACTCCTCCCCCGCGCCCGGTCGCCAGCCCGCGAGCACGAGCCCGCCGGAGAAGACCGGCTGAGCGCCGGGGGCGGCCTCGTAGGTGACGAACGAGTCGCGCGGCTCCAGCACGAGAGGCTCCTCCATGCGATAGACGCCGGCCTGCACGCTGACCGTGACCGGCGCGCTCTCGCCCCCGACGCGCAGCCGGCGGACGGCGTCGCGAGCGCCGAGGAAGCTCGCCAGAGGGCCGTCGGTACGCCCGACGTTGGCGGCGGGCAGGCGCCCGGACCACGCGTCATTGCCGTCCGGGCTGAGATGGAGCGTCACGGGTTGTGCCGCTGCGGCGACGCCGAGGAGGCCCAGCACGCAGCCGACCATGGGGCGGGTCATCCTGCATCTCCTGTCGTGGAAAGGCAACGGCAAGAAGACGTTCACCAACGCCGCCAGCGTGGTGGGCGGCGGGTTGGCGGCAACGACGCGGCGCCGGAAGCGTCTCACTCGCTCACGACCCAGCTGCGGACGCCCTCCTGGCAGATCTGACAGGGCAGGACGGCACAGCCAGGGTTCTCGCTGAGAGCGCGGCGGAGCTTCATCTCGCGGCCGGGTTGCGCGAGGAAGGTGATCGTGCCGCCGCCGCCGGCGCCATTGGCCTTCCCCGCCACAGCGCCGTGTCGATAGGCGACCTCGAAGAGGGCCTCGATCGTCTCGTTGGTAATGTCGGGGTGCAGGCTCTTCTGGGCCGCCCAGTTCGCATTGATCGCCTCGGCCACACCCGCCATGTCCTCGGCCAGCATCGCATCCTTCATCGCGTGCGCCGCCTGCCGCAGCGTCTCCATCGCGCCGACGGCCTCCGGCGCCTCGGCCTCGTACCGCTGAATCACGCGCCGGTGCACCGCGTCGCTCAGGCGGGATTCCCCGACGTAGATCAGCGCCAGACGCTCCTCCAGCTCCCAAAGGAAGCTCGGCGCGACGGGCAGCCGGGAGAGTTCTACCCGCGGGTACTCGATCTCCATGAAGCAGACGCCGCCAAACGCGGAAGCGTACTGGTCCTGCACGCCGCACTCGAGGCCGAGTTCCTGCGTCTCCAGAGCCTGGGCGATCTTCGCGATCTCGTGGGGCGGCATCTTCCGCCCCGCGAAGCGCCCGAGCGCCGCCACCAGCGCCACGCCGACCGCCGCCGAGGACCCGACGCCCGACCCGGGCGGCGCATCGGACCAGACGGAGGCCCGGAATCCCCCCGACATGCCCAGCCGCTTCACCGCCGCCTTCAGCAGATCGAGCGCCCCGCCATATTCGATCTTCGCTACATCGGCGATGTTCACATCGACGCCCAAGTCGAGCGCACTGAGAACGGCAGCGCGCTCGTCACCGGTAGATTCGCCGTCACCCGCGCGGTGCTCGACGAGGCAATGCCCGAACAGGGACACTGCCAGGTTCAGCACCGCGCCACGCTGCGCGAACCGCGTGTCGGTCCAGCC
>Ga0233425_10004396_pt1 | contig 23731 bp, 18 predicted proteins | sample Watercolumn_Towu_2_FD_181712 | JGI IMG/M metagenome (GOLD analysis project Ga0233425, IMG submission 181712) | Freshwater microbial communities from Lake Towuti, South Sulawesi, Indonesia - Watercolumn_Towuti2014_140_MG | ecosystem: Environmental > Aquatic > Freshwater > Lake | place... | reverse complement strand
CCCTGCGCGGGCGCCGCAGTTTGCGCCTCGCGTGGCGACGGGGTGACGCTGCTCGCTCTAGCCGGACAGCTTCTCGAGGATGGGGCGTGCGGCCTGCACGGCCACGGTTTGCAGGTAAAGGCCTAGACCGCGAACGCCGCCGAGCTCAAGCCCACCGCCGGCGCGCCCCGGTCCACCGTGGCACATTTGCGGCAGCACCAACCCTGGCCCGGTAGAGAACTCGGCAATGCGGCCGGATCCGAACAAGAGCCTTCCGGTGTAAGGGCCGATGGCTTCCAAGGCGTTCACTGACGTGCTCAGTTCATCCGTGTAGACCGTGGTCACCAAAGTGCCACCGCCCAGCGCAACGAGTTCGAAGGCCTCGGCATCAGAATGCACGGGGAAGAGCGTGACCAGCGGACCGAAAACTTCGACCTCGTGCAAGGCCGCGGCGCGCACGTCTCTCGCCTTCAAGACCACGGGTGAAAAGAGAGTGTTGGCGGCGTTGGGTAACTGCCCCACCACGACGTCGGCTAGAGAGGCGAGAGCTTGAGCCTTCGACAGCACATCGCCGGCTTGTGAGGGGGCCGCCAATGCGCCCATGCGCACGTGTTCTTCGCGGGGGTCTCGCGCGCTGTATTCGGGGAGGAGCCGATCAGCGAGAGCGGCAATGACCGCATCCACAACCTCGCTGGGCAGAAATACGCGACGTGTGGCGGTGCACTTCTGGCCACTCTTCTGAGTCATCTCGCGCACGAGCTCACGCAGGAAGAGATCGAAAGTGTCGCTGCCTTCCTTCACGTCGGCAGCCACGACCACGGCATTCAGACTGTCCGCTTCGATATTCACGCGCACGGACTGAGCAGCCACTTTGGGATGCGTGCGAATCACGAGGCCCGTGTCGGCGCTACCAGTGAAGGCGATGACATCTTGTGGGCCCACATGCTCGAGGAGCGAGCCTGCGGAACCCGTGAGGAGCGAGAAGCTGCCCTTCGGCAGCAAGCCGGAGTCGACCATGGCTTGCACCGCACGCACGGTAGGCATGGCTGTGCTCGTGGCGGGTTTGGAAAGCACGGGCATGCCTGCGAGAAATGCCGTCGCCAGCTTCTCGGCTAGTCCCCAAATGGGGAAGTTGAATGCGTTGATGTGAATGGCGACACCGTGCAAGGGCAGGCGCACGTGTCGGCCTGCAAAGCGCGGAGAACGACCGAGCTGTTCGAGCTCGCCATCCCAAAGGAATCGGCGCTCTCCAAGAATCTTGGCGAGGGTCGCATAATGAGAAAGCGTGGCCGTTCCGCCATCGATGTCGAACTTCGCATCGGAGCGCGTGACGCCGGTGTTGGCGATGCTGATCTCCAAGAGTTCATCGCGGACGCCGTGAATGGCCTTGGCGAGTCCGTCCAACAGGGCACCGCGCTGCGCGAAGGTGAGGGCGCGGAGTGCAGGACCGCCGACGCTGCGCCCGTGAGCGAGGGCCGCGGCAAGGTCGAGCCCGTAGCTAGAGGCTGTGGCGAGCACTTCACCACTGACAGGATTATGGAGTTTGGTGCCGGGACCCGAGCCCCCTTGCCAGCGATCGATCAAATAAGACTGAAGGGACTGCATGAGTGATCCTCGTGGCTGACCATAGCGCCACGGAGCGCACCGCTCACCTTGACAGGCGCGGCAATCTCACGCACAACGGCGGCGCGGGAGATCCTCATGAATCTGATGCGAAGTGTTCGTTGGGTGTTCGGCCTCGTGGGCGTGTTGGTTTTTGTCGCAGCTTGCGGAGACGACGCGAAGCCTGCTGAAGCACAGGGAGCCGGAACTCCTTCTGAACCGGCCAAGGCGGCCGTGGTGGATCCCAACGAAAACCCGGCGTTGCGGGACCCGACGAAGGCCAAGTTGGAAGCACCTGCACAATTCAAAGTGGAATTCGAGACCACTGCTGGCAAGTTCACCATGGTCTGCGAACGCCGCTGGTCCCCCCACGGAGTGGATCGCTTCTACAACCTTGTGCAGGCTGGTTATTACAAGGATGTGGCCTTCTTCCGCGTGGTCAAGAACTTCGTGGCCCAGTTCGGGATGCACGGCGATCCTGCGGTGAACAAGGTCTGGTCGGGCACGCGGATCCCTGCAGACCCCGTGCTGTGTTCCAACGTTCGGGGCACGGTCAGCTTCGCCATGCTCCAAGACCCGAATACGCGCTCGAATCAGCTATTCATCAACCTGAAGAACAACGCATCCCTCGACAACATGCGCTTTGCACCCATCGGCAAGGTGGCTGAAGGCATGGACGTGGTGGACAAGCTCTACTCGGGTTATGGGGATGGTCCTCCGCGGGGTGGGGGCCCAAGCCAGCAAAGCATCAGCAATCTCGGCAACAAGTATCTCGCCGACGAGTTCCCCAAGCTCGACTACATCAGGAGCGCGCGCGTCCTAGAGAACTGAGCCGCAGGCGCGGCGCTACCTTTCGGGAGCGCCGTGCAGGCCTCTCAGAGCTTGACGTACTCGAAATCCACCGGCATGGCGTTGATGCCGACCTTGGGTGGTGCGATCCAGTTGGCGAAGGCTCCGGGCTTGGTGACTGGCTTCATCAAGCTGGCCACGTAAGCCTCGTCTTCGGCGCTTGGCAGGCTGGCCGTAATTCGGGCTGCGGCATCGGGGCCTGTCAGGATCTCACCGGTGGTGCTGAAGGTGTGCTGCGCATATTCGCCGATGTGACGGTGGAATCGGCGATTGGGCAAGGTCACGCGCTCGCTCGAACCCTCTTCTTCGAGGGCGCGATTCCAACGCCGCAGGGCTGCTTCGCAGTCCTTGATGTAGTCGTCGCGTAGGCACTCGTTCATGGCATTGCGCAGAGGTGTCTGGCGAATGGTGATGCGGCCGTCCTCAACCACCGGCACTTCCAAGAAGCCCTCGCGGGCGGTGTGGTCGCTGTACTTCTTCTCTTCGTCGAAGCGACCCTTGAGCCCCATGGCGAAGTAATCGGAGGAGTTGGAGGAGATCTCCGATCCGAAGAGATCAAGGCTGTAGCTGAACCAGTAGTTGATGTAGCGCTGCACCATGTCGATGGGGATGCCACCAGCCTTGCGCACATCGCCCTGGTTTTCCTTGGCGAGTTGAGCAGAACGGCGCAACACACGGGTGATGCCTGTTTCTCCCACAAAGAGGTGGTGAGCCTCTTCAGTGAGCATGAACTGGCACGTGCGACGCATGGGAGCGAATCCCGATTCGGCGAGGGCGCCGAGTTGAAACTTCCCGTCGCGGTCCGTGAACATGGTGAAGCAGAAGAACGACAACCAGTTCTTGATGGGCTGATTGAAGGTCTCAAGGATGCGCGGCTTGTCGGGATCGCCCGAGCGGCGCGCGAGCATTTCGTCAGCTTCCTCACGTCCATCGCGTCCAAAGAAGCGATGGAGGAGGTAGACCATGGCCCAAAGATGGCGACCTTCTTCCACGTTGACTTGGAAGAGGTTTCTGAGGTCGTAGAGCGAAGGGCAGGTCTGCCCGAGTAGCCGTTGCTGCTCCACGGACGCAGGTTCGGTGTCGCCCTGAGTCACGATCAGGCGGCGCAGCGGATTGCGGAACTCGCCGGGCACCTCCTCGAAGGACTCCACTTCGGGATGATCCCCGAAGCCCACGGGACGTCGGCCTTCCTCAGGCGTCAGAAAGATGCCCCAGCGGTAATCGGGCATCTTTACATGCTCGAAGGTGGCCCAGCCGTCACGATCCACGCTGACGGCCGTACGCAGATACACGTCCTTGCTCTGGAATCCCTCGGGGCCCATCTCCATCCACCACTGGAGGAACTTGGGTTGCCACTGTTCCAACGCCTTCTGCAAGCGGCGATCGGTGTTGAGATCCACGTTGTTTGGAATGCGATCGTCCAGAGCCATCACGTTCTCCTGTAATCGAAGCTGGGCCGAGTGGGCTGGCCGTAGTTGGTGAGTGCGCCGCCGGGGCCGACGGCATTGGGGCGTTGGAAGATCCAGTTCTGCCAAGCGGAAAGGCGCGCGAAGATCTTGCTATCTGCGGTCTCGGGGCCGGGGAAACGCAGCGACGCTTCCATCCCCGTGAGCGCGTCTGGGGACAGGCTTGCTCGCTCTTCCACGGCGAGGCGCACCTCGTCTTCATAATCGAGATCATCTAGGGCCATGGTGATGAGGCCCGCTGCTTCAGCGCTTTCGACATCCAAGGGAGCAGCGGCTAGGGCTTGCCTTGCGGCCGAGGCCGCCTTTTCATCGCCGCAGAAGCGATTCAGAAGGCGCGCGACACCATGAGTCATGGTCAGGGCCCCATCATTCATCGCGCTGGCGGCGAGTTGGCCACCATCCTCGGCAATCAACGCATACGCGCGATCAGCGCCGAGCAGGAGTTCGAGGAGCGAGCCTGCGAAGGCGCTGCCTGGTTCCACTAACGCGAAGAAACTCTTGGCCGACAGGTCGTAGCGCCGCAAGGTGCGGGCCATGTGCATCTGCACTTCATGCAGGAATCCATCATCGACATTGGCGAGAATGGCCGCATCCACTTTGGTCACCATGTTGCCGTCGCCCACGGTGCGCACCCGGACGAGGTTGATGCCCGGCAGGTCGAGGCGCAAAGCCAACAGCGCGAGGTCGAGTTCACGGAACGCGCGCAACGCCCACAATTCGGCGCCCTTGGCGAGCATCGCGGCGCGTTCAGTGGGTTCATCCGCGGGTGGAGCGGAGACGATCAAGTCTGCAACGCGCGCGGCCTGATCCACGCGCAAGTGCACGTAGCGCCCGCGCAAGTCATCAGCCCCTTCGCGGGTGAGCTGGATGGCGGGGAGAGTGACCGGAGCGGCTGCACGGCGCTTGGAACCGGCAGTCGCTGCTGCTGTGCGCTTCGCAACTGCGGCATCGAAGCCCGACTTGCTAGGGACTTCATCCACGAGGCCCCAGTCTTTCGCGCGACGCCCTTTGATGCCTTCAGCAATCGTGCAGAAAATGTCTGCGCGGTCGCGGCGGATCTTGCGCTTGTCCACGAGGCGCGTCAGGCCGCCGGTGCCCGGAAGCACCGCGAGCAGGGGCACTTCGGGGAAACTCACGGCACTGTTGCCATCGTCCACTAGGAGGATTTGTTCGCAGGCGAGAGCGAGTTCGTATCCGCCCCCTGCAGCCGTGCCGTTCAAGGCCGCGATGGTCGTGACGCCCGAGTTTCGCGCGAGGTCTTCGAGTCCAATGCGCGTTTCATTGGTGAACTTGCAGAAGTTCACTTTGAACGCGTGGGTGGACTTGCCGAGCATGTAGATGTTTGCGCCTGCGCAGAAGATGCGTGGCACAGCAGAGGTGAGAACCAAGACCTTCACCGCGGGGTACTCGAAGCGAATGCGCTGAATGGCATCGGCTAGTTCGATGTCCACTCCCAAGTCATAGGAGTTCTGCTTCAGCGTGTACTCGGGCCCGAGCCCCTCTTCTTCTTGCACCGCCAAGGCGAGGCGCGCCACGGCGCCGTCCACGCTGAGCTTCCAGTGGCGGTAGTGCAATGGATCGGTTTCGAACTCAGTCGCGCCGAGGGGCGCAGCAGCAGAATCGTCAGCCATGGCGCTGTTGTAGCCAACGGCCTTGTTGACGGCAAGCAATATAGTGTCTTGCGTGAGCTGTTGTATGCACTATACTGCAACGCATGGCTGCCAGCGATCGACGGGCTCATGAAGCCTTGAAGCAACTCGGTTTGCGCGTGCGCGCTGCGCGGGAAGCCCTTGGTCACTCCCGGGCGAGCCTTGCTGCTCGATCTGGTCTTTCTGTGCGTTTCCTCGCGGAAGTGGAAGCGGGGCGCGGGAATATCAGTGTGTTGCGGTTGTTGTCCCTAGCAACAGCGCTGGGCACGACGGCCCCGTTGCTGCTCGGTTCGGCAGAAGAGAAGCGTCGGCCCTTCCTCGTGTTGTGTGGATTGCGCGGCGCGGGCAAGAGCACTCTCGGCGCGGCCGTGGCGGGGGAGTTGCATGTGCCGTTTGTGGAGCAAGATCGTTTGGTGGAGGAGCGCGCGGGGATGGAGCTGCGCGAAGTCTTCAGTTTGCAAGGCGAAGACTGGTATCGCATTCAGGCGCGAGCGGCGTTGGTGGAGCTCATTGCCCAAGAGTCGGAGCCGCGCGTGATCGCTGCGGCGGGAGGCGTGGTGCTAGATGCGGAACTCTGGGCTCTACTGCGCGAACGAACGCACACGGTGTGGTTGAGCGCGCGGCCAGACGACCACTGGCGACGTGTGGTCGCTCAAGGCGATCAGCGTCCCATGCGCGGCCGTCCCGAAGCGCGCATCGAGCTAGAGCGTCTGCTGCAGCGTCGTACGCCGCTCTATGCGCAAGCAGCAGAACGCATTGACACTTCGAGGCTCGGAGAAGTGCGCGCGCGATCCGCGCTGCGCGCACTAGCCCAGCGGGCCTTCTCGGGCCTCGTCAGCGGTTCTGCTGCGCGCGGATCAGATTGAGCGCAGAACCGGCCTTGAACCAGCCGATTTGCTGTGGCGTCATGGTGTGTGCGAGTTCGATGGTCTCGCTCGTGCCGTCCGCATGGCGCAGAGTGCAACGCACGTTCTTGCCCGGCGCGAGGCTATCGAGTCCGACGATGTCGAGGCGATCCGTCTCTAGGATCTTCTCCCAGTCCTGTGCGTTGACGAAGGTGAACGGCAGCAGGCCCTGCTTCTTGAGATTCGTTTCGTGGATGCGCGCGAAGCTGCGCGCGATCACAGCCCGCCCGCCCAAATAGCGTGGGCTCATGGCGGCGTGTTCGCGGCTCGAGCCTTCGCCGTAATTGGCATCGCCGATAGCGACCCAGCCCACGTTGCGTGTCTTGTAGTCCCGTGCGTTTGCGGCGAATTCGGCGCGGGCTCCCGAGAACACATTGAGGCCCTTGCCCGTGGCCCCATCAAAGGCGTTCTTTGCGCCGAGGAACATGTTGTCGCTGATGCGATCCAAGTGTCCGCGGAACGCAAGCCACTTGCCGGCGGCAGAAATGTGATCGGTGGTGCACTTGCCGTTGGCCTTCATCAACACAGGCGCGCCGAGGATGTCTTGGCCATCCCACGCGGCAAAGGGCTCTAGCAAGGCTAGGCGAGGGCTGTTCGCGTCCACCACGACTTGCACGCCGCTGGTGTTGGTGGGAGCGGCGATGAAGCCTGCGCCCGCCGCGGCGAAGCCTCGGGGAGGCAACTCATCGGCGTGGGGTGGTTGCAAGCGCACGCTCTTGCCTTGGGCGTCACTCAGGCTGTCGGTCGCAGGATTGAAATCCAGTCGTCCCGAAAGCGCAGCGGTCATCACTAGCTCCGGGCTCGAGATGAACGAGAAGGTGGCGGAGTTGCCATCGTTGCGCGCTTGGAAGTTGCGATTGAACGAGGTGATGATGCTGTTCACCGTGCCGTCTTGCATGTCATCGCGCTTCCATTGCCCGATGCAGGGGCCGCAAGCGTTGGAGAGCACGGTCGCCCCCGCGGCGGTGAGGTCTTGCAAGAATCCATCGCGCTCGATGGTGGCGCGCACCTGATCAGAGCCGGGGGAAATGAGCAGAGGAGTCTTCAGCCGCACGCCGGCTGCGACGGCCTGGCGCAGGATGTGTGTCGCTCGGCCCACATCCTCGTAGCTCGAGTTGGTGCACGACCCGATCAGGGCCGCGGAGATTTGAACGGGCCAGCCTTTGGCGGAAGCCTCGGCGCCGAGTTGGGAAATGGGGCGCGCGAGATCAGGAGTGTGTGGTCCGACCACGTGAGGTTCCAAGTGGTCGAGATCGATCTCCACCACTTGGTCATAGAAACGCGCCGGATCACGCGCGACTTCAGGATCTGCGCAAAGCTCAGCGCTGTGCTGCTCGGCTAGGGCGGCGATGTCGCTGCGCCCTGTGGCGCGGAGGTAACGCAACATGCTCGCGTCGCAGGGGAACACGGAGCAAGTCGCACCCAACTCAGCACCCATGTTGGTGATGGTGGCCTTGCCTGTGCAGGAGATGCTTTCGCACCCGCTGCCGAAGTACTCCACGATGGCCCCAGTCCCGCCGGCGACGGTGAGCAGGCCAGCCAGTTTCAGAATCACGTCCTTGGGTGCAGTCCAACCGGAGAGCTTGCCGGTGAGCTTCACGCCGATGAGCTTCGGTGAGCGCACGTTCCACGGCAGGCCAGCCATGACATCCACCGCATCAGCGCCACCCACACCCACGGCCAACATGCCGAGGCCACCGGCGTTGGGGGTGTGCGAATCCGTGCCGATCATCAAGCCACCGGGAAAGGCGTAGTTCTCCAGCACGACTTGATGAATGATGCCGCTGCCCGGCTTCCAAAAACCGATGCCCGAACGGGCGGAGGCGGTGCGCAGGAATTCGTAGACCTCGCGGTTCTCAGTGTCGGCGTTGGAGAGATCTTGCTCAGCTCCAAGCCGTGCACGAATGAGGTGATCGCAGTGCACAGTGGTGGGCACAGCCACGCGCTCAAGACCTCCCGAGAGGAACTGCAAGAGCGCCATCTGGGCAGTCGCGTCTTGCATCGCCACGCGGTCCGGGCGCAGGTCTAGGTTGGACTGCGCACGGGTGAGCGTTTGATCAGCGCCATCGAGGTGGTTGGCGAGAATCTTCTCGGCGAGAGTTAGCGGACGCCCGAGTTTTTGGCGCATCGCTGCGTGTGAGGTCTGTTGCTTCCCATACAGGGACTGAATGGCGCTGGTGCAATGGGCGTTATGCATGGTGCGGTTCTCTCGCGGTCGGCGGCACCATAGCGCGTCGCCCGCGTTGCTTCACGATGAACGCGAGCGCGAGACCACGCCGGTTGGCGTGGCGAGGATGGCGCGGGCGCACATCCCGAGGAAGAGGCCGTGATCCACGATCCCAGGCCGCGAGTCCAAGGCCTGCGCCAGCTTCGCGGCATCGGCGATGCCGGCCTCGAAATGCAGGTCGAGGATGACGTTGCCGTTGTCGGTGAGGACGAGATCACCGGTTTGACCACAGCGTGGAACCGCGCGACCGCCAAGCTTCGCGAGGAATGGGAGATGCGAACGCCAAGCAAACGGCACGACCTCGATGGGCAGGGGAGATCGAGTTCCGAGGCGAGGCACGTCCTTGGTGTGATCGGCGATCACGAGGAATCGGCTGGCTTGGGCGGCCACCATTTTTTCGCGCAGCAGGGCACCACCGAGACCTTTGACTAGATCCAAGTTGGGGTCGATTTCGTCGGCTCCATCCACGGCGAGGTCTAGAGGACCGGCTTCCTCAAGAGTGAGCACGGCGAGGCCTTCCGCCCGGCATTGGCGTGCCGTGCGCTCTGAAGTGGGCACCCCCGCGATGTCCTTCAGTGCTCCGCGCCGCTGAGCCTCCGCTAAAGCGGAGAGAAAATGCGCCACCGTCGAACCTGTGCCGAGGCCAAGTCGCATGCCGCTCTTCACTTCCGAGATGGCCGCCAATGCCGCGTCGCGCTTCAGTGCTTCAAGATCCATGGCCGGATTCTATGCACGAACTTGGATTGGATCCGATGGCGTTCGGACGCATCATGGACCGATGCGTTTCGGAGTGGTCACGTGGAATCTGAGGAAGGGGCTCGGCACGCTAGGCATGCGGCCGGAATTCTCAGCCATTGGTGAAGCGATTCAGGGTTTGGATCCGCAGATCTCTTGTTGCCAAGAGGTCCTTCGGCCTCGGCGCGGCCAGGCTCAAGATCGTGCGCTCGCTCTCGCCTTGAGCCAGCATCATCGCTTCACCGGCCACGCTGCAAATCTACGGGGAGTCCACGGCCTCGCGACCTTCTCTAGCTTTCCTGTTTCGCGTCATGTGCACGAGGACATCTCGACCAATCCGCTAGAGCAGCGGGCGATCCTGCATGTGCGATTGCATCCGAGTGCGGGTCGCACCCTGCATGTGTTCAATGTGCATTTCGGTCTCACACGACGTCAGCGCGCTTCGCAGGCGGAGATGCTCGCGGAGTTCTTGCGCTCCAAAGTCCGGGCACACGAGCCGTTCATCATCGCGGGCGATTTCAATGAGAGGGACCGTGCTCTCGAGCAACACCTGTTGCGTTCGCTTGGCGCCCACAATGCTCTCGCTCATGAACCGTTGAGCGCGCGGCGCACGTGGCCGGTGCGGAGACCGTTGTTTCCCCTAGACCGGATCTACTATCGCGGGCTCGAACTCGAGCATGCACGTGTTCTGCGCGGGCATGCGTGGCACGGGCTTTCGGATCACCTGCCCATTCACGCCGTGTTTTCTCTGCACGACCACTAGGGCTCTTGCAGCTTCGGAATGGGTGCACTGCAGGCCAACTCGGGCCTGCACCCGTTGGCGGGCAGGGGGAAGGGGCGTATCGTGCAACGAAGCCGGACAGCCCCTCGCGCTGTCCTTGGGAGCACTCACCATGATCCGATTCCTAGCGGTTCTTTCTGTCCTCGTGGCCCTCGCCACGACCTCGCCCACGGCGCGTCCAGATGAAGGCATGTGGACCTACGACAACCTGCCTCTAAAGACCTTGAAGGAGAAGTACGGCTTCGAGCCTTCAGAGGCCTGGTTGAAGAAGGTGCGCACGAGCAGCGTGCGCGTGAGCACGGGTGGATCAGGTTCGTTCGTGTCAGCACACGGACTGATCATGACCAACCACCACGTGGCTCTCGAATTGGTGAACAAGCTCAGCACCACCAACAGCGACTTCGTGAAGACGGGCTTTTTAGCCAAGACCGGCGCAGAGGAACTCAAGTGCCCGGACGCCAACGTGCGCGTGCTCATGGAAATCGTGGACGTGACGGCCAAGGTGGAAGAGGCCACGGCAGGCAAGGAAGCCGCCGCGGCAGCGAAGGCTCGCGCCGACGTGATTCGCAACATCACCAAGGAAGTGGCAGCCGAGAAGAAACTCGAAGTCGAAGTCACGACCTTGCACAGCGGAGGCCAGTACGTGGCTCACTGCTACAAGGTTTGGAACGACGTGCGTCTCGTCTTCGTGCCTGAAATGGCCATCGCTTACTACGGCGGCGATTGGGACAACTTCTGCTATCCGCGCTACTGCCTCGATGCAGCCTTCCTGCGCGCATACGAGAACGACAAGCCTGCGGACACCAGCGCCAACCACTTGACGTGGGATCCGGCGGGCCCCAAGGAGAACGATCTTGTATTCGTTTCCGGCCATCCCGGCAGTACTGGCCGCCAGATGTCCCTCGCGAAGATGGCGTTTGAGCGCGACGTCTACAACCCGTCGATCATTCGCATGCTCAAGGGCACGGAGGCCTCCATCGTGGCTTGGGCAGGGACCGACCCCGAGCGCAAGCTGGCCACCTTGGATGAACTCTTCGGCGTGCGCAATTCGCTGAAGGCCTACGAAGGTCATCAGGTGGGGGCATTGGACCCGGCGCTATTCGCCCGCAAGAAGGCTGAAGAGGACAAGCTGCGCGAGGCTTGCAAGGACGACGCCGAGGTGATGAAGGCCTTCGCAGATCTCGACGAAGTCATGGCTATTCGCAAAGAAAACCTGCCCGTGATGATCATGGGCCGCTTTGCGCAGGGCTTGATGATGCCGGGCAACGTGGACAACGAGCGCGAAAGCCACAACGTGGCCTCCCTCTTTGCCTATGCTCGTGAGAGCTTCGGTGCGAACGACGAAGTCCTGACCACGTTCGTGGGCGCCGAGTCGGATCAGAAGGCAGCTGTCGCGCTGCTAGAGACGCCCGAGAAGAAGACGGCCCTGCTGACTCATCTCCGTGCACGTCTCGGGCCCGCGCAAATGAAGATGGCCCCAACGAATGCACGGGAAGCCGCAGCCAACGCCATCATTGCCAAGGCGCGCTTCAAGGTGCACGGCACTAGCATCTATCCCGATGCCACCTTCACCCTGCGACTCTCGTTTGGCGAGGTCAAGGGCTATACCCTCAACACCACCCTCGTGCCTTGGCGCACCACCTTCGGTGGACTCTTTGGCAAGGCGAGCGAGTTCGACAACAAGGCGCCGTTTGAAGTGCCGGCATCTTGGACCGCCGCGCGCGAGAAGCTCGACATGAACACGCCGTTCGATTTCGTGTCCACTTGCGACATCACGGGCGGCAACTCCGGCAGCCCCGTTGTCAGCCGCACGGGTGCAGTCGTGGGACTGATCTTCGACGGCAACATCCAGAGCTTGCCCAATCACTACGTCTACGACGAGGTCGTGGCGCGCAGCGTGAGCGTGGACACCTCCGCCATCACCGCGGCACTCACCCATGTCTACAACGCCGAAGCCCTCGCGCAGGAATTGCTAGCGAAGTAGTTCTGCGTTGGCCTAGCCAGCGGCGCGGGCTCGCGTGGAGACACCACGCGGGCCCGTGCTCGTTTTGCTGAGAGAGTGGAACTCAGACGAGCCGATCGCGCACATAGCACTCGAGGAGAGGCAAGGCGCTCAGGCCTTCGGGGCGCAGCCCTCCGAAATGAGATTCGGAAAACTGGGTGCCGCGCAGCCGCGCGAGAGCCTTCGCTCCTTCATCGAACGGGACGCGATCGACCTGGGACTTGTGCGCGCGCACGGCGGCGAGTTTGCGCGCCTCCGTGGCCTGATCGTGATGCAGGATGAGATTGATGTCTTGTTTGTTGTGCTGGTACCAAGGGCCTTCGAAGGTCCAGATTTCTGGGCACCAATCGGGCTTGGAGCGGCGTGCGTGCTCGATAGCCGCCTCGAAGAGCTGACGTGTCATGCGGTGGGTGGGATGGGGATCTGAGAGCGAAGGGAGCTGAATCACCGCAGGCAAGATCTCAGCCAGCATCGTCGCCGCTGCATTCACGTCGTCATCCTCAACCCCGTTGCTGTCGTAGCCGCGGGCGCGCAGGAAAAGGGCTTCGCAGCCGAGCGCTTGCGCTTCAGCGGTCAGTTCTTGTTCGCGCAATGCAGCGACGCGTGAGGGGTCGCTGATCCCCCGTACGGGAGCACGCGAGCCTGTCGTTGCGCCGAGAATGATCTTGCGCGGTGCTCGCGCCATGGCGAGAGCGGCGCCACAGGAAATGCTGGCGTCGTCGGGGTGCGGTGCAACGCACAGGATGGGGCCGTTGCACGTGAGGGCATCGCGAACTTCCAACGCGCTGCGGCTGCGATCCGAAGTGCGGCGCGTGAGTTGGCTCGCGGCTTCCGGATCCAAGATCACCGTGGCATTGGGGTGCAGGCGGACGAGGCTTGCTGGGCAAGTGGAATCGATAGGGCCTTCCAGCATCGCCTGAACCGCTAGAGCTTTGCTCTTGCCAGTCACCAGCATCACGAGTTCACCCGTTGCCAGAATCTCTCGAGGGCCCATGGTGACGGCTTCGAGTCGCGGCTTGCCATCCGGAAAACGGTCGCCTTGAGTGGCCACGGTCGCAGCACTGAGGCGCAGCCTTGTGGACGCACTGGCTAGAGAAGTTCCGGGCTCGTTGAATGCAATGTGACCGTTGCCGCCGAGACCGACGAATTGAAATCCAGGCGCATGCTCCTTGTGCCACGCGGCGAGTCGTGTGGCGGCATCGGGCCCGCACGCATCAATGGGCACGAAGCGCGGTGCAGGTTCTAGTGCATCGAACAGATGCGTCCGCAACTCATGCGTCATGGAGCCAACCGATGCTGAAGGGACATCCGCGTATTCGTCCAAGTGCGTGAACGTGGCGCGAGAGAGTTCGAATTCGTGCGCGCGTTGTCGCAGCGTGGCATACACAGATTCGAAGGTGCGGCCTGTCGCGAGCCCGACGCGCGGTGCATCGCTGCGAGCGATGTACGCTGCCAAGTGCAACACAGCGCGTTGAACAGCCTCCTCAGCGGTGTCGGCGACCACGACACGCAACGCATTCGCACCCGTGGTGAAGCGCTTGGGCTTGCTCATGTGATTCATCGCAGAGATCTTGCGCAGGCCGTGTGCATAGGAAAAGGGCGCAGATAAAGTCGCGCCATGAACGCACTGCGCTGTGGACTCGTGCTGGCTGCTTTGACCATCATTCTCGGCGCGTTCGGAGCCCATGCGCTCCGGGACACGTTGGCGGCATCGGGACACACAGAACACTGGAAAACCGCGGTCGCGTACCAATTCATGGCTGTGCCCGGCTTGCTTCTGCTGGGATTTGTGCGTGCGCCCCGCTGGATTGCGTGGTTTTTGGCTTTAGGCGCAGCGTTTTTTTCGGGTTCGCTGTATTGGCTTTCCCTAGGGGGGCCGGGTTGGTTAGGTCCACTAACCCCCCTTGGCGGAGTTCTATTGATCGTGGGCTACATCGCCCTGGCCTGTACGGCCCGGCGCGATCCGGAAACGATGGGCTAGGGGCAAACCCACCAAGGGCAATAACTTGCGACGACTCGAGCCTAGTGCCCCAGCCCAACTTTAGGCCTTGTTGAAAAAAGTGTTGAAAGAGTGTGGAAAAAAGAAATGCGAGCGGGCATACTTCGCCTGTCGCCATGGCCTCACATGAGTCCAAGGCTGTGCGTTGAGTTCATCTCGACGCAGCGCTTCATTCGAACTCGCTTAAAGAAGTGGGCCGCTTGAGGTGGTGGTTTGTTGTCGCAGATGAACGCGACAAGAAACTTCAGTCTGGGGTCTGTTGGTTGCTCATGGTGATGTGAAAGCTTTGCAGCAGTGATTCACAGCAGTCTTGATGGCATCAACATCGTCCGGTTCATTCTGGACGTTCACGAGATCGGCGGAGCCGTGCTCGACGTGGACGTTTTGGATCGCACCTTGGCGCGCCGTCATGCCGTCACGATTCACAAGCTCTTCATGACTCCGCGCGAAGCTTGTGGTTGGACTGAGGTGCTAGGCAGCAGCACCATCACCTACCACCCCATTCAGTACCGCTTGGACACGATCCAGCAGGACCGCGAGGTGCTGGTGGGACGTATCCGCAGCGCCTTGGCCTCGGTGGTGGAAGCTCACGACATCGACCTCGTGGCCAATCACGTGCCAGAGATTGCGACGGGCGTACTGGTCAGTCGCATCGTGAAGGAGATGGGGCTACCTCTCTTCATCCAATTCCACGGCGGGGAAATCCCGCGCATGCGCTTTAGCGCCGAGCACCAGTTCATGGTGGACACGGTGACGCGCAACCTGAATGAATCCGCGCGCCTAGCTGACGTGGTGAGCGCGGTGAGCGATTCCGCCGGCAGCATTTTCCGCGGCCGCCAACACACGAACCTTTGGACGGGCGCTGACTCATCGTTCTACGACCCGGCCATTGTGCAGCCCGGCTATCTGCGGGATCGCCTCGATCTGAACGCAGATGTGCCCATCGTGCTGCTCCCCGCGCGCATCGTCGTGGAGAAGGGGCACAAGATCTTGCTAGACGCCGCGCGCGTTCTCGTGGAGCGCGGAGTTCAGTTCAATCTCGTGTTCGTCGGTTCGGTGCGCGACGACCTGCGCCGTCAACTCGACAGCGTGGTGATGGAATACGGTCTCTCCGGCATGGTGCACACCGTCCTGAACGCCACTCAAGACGAAATGCGCTACATCTACCGCGATGCGGATGTCGTGACCTTGCCTGGCTACCACTTCGAAGGTTGTCCGCGTGCTTTCCTTGAGGCGCAACTCATGGAGAAGCCAGTGGTGGGAGCGGACGCGGGCGGGACTCGCGAGTCGTTCCGCGATCACGAGACCGGCTACCTGTTCCCGGTGGGCGATGTGGGCCGTCTCGCCGCGGTGCTCGAACCGCTTCTCCGCGATGCCGAACTACGGGAGCGCTTTGGCAAGGCTGGTCGCCGCTGGGTGAAGCAACGCTTCGACCTCGAGGCCCTAGCAGCACGTCACGAGCGCACCTACTTGGACTTGCTCCGCCGCCCAGCGGCAGTTGTGGCCTGAGCCCCTACGCGCCGCGAACGCGCGAGCGCTGGGCCGAGTTCTTTGCGCCACTTGTTAGCTCTTTGCGCAAGATCGCGAGTCTTGTTGGCCACGGCCTCACCTAAAACGATGTTGTGCTGCGTAGCGATTTCTGCGAGGCACGTGAACACATCCGCCAGTTCGCCAGCCAGCTTTTGCTGATCGAGGGCCTTGCCGTAGGCGTGATGATCCAGCAGCAGCTTCGCGACCTCGCCGCATTCTTCGGCGAGAGCCGTGCTTTGCCCCAAGGGTGGGTGATCAAGGCCTCGCAGCGCACGACGCAACCGACGCACTGCGGCATCGATGGAACAGGGCTTGGTCATGTGCATTTCCTCAAGCGCACGAGCTGGCTGGGTTTGAAACTCACGTAGCGCAGAGGCGCGAGAGTTTCGTAGCCCAAGCGCTCTGCCTCAAGTTGTCCTGCATGAAGCTCTTCCGGGCCAAGGGGATCTGATTTCCAGAGCACGAGCACGCCACCGGGTTTCAAGGCCGAGTGACAAAGGGAGAGCACGTGCGCGACAGAGCCCACTGCGCGGGAGAGCATCAGGTCCACCCGTTGGCGTAAGGGGCCAGCTGCCAGGGTTTCCATGCGCTCGGCTGCGAAGCGCATATTGGCTTGCGGCAGATCTCCGAGAGCTCGTTGGACAGCGAGGAGTTTCTTGGCACGACTCTCCACTAAATGCACAGTGCATTCGGGGTGCATGAGTGCGGCGACCACACCGGGAAATCCGCCGCCGCTGCCGCAATCGCAAAGCACCGCACCTGCGGGCACGGGAACTTCGCGCAGATGCAGTTCCAACGCGAGGCTATCCACGAGCAGTCCATCGAGAGCTGCATCCACCGAGCGCAACGCCGTCAGATTGACCCGTGTGTTTTCGTCCAACACGGCCTCTAGCCAACGCACGAGCTTTGCGGCTTGCTCGGGGGAAGGCGAAAGCCCCATGCGCGCACTACTTTCAAGGAATCGTGAATTGATGTTCGTCATGCTCTAAGGAATCTTGCCAGTACAGCGGACGGGAGCTTATCGTGCTTCAGTTCGTAAGCCCCGCGTCCGCCACAGTGCGGAGAGGAGAACCCGATGTTGAGACTGCTATTGCCCGCAACGCTGGTGCTGTTCGTTGGTGTCGTTTTCGCCCAGCAAGATGCCGCACCCAAGCGGAACTTTGGGCTCGCCAAGCCCATCAAGATCAACACTGAGACCGAGGTCTACGGTAGTGAGCTGAAGGCTCTGCCTTTGGCCTCAGTGGCTTCCATCGAAGCCCAACCAGATGCATGGAAGGGCAAGACAGTTCAGTTGCGCGGGAAGATCGAGAAGGTCTGCGCGAAGAAGGGCTGCTGGATGACCCTCGCGGGCGGTAAGGAGCAGGTGCGCGTGGGCTTCAAGGACTACGCGTTCTTTGTGCCGCTAGATGCTGCTGGGCGCGAAGCAGCCGTCGAGGGCATTGTGGACGTGCGCGTGGAGACCGAAGCAGAACGTCGTCACTACGCGGAAGACGCGAAGAAGAGCCGCGAGGAAATCGAAGCCATCAAGGGGGACAAGGTTGTCATTTCCTTCGTCGCAGAGGCCGTGCAGATCGGCAAGTTGCCTGAAGCACCCGCTGCCGCGAAGGTCGAAGCCATCCACGCCACCAAGACCGGAACCGGCCCGGTGTGCCCGGATGTGAAAGCGGCCGAGAAGAAGGATGGCTGCGGCGGTTGTGAAAAGAAGGCGCAAGGCGCACCCGCAGAGAAGAAGGCGGACTGCGGCAGTTGCGAGAAGAAGGCCGAGGGTGCACCGGCTGAAAAGAAGGAAGGCGGCGGCGGTTGTGAGAAGAAGGCGCAAGGCGCACCCGCTGAGAAGAAGGCTGGTTGTGGTGGCTGCGAGAAGAAGGCCGAAGTCGGGGGGCGCGCTCCTGCTCCGGCCGGCGGCTGATTAAGCCTTTCTCGTCGTCAGTTTGAAGGTCAGTACCTTGCGGCCTCGCTGCACCTTGAGTTGCAGCGGTGTCGCAGGCCTTTTGAGATCGAAGAATTCGTGGACGCTTCCGACGTCGCCCGCAGGCTTGCCATCGAGTTGCACGAACTTGTCACCTGCTTGCAATCCCACCTTCGAACCTTCGCCCGTGGCTTCGAGAGAGGTGATCACGGCCCCATCGCCTTCCGCCGCAATGCGTGCACCAAGGTGCCAGAAAGGGCCTTCCACTCCACGTTCTGAAGTGCGCGGCATGGCTTGCCGTGCATCCTCCGCGAACTTCGGTCGGGCTTCGCTACCAAGGCGTCGGACGAGCCGATAGCCAAGGCGCGCGATGCGCGTCAAGTCCACAGCGTTGATGCGATCTGCATCGTCATCGGGCGTGTGGTAGTCCTCATGCTCTGCGGTGAAGAAGAACATCGAAGGGATGCCGAGGGCATAGAACGAATCATGGTCGCTCGGCCCGCGCCCACCGCCATGGAGCTCTAGCTTGAACTGAAAGGGCTTGTTCTCCGCGCGTGTGATGGCCTCAAAGGTGCTGCCAGTGTTCAGTCCGCCAACGAATAGGTACTGATCGCGGCTGCGTCCAATCATGTCCAGATTCAACATGCAGGTGAGTTGATTCACTGGCTGCGTAGGCTTCTTGCACCAAGCCTTGCTGCCGACGAGTCCCAATTCTTCACCTGAAAACGCCAGAAACAGCACGCTGCGCTTGGTGGGTTTCTTGGCGACGGCTTCGATGAGTTCCAAGAGTGCGCTGGTTCCGGAGGCGTTGTCATCCGCGCCGTTGTGAATCTGGCCGCGACCTTGTTCGCCGCGCCGCGAACCAAAGGCTCCGATGCCCACGTGGTCGTAGTGTGCGCCCACCACAACGATTTCTTTCTTCAGAGCAGGGTCGGTGCCCGGCACGAGGCCGCAGATGTTTCGACACACGCGATTGATGGCGGGGAACTTCTGGGGGTAGTCCTTCTCTTCGCCGGCGGGCTTGAGGCCGTGCTTCTTCATGACGTCGATGATGCGATCGCCTGCGCGGGCGATCTCATCCGAGCCCGTGACGCGGCCTTTGAGTTCGTCGCTAGCGAGGAAGTTCAAGTGCTCCATCACGCCCTCTTGCGTGATCAGCGCTTCCCCTTCGTCGATGGGGTCTTGGGCGTGGAGTGCAGGCAGGAGCCCAAGAACGAGCCACAGAATGGCGTTCCGCGGGCAGCGGGTTCGCACGTCGTCTTGTAGCATCCGCCCGTCCGAATGGCCTTCAGTCCTCGGGGAGCAATGCATGCGTTCTTGGTTGGCGATCATCATGGCGGGCCTCGTGCTCGCGGGGTGCAAAGAGACGACGGATCTCGCGGGGGGTGATGAACTCATTCTGCCAGATCCTCCACGCAAGTCTCTGACCATTCCGGCGCAAACGCGTGGGGCATGGGTCGTGCGCACAACGCTCAAGGATCGCGCTGCGGTCAAGCGCATCGTGGATGAAGCCGTGGTCGCGGGGTTCAACACGCTCGTCGTGCAAGTGCGCGGTCGAGGGGATGCATTCTTTCGTGATGGCCTCGAACCCGTGGCCCCCTTTCTCAATGAAAGCACCTTCGATCCCCTCGAGGAGATCACGCGATTTGCGCATGCCCGCGGAGTGCGCGTGCACGCGTGGGTGAACAGCAACCTCGTGGCTGATGTGGGGGCCATGCCCACAGCTCCGGAGCACGTGGTGAACAGCCACCCCGAATGGCTACAGGTTCCGGAGAAGTTGCAGCGCGATCTGCTGTCCATGGGGGCGCACGATGCGCGTTTCGTTCCCATGCTGGTCCAGCACGGCGAACTTGAGAAGGGCACGGTGGAAGGGCTCTATGGCGATCCCGCGGTGCCGGAATATCGCGCGCACTTGGCTGCCATCGCGGCGGATATCGCGCGGCGTTATCCAGTGGATGGCATCCATCTCGACTACATTCGCTATCCCGGTCCGAGTTTTGGAGTTTCCACGCGGGGCTTTGAACTGTGGCGCATGGCCTTGGCTGCTCGATTGACAGCGAAGGAGTCCACAGAGCTGAAGGAGGCCGAGCAGGCCGATCCCGCTTATTCGCTGCGCAAGTACCCACAGGCTTACGCCAATCACCGCCGCGAAGCGGTGAATGCCATGGTCTTCGAAGTGCAGCGCATGGTGCGCGCTGTGCGCCCGGATGTGCACATGAGCGCAGCCGTCTTTCCGGATCCGGAATCTTGTCGCGAGCGCCAGTTCCAGGATTGGCGACTTTGGTTGCGTGAAGGTTGGATCGACACAGCTTGCCCGATGAACTACGCCCCCGAGCGCGGGGCCTTCGACAAGGCCATGCAGGCGGAGTTGCTAGCGCACCCGCAGCGCATCTGGGTGGGCATTGGGTCATGGAGAATCTCCGTTGGGGAGACCATCGATCGCATGGCGGCCGCGTTGCGCCATGGCGCGGGAGGCACGCTTCTGTTCTCCCACGGTGGATTGACTGAGCAGCCTGGGTCCTTTCAAACGCTGGGCGAAGCGGCGCCGCGCTCGCCTGCGCGCGATTAGAGTCAGAACAGAGGAGACGCATCATGCTGTTGCGCGGACTGCTTGTTTTGTCGTTGGTGTGGGTGCAGGCTGCGGCGCAAAGCTCATGGACCGAACGGGTCTTGGGGCAAGCACCGACTCCACATCCTGCCTCGCAATCGGCACTCGGGCACGCGCTCGGATCTCGCGCTAGTCAGCCGGAGGAGATTGTGGCGTTTGCTCGCGCCCTCGCGGGGGAGCGCGTGAAGCTCTTGGAGGTTGGGCATTCCGTGACCGGGCGCCCCCTACTGCACGCCATCGTGAGTGCACCGGAGAACCTCGCGCGACTCGACGACATCGCGGGCCAGCACCGCCATCTGTTGGAGCAGGGCGGCATCATCCCTGACGGTTTGCCGGTTCAAGTCACGTTTTGCATGAGCGTGCACGGCAATGAACTCTCGGGCTCTGAGGCAGGACTGGCCTTGCTACGCCACCTCGCTACCGCCAACGCTCGAGAAGTGCAGACGATTCTCGAACATGTGGTGCTAGAGATCGCGTTGGATATGAACCCCGACGGGCGGGCGCGCACGGTGACAAGCCAACGAGACCGCAGTCAGTGGCGAGGTGAAGAAGCTTCGGATTCGTTTGCGCACACAGATGCATGGCCGGGTGGCCGGGTGAACAGCCATTGGTTCGACCTGAACCGCGATTGGTATCTCCAAACACAGCCAGAGACGCGTGCGCGCGTGGCAAGACTCGTGCACGCGCCAGCGCAGGTGATCGCGGATTTCCATGAAATGGGCGCAGATGATGGCTACTTCGCTGCAACCCCGGCTGGCCCGCCTGTGCAGGCGTTGGTGGGCCCTGAAGTGCGCGCCATGTTGGCTTTGCTCGACCAGTCCATCCAGAAGAGCTTTGACGGCGCGGGTCGCGCGCTCTGGAATGCTGATCGTTTTCCCGCCGACTATCCGGGCTACGGCGGGGCGTGGGGGACCTTTTCAGGGGCCGCCGCGTTGACCCTCGAACAGGCCTCTGCGGGCGCTGGGCAAACGCGTCGCAACGACGACACGTTGCTCCCATTCGAAGAGGCCTGCGAAAATCACTTGCGGGCTGCTTGGTCCATCTTGCAACGCGCCGCGGAAGAACACGTGGCACTGTTGAGGCTGTTTGCCGAGCACAGCACGCGGGTGCGTGCGGAAGCTGCGCGTCAACAGCGTCCGGATTTCATCTTTGCTCCTTCGGGGGACCTAGGGCTGCTCGCGCATCTCGCGGAGACGCTGCTGCGCAATGGCATCTCGGTCCAAGTGCTGAAGGAGGCGCGCACACTGGACGTGCTCTCCCTCAGTGTCAATGCAAACAGCAGTGCTGTGACGGAATCCGTGAGCTTCCCTGCGGGCGCATTGGTGGTGAAGTCTGCACAAGGACGCGGCGCGTTAGTGCGGGCCTTGCTTGATCCGGAATTGCCGCAGGATGAGGCCTTTGCCGCCGCAGAGGCGCAGCGCCATAACGCGCGCGCGCGTTCAGAACGCTACGACGTGAGTGCATGGTGTCTCGGATTGCTCTCCGGTTTGCGAGGCTATCGCGGAGCAGCGATCGACAGCAATGAACTGAGTGCGTGGACAGCGACAGAAAGCTCGACCTCGCCTGCAACGGCTGACGGGGTGTTGTGGGCTACACGAACCGCCGGGGTTTTCGGGTTGCGCGCGGCGGCGAACCTGCAACGTCAAGGGATTCGCCTGCGCCATGTGCCCTTTGAGTTCACCACCGCAGGGCGAACCTTTGCTGCCGGAACGTGCATCGCCCTAGCTGAACGCAATCGTGAACCTGCGGTGCGGGATGCGATCCTTGCGGCGGTTCAACGGGGAGACCTGATCCCGCTGCAATCCGCAGCGTCCGTGTCCGGTCATGACCCCGCGTCTTGGCGGACGCAAGCGCTGCTGAATCCGGACATCGTCCTGCTCGTGGGCGAGGGCACGCACCCGAACTCGGCCGGCGCGTTGGCATGGCTCCTACATGACGTCCTGAGTCTGCCTGTGCGCCGCGTGAATCTCACTGGACTAGCCAGCGCCCTCGAACACGCCACCGCGTTGGTGCTTCCGGATGGGGGCTACGCGCGTGGTTGCGGCGAGAAGGACATCCAGGCGTTTCTCGCGCGCGGCGGCGTGGTGGTGGCGCTCGGCGCTGCGGTCAGTGCATTGGCTTCCAAGGATGGGCCCTTGCACGAATGGAAGAAGCCCGAGAAGTCCGAGGACTTCGCGGGTTTCAACGGCCTCATCGTGGAAGGACAGCTCCTACCCGAGCACTGGCTTTGTGCAGGATTGAACGAGCGCACGAGCTGGCCGCTGCGAGGAGCTCTCGCCGTGCGAGGCCAGGTGGCGACTGGCCCTGGCCGAGTGGTTCTGAATGGAGTGAAGATTCTGTCCGGCCAACAACCTGATGCGGCCTCATGGATCGGGAACCTCCCGCTCATCACAGACTGGCCAGTCGAGCGCGGAAGGGTCGTGGCTTTTGCGGGTGATCCCATCGCACGCGGCATGGCGCCGGTTGCATGGAACTTGCTGGTGCGCGCGTTGCTGCTCGGGCCCTCCATGAGCCGCTGACGCTAGATCACCACCAACGGTGCTTGCGTGCGTCGGGGAAGTGGTCGGCGAGAAACGCGGAAACGCGGTCTTCATCGGGGAACAAGAAATTGAGCAGTAGAAACTGCTCAATCTCACGGGCAAACTCGCGCGCATCGTTGTGGCGAGCTTCGGGATCGTGCTGAAGGGCCTTCAAGACAATTTGCGCCAAGGGCTCAGGCACTAAGTCCTCTGGCAAGGACGCCCTGCGCTCGGCTTCGGATTCCTTGTCGAGCAGAGTCTTGAGAGCGCGGGTGCTGCCGACGTTGTGGGCAAGTTCTCCGGTGAGCATCTCGCGTAGCACCAAGCCTACGGCGTAGATGTCCGAGCGCGGGCTTGTGCCCCGTCTATGGACCGCTTCCGGTGCCATGTAGGGGAACTTGCCCCAGATGATGTTGCCTTCGTCATCGACCCGGGAGGTGGTGGCCTTGGCCACGCCAAAATCCGTGAGTTTAGGAATGCCGCGGAAGCTCACGAGAATGTTCGAAGGGCAGATGTCTCTGTGCACGATGCCGACGTGCTCGCCGTAGCGGGTGTGCTTGTTATGCGCGTAGTGCAATCCGTGCAGGATGCGCGCCACGATGTAGAGGGTGATGTCGATCGGGATGCGCTCGCCCTTGGCTTGAACGCGCTCCATGAGTTGCAGAACGCTCGTGCCGAAGACGTGCTCCATGACAATGAAATGCTCGCGCCGCGTGCGGCCGAGTTGGAACACCTGCACGATGTTGGGGTGAATGAGATTGGCTACCAGCCGCGCTTCATCGGTGAACATCTCGAGGGTGCGCTGATCGCGGAGTTTTTCCGTGAGGATGAGCTTCACGGCCACAAGCTTCGAAAATCCCGCCAGCCCAGCTTTCTCGGCCAGCCAAACCTCACCCATGCCGCCCTTGCCGAGGACGCGCAGGAAGCGATAGTTCCCTTTGGACACAATGGTGCGTCCTGGGCCGCGGCGG
>Ga0233425_10004395_pt1 | contig 23732 bp, 14 predicted proteins | sample Watercolumn_Towu_2_FD_181712 | JGI IMG/M metagenome (GOLD analysis project Ga0233425, IMG submission 181712) | Freshwater microbial communities from Lake Towuti, South Sulawesi, Indonesia - Watercolumn_Towuti2014_140_MG | ecosystem: Environmental > Aquatic > Freshwater > Lake | place... | reverse complement strand
CGCGAGTGGGGTATCGTTAGCTGGCCTTCTCGGACTTGACGATGAGAGTGCGTGTGGGGAACGCCATTTCGATGCCCGCCGCCTCGAGACGCGTCTTGATGTCGAGATTGATGTCTTGCATGGCGCGTACATGCGCGTCCGCGGCAATTTCCTTGGACCAGTGCAGGACGCGGACATTCAGCGCGGACTCAGCAAAGTGGCTGAATCCCGCAGTGACTTCCTTGGTGGTGGGGTGCGCGCGGCAGACCTCTTCGATCAGGCGCGCCGCAACGCGCACCTGCTCGGTGGTGGTGGTGGTTACGAGGGCGATGTTCATGTCCGTGCGAATGGCGGGGCGCGCTGTCATGTTGATGACCGTGGAGTTGCCCACCACGCGATTGGGAATGGACACCAGCGCACCGTCGAGCGCCCGCACACGCGTGCTGCGCATGCCGATGGCCTCCACCACGCCGTCCACCTTGTCCACCTGAATGCGGTCGCCAATACGGAAGGGCTTGTCCGTGAAGATCGTGACCGCGCCGAAGATGTTCGCGAGGGAGTCTTGCGCAGCGAGGCCGATGGCCAAACCGCCGACGGACACAGAAGCCAACAAGCCCGAGATCTGAAAGCCGAGATTCTGACCGGTGACGATGATCGAGATCACCAGAATGATGATCTTGATGATGCGCCCGAGCATGGGCAGCAATTGCGCCGCCATGGCCTTGTCCTGCTCGCGCACGGCGCGTTCTTTCACCGTGTTCAAGCCGATGTCCACGGCCTTCATCAACATCCAGGTGACGGAGCCAGCGACTGCGAGCTTGAGACCGAGGGACATGTAGTCCTCGATCCACTCCGGCCAGTGGAAGACATGCAAACCCACATGCAACAGGAACACGAAGCTCACGACGCGCACGGGGCCGTGCAAGAGCTCCAGCAACATGTCGTCCAGCGTGGTCTCTGTCTTCTCCGTGAGGCGTTTGACGTAGACGCGCACGAACCAGTCCACGAGCCGCGCGATCCACATGGACACAATGACGTAAATGACACTGGCCGCGTACTGCCACAGCGGAATGTCAAACAGCTCGTAGCGCAGGACCTGAATGTGATCCAATCCGAAGGTTAGGTACGGGACCTTGTCGGACGCTGCGACGCGCGCAGCGTCTTGTGTTGCGGAATTGCTAGCGGCAGACACGGCCCCGGGCGCGTTAGAGCCGCCAGCTTCAGCAGGAGTCTGAGCAACCAAGGTGAGACTGATGGTCAGCAGGGTGATGGCAAGGTGGACGAAGCGCATGGAAGATGCTCCCAAGATGGCCCGAACATAGGACGCAATGGACCGGAGGCAATGGCGCAGCCTCGATTCCTCCGGAAACGCACCGATTTTCGTCGCGGGCAGCGCGTCAGCGCATCACGACTTTGCGCCAATCCGGCAGATTGGGGTCGCGCTTCTGCCCCAACTTGATCCACGCATCCGCTTCCTCTGCGCGTCCCTGCCGCCCTTTCAAGACCGCGCTCCAGAAGGCTGCGCGAGCATCACCGCGACCCGGTTCGTCAGGGCCCGTGTCCGCGTGCAACACGGCTAGCTCCTTCAACGCGTCTTCCGCGCGTCCCATGGCCTCAAGGACTTGCGCACGTTGAATCTTCAAATGCACGTCCAGCGGATGGCTCTTGCCCCACTCCTCTAAGAGCGCGAGCGACGCGGCAGGGTTGCCATTGGCCACTTGCGCCTCGGCAAGTGCGGAGACAAGTATCTGGTTCTCTCCATCGAGTTGCCGCGCCCGTTCCAAGACGGTGATGGATTGCGCCACAAACCCGCCGGCATACAGATCGTTGGCGAGATGCGGCAGCGCCGCCCGCATGATCTGATCCTCGGGTTGGGCCTCCACAGCGGCGAGGAACTCGGGCATGGCTTCCAAAATGGCGCCCGCGAGCACCAGCAATCGCGCGCGGTCATAGCGCAGACGATGACGATGGGGGTGAGCCTCTAGCACGCGGCCCATGCGCGCGGCCGCGTCTGCATGGCGCCCGTCCAAGGCTTCAAACCACGCGAGGCCCTCTTCCACGCGTCGGTCAGAAAAGAGTCCCCACGAACCGGCCATCTCAAATGCGCTACGGCCCTCCGTACGCACCTGTGCAAGCGCAGCCCCTTCATCGGCGAGCTTCTGTGCATCGCCACTCCACAAGGGACCAGCTAGAGCCGCGGTAGCGCTCACCGCGAGCTCCCCACGCAGCATGATGCTCTGCAACACCAACGAGTGAGCGAAGAACCCACTCCACAACCCAAACAGCGCAATGACGAGGCCGCCTGCAGGCTTCCAGCGCTTGTTGCTCTTGAGCACGCGCCCGAAAAGCTGCACATCGGGCTTGAGCACAAGCCGCGCGCTCAACACCAACACGAAGGCCGTCAGCGCCGCGAGCCCCACACCTAGCAGCAGCGGCACCTCGCCGTAGAGGTTCCCTGCTTCAGGCAGGATGTTCTCTGGGCAGCCTCGATAAACGATGAGAGACACGACGAAGAGCAGTGCTAGCGCCGCGTCCTCGGCGCGTGTGAAGCTCCACACCGGACGCGCTGGCTTTTCGCGACGCGCGCGACTGAACAGTGCTGGTGCAGTGAAGCCCAACGAAAGCGCGCCTTCGGGGCAGACACTCACGCAGTCCAAACACTTCATGCAGCCCGCGTCCACGACCTTGCCGTAGTCCCTCACTTCAGCGTGCACGAGCACGTTCGACGTGCACACCGCGCTGCAATGTCCGCAACCTTTGCACGCATCCGAAACCACGATGCGCATGGGTGCGAACCGGTCCACCACACCGAAGAGTCCTCCGTAAGGACAGGCGTAGGTGCAAAAGCCCTTGGCTCCCAGCACCCAGACCATCGCGGCGCCACTGATGAAGAAAGTGATCAGCCCAACCCAGAAGCCCGGGAAGGTGTCCCAAAACTCCGTCTCGGTGAATCCCGCTCGCCACTCCGGAGCCGAGCCTCCTGTCCACCAGCGCACGAGGAGCGGCCAACCAAACATGTACAGACCGACGCCGAGAGGCACGAACATCAGCCAGCGCGAGCGCAGCGGGCGCGGGCGCAGGTGGAGTTTCTTGAGGATCCACGCGCAGCCATCTTGAACCGCAACGAGATGACAGGCCCAGCCACAGAAGAACCGCCCAAAGATGAGCGTGAGGGCCAATGAACCCAACATCACGATGGCGCCCGCGTTCACCGCGCCATCCACCAAGGTGTACATGGCCTCGGATGGTTCGAGAGGTGTGAGCGTTCGGCCCGCGAGCTTCCAGTGCAGGATGTGTGCGAAGGCCAGCACATGCACTGCAATCAGGACGAAGGCTCGCTTCGGGCCCATGCGCGATGGGCGCACCTTGCCCGTGCGCACGTGCTCCGTGGCAACCATGGATTCTGCTGAAACGTTGCTCGCGTCGTTGCCGCAGCGCGCGTTGGTGGGATGCGAACTCATATGCGGTGCGCGATTCTAGCGGTGAGGCGAAAAGCACAGCGGCCCGCCGCTGCGCGAGGCAACGACGGGCCGCCGTGTGGCTCAACGAATCACTGAACGTTCATGATCACCGCATTGCCAACGGCAATGCCCATGGCGTTGGAGGGATCCACTTGCACCACTTGCAGAGTGATCTGCATGGCGTTGGGAATGCCTGCCGGGAACTGGAGCACGAAGGGCGGCGCGGGCGCAACGCCTGGGATGATGGCGCCACCGATGCCGAGCCCGTCCGCCAAGGTGAAGAGCAGCGGGTTGGTCGGCGCCAAGATGGCCGGTGGGAACACCATGCTGCCGAGGCTGCCCGGAAGCGGGGTCACTTCAGCAGCCGTAGGCACGCCGATGTAACCGCAGACGATGAACGGGCACGGCACCGCGGTGAAGGAGGGCTGATCCACGGAGAGCGCAACCGGCGCGTTCACCGGCACGTCCACGCGGTGCAGTCCGCCACCATCGCTGCCGTTGACAAGCAACGTGGCGTACGGGCCGCCCACAGCTTGGCCGAGAATGCCTGTCGCCAGCGGCGACAGATAAGCGCCCGTGGGACAGATCTCGACCACGATGTTGTCGATGGCCGCTTCCACGGTGTGGGCGGGCGCTAGGTCCGACGCCACGAACCGCAGGCGCATGTTGCCGCTGAAGTTCGCGAAGTACTGACCGAGGCGCACGCTGCGGGTTTGCCACTGCACCACGGTGCTGACTTGATCAATCGTCGTCCAAGTCACGCCGCCGTCGGTGCTGCCATCCACGCGGAATACGTCGTTGCTGCCAGCGATGTCGTCGTTGTCGTACCACAGGGCGTAACGCAGGCGCGCATCGGGATAACCCGCGAGGTTGAAGCTAGGCGTGGCGAGGCGCGTTTCATCGCCGTCCACGTCGCTGGCCACCGCGAGATTCTTGGTCATGAAGCACTTGCCTGCGCCGCCGCTTGCGGCCGGAGGACCAGGAGTCACGGGCGCTGCCACAGGAACTTGCGCCGTCGCATCCCACGAGCCGTCGGTCAGCAACGGACCGTTGCTCACAGACCAGCCGGGCTGGCCGCCGCCTTCGAGGTTGTCATTGAAGACGGTGACGAGCGTCGCGGGTTCAGCGGAGGTCACGAACGCACCCGACTGACCGAGCGCCGGCCAAGTGATGGTCTGCGTCCCGGTGGAGTTCTGCATGCTCATGTACCAAGCTGCCGTGTGGAAGCAGCTCAGCGCGGGCAGCGTGCCACGGAACACACCGGGCGAAACCTGAATCATGGCCTGCTGCGCAAAGCCCGCGCCATCCACGGACACATGCAGCGTCGCGGTCGCGGGGTTTGTAAGACCCGTGAGCGTCACGGCCTGCATGTCCACGGTGGTCGGCGTGCTGGGCGGCATCGTCGCCGGCGGCGTGCCCACTGGTGTGAGCGCGAATGCGGGCATGGTGCTCGGAGCCGTCACTGACGTGGGCGTACCCGGACGGAACAGTTCGATCACCATGTCTCCCGGGTAGCCATTGGATTCGAAGCGGAAGTTGTAGGTCGTGCCCCAGCGAATTGCGTTGGCGCGCTGATTCGTGGCGTAAGACTCGGTCTGCCACACCACAGAGTTGCCCACGATCTGGCCGGGCCAATCCGTGCCGGTGTAGGTGCCGCTCTGCCCCGTGAAGGGTTCAGCACTGTGGTAAGGCACGTCATGGAATCCGAGATTCGTGATGGTCGTGCTCATGGTCACCGGAATGGTGATGCCGCGCACGGAGCGATGGGAATTCAGATTCTGAATGGCGTATTCGTACTGGAAGTTCCCGTTGGCCAAGGCGGTTTGCTTGAAGGCCACAATGATGCGGCCGTCGTTCGCAACATCCACGTTGGTGATGGTGACGTTCGGGTCAAGGTCGCGCCATGCGAGCACGGCAGACTTCTGACGCACCGTGGGGTTCGCCGAGGTGAATCCGAGCTGATAAGGATTCGTCGTACCCTGAGTCACCGTCGCGCGGCGGTAGCTGGCGTTGTTGTTCTTGTTGCCTGCGGCCGCATCATCGGGAGTGACGTACTGAGCTTCAGCAATGTAGATCGCTCCGGCATTCTGAGCAGGATCAAGATCCGCGTGGGCCACTTGCAGGCGGCGCGCGATGTTGCCGGAGTAAGCCGGATTCCCCGGCGGATACGTGAATGCGCCGGTAGCTGCATTCACTTCGGTCTTGGGCCCAAGCCCCGACTGCGAACCATTGAGGCTCGCGCTGTAAGGGTCCGAGCAGTTCACGCCCAGCAGCGAACCCGTTCCCGGATTCTGACAGGTCGCGCACAAGCTCTGAGCTAGCGCGGTGAAGCCGTGCTTGAGCCAGCTCTGGCCGATCTGCTCGAAGCGACCGCCTTTCAGGCGATAAAGCGTCTGCCCGATCACCGGGTGGTTGGTGTTGTTCGCTTGCCAGAGCAAGGTCTGAGTGCCGATGTTGCAACTCACCGTGCCGATGGCAAATGCTGCGATGTTGCCAGAGCTGCCATAGTTAGCCGGCGTGGTTAGGTCGCCGACAATGACGTCAGGCCCTGTGCCGCCCGCCTGAGCGGACGCCGTACCCACAAACAGTGTCGCGCACGCGACCGCTGCCGCGATCTTGAAGAGCTTCATGAACTTGTTGCCTCCGCGAAAGAAACCGATGCAAGATTGGGATCGGATGAAGAGCCTTAGAGTACACCACCGGCATCTCTCGATCCAAGCGTTGCAAGCCCTTGGTGAAGCCAAGGTTGCAGCGTCTACAAGGCGACGTGGCCGATTAGTGCGCTGTGGGCCTCCGCGCCCACGGGTGCAGCGGGCTGCCTTCGATCACCATTCCGCGGCTCGCGTAGAACTCGCGGATGTCTTTCCAAGCGGCTTCAGCGGTGTCCGCGTAGGTGAATAGCCCCACATCCTGCGGAGCAATCAAGCCGTCTTCCACCAAGGCCTCGAAGTTGATGACGCGACGCCACCAACTCGATCCGAACAACACCACGGGAACGCGCTCCATCACCCCTGTCTGAATCAGGGTCAACGTTTCGAACAACTCATCCATGGTGCCGTAGCCGCCAGGGAATGCGACCAGCGCCCGCGCCCGCACGAGGAAGTTGATCTTGCGCACCGCGAAGTAGTGGAACTGCAAGCAGAGTTCCGGAGAGATCCAAGGGTTGGGTTCCTGTTCGTGCGGCAGGGTGATGTTGAGGCCCATGCAGCGCCCGCCAGCTTCCCGCGCGCCGCGACTCGCAGCCTCCATGGCCCCCGGCCCACCGCCGGTGGTGATGACGAACTCGGGACAGTTCCCAGCAGCGCAATCATGGGCCACGATGCGGCCGAAGTTGAGGGCCTCGTCGTAATAGCGCGAGAGTTCCACTCGCCGCGCGGCGAGTTGCGCCACCGCTTGCAACTGCGTGTTTCCGGGGCTGCGTTGGAGTGCTTCGCGCGCCTCCGCCAACATGACCTCAGCCCTCGAACGCTGGATGAGGCGCGTACCACCGAAGACCACGATGGTGGCCACGATGCGCTCTCGCTGCTGCACCGTTTCAGCCTTCATCATCTCCATGGCCACGCGCATGGGCCTCAATCCCGGGCTCTTGATGAACTCCACGTCGTCTTCGGCCATGCGGTAGGTGGACGACTGTTTGATGAGCGCGCGATTGGCCACAGGATCTACAGACATGCTTGCCTCTCCTCGCCGCGGCGGTGCACGGCGGCTGTCACGGCGGCCCATTATGTCCAACGCAATGGGAACTGCCACTCGACAGCACTTGAGCCTAGGGCATAAACTGCTTGAACCCTGTCCGAATGAGGAGTTGCAGCATGAGATTTACTGCGTACGCACTCCTGATGCTCTTCGTGGCGCCGATCCTCGCGCAGGAACCGGCAGACATGGAAGCGAAGTATCAGGAGAAACTGAAGAAGGAGTTCGTTTCCAAGGTTCCTTGGGAGATGAAACTCGATGATGCCATGGCCAAGGCGCGAGAGCAGAAGAAGCTGATCCTCGGCTACTTCACACGCTCCTACGCACCTTGACCCCCTTGCAACCAGTTGGAGGGCGGGCCCCTCCTACAAGACTGGTGGGTGACGGAGTCCAAGAACTTCGTGCTTTATCTGAACATCACTTCACGAGTGGACACACATCCGGATCAAGGGTTGCTGCAAGCCAAGGGCGGCCGTGGCTTCCCCTATGTGGTGATGATGGATTCCGGCGGTGAAGTGCTGACAACGTTCCGACCGAATGCCGCCGCGGATGTGCAGTCCGCAGCTGCGAAGGCGCAGGACTTCGTTTCCGCACGCGAGGCCAGCACCAAGAACCCCAAGGATGACGACGCGAAGGCGCGTTACTTGATGGTCAAGCTTGGCATGAAGGCCGACGAGGCCGAACGCAAGGCTCTCGACGACGCCATGCAGGGCAAGGTCACCGCGGCCACTAAGGAGAAATTCGCCAGTTTCGTTGCTGGCGAGAAGATCGATGCGTGGCAGCAGGGCTTCATGGCCGCTTTACGCAACGCAGCGCCTGATCAGCGCGATGCAGTGAAGGCGGAACAAACCGCTCTGGCTTGGAACTCTTGGAAGACCGGCGTGAAGCCACTCGCAGAAGAGGTGGCCTACCTCAACTACGCCTTAACGGCCTGCGAGGGCGCGATCAAGGCCGGCGACAAAGCCGGAGCCGAAGGCGTCGTGCTCTGGATTGAAAAGTTCAGCACGAAGTTGCCCCGCCTCAAGGACGCCGTCACGAGACTCCGCGGCGAGATCGCGAACATCGGCAAATCTGAAGCTCCCAAGGTAGCGAAGTGACACCCTGAGTGATCGGCTGCTCGACAGAGCGGTCGTGCCAACGCCGACGCCCCGCGCGTCGGCGTTCGCATTTCTGCGGTCCCCCACCACTCACGCTCCGTGGCCATGTGAGGCTTCGCCCCTCCGCGCTCGGGGGTGATCAGTGGCTTTCGCCCCTCCGCGCTCGGGGGTGATCTCGCTTCGCCTCGCCGTTCGGATGCACTCACAGGCTCGGCTCCGCGAGACCCCACTCGCGCTCCGGGGCGAAGGCGCAGTGCCGCGTGGAGCCGAACCCCCGCCGAGCGCAGCGCGGACATCACTCACTCACCCCACTCGCGCTCAGGGGCGAAGCGTCTCGTTGCGTAGCGAACGGTCTTGGTGTGCGAGAATCGCCGGCATGAAGATCACAGCGGTGGTGTTGGCTTGCGCGGTGGCGACCTTGGTGTGTGCGGTGGGCTCGGAGGAGGGTTGTCGACTACAGCGATACTCCCATGTGCTTGCTGCCAGTGCGGAACACCATCCGCATCATGAGGAGAGTTCCAGCGGTGCGTCGGGTGCATTCCTAGCTCCGGCCACCCGCGCGGAACTCGAAGAGTTGCTCGTGGCAGCCGAGGAGGCTCATCACGGACACGTCGCGGGAGATAGTGCGGCGTCGTTCTTGAACCACCTTGCTCAGCTTCCCCGCGCAGAGCTGCACTCTGGAGAACCGATTCGACTCGGCTCGGGCCGGCACATCTACGAATGGGTGACCGGTTGGTGTCAGTTGCCAGCCGACATGCAACTCGGAAACACCCATGGCGCGGTCTTGGTGAACGCCGCTGGTGAAGTGCTTGTGAATACGGACTCGCGTCACGCCGTAATGGTGTTCGAGCGCGCGGGGAAGTTCTTGCGATCTCTTGCGCCAGAGTGCGCAGGCGGGGCCCATGGCATGGTGACGGCTGCTGAGGGCAAAGGCGAAGTCCTCTGGCTTGCGCACACGGCGCGTCACGAAGTGCTCAAGCTGGATGCAGATGGCAAGGTCCTTCAAACACTCGCGTGGCCTGAAGCCAGCGGGCGCTATGCGAAGAAAGAGCAGTTCCATCCCACGAGTGTGGCGGTTGCGCCTGACGGGAGCGTGTTCGTTGCGGACGGCTATGGCCTGTCGTGGGTGCATCACTACGCTGCGGATGGGCGCTGGCTGAGCGCGTTTGGCGGCCCTGGCTCCGAACCCGGCCAGATGCGCACGCCGCACGGGTTATTGCTCGACACGCGAACGACTCCGCCCACACTGCTGGTGGCGGATCGTGAGAACCATCGCCTGCAACGCTTCGATCTCGAGGGCAAGCTAGTCAAGGTCATCAACGGAGACCTGCGTCGTCCTTGCAAGATGAGTTTGCACGCGGGGGATCTCGCGGTGGCCGATCTCGCAGGCCGGGTCACGATCTTGGACAAGGACGACAAGCTTGTGACGCATCTTGGAGATCAGCCCGATACCAATCTGCGGGCCAACAATGGAGTGCCGCGCGAATTGTGGAAGGACGGAGAGTTCCTCGCGCCCCACGGGCTCACGTTCGATCAAGACGGCAATCTCTACATCATGGACTGGCTCGCTCTCGGCCGCGTCACCAAACTCCAGCGCGTGAAGTGATCCGCCTCGCCCCGGAGCGCGAGTGATGACCGCGCTAGTCGCTTCGCCCCGGAGCGCGAAGGGGGTCTCGCGGAGCCGAGCCTGTGAGTGCATCCGAACGGCGAGGCGAAGCGAGATCACCCCCGAGCGCGCAGGGGCGAAAGCCTCCCCTCGCCCCGGAGCGCGAAGGGGGTCTCGCGGAGCCGAGCCTGCGAGTGCATCCGAGCGGCGAGGCGAAGCGAGATCACCCCCGAGCGCGGAGGGGCGAGTCGCGTCGCGCCCCAGAGCGCGCAGGGGCAACGACTAGCTCTTCGCGAGTCGCTTCTCGGCGAGGAGGATGGCCGCTTCGGAGGATGGGATGTGGCGCTCACGGGCGAGACGCAGAACTTCTGTCACAGCGGCTCCGATGCGCGCCACCTTCTCGTGAGCGCGGGCCTCGTTGTAGCCACCTGGTTCAAACTCCACGCCGATGTTCACGATGCCCCCCGCGTTGATGACGAAATCCGGCGCGTAAATGGTGCCCTTCTCCAACAACATGCGGCCGTGTCGGGCCTCGAGGAGTTGATTATTTGCGCCACCGGCGATCACCGGACAGTGCAGGCGGGGAATCGTGTCGTCGTTCAGGATGGCGCCGAGTGCGCATGGCGCGAACACGTCTGCGGGCACGTCGTAGATGCGCTCAGGTTCGACACTGCGTGCGCCGAACCGAGCCACCGCGCGTTCCACATGGGCCGCGTGAACATCCGCAACCATCAAACGCGCACCGGCGGCGTGCACTTGCTGCGCCACACCCATGCCGACATTGCCCAGCCCTTGGATGGCCACGGTGCGTCCTTTGAGCGAGGGAGATCCGAAGCGTTCGGCAACCGCCGCTTCGATCCCGAGGAACACGCCGCGTGAAGTGAATGGCGAGGGATCGCCGCTTCCACCAAGGTGGCGCGGAAGCCCGCACACCCAGCGAGTGCTCCGGCGCACGTGCTCAATGTCCGCCGTGCTCGTGCCCACATCTTCCGCGCCGTAGTAGCGACCTTCGAAGGCGTCAATGAAGCGTCCCATAGCCGCCATCAGCGCCGGAGTCTTCGACTTCCGGGCGTCGCCGATGATCACTGCCTTGCCGCCACCGAGGCCGGTTTCGGCCACCGCGCTCTTGAAGGTCATGCCTTCAGCGAGGCGCAGCACGTCTTGCAACGCCTCTTCCTCGCTGGCGTACCTCCACATGCGAATGCCGCCCACCGCAGGCCCCAAAGTGGTGTTGTGTACCGCGATGATGGCGTGCAGCCCGGTCTCGGTGTCCTGCGCACAAGCCACGCGCTCGTAGCCTGCAATCTCAATTTCTCTAATCTTCATGATCCAAGAATTCCCGCTCGAGTGATAGCACGGACGCTAGTGCTCCGTGGATGCGATCCGTGAGACCTGCCCGCGCAGGGCGCGTCGAGCACGCGTCAGTAGGAGGCCTGCCACTGCTGCGAGTCCGAGCACGAGACCCCACCAAAGCCCAGTCGGCCCTTGATCTAGAGAGAATGCAAGCCACATGCCCACGGGCACGCCGAGGCACCAGAATCCAATGACGTTGATGATGAATGGCGCTCGCGTGTCACCGACGCCACGCAGAATGCCGATGCTCACCACCTGCATTCCGTCAAAGATCTGAAACACGCCGGCGAGTGGAATGAGTGCGGCTGCGATCGCGGCGCTGGCTGACTTGTCGGTGTAGAACGCCGCGAGCTCGCTCGGGATCATGAGGAACAACACCGCGAATCCGAGCATGACGCCCACGCCACTCACCAGTGCCGCGCGCGCTGCGCGACGAGCTGCATCCATGTCTCCGGCGCCGACGGCATTGCCAACCCGCACGCCCGCGGCAATGGAAATGCCCAGCGGAAACATGAACGAGAAGCTCGCGAGATTCACTGCGACCTGATGGCCTTCCACGGGCACGGGGCCCATCCCGCCCATCAGTAGAGCCATGACACCAAAGGCGCCCCACTCCAAGAAAAACTGGCCTGCGATGGGCAACCCGAGTCGGAGGATGCGCTGCATCCCGGGCCAGTCTTCCGTCCATCGCGGACGCAGTGCGTTGAGATGTGGCGCGAGTTCGCGCCAAGCGAGGACACACAAAGCCAGCAACATGATCCAGCGCGAAATCACGGTGGAGATGGCCGAGCCTGCCACGCCTTGTGCGGGACACCCTCCCCATCCGAGAACCAAGACGAGATTGAGTCCGAGATTGACAAGGTTGGCGAGGATGACGGCGATCACCACTTGCCGCACGCGGTGGGTGGCCTGCAGGAGCGTGCGCACCACCGCGAAGAGCAGAAAGGGCGCGACGCCAAGACTGTTCCAACGCGCGAACATCGCAGCCCTTGGAATGATCTCGCGAGGTTGCCCCGCTAACTCGAAGATGAACTCCCCGGGCAGCATCGCTAGCGCTGCGGGCACGCTGAGTAGCAATGCGAGCACGAGGCCACGCCGGAACTCGCTGTCCACGGACGATTGGTCCTTAGCCCCGAAGGCCTGTGCGATGAGCGGATCCAAGGCCGTGAGAATGCCGAACGGAATCAGCATGCAGGCGAAGGTGTAGAGCGCGCCGAGAGCGACCGCCGCGAGGGCGCCCTCGCCGCCGCTGATGTGCCCCGCAACAATGGTGTCCACCACGCCCATGGCCATGAGGCCTACTTGCACCACCATCACTGGAAGTGCCAATTGCCACAGGCGAGCGAGTTCGTCGCGCAACTTGTTCACAGGCAGATTGTGCAGCCTGCAGCGGCGCGCGCCAATCCGCCGCGGCTAAGGTGGTCTTATGTTGTTCCTCGGAGTGCTGCCCTAGTGAGCGTCACGCGCCGCATCATTCATGTGGACATGGATGCGTTCTACGCCTCCGTCGAACAGCGTGATCGTCCTGAGCTCCGCGGCAAGCCTGTCATCGTGGGCGGGCTGCCCTCCGAGCGCGCCGTGGTCTGCACCGCTAGCTACGAAGCCCGTCGCTTCGGAGTGAAGTCGGCGATGCCTGTGGCAAAGGCCTTGCACCTCTGCCCGAGCGCCACACTCCTGCGGCCGGATTTCGAACGCTACAGCGCGGTCTCCGAGAACATCCACGAGATCTTTCGACGCCACACGCCGCTCGTCGAGCCACTCAGTTTGGATGAGGCCTTTCTCGATGTGAGCGCAGTGGTGAGCGACGGCGGGGCGACTGCCATTGCTCGAGCCATCAAGGATGCGATCCGCCAAGAGTTGGATCTCACAGCTAGCGCGGGCGTGGCCCCGAACAAGTTTCTAGCCAAGGTGGCGAGCGATCTTGAGAAACCAAACGGGCTCACGGTCATTCGCCCCGAAGCCGCCGAAGCTTTCGCGCTGACCCTCGACGTGCGCAAGATCCCCGGCATCGGGCCGAAAACCGAAGAGCTCTGTCATCGCTATGGCATTCGGCAAGCGCGCGACTTCCTGCGCTACGAGCCTCAAGCACTGCAACACATCTTTGGGAGATTCGGAGCGGAATTGCACGATCTCGCGCGCGGGATCGACCCGCGGCCCGTCACCGCAGAACGCGAACGCGTGAGCATCGGCATTGAAGACACGTTTCCTCGGGACATCACAGGACTCGCTCCCTGCCGCGCCAAACTCGCTGCCCTCGCTACGCGCCTCGAAGAACGCATGGCAGAAGCGTCGGCAGCTGGTTCAACCATCACACTCAAGGTGAAGTATGGCGACTTCACTCGCATCACACGCAGCCGCACGCTGCCAGAACCCGTCGCGACAGCCGCGCCGATCCTCGCCACCCTCGAGCTCTTGCTCGCTGGCACCGACGTGTCCACTCGCTCCGTGCGCCTAGTTGGAATACAGGTGAGCAGACTTGCGGATCAGAGCAGCACGCAACTGCATCTGCCATTCACTCCTGAGTGAGCGGAGAGAAAAACGCCACGCTGGCTGTGAATCCGTGAACGAAACTCTGCGGCCCAACGGGCCCGAGTTCGCCTGCGGCAAAGAAGCCCGCTACGGGCACTCCGGGCAAGGCGCCAACGATGAGCCCCGCGTCATGATGCGGTTCTTGCCACATGCGCAGGCCACGACCGTTGCATGAGAACACCAGTGCTCCGCGCGTGCGCGCCGCATCGGCTTGGCGGGCTGCGAGTAATTGGCGCAAATCCTCATCCGCGCTCAGTGCGTCGCGCAAGTGAAACTGAATCGTCATGCCCGTGCGCGCCTCACCAGCAATCGCGAGCACGCCTTCCTGCGGATTCGCTCCTAGCAACCCCTGCATCAGAAAATCGCCGCGTCCATGATGAGAGCGGTATTCATCAATGGCTCGGCCCACGAAAATGCCATTGTCGAGCAACGCCTCGTCTTCCGGAGACAGCGCTTGAAGCACTTCGCGCAAGACCTCCAACGCGGGGCGTCCACGCAGCGTGTAGATGAGGTTTTCCTCGCAACGCGTGGCCACGAAACTGCGGCCGATGGGTTTGCAGCCCTGGGAAACGAGGGTGTCGATGCGCACGGCGCCGGAGAACGCAAGCCCCACCACACCTTCGTGCGTTGGGCCGTCGGGGCCGAAGAGTGTGTTGCCACCGGGCATGCGCGCCGCCGAAGCGAGACCACCAAAAATCGGCACGCCGCGCCGGTGTTCGTTGGAGGCTTCGAGCAACGCGCGCACGTCCGTAGAGAACGGATCCGCAAGGATCAAGACACCCCGCAACTCAGGCAGGTCGCGCAGCATCGCGGTCCACGGCTCTGGCGCTTCAATGCGCTTCTGTGTGAATTGCAAGGGCGTGATGTGCACGCCCGGCATTTGCGCGGCCATGAGGCTGATGGAGTGTGTGCCTTCTAATTCATGCGCCCCACTCAACGTCGCTTCCGCGGTCGCACCGAGCACCACGGCCTGCGGACTGTCCTTGTGAATCTGATGCGCGAGATCTGTCAGCAGCGTGCCCGCATGGCGCGCGGTGAAAAGCACCACCAAGTCTGGCGCGCCCCCGAGTTCTTCGTGCAGCTGCGCTGTCACTTCTAGAAGCGCCTTGTGCGCGTCTTCACACTGAGTGGATCTTGCGAGAAAGCGCATGGCCCTCATCCTACCGGCCAAGGTCGGCGTAGTAGTGCTCAGCCCTGCGGGTATTGACGGCAGTACTCATACATTCCGATGATGGCGCTAGTCGCTGCGTTGTAGGCCGCAGGTGGACCCCAGACTGGGATCTCCACCACATGCTGCACGAGCTTCAGGTCTTCCGGCAAGATGCCTGTGCGCTCGTTGCCAACGACCAACACAGTGCGCCGGGGAAATGCGAACTCCATGATGTTCACGGAGTTCTCAGTTTGTTCGAGCCCCACAATAAAGCGACCTTCAGTCTTCAGGCGCTCCAACACCGGCCCTAGGGAGCGCCGCTCTTCGATGACGAGAGTCGTCGCGGCATCGCGGGCGATCGTGGGGTCAATGCGACCCCCGCCGCACACAATCAAGCGCTCAGCGGCGATGCAGCCCGCCATGCGCGCGATGCGCCCGAGATTCACGTGCGAACGCATGGGCGCGCAGGCCACGATCAACTCACGCGGCCGCAACAGTGGCGCGAATGCGCGGTGGCGCACCTGCACGAAATCTTCATCAAACTCACCCATGGTTCTGAGCATACGCGCGCCGCGCGCCGAGCGGTGGGCGCGCTCATTTCTTCAACGAATCTCAAGGCCTCGCTGATAAGCTCGCAGCCTCAAATGTGGCGCGCCTTCGCTAGTCTGATTCTCTTGGCAACGCTGTCCTTGGCGCAGCGTCCTTGCGCGATTTCTCCCCTCAGCCCCGAACAGGAAGCCCTCGCTGAATCCGCCATGGGGCGCGCTCGCGAAGCTCTGCGGGACGGGCGTGCTGAGGCCATGCGCGCACATGTCTTGGCTGCGCTGGCTCTAGATCCCGCGCACGCAGAAGCATGGCAACTGTTCCTCCAAGATGCTGGCAACGATCAAGATCTCTTGCTGCAAAGAAGCTTCGAAGCTCTGATGCGCCTTCATGGTCCGCAAGGACTGGCCGCCACGCTGCCGGGCCCGCTGAAGTTGCTGCTGCAAAAAGACGCTGAGCTGTTGAAGCTCTCCGTTACGCGCGCCCAAGCGCTGCGCGAAGTGCTGGAACTCGCGAAGACTCTCGACAAGAAACAGGGCAGCAGCGCGGCGCAACTGCTCGTCGCAAGGCAACTCGGTGAAATCGCATCCCATCTGGCGGGTTCGTCGGCCGCTCACCTCGCAGTGGTAGCTCCGGCCTTCGCGGCGTTTCCTGAGCACCCTCTGATCGATCTCAAAGGACCGCTAGCTGCGCTGAAAGAATGCGCGGAGAGTGCGCTGGCAAAGAAGGAGCCAGGACGCGCGCTCTACATGGCGCGCATTCTGCAAGCCATCGCAACTCAGGCTCGGCTGCAAGGTCTCAAAGGGCCCAAGCCAGAAGGTCTGCAACCCGTCGGCATGGCCGCCACGAACTTGCTCGGGCGAGCGCGAGCCGCCTTGGAAGCTGGTGCACAGATCACACCACTTGCAGATCTGGAAGCCATGGATCCCTTGGGTCGGCAGCAATTCACATCGATTCACGCCGACCCCGGCAACCCAGGACGCACCCTCTCCCCCACAGAGCGCTACCGCGTGGAAACGACCTGTGGCGCAGAGACGCTGCTCGGCGCCGCCCAGACCGTCGAACTGCACCACGCTCGCTTGGTGAACTGGTACGGATCTGATCCATTCAAAGAGCGTCAGGGCGTGCTGCGCCTCGTGCCGAGCTCCGCCGAGCTGGAAGCCGAAGGGACTCCGCACTGGTGGGCCGGTGGGTTTCAGAGCGGTGATGTGACCACGTTGAAGTTCTCCCACGGCACCATCGAAGGCTTAGGGCGAGGCATCACTCACGAACTGACGCATCGCTTTGATGGCGCGCTCTATCCGGGGATGCCGGCATGGCTAGTTGAAGGGCGCGCGGTGTGGACCGGTGCGGCGTACGCAACCAGCGCCGACGAGAACTTTGTCGAGCGTCACGTGAGCGTGGGCAGTGTCGAAGCGGCCTTCATCAAGGGCTATGGCAATCAGAGCAATCTCGAGAAGCTGATCCGCGGTGAACTCGACGACTATCGCGACAACTACACCGCCGGCTACGCGCTCTTCGTCTTCCTGCGCACAGCCCCGCCCGAGTCCACACCTTTGTTTGCCTCGCGCTTGCAGCATTTCATGAAGACTTCGGCCAGCGACCGCACTCCCGCTCTCGAGCGCTTTGTGGCCACTTTTACGGATGCCGAAGAAAAAGGCGGGCTCCCCAAGGACTTGAAGGCCTTCACCCAACTCTTTGCAACGTGGTTGCAGGGCTTCTATTGGCAGAGCCGCGCACCCTTCCTCGAACACTATGTGACTCGCACGAGTTCCGCGTGGCATGCGGGCTATGTCTATGACAAGCCCACATGGCATAAGGCGCGCGACCGGGCCGAGCCCTTCTTTGCTCAAGATCACGCGGCCACACTTTGCGACGCCCTGCTCGCCGAAGGCCGCAAGAAGGAAGCGGCGCAAGCAGCGGCCGTGAGCGCGCTGGTTGATGAGTTCGATCCAACGCGCGCTCTCGCGGGAGCGGGGCTGCTGGCTTCTAGCGGCGAACACGCCGCCGCGTGGGCTTTGCAGAACTCTGCCGCGCGGCGCTTCCCCACGCGCGTCAGTCCTAGCGAAGTGCCGGAATCGCTGCGCTCGCGTTTGCCAAAGTGCCATGTCCTGCTGAAAGACCTCCTCGCTTCCGCCAATGCCCGCGCAGCCACACTGCCGCGCACGTCGCGAGTGCTGCACGACCACGCTCAAGTCCTCGCCGCATTGTTGGGACAGCCCACGCCCGTCCTTGCAACCGCCTTGGAACAGGCCGCGGTCGAATCGACGGCCGCGCTACCTCTAGGGCTCGCAGGCTGGGAGGAAACCGAACTCTCCGGTTACGACGAACATCGTGTGAAAGGTCTGTGGAGCGTGCTGCCCGATGGCCTGATCGTGGGCCGCCGCGAAGAGCGCAGCGGCACAGGGACCACGGATCGCCGCGCGCACCAGCGGGATGCTTTCGTGCGCAGCGCCGCGGCGCTGCCGCCCGGCGCGTGGCGCGTCTCTTGCCGCGTTCAAGCGCTCACATCGTTTATTTCGGGGGCGCTGGTGTTTGGCGAAACGCGTCGAGACCATCATGCGCGCCTGCGTTTTTCTTGCGGCGATTTCATGTTCAGCATCGGACGCAAGGAAGAGCAGTCCCGCGTGGAGCGCGTGAACGTGAGCTTCGATGGCTTGTTCGAGCGCGAGAACCCTCTCAACTCAGCCGTGCCTGGGCGCGATGTGAAATTCGCTCAGCCCGTGGCCGATTTCCGCATCGAAGTGCTCGTGGACGGCGGATGCGCGACGGCATTCGTGAATGGTGAACTTGTGGGTTCTTACATGCGCCCCGACGGTGCGCCCTTGGAAGGACACATCGGTTTCGCTTCCGGCCACGGGGCGTTTCGCGTCCTCGAACCGCAAGTGGAGTTCCTGCCCCACGCGGCCCGCGGTGCTGCGGCCTATGTCTCACCAGAGGCAGAAGGCATTTCTGGTGCTCCTGCCAATCGGCCGGTGCACGGAATCAGCACAGGCCCACAAGGTGCGTTGATGCTCTGGGTGCCACGACCAGAGGCCGGGTCCAATGCGGAAAGCGGCGGCCTGCGCGTGCACGAGATCATGGATGGCGTAAACGGCCTCCAAGCCCTCCTGAGTGCGAGCAAACTCACGCTGCCGGTGACCCTCGTCGTGCCTGAAGACTGCAGTGCCGAGCGATTGAAGCCGCTCAGCGATGCCTTAGCGACGCAGAAGGATGCGCCACGCCTCGTGCGCCACCGCTGGAAAAAACCACTGGCCACGGTCACCGTCGCGGAAGGCACAGTGCTGCCAGTCACCGCTTTGGGCTGGATTGATGCCAATGGCATTCTGCGTGCCATCGACCCCTTTGACGGGCGCAGGAATCTCTGGCCTCGTGGCGTGTTGCAATGGCTGCGAGGCAGTGGCTTTGTCATCACGGAGGAGTGACTGAAAAGTCGCGAAGCTCATGCCCCTCGGTTGCGCTCACGCTTCGCGCGCGAGCTGGCCATGGCCACGAGTGTTGGCGCAGGCGTCCTCGTGCTCACGGACTGTGCACTAGGAGTCGTGCGCGCCGGCCCTGCATGGAGTGCCACGGCCGCACTAGCCATGATTGCGGTGGCGTCGGGCGTGGCATTGCTCGCCGGGAGCATCGCCCTGATCGCTGGCTTGCTGCTGACTCCGCTCGCGCCCTTCGCACGCGCCGTCGTGGGCGGCCTGTCCCTTACTACAGCGGTGTTTCTCTTGGGGCGGCCGCTGCTCTCGGGGGCTTGGCTGAGCACACAGTCTTGGAGTTGGGCGCTTCTGCCTGCGCTAGTCGTGGTGGCGCTCGGAGTCGGGCATGTGGCTCGCACGGTCTTTCAACGGGCCGCGACATGGTCGCGCGCCCTAGCCCTCGGTGGCTGGGGCAGCGTCTTGGCGCTCGTGTTTCTGAACGGCGCTGCACTGGTTGGGCTCTATCCAACGCTGCATGAGCTCTGGTTGATCTTTGCTCTAGTTCTCGCGTCAGCTAGCGCCCACGTCACCATCACTTCCCGTCTCATGCGCAACGACGGATGGCGTCCGATGGGAGCCTGCCTCGCCTGCCTACTCTTGCCGCTGCTCTGCGCGCTCGCGCTGCATGTCCCGCAAGCAAGCGACGAAGCCGCGTTGGTTGGCCGTGTCCCCGCGTTGGCCGAGATCGCGCGCGCGTTGCGTTCCGCCGGGGTGCTCTCGACTCCCACCGTCGTCGCTGAAGGTTCCATCCTCGAACCTTGGTTTGCGTCTGCTCATGCAGACACGCAAAGCGTGCTCGACCAGCACCTACCCGAGCGCCGCAAGTTCCACCTGCTCGTCTTGAGTGTGGACACGGTGCGTGCGGACAGCGTGGGCTTCCTTGGCGCTAAGCCCTCGCCAACGCCTGTTGCTGATGCCCTCGCCCGCGACGCCGTGGTCTTCGAGCGCGCCTACACGCCTTACCCCACCAGCAACTTCGCCTATTCATCGCTGTTCACGGGCTTGCATGCGCGCATCTCGCCCGCCATGGCCGCACAACAAGAATCGAAGATCGCCTTCCCAGTTGGCACGACGCTCGCGGAGCGTTGTTCCACAGCAGGGATGGCCACGGCTGCGCAGACCGCATTCAATGCGGTCACTGCCAAGGATGAGCGCTGGTTCGGACACCTCAGGCGCGGGTTCGATGTCTACAACCCCTTCCAGGGCGAAGACAGTGCCACGGCCCGCGAAGTTGTGAACGGCGCATGGCCCCTCGTGGAGGCCATGGCCACGCGCCAGAGTTTTCTCTGGCTGCATGTTCTCGATCCGCATTCGCCGTACGAAGCCGCAGCATTCAAAGGCGCACCATCCGGACTCGAACAGTATTGGGGCGAAATCGCCAACGCTGATCAAGAACTCGGGCGCATCGTGGAGCGACTGAAGGAGCTCAAGCTCTACGACAACACCATCATCGTTTGGATGTCCGACCACGGTGAGGAGTTTGGCGAGCGCGGCGGTGCGTACCACAACACCACGCTCTACGAAGAACAGACCCGCGTGCCATTGCTGATGCGTATCCCCGGAATTGGCGCGCGCCGCATCTCTACCGCGGTCAGCCTCGCGGACTTGCTGCCGACCCTGCTCGAAGTTCTTGGCATCCATGATGAGCAGCCGCGAACGGCGCGTTCGCTGCTGCCGCTGTTGTTGGGCGCCGGCCCACGAGACGGCCTCGCCAGCGCCGAACTTTTCAGGAGCGGCGGAGATCGCCTAGCTCCGGCCGCACGCGCACTGTGGCGCGGCTCCATGAAATATGTGCTGCGCCAAGACACAGGCACCGAAGAGGTCTTCGATCTCGTGCAAGACCCCGGCGAACGCGAAAACCTCATCGGCCGCGACGCCGCGCGTGATCAAGAACTCAGAAAGCTGCTCGCCGCGATGGATGCGCGCATCGACGCCCATCACCCGGCCAGCGGCCCCGCCTTCGACGAAGACGCGCCAGCGCGTTGGCGCGAGCGTCTCAGTGCAGCACGCGCGGCACTGCAAACGGGTGCAGGCAGCGAACTCGAAACTCTGCTCTTCGACCCCTTCGGGGACCCGCGCCCCGCCGCGCTGAAGTTCCTTGGCACGAACGGCCTCGTGGAACTCCTGCGCGAGGAATGGCGACAACTCGAGCGTTTGCCCGAGCTTGCCCAAGCCAAACTGATCATGCTGGCCGCCCGCGCGGGCATGAAGACCGAGTTGATTTCGTGCTGGGAACAGCAGCGCGGCCATCGCATGACTGTGGCGCTCGCCCTCGCTTGGCTCGGCGATGAACGCGGCAAGGGATTACTTCTCGAGGCGTTGCGCAGTGGAATGAACGCTCATGCTCTGCTCTCGGCAGGCTGCGCCTTGGCGAGACTTGGTGAGGTTGAGGCCATCCCGTGGTTGTGGATCGCTCTGCAAAGCGGGGATTGGTCGTTAGTGGCGTCTGCGCTGGATTCTCTCGGCCAGATCCCCCAAGTTGTGAACAAGGTGGCTGTCTTTGGCGAGCGGATGCGTCATTCGAAGGACATTCCCGCGGCCGTCGCCCTGCGTCTGCTCGCCGTCTTGAAGGCCGAGGATTCGCAAGACGCTCTTCACGTGATGGCGCACCTCTCGCAGCATGAAGATGCCAGTGTTCGCGCGAGGGCACGAACCCATCTCGGCGCGCGCCTCGGTGACGCTCAAGCGGACGATGAGGTGCGCCGCTCCGCCCTAGAAGTCGAAGCCGACGTTGCGCTCGAGAATCGCAACCCCGGTCTGGCGGCCACGAAGTACGCGGATGCATGGCGTGGGGGCAAGATCTATCGCACACGAGCGCGCTGGCTCACGGTCCTCGCGTTGACCCAGAGCGGCGCCCATGACGAAGCGCAACAACTCGCCGCACACGAAGCCGCGAACGCCCCCGACGAATGGCTGCGGCCGATGTTCCAGCGTGCGGTAGCGCTCACAGACCCACGCATCCGACCGCTCCACAGCGTGGATGCGCAAGTGGAACTCCTTGGGCCAACGCCAGACGTTTCGCCGCTGAGTTCGTTCGCCCTACCTGTGCGCGTCACCAACACGGGAACTCTGGCTTGGCCCGGTGGCTTCGGCCCCTTCGCTGCTCACCTCGAAGTGCGCTACGCGCGATCTGACGGAACTCTCTGCGACGAGGAAATCCACTTGCCCGTACCGCTGCCCGAGCAGGGCGTCTTGCCTGGGGAGAGCTTCGTGGCTCACTCCATCGCATATCGGCCTAAGAACTCCGAAGGCGCACACCCCGAATTGCGTTTCAAGCAACGGTGGTTCCGCGAGCCGGACGGTCAACGCATCCAAAGCCTGCGCTGAACTTTCCTGGAGGTGCTAGTTGGCGGCCTCCTCTTCGTGGGGACCGCAGAGTGTCTGGCCCAAGCGCCGAATCACCGTCACTAGCCGCCCCTTGCCTACGCGCACGTAAGGCACCTCGGCAGCATTGCAGGCCTCGTGGATCTTGCCCTCCGCCTTGTGGGACATGAAGCCGGTCGCGCAGAGCACGATGTCGTAGCTCCGGTTCCGTACGCGCTCGGCAGCCGTGAGCAGGCGGCGATCGTCAATGCTCACGCCATCGACCTCCTCCGCCTCGAGCTCAGACTTCAGTGCCTCGAGCAGCGCAGGATCGCTGCGGTTGTTCACCAGGAGAATGCGCTGACCTCGGGTCCACTTCAGGACTCGTTGGCGAATCGCTTCCTGTTCATCGCTGCGCGCAGACCGCGCGGATGTCTCTGCGACGGACTGCTCCGCGAGTTCTTCAGTCTCGTCATCGGTGGCTGGCACCGCTGCGCTAGCTGGCTCCGCACTGCAGAACAACGACACTAGCTTCCGAAACTTCGTGCGTTCGCTGCGTTCTTTCAGCCAGCGGACATCCCAACCTGAAATCCGTTCTGCAAATGGCAGCACTGGCTCTCGGAGTTCTGGGGCGGTCATGACGGCTAGACCTGATCTCAGCCAGTCTTGGAGTTCCTCATCCGAGCACGTGGCGCTGGGGCGCGACTCATGAAAACTCTTGCGCTTCTTCTGCCGCGCCTTCTTCTGCGGATCTTGACCGCAGGCGCGGGCCCATGTGCCTTGGGTCGGGACCCAGTGCTCGTCGAGCACTTCCGCGAGCCCAGGAAGTTCCTTATTTGCATCCCATGCCAAGTGGCGGAGTTTCCCCATGCACTCAGCCCACAACGTCTCATCGTTCACGGATCCACGCAGCCAGCGCAAGCGCTTGGCCATTTCCATCAGTTCTTTCGCATGGGCCGGGTTTCTTGCGAGGGTTCTGTGCTGGTGCCTAGGATCTCCATCAAGGCACGGCAGCAGCGTTCTCAGGCGACTTCCAATGTCATGCAGAAGCGCGTCGGGGTTCGAATGCCTCGGTTCAAGGGCTTGGTGATCGGCCCAGCCGTCCTCATCAACTTTGCCCTCGGCCAGCACGCGCGCGACTTCGACGAGTGCGCACTCTGCCACCGCCGTCCACGTGAGAGGCTTCTGCATCGCCGTCTGCCCGAGGTGCCACCAACAGTTTTGGGGGCCCTGCTCCGCCTGAAGTGCGTCCACTGGGCCTGGCCAATAGCGTTTGCTCCAGTAGAAAAGCGTGCCCCATATGCGAGTGACGAGCTCACGAACATCGCTCTGGTTGCCGCATGCATCCTCGCAGGCGCGAGCCCGCGCAATCCAATGCAGAATCCTCAGGCGCATGATCTGCGGTGCACACTGGCCCACGTCATCCGCATGCACCTCCAACTCCTCTTCCAAAGCGTCGAGAAGCAAGCGCACATCGACCTCTTCAGAGAGATCCGTCAACGGCACCGTGGCTTCGCTCTGCGCGACAGCCGGCACGCTGGTTGACGC
>Ga0233425_10004394_pt1 | contig 23739 bp, 24 predicted proteins | sample Watercolumn_Towu_2_FD_181712 | JGI IMG/M metagenome (GOLD analysis project Ga0233425, IMG submission 181712) | Freshwater microbial communities from Lake Towuti, South Sulawesi, Indonesia - Watercolumn_Towuti2014_140_MG | ecosystem: Environmental > Aquatic > Freshwater > Lake | place... | reverse complement strand
ATTCATCCGTCCTGATACCCGTGGGAAATGAAAGCCTAAAAGCCTTGAACCTATACGGATTGCCTTCGAAGATTGGATACCGCACCGGGGCCTCCGGATATGATCCGAACCGCCCCACCCTTGTTCTGATTCATGGCGCCGGGGGAAGTTCTCAATCCTTTCAACCCCAAATACGAGGACTGGACCATGATCTGAATATTTTGGCCTTGGAACTGCCGGGACATGGGAGAACTCCCGGTCCGGGTAAATCTTCTATTGCTGCTTATGCCGAATGGGTTCAGGAAATCATATCCGGTTCATCCATAGAATCGTTTTATTTAGGCGGCCATTCCATGGGCGGAGCCATTTCTCTGGAAATGGCGCTGCGTTTTCCGGATAAAATGGAAGGTCTCATTCTCTTAGCCACCGGGGCCACTATGGCGGTTTCCTCAAAGATTTTAACAGGTTTAAAGGAACAGCCAGATCAAACCATAGAGAAGATCAACCAATGGTGTTATCCCAAAGGAACGGCCCCTCAGCTCATTGCCCAGTCCATTCAATTAATGAAGTTGACGCCCGCCTCGGTCATTCTTGACGATTTTAAGGCCTGCAATCAGTTTCATCGGGAGAGTGAAATCACCGCTATCCGGGTGCCCACTTTGATCCTGGTTGGCGAAGAAGACATTATGACTCCCCCTGATTTTTCCCATTTTCTCCATAAAAATATTCCAAGCTCTCAGATTGCCGTCATCCCCGGTTCCGGTCACATGATTATGTTGGAAAAACACCAAGAGGTCAATCAGGCCGTCAAAGCCTTCATCCTTCCGAAGGACTGAGCAGACCTTTCCTGGTAATGTGCTTTTATTCTAGAATAAGAAAAATTTTGGGTGGGTCAGGTTGTTTTTAAGCTAAGTTTGTCGCCCGGTTTGATTGGATTTTTATCGGAAAGTCGATTCCAGGTTCGTATTTGATCGGGAGTGGTTTTAAATTTTTGGGCTATTTCGGATAAGCTGTCGCCCTTTTTCACCGTATAGTGAACGTATTTTATCCTTTGGCCGCTATCGGCCCTGTTTTTCTTCTGATTGGCACGGTTTGTTTTTCCGCTCTCTTTTTTTCCTTCCCGTTCGATACTATTTTTAGGAACAAATAAGGTCAAGGTGCTCCCCGCTTGAATTTTCTTGCCGCCTTTGGGATTCCATTTCTTAATCATGGCCACATCCACATCGAATTTTCCGGCAATGGAATTCAGAGACTCCCCTTTTTTAACTTTATAGCGAATCGGATGAAACCGATCTTCTTTTCCGCCTTTTTTATCGGCCTGCGCCGTTGTGTTGGCATCCCGACCATTTCGAGCCGTTCGGGAAGACGATTTTTTCTCAAAATGGCTTTCTTGATCGATCAATTCCATTTCATTAGGGAATCCGGCTATCCCCCCTTTTTGTGGAATTAATAAAACCAGTCCGGGATTGAGATTCCCCGTACCTTTGATCCGATTAACCTGGGCAATGAGATTGGCCTTGACCCCATATTTTTTAGCAATGGAGGTCAAACGCTCCCCTTTTTTTATCCGATGCTCTTTATAGGTGATGACCGGTTTCGGTTTTATCAATTGGTCATAATTGGCCATGAGACGATCTTTGGAACCCACGGGTATGCGCAAGGTATACTCGGATACACCCGGAGGGGTTATCCATCTTTTTAATTCCGGATTCAGATCGACAATGGTTTCAACATCCACTCCACAAGAGGCGGCCACTTCTTTTAATTCCACGCCTCCCGGAAAGCTGACCTCCTCATAATCCAAAGGAGATTGATAGGGGATACTGACAAAACCGTACTTTTCAGGTTCTTTGGCAATAAGGGCCGCGGCAATCATTTTCGGGACATACTGTTTCGTTTCTTCCTTAATGTAACGTCGGTGTTCAGCAGTGAGGTCCCAAAAACTCTGGGCATTATACATGGATAAGGCCCTGGTTATCTTCCCTTCCCCGGCATTATATCCGGCGGCGGCCAGATACCAGGAACCGAACCGGTTGAAAAGATCGGCTAAGTGTTTGGCTGCTGCTCGGGTCGATTTAATCGGGTCCTTTCGTTCATCCACCCAGGCACTGACTTGCAATCCATATCGCTGACCCGTTTCCCGAATAAATTGCCAGGGGCCCACGGCATGAGCACGAGAATAGGCCTTAGTGCTAAATCCGCTTTCGATCATGGCCAAATACACTAAATCTTCCGGCAAACCATGTTCACTCAAGATCTTTTTCATCATAGGGATGAAACGTGTTGACCGGGCCATCCAGAGGGAGAAGCGATTGGGTATCTTTGTCTGAAAATAATCTATGAAATATTCTACTTGATCATTAATCACAATGGGGAAATCAAAAGTGGCCTTAATTCTTGAGTCCCGCCCTTTTTCCAACTCTTTCAATTCTAAAATGACCTTTTGTCTGATTTCTTCAGAAGAAGGTTTTATGCTCGGAGGAAGATCATTGGCTAGATTATCAAGATTATCTTCCTCTGTTGAAAAAGGGCGGCTGAGTCCCGAGGAGTTAGGTTGGACGTATATTGGTTTTGAGGTGTTTGAAGTGGATTCGATAATTAGTTCAGGTACCGGGGGGGTATTCAGGCCCGTAGACTTAGGGGGAGTAAGGGAGTACGAATAGACAGGACTTATCAAGACGATGAGGGTAATAATTCCCAAGACCCTCCCAAGACATATGTTCTTCATGCCACCTTCCTTTCACGGTCGGTTGGGGAAATTAACTCTTTTGCCTCGTATAATGGGCATCACTTACCTTTTAACATTATTCTGCTAACATATTTATTAAGAAAAATCAACCCTAAACTAATAAAATCTTTAATAATTCTCTATAATTGTCCAATATAATTATATTTTTAGCGTCTTACCCCTTTGGGATCGGCAACAATAATCCCAAAAATGTCGGATATTTTCATTAACAGGCCGAAGAAAAACTAAATCAAAAAACCTCTTTCCCCATTATGGAAAATAATAGTAATATAGGGAGTAAAAATCAACTCTTTAACGACTGAATATTCGCCAAGAGGAGAGAGGAAATGGGCAGCAGCAAACAGGTATCTTCAGAATGGATCAAGAATTTGATCCATGATTTTATCGGCGCCTCACCTAAGAATACCTTAGGAGACCGGACCGGGGAACCCTCTTGGGAGGATGCGTTGGTGGGATTCGCTTCCGGAGCCGATCCTATTTGGCAGCAGTATAAAGAGTATGTCGGAGCGTTCCATTGGACTCCCTGGGAAATTTTCAACCAACACTGCCCTGAGCAATCGGCCGGGGCTAAAGATTTGACGGTTATTTCCTGGGTCCTGCCGCAACGGAAAGCGGTCCGTCAGGCGAACCGCAGGGCCAAGAAGTATCCCGCCGAAGCCTGGGCGAGAGTCCGTGTATTCGGGGAAGAATTCAATGCTGCTCTGCGCCGTCATGTAGCCGACACCTTGAACCGACTAGGCAACCCCGCAGTGGCTCCGATGTTGGTTGCCAATTGGACCATCGTCAAATCGGCCCGATTTTCCTATGCCTCATCTTGGTCTGAACGCCATGCCGCCCATGCAGCAGGTCTAGGCACCTTTGGTTTGTGTGACGGACTCATCACCGCCAAGGGGAAAGCCGTGCGCATTGGATCCGTCGTGGCCAAGGTGGCCATCGAACCGACCTCCCGGCCTTATAACGATCACCGGGCCTATTGCCTTTATTTCGCTAAAGGGACTTGCGGACAATGTATCGACCGCTGTCCGGCCCGGGCCATCACCGAGACCGGCCATGATAAAGAAAAGTGCCGTCAGCATTTGGTGCGGTCTCGGGAATATGTCAAAAAGACCTACCGGTTTGAAGGTTATGGATGCGGGTTGTGCCAGGCAGGTGTGCCCTGTGAGGCCGGTATCCCGGTCAAGGCCGCTCGGGAGGCTTTGGAGCGAGGAGAGATGCCGCCACCTCCACCCCCTTTGGCATAAGGTCTTTATTAACACAACCTAAACGATGCAGATTAAAGAAATAATCGGCCATTAAACCCTTATAAAGGAGCGGAACATTTATGTCGGAAAGAACAATAATAATAATTGTATCAGCCTGTTCAACCATCATATCCATTGCTTTTTCTCTCATATTGACAACGATTAAAAACAAAGCCGAGTTAAAGAAGATTCAGAGCGAACTGGAAAGAAGTTATTCCCAATCCTTATTTAATAAGCGGATTGAACATTACCCGGAAATGTACAGCCTGCTGGACGGCTACTCGAAACTTATTCAATACAAAAAACAGACCATGGAAAATTTAAGGGAATTCAGAGAGAAGGTCGATGAATGGAGCAGCAAGTATTCTTTGTTTTTTACAAAATCGACCGTCATCCTTAATACCTATTTACGAAGGTATCTAAACCTCCTCCTAAACCAGGCTACCCCTCCCGAAGCACTTAAGCAGCATGGAGACTACCTTTATAAAATAATCAATTTCTTTGAAGGTTCTTTACGGGCGGAATTGGCCCTTTATGATACCAAACCGGTAGTGGAATTGAAGGAAATAGAAGGGGTCTATCAATTCATTCGAGATAAGATGGCCGAACTAAGAAATGAGTATCCGCTTCTTCAGAATGAATAAGTCTTGGCTGTTTCTTCAATCCTAGAGGGGGAAAAACTGCATGAGGCCAATGGGTCGGGTGAACATCTCCCGGCCCATTCCATTTTCTAAATTTGTTCAATCCCACTATTTTTTGTCACGGATCTTGGCGTGGCATTCGTCGCATTTGCCCTTGATTTCTCCGAGCTTGGCCTTGACGGTTTCGCCGTCCTTCTTGGCTGCAGCCATCAAGATGTCTAAAGAAAGATCGGAAATGGCCAGAGTCAGCTCCTTGGCCAGCGGGTTGGGGAGGCCATCGCCGATGACCTTGGTTTGGGCAGCCATTTCACTGGAGGCTTTCTTAACAGCCTCAAAATTTTTTGTCCCCAGATTTTCCTTGATGTCCGTCATCCAGCCCAAACGAGCCTGCATGGCTTTCTGAGACGGGCGGAGTTCTTCGGCGGCAAAGGCTAAGGCGGCGACGATAAACATCCCAAGAATCATTAAGACAACGACCTTTTTCATAATAATCTCCTTTCTGGTTGGTTTTTGGTAAGGCGACAATTACTACTTACTATAATCAGTCATTATCCGTTTTCAAGACGGCCACAAAGGCGCCTTGAGGAATTTCCACCGAACCGACCATCTTCATCCGCTGCTTTCCTTTTTTCTGCTTCTCCAAAAGCTTCCTTTTCCGGGTAATGTCCCCCCCATAGCATTTGGCCGTCACATCCTTTCGATAGGCGGAGATGGTCGACCGGGCGATGATCGTCCCGCCGATGGCCCCCTGAATGGGGATCTTGAACATCTGCCGGGGGATCTCTTCTTTCAGCCGATCACAGATCTGTACAGCCCGGGCCCTGGCGCGGTCCCGATGGACCATCAGGGAAAGAGCATCCACTTTTTCGCTGTTGACCAGGATATCCAGTTTCACCAGTTCGCTCGTTTGGTAGCCGATTAATTCATAATCAAATGATCCATACCCCCGGGTCAGGCTTTTCAGTTTATCATAAAAATCATAGATCACCTCGGCCAAAGGCAGGTCATATTTAAGTTCCACCCGTCCCGGCGTTGGATAGAGCATCTGCGGATTGATCCCCCGCCGCTCTCGGCAGAGGGTCATGATATTGCCCAAGTAAGTATCGGGAATCATAATCGTCGCCCGGATAAAGGGTTCTTCCGAGTAATCGATGGTCATGGGATCCGGATAATACTGGGGATTGTCGACGACCACCGTCTGACCATCCTTTAGGTGATAGCGGTATTGCACACTGGGTACGGTCATGATGATCGATTGATTGAACTCCCGCTCCAGACGCTCCTGAACGATCTCCAAATGCAACAGGCCTAAAAAGCCGCAACGAAACCCTTGGCCCAAGGCGGCAGATGAATCTTTTTGATAGATCAAGGCGGCATCATTAAGTTTATATTTTTCCAGGGCCTCGGCCAGAGAATGGTAGTCTTCGGAAGAAATGGGGTAGACGGAGGAGAAGACCACGGGCTTGACCTCTTTGAAACCATGCAGGGGGTGAGGTGCCGGACGAGTATCCAAGGTAACCGTATCCCCGATTCGGGTGTCGCTGACGGTTTTGATGCCGGCAATCAGATAGCCGACTTCACCGGCAGCCAGCTCCTTCCGAGGTTCCCGGGTCAACCGAAAGAACCCCACCTCTTCCACCAGATAAACGGCCTTGTTGGACATGAGGCGGATGATCTCTCCCGGGTGAACCGATCCGTTAAAGATGCGGCAACTGACAATAGTCCCGCGAAAGGGATCATAATGAGCGTCAAAGATCAAGGCCGTTAACGGTGCGTCTTTATCCCCTTTTGGCGGAGGCACCCTTTCGGTGATGGCCTCCAGAATCTCTTCAATCCCGGTCCCTTCTTTGGCCGAACAAAGCAGGGCTGAATCCGAATCCAGCCCCAGATCAATCTCGATCTGTTCCTTGACTCGTTCGATATCGGCAGAGGGAAGGTCAATTTTATTTATTACTGGAATAATTGTCAGGTCCTGTTCTACTGCGGCATACATATTGGCCAAGGTTTGAGCCTGGACACCCTGAGCCGCATCGATCAGGAGCAGCACCCCTTCACAGGAAGCTAAGGCCCTCGAAACCTCATAAGAAAAATCCACATGCCCAGGGGTGTCGATCAGATTAAGGTCAAAATCTTCTCCCTTTTTATTGGTATAGGGAAGGGTGACGGTATTACTCTTGATGGTGATGCCCCTTTCCCGTTCTATATCCATAGTATCCAGGATTTGGTCCCGGAAACCCCGTTGATCCACCAGACCGGTGTATTGAATCAAACGATCAGCCAAAGTGGATTTGCCATGATCGATGTGGGCAATAATACTGAAGTTACGAGTCTGTTTCATAATAAAGGGTCTAAGTTCAAAGGGTAAGGTGTAAAGAACCGCACCTCTTCTCTCTTTTTTCTGGTTTGGATTTACGGATGGAGCAACTTGAAACCCAAGGCCGGTTCCAGTTTGCGGACGGCCGAGGTCTCCAGAAGTTCGACCATAATAACCTCAGCCACCTGCCAGGTTTTCACACCGGTACGTACACATCCGGTGATGGTGGAATCTCGGCGTCCGGCGGCCACATGCATGTGCAACATCGGCTTGCCGTCTTCATCCGGGAATATGGTCCCGCTCCCGGCGATCTCATGAACATCCGTCAGGGCATAGGTCATGGGGTTAACCGGAGAGACCCGTCCGTCTTCCGGGCCGACCACCAGACGACTCTGTTGATCCGCGCCTCCCAGAATAATCATAAAAGCCGATTGAATGCCCCGATCCACGGCAAAGCGTTCAATGGTTTCGTGGAGGATTTCTCCATCCTCCAGACGAATAACAAAAATACGCCCTTGTTTGGCTTCTGAATATTTCATTGGGTTACGCTCCGTTTCAGAAAAAGATATACCGAAAAGAGGGAAAACGGAAGAAAGAAATTAAGGTGCCGGTCCGCCCTCTACAAAGCGATCGGTTGTTAAAAAGAAGAGGGCAATCCTATCCCTTTAGATTTTTTGCTTAGGATTTATGACGAAAAACGATTAATCCGTGGGAGAGATCATAGAGGGATACACCCACCGTCACTTTGTCGCCCTCTATGACCCGAATCTTGAACCGTTTCATCGTACCGCATAATTTTGCGGTAATGGTATTTCCGTTCTCTAGGGTAACCAGGTAATTTCCTCCACCGGTGGCCTTGGATACTACCCCATCAAATTTTGCCAGATCATCTTTGGACAAATATTTCTACTCCTTTATTCCAGAAGGATTGAGCTCACCTAAAAGGTAAAAAGCCTGCCACCGGATCAGCCGGCCAGCAGGCTAATAGCAGACTATTACGGAAATGAAAGGGTGGATAAACTTACCAACGCCCACCGCGGCCCTGAGAACCCCCCCGGCCTCCTCCGCCGCTTCGTCCTCCACCACCTTTGCCTTTACCCCCCCGGAAACCTCCTCCACCCCCCTCTCGCGGGGCCTGAGGGCGGGCAACGGAAACTGTCAAGGTCCGGCCTTCAAAGGAACTGCCGTTCAGGTTATTAATCGCCTCGGTCGCTTCTTGAGCACTTGCCATTTCAACGAACCCGAAGCCTTTACTCAGACCAGTTTCCCTGTCGGTAATGACCTTCGCCGATTCAACGGTTCCATAGGTCGAAAAAAGTTTGGAAAGGGATTCATCATTTACCGAATAGGGGAGACTGCCGACATACAATTTGTTTGACATGAGACCTCCTTAAAGGTTGGTTCCCCTAAAGAGATCGGAACCCAAAAGGCCGGGAGCTCTTTAAAGGCATGAGTTTGATAGAAAAAAGTATACCATACTTTTATAATTGCAACAAGAAATATATTTATTGAAGTTATAGCTCGGGGGCCCCTGCCCTCAATGCCAAGTTGTTTTTTCTCTATAATAATGTCCTCAGCCATTCGATAACCTCGGGAGGAAGGGGATAGACGCCTTTGGCGTGATTGCAGCATGTCCAGAATCTTCGGGGAAGCTCCATCTCATAAAGACTTTCCGCCCCGTCTTTGGTCATTTTCTGTAAACGGACCCGATAGGGCTCTTCCCAGGTATCGATACTAAAAAAGTAGGATTCCTTTTCCGGATCTACATATTGGCCGGTGAATCCGGTATTTCCCCATTCCAGATAACAGGCTACGGCATCGGCCGGTCCCATCTCCCAATTAATAGGGAGATCTTTGAATTTTGATAATTCGCCCATTTATTTACTCCATAAAAAAAGACCCGGTGTTACCGGGCCTTTCCGAATTTATGGCTCCCCGGGACGGACTCGAACCGCCGACCAAGTGGTTAACAGCCACCCGCTCTACCGACTGAGCTACCGGGGAATAGATAACTATGCTCAAAAAAAAATGTAAAACAAAATGGATCCGAAATCAACCTATTCTTTGTTGTTTTCGTCTTTAGCCGACGGTTCCTGTCCCAGGGCCTCCATATTGAGCAATTTTTCGTATTCTGAATCAACCCGTTTCTGGATGGTTTGGATCAATTCAGGGGTCAGGTGGCTGAAGCGCCGTTGAATTTTCAAGTATTCCTCCACCGGTTTGACCTTAGTATTTTTCCGAACCATGTATTTGCCGTCAATGACTTCATAGAGAGGGAAGATATTCGTTTCTACTACCAGACGGCTGATTTCAATAGCCAGATCTGTTCCATGCCGCCAGCCTGTGGGGCATGGAGAATAGACATGCAAAAAAGCCGGGCCTTTGATCAGGGCGGCTTTTCTGGCCTTGTTCATCAAATCTAAATAATAGGCCGGAGAGGCTGTAGCCACATAAGGGATATTATGGGCGGCCATGATCGCCGGGAGATTCTTTTTCCAGGTCCTTTGACCGGAGGATAATTTCCCGGCAGGGGAGGTGGTGGTCGACGCTCCGAAGGGGGTCGAACTGGATCGTTGAATGCCGGTATTCATATAAGCTTCGTTGTCCAGGCAGACATAAACGAAATCATGACCCCGTTCCATAGCCCCGGAAAGGGCCTGAAAACCGATATCCGCCGTACCTCCGTCCCCGGCAAAGGTAACAACCGAAATCTTTTTTTCCGGTATCCTCCCTTTGGCCATCAAGGCCTTTAGTCCCGCTTCCACTCCGGAGGCCACAGCCGCGGCATTTTCGAAGGCCACGTGAATCCAGGGGACAGCCCAGGCCGTTTGTGGATAAGGAGAGGAAATTATCTCCATGCACCCGGTGGCGCTGACGGCGATCATGGGACTTCCGATTGCTTTGGCCACCATCCGCAAGGCCAGGACCTCTCCGCATCCCTGACACGCCCTGTGTCCATAAACCAAGGGTTCTTCCTGAGGCAGGGTCTTGGGCGTAAATTTTTTAAAATCCTTCAAGTCTTCGGCTATCATTTCTCTCGTACCCCGATCATTTCGTAACGTAACTCTTTTTGTGTTTTGGCATACCGGCTGGCCTTGGCCACCATCTCCGAAAAAATTTCTACCGTAAGATCCCTTCCACCCAACCCGGCAATAAATTCGGCCACATAAGGTCTGTCTTGCTTATCAAAAAGGGCGGCTTTTACTTCTAAACCTACCGGTCCTCCGGCCCCGCCCGGGACTAAGGCCCGGTCGACCACGGCCAGGACTTTGGCTTCCCGGATGGCCTGAAAAAATTCCTTAAAAGGAAAAGGCCGCCACAAGCGGATGTGAATCAAGCCTACCCTTTGCCCTTTTTCCCTCATGAGGTCCACGGCGCTCATGGCTGTTTCGCTGATGCTGCCCATGGTCACCAATAAGGTTTCCGCCCCTTTAGTTTTATACGATTCAATCGGTTTATAGGTCCGACCGAAAATGGTTCCGAAATCCTTCCAGACTTCGGACGCCACCTTTTGGGATCCGATCAGGGCCTCGTCGATCTGTTTTTTGATTTCCGTAAATACGTCCGGGCTCCCAAAAGCCCCCATGGAGACCGGATTTTCAGGATCAAGCCGGATGCCGGGTTTGTAGGGTGGTAAAAAGCGGTCCACCGTTTCCTGATCGGGGATTTCAACCGGTTCTATGACGTGGCTCAATACAAAGCCGTCTAAATTAACCGCCACCGGCAATAAAACCCGGGGATCTTCGGCCAGTTTGAAGGCCTGAAGGGTCAGATCGACGGCTTCCTGACCATTGATGGCAAACAATTGAATCCAGCCCGTATCCCTTTCGGCCATGATATCGCTCAGATCATTCCAAATATTGATGGGGGTCGAAAGAGCTCGATTGACCACTGTCATCACCATAGGCAGGCGCAGTCCGGAAGCGATGAACATAATTTCGTGCATCAGGGCCAGCCCTTGAGAGGCGGTGGCTGTATAGGCCCGTGCCCCCACTGCAGCGGCTCCGACCGCCGCACTTAGGGCCGAATGTTCCGATTCAACGGGAATAAAAGCCGCCGTCAACTCGCCATCGGCCACTAACTCCGAAAGGTGTTCGACGATATGGGTTTGGGGGGTAATGGGATAGGCCGAGATGACATCCACATTGGCCAATTTAACTGCTTCACTTACGGCTATGGAAACCTCCATGCCTTTTCTACCGGCCATAACTATTCTTCCTCCGCAATCATTTGGATGGCCTCTTTGGGGCATTCCCGAGCACAGATGCCGCATCCCTTACAGTATTCACTGCTCCAGTCATAAAAACCATCTGTTCTCAGGGTATAGGCCATTTCCGGACAAAAAATCCAGCACATCCCGCATTTAATACATTTTTCCTGATCGGTTAGCGGTCGAATCTTGGAGCGCCAATCGCCGGTTTTGAATTTCCGGGCATTTCCGGCCTCCGAAATAACGCAGCCTAATGGGGCTTCTTTCCAGGGGTGAAGGGCATCTACTTTAGCCACGGTAACTACTCCTTGATCTGAGTCTCGTCAAAGGCCCGTTGCATGGCCTTTTTGTTTCGTTCGGCAATCTTTCCAAATCGATGGGCCAGAGGGTTGTCCATGGATTCCAACTTGGCGACCTTTCCGGCTCGGATCAGAGAGCCCAACATGGTCGTGTTGGTAATAGGGACCTTCATCTCCTCCATGGCAATTTTACTGGCATCAACCACCGCCAGTGGTCCTTTAAACCCATACTCCTTTCGGATTTGCTCCAAGGACTTGGCCGTATTAATGACCAAAAGCCCCTTCGGTTTCAATCCCGCGGAGACATCCACAATATCCAGGAGGGTCGGATCCAGGACGACTACAATATCCGGATGATACACTTTCGAACGAATGCGGATCTGGGAAGAACTGACCCGCAGGAAAGCCACTACCGGAGCCCCCCGTCGTTCCGGCCCGAAACTGGGGAAAGCCTGGGCATATTGCCCTTCATCAATAGCCGCTAAAGCTATCAATTCGGCTGAGGTTACCGCTCCCTGTCCGCCCCGACCATGAAATCGTACTTCAATCATCGCTCTTTTCCTTAACACCCTATTGGGATTATTGGCAAAATTATTTTTTTACAAGGAAATGAATTCTTTGTCAAGTTTTTTAGGGAAATAAAAATATTTTTTTAGGAAAATTGTAAAGGGGACAATTATTTCAGCTGAAGGGCGGTTTCCCTCATTCGCTCCGGCTGTTTTAATTGATTTAAGGCCTCAGGCGCTTCCTGAAAACCCTCCAGGGGATCTCCCTGATGGGAAGGGACTAAAAAGATATGAGTATGAGGTATTCGTCTGCCGCGGGCATACATACAGACAAAATCGGGGTGAAAGGCCTGCATGATCTTTCCGGATACCAGGCGGGCGGCTCGGAACAGGCTCGTTGTTTCTTCTTCGGTCAGATCATGCCACCAGGGGACGTGGCGCTTGGGGATGACCAGCCAGTGCCCTTCCGCCAGCGGATTGATATCGAGAAAGGCTAAGGACAGGGTATCCTCGTGGATCAGATGGGCCTCGGCCCGTCCTCGCGCAACTTCGCAAAAGATACATTTTCCCTCGGGAATCCCTTGGTTTTCCATCAGGGTCCTCTCCTTCCGGATGAAGGGCGTTTATCTCTTGCTATCCACCCAACTCTCTAAGTTTTCTATTATAACGGCCCCGTTAGATTGAATTTCTTCAAGGGCCCTGGCGGACGTTTCCGGATTTACACCCCGACACAAGGGTTTGATGATCTGAATTCTATAGCCGCGATTAAAGCCGTCCAGGGTCGTCCAACGGACGCAAAAGTCAGTGGCGATTCCAAAAACAATCAGGTCCTTAATTCCCTGTTGCTTCAAAATCCCGTCCAATTCCGTTTCCTGTCCCCCGTCGTCCTGGAAACAGGAATAGCTGTCGTAACGAGGATCCCGCCCTTTTTGAATGATACCCTGAAACATATCGGGATCGATCAAGAGATCCGCCCCCGCCGTCCCCTGGACACAATGGGGCGGCCAAAGGATCTGGGGCTTCCCGTCCGGAAGACTGATGGTTTCAAACATCTTTTTCCCGGGATGATTACTGAAAAAAGAGATATGATCTTCCGGATGCCAGTCCTGGGAGGCCCAGACTGGAATCCCCAAACCTTTGAGCAGGTCCACTGCTTTATTTATCTTGTGGAGATAATCCAAATTCGTTCCCGGGACGGCCAGAGGTCCGCTCATTAGTTGAGTGAAATCACCCTGAATATCTACAATTATTGCTCCTTGCATTATCCTCTCCTGAAGATAATTACCTCTCATTATTACGATCTAATATAACAAATACCGGACGGATCCGCCAGTTAAATCCTGGGACATTTGGCGTACTTGCTTTATTTCTCTTGACTTATCCCTGAAGGCTGATTATGAGGTAAAGAGTTGTTATCCTTTTATTAAAGACCAGGACACCGTGATCAAGACATTCTTATTCCTTATCGGCGGGAAATCCCTTGCCTTTCTTCAAGAACTGGGGGGCATACTCGTTATGCTCGTCCAGAGCCTGGTCTGGACCTTTACCCCGCCTTTTCGTTTCCGGAATTTAATAAAACAGATGGAGTTTATCGGAGTCAAATCCATTTTTATCGTCGTCTTAACCGGCGTCTTTTCGGGGATGGTCCTGGCCCTTCAAAGTTTTCACGGCCTTAGAAAATTCGGCGGAGAAAGTTTAATGGGAGGGATTGTGGCTCTATCCCTGGCCCGTGAAATGGGACCGGTGATGACTTCTCTGGTAGTCAATGCCCGGGCCGGTTCGGCCATCGCCGCAGAGATAGGCACCATGAGGATAACCGAACAAATCGATGCCTTGAAAATGATGGCCATCAACCCCATTCAATACCTGGTCGTCCCCAGGATCTGGGCCGGCATATTAGTCGTTCCTCTTTTGACGGCCATCAATATCCTGGTGGGTATTGTCGGGGGCTATTTAGTCGGGGTTGAGCTGCTGAATATCAATTCCGGTGTCTTTATAGATAAAATGATCAAAATGGTTGAAATCTCCGATCTGGTCCAGGGCATGGTCAAGTCAATCGTCTTTGGTTTGATCTTGACGCTGATCGGAAGTTACAAAGGTTATAATACCCAGGGTGGGGCCGAAGGTGTCGGCCGGGCAACTACCGAAGCCGTAGTGATCACCTCGGTGGCCACCTTAATCGGCACCTATGTCATCACGTCATTATTTTTTAAATGAAAACGAGACCTAAGAATTCGAGGGTCCAAAGGGCATCTTCAATCTTTTGGATTGAAATCCTTTGAGTACTAGTCATAATGATTCGATTAGTTAATTTAAATAAATCCTTCCGGAGTCAGCCGGTCCTCCAGAACCTCAATTTGACCATTCCCTCCGGGCAGACGACCGTGATTATCGGACGCAGCGGCGGAGGGAAAAGCGTCCTGTTGAAGCATATCATGGGACTGATCCGTCCGGACAGCGGAGAAATCTGGGTCGATGAAGAAGAAATCAACCGCCTGCGGGAAAAGGAGCTTTATCGCATACGTAAGCGCTTTGGAATGCTTTTTCAGGAAGGGGCCCTTTTCGATTCCATGACCATAGGGGAAAATGTCGCTTTTCCATTACGGGAACATCGAAAAATGACTGCCAAGGAAATCGAAAAGGCGGTTGCCGAAAAATTAGCCCTGGTCGGTCTCTCCGGGGTGGAGGGGAAAATGCCCTCGGAATTAAGCGGAGGGATGCGAAAAAGAGCCGCCCTGGCTCGGGCCATCGCCTTGGAACCGGATATCCTGCTCTTTGATGAACCGACCACGGGACTGGACCCCATCATGACAGCTACCATCGACAACCTGGTCATAGACACGCAGAAACGGTTTCAGCTGACCTGTGTGGTCATCAGCCATGATATCCAGAGCGTCTTTCGGGTCGCCCACAATATCGCCATGCTTTCGGGGGGAAAAATCATTGAGCAGGGCCCCCCGGAGACCTTTCGCCAGTCAACGAATAAAATTGTTCAGGATTTTTTATTGGGCCGCCTTCCGGAGCAGTCCGCCCAAAACACCTAAGGAGGAAAGATGGAAAAAAAAGGTATCGGTCTCGAGATCAAGGTGGGGATCTTTGTCTTTATCGGCCTGGTCATTCTCGGGTATATGACCCTGAGGGTCAACAAAGGAAAGCTTCAGATGACGGATGGATACGAATTGACGGTTTTCTTTGATTCGGTCTCCGGTCTGGTCAAAAACAGCCCTGTCCAAATCGCCGGCATTGAGGTCGGCCGGGTCAAGAGTATCCAATTAAAAGAGGGCCGGGCCCAAGTGATGCTGACCATTAAAAAAGGGGTCCCTGTTTATGAAGATGCCCAGGCCGTTATTAAGTCGCAAGGCGTCTTAGGAGACAAATATATTGAAATCTCCTCCGGGAATACTTCGGCGAAAATTTTAAAGGAAAGGGGCCTCATCGGCGGGAGCCGTTCCACGGTGGGACTGGATGATCTTCTGGCCAAGGCCACGCCGGCCATGGATAGCATCTCCAACATCGCCAAAAATCTGGGAGATGTCCTGGGTACCCAAGAAGGAAAAAACAACTTAAGAGAAACCTTTCTCAATATAAAAAGAACCACCGAAGACATCCGGGGAATGACCTTGGGGCTTTCCCGCGGCGAGGGGACCATGGGGAAATTAATCCGGGATGACGCCCTGTATCAAGATATGCGGACAACCATGACCGGAATAAAGGATACGGTTTCCCAGATTCAAAACGGCCAAGGAAGTATAGGAAAGCTGCTTAAGGATGAAGAGCTTTATCAGGAAACAAAAAAAACTTTAACCAGTTTACAAAACGTGGCTAAAAAGATCGATTCCGGGGAAGGGACCCTGGGGAAACTGGTCAATGACGACACACTCTATAAAGAGGCCAAGGAAACCATGGCCAATCTGAATCAGACGGTCAAAAAAATCAACCAGGGAGAAGGGACCTTGGGGAAACTGGTCAATGATGACGCGCTCTATAAAGAGACCAAAAACACCTTACGCAGTGTAACAAAAGCGACGGAGGGGCTGCAGGAACAGGTCCCCGTAAGTATCTTGGGAACGGTCATCGGGACAATACTCAGATAGGGGGAAACCCTTCGGCGTATAGCGTCAAGCGTTCGCCGATATATACGACGAATGACGAACGACGAAGGCTATACGAATGAACCGATGAACTTCCGGATCCTAAAGATCCTATTATTAATCATTATCCCTGCATACTGTTTTTTCGCTTCCGGCTGCGCCCATCTGCCCCCGAGTCTTGAACCGGAAAACGTCTCCCCCTTTTTTCATATCCAGACCAATCCGGAAAATCAGGCCCGCCGGGTGGACGGCGCCGGGCCCCTCTTTTCCCAATCGGAAAGCCCCGAAGAGAAGGAATTGACCTTCCGGCCTTTTTTTTCCTATCGGGAAAACCTGAAAGACCAGACCGAAGAACTGGAATACCTTTACCCTTTAGGACGGGTCCGCAAAACGGCCGAAGGGAAACTGTCCCGCTTCCTACCCTTCTATTCTTCCTTCACTCCGGTTCATAAAGAGGACGCCAAAGGGAAGCCGGAGCATGTAGACCTTTTCCCGTTTTTTTGGGGGAAGGACAAAGAAGGCAAATCATACGGCGGGGTGTTTCCCTTCGGCGGTGAAATCCGCGGCCGCTTTGCCCGGGATGAAATCCAGTTTGTCCTTTGGCCTATCTATACCCGGATTCGCGAAGGGGAAACTCACACGACCAATATCCTCTGGCCTATTTTTTCTTATACCGAAGGGGGGCATCGCCAAGGATTCCGCTTTTGGCCTTTTTACGGCGAAGAAAAACAGGATGGGGAGGGGGCTTATCGGAAAACATTTTTCTTGTGGCCCATCGGCCATTATCAACAAAGGTATATGGACACGGATCGTCCCAAAACCTATTTCTATTTATTCCCCCTTTATCTTTCCGAAGAAAGCCCTAACGAACATAAAACCATCGTTCTCTGGCCCTTTTTTAATTTTTACTCGGAAACAAATTTCAACTATCTGCAAGTCGATTTTCCCTGGCCTTTTATCCAGTATGCCCGCGGAGAAAACACGAAGGCCTTCCGATTATGGCCTTTGTTTACCTATCGCCAGGTCGATCAAAAAGAAAAGGTATCCTTGTTTTGGCCTATCTTTATTCAGCAAAAGGACGAGGATGAATTTCGCCAAGAAATCCTCAATCGTTTTCTTTACATCAATAAAATTCATCAGGTATTTTACAAGAATGAGAATCGTTGGGAACGGGTGACCCGGATCTGGCCGCTCTTCCACTCCGCCGATAACGGAAAAGGCTTGAAGCATTTCTACTTTCCGGCTCTCATGCCGGTGGAATGGGAGGGCTTGGAGCGGAATTACGGGATGCTTTTCCGTATCTATGAAACCTATGAGGACGGGACAGGTAAAGAGATTTCCAAATTTCTCTGGGGATTATATTATCATCAAAAACAAAGAGACCTGGAACGCATTGAACTCGGTTTTCTTTTTACCTACCTAAGGGATAAAGACAGATTAACCCTCTCTTTACTGAAAGGATTGCTGGAATACCAACAAGAGGGCTCCAAGCGGCAAATTAAATTACTCTATCTGCCTATTTCTTGGGAGGAGCAGGAAGAGATGGGGAAACCACCTGGGTCCCTTCAGGAGGAATAAATTCGAACCAGGATCCGGCTAAAGGCATCCCGGTTTGCATCTGGGCGAACCGAAAACGCGTGCCATCCCCCATCAGATTGTCAAAAGTAAATTCCAGAGGGAGAAAAGTCGTTTTAGAAAGACGGACCTGAATCCGCTGCAAATCCGGTTGTGGACGTTTGGGTTTTAAGATCAATTGATAAAAAGGGGCCTCCTCTGGAAGGCTTCCATCCAGGCGGACAGAAAAATTATTCTCCCATCCCCCTAATCCGGAGAGAAAATCGATGATCGGTTTGACCTGCAGACCATATTCTTTAAAACGGTAAACATTAACCACCTTTTCTTCCGGAAGATACCACCAAACCTTTTCTCCGTTACAAATCAACTGCTCCGGCCGCGGTTTCTTCTGATCCATCCTCAATTTATTCGGAGAACTGAAGGAGAGTCTTCCCTCGGCCTGCAGCGAGGAGGATGGAAGCTTAGAAGTGATTTTGGGGATCAGATCCCGCACATAATCGGCCTGAAAGGTTTTGGTCGCGGCAAAGTGCTCTTTTAAATTGGCCAAAACCATTTCTAATTTCCCGCCTTCTTCGGCCCCGCTCGTCTCGATTCTCCCGAAGGCGAAAAAACAAATTAGCAATAAACAAGTCCCCAAAACCCTGAATCGTACGGAAGATAAGAATGGCTTTTTCATAAAAATACTATAAAACAAGAAAGGTATGGGATCAAGAAGAAAAAGGGCAATAAGGAAATAGAACAATCAAAATTGAATGAAATCAGCGGCAAAAGGACATTGACAACCCGCTTAAAATCTGTTTTCATTACGTTTTGAGGGGAAAAGTTGAACCTGAATATCCTCCAAATTATCCAAGCCGACGAAGAGAAAAATTTTCCGAAGCGGGAAAAAAGGGAATGAGTGATACCGGGAAACCAAAAGGAATCGAAGCAATCAAAGATCCCATAAACCGGGAGGAGTTATTCCGCCTTCTGTTTGCTGAATTTTCCGAAGGGGTATTCGTTATCGAATCGGAAGGAAAAATCTTGACCGTTAATCCTCAAGGATTGGCGCTTACCGGTTATTCAGAAGAGGAATTACAGTCCCTGACCGTCTCCGATCTAATTAACAAGCGAGATTCGGCCGACGATCCGTTTCCTCCCGGGGGTTTGCAGCCGAACCGGACGGTAGTCTTGGATAGGCGGATCCGCCGTAAAAATGGAATCTGGTTCCCGGTAACGGCCAGCTTTCAAGGATTATCCGGAGGCAAAATACTGGCCAGGATCATACAGAGAGGCCCCCATTCGCAAACGAAAATCGATACGGAACAGATCGTCTTGGGATCACCTGATCCGCTGCACACAGAGCTAAGACTGAAGGAAAGTGAAGAAAAATATAGACAATTGTTTGATGTGGGGCCGGACGCCCTGCTTTTTGCCGATACGGAAACCCAGGAACAACTGGAGGTCAATGAAGCAGCCCTTGGTCTTTACGGTTATTCCCGGGAAGAATTTTTAAGGCTTCCCGTCACCGCTATTTCCGCCGAACCGGAAGCTACCATTAAAACTCTTCAGAATGGCATTCGGCACATCCCTTTGCGCTGGCATGTTCGTAAAGACGGATCGGTCTTCCCGGTGGAAATCAACACCAGAACATTTGAATGGCAGGGCCGCCGGGTACAATTTGGATCCGTTCGGGATATTTCCGAACGTTTAAAAAATGAGTTAAAACTCCGTCTCACTCAATTTACCATTGATCACAGCTCCGACGCGGTTTTCTGGATCGATGAGCAGGCCCGAATCTTCTATGTTAATCAAGCCGCCTGTAAGATCCTGGGCTATTCCCAAGAAGAATTATTAAATTTGACAATGGCTGACATCAGCCCGAAGTACTCACAGGACTTCTGGGTAAGCTATTGGTTTGAGCTTAAGGCTAAAGGGGATATGATTTTTGATACCACTTACCGATCAAAAGAAGGTCGGGTTTATCCGGTGGAGATTCGCGCCAATCACATTGAAACGGAAGGGCGTGAATTTTGCTGTATCTTTGCCCGAGACATCACCGAACGTCAATTAGCCGAGGAGGAAAAGGAAAAGCTTCAGATGCAACTGGTCCAGGCCCAGAAAATGGAATCAATCGGCCGGTTGGCCGGCGGGGTGGCCCATGATTTTAATAATATGCTCTCGGCAATTCTTGGTCACGCCGAAATGGCGATCATGCGTTGCCGTCCCGAAGAGGAGATTTACACGGATCTGGAAGCTATTCATCAGTCCGGCCAACGCTCAGCCGAACTGGTCCGGCAGCTGCTGGCCTTTGCCCGAAAACAACCCGTTGAACCAAAGGTTTTAGACTTAAATGATACGGTTGCCGGTATGCTCAAAATGTTGCAGCGCTTGATCGGCGAAGATATCGATCTATCCTGGATGCCGGGTAAAAAGCTCTGGCCGGTCATCATCGATCCTTCACAGATTGATCAGATTTTGGCAAACCTGTGTCTGAATGCGCGGGATGCCATACCCGGCATGGGAAAAATTACCATTAAAACGGAAAACCGGATCATCGATAAAAATATCTTAAACGAACATCCGGAATTCGTTCCCGGAAACTATGTCCTGCTAAGTGTGCGCGATGACGGCAGCGGAATGAATGAAGAAATCCTGGCCCATTTATTTGAACCCTTTTTCACCACCAAAGCAGTAGGCAAGGGAACAGGGCTGGGGCTGGCCACTGTCTACGGTATCGTCAAACAAAACCAAGGCTTCATTTTCGTGGAGAGTGAACCCGGACGGGGTTCACTCTTCAGAGTCTATCTGCCCCGTTATACCGGAAAAATTTTAGAGCCGGCTCCCGAAAGCATTGAAGAGACTCTCGGAGGCCGGGGAGAGACCATACTGTTAGTGGAGGATGAAAAGGCGATACTAAATCTCTTCCGGGTGATGCTTGAAAAACTGGGGTATAAGATCCTCACCGCCGGCACTCCCACGGAGGCCCTTCGCCTGGCCACGGACCACGCAGCCGAATTACAACTGCTGATCACCGACGTCGTGATGCCGGAGATGAACGGACGGGAACTGGCCCGATTAATCGAGAAGATCAATCCGGGGGTGAAAACCCTTTTTACCTCCGGTTATACGGCCGATGTCATTGCCAACCACGGAGTGCTGGACGTTGGCGTCCATTTTCTGCAGAAACCGATCTCCTTCAAAAAGCTGGCCTCGACGGTGCGACAAACCCTGGATCAAGTTTGACCGCCAGGATGAGTTAATTTTTTATTTATAGGCCCCGCAGCCGAAGATATACTCGTCCACCTTTTCAATCCAGGCGACTTTTTGTTCGACCTTTTTAGTGATTGGGTGGGTGAATTTATAGTCCTGCCAGCCCTTGCCTTTGGTCTTGGCCAACTCGAGTCTTTCTTTGACGAAATATTTTCCATCCGGGTCCTTTAGTTCGGCCAGATCCTTTCCGATCATTACTTTGTTTTGGCCATGGGCGACGCACTTGCCGGTCAGGTCATAAACAAAAACATATAAATCGCCTTTGATGAACTGACCTTTGAGGTTGCTGACTTCGGCAAAGGTCTTTTCTTTACCGTTGGCCTTGTAAAAGGCCACGGCTTTTTCCACCATGGCCTTGGCCTCTTCCTTTGAGGAAGCACTGCCGATGGAAATCATAATCCCCACGAGAAAGAAAGACCCTATTAAAACGGCCACTATTTTTTTCATTCTTCTCCTCCTTTTTATTTCGGTTTTTCATAAAACTTTTGACATTAGCATTTCGGTTTTTTGTGCTTTGGGTGATATACTGTTATGATACGAGTATAAGGAAAAAAAAAATTAAAATCTACAAAAAAGGAATCAAAAAGAGGAATCAACCGGTCGGCAAGGCCTCTATTGCGGGGAAACTCAACCGGACAGGGTTAAATTTTAGAAATTCTTAATGAGCACTTCCCGGGGTCGGCCCCCTTCTCCGCTGCTGACGATCCCTTCCCGCTCCATGATCTCCACCAGGCGGGCGGCCCGGTTGTAGCCGATGCGCAGTTTGCGCTGGATCATGGAGATGGAGACCTGCCGGGTCTCTTTGACGATTTGCACGGCCGCCTCATATTTTTCATCCATTTCCCCCTCGGCCTCGGTCGGTTCGGCCTCTTCCATGGCCAGGAGCGATTCATCGTAAACAGCCTCTTTCTGAGCCTTGAGAAAGTCGGTCAACCGTTTGATCTCCGCCTCGGAAACAAAAGCCCCATGAATTCTTTGCAGTTTGGAAACACCGGGAGGCAGAAAGAGCATATCTCCTGAACCCAAAAGGGCTTCGGCGCCGTTGGCGTCGAGGATGGTCCGCGAGTCGGTTTTAGAGGAAACCTGAAAAGAAATGCGCGCCGGGAAATTGGCCTTGATGATGCCGGTCAGGATATCCACCGACGGGCGCTGAGTGGCCAGGAGCAGATGGATGCCCGCGGCCCTGGCCATCTGGGCCAGGCGGGTCAGGTATTCTTCCACATCCCGCGAGGAAACCAGCATCAAATCGGCCAGTTCATCGATGACAATGACCACATAGGGCAGCCACTCGTCCGGATATTTTCCCGCAGGACCCTTTTTTTCTTTCAATAATTTTTGATTATAGGAATCAATGTTGCGGGCCCCTTTGTCGGCCATTTTTTGATAGCGATCTTCCATTTCCCGGATGGCCCAGCGCAGGACCCGGGTGGCGATTTTGGCGTCGGTGACCACTTCATGGAGAAGATGGGGAATCCCTTCATAAGGCAGCAGCTCTATCCGCTTGGGATCGATAAAAAAGAAACGGACCTCTTCCGGTCTGGCCTTAAAGAGAATACTACTGATCAAGGCATTCAGACAGACGCTCTTGCCGGTTCCGGTGGCCCCGGCAATCAGGAGATGAGGCATCTTGGCCAGATTGGTGACGACCGGAACCCCGAGGATATCCTTGCCCAGGGCCAGGGTCAGTTTCGATTTGGTGCCTGAAAATTCCTGAGAGGAAAGGATGTCTTTCAACCCCACCGTCTCCCGCAGACTGTTGGGGATTTCGATACCGATAACCGCCTTGCCCGGCAGGGGGGCGACGATGCGGATGCTGACGGCCCGCATGGCCATAGCCAGATCATCGGACAGCCCGGTAATCCGGCTGATCTTCACGCCCGGGGCCGGCTCAAACTCGTACATGGTTACCACCGGTCCGGGAGAGACTTCGGTTACCTGTCCTTCCACTCCGAAGTCTTTTAATTTCTTTTCCAAAAGACGGGAATTCATGATCAGGCTCTGCTGTTGAATCTCCTGATCTTTTTTCTCATAACTGTCCAAGATGGAAAGAGGAGGAAGTTCGAAATCTCCGGGATCTTTCATGAAGACAAATTGCTCCTGTTGAGCCGCCGGTTTTACTGGAGGCGGGACCGGCTTGACCACAGGACTTTGGACAATCGTTGGAGGCCGGGCTTCTTTATCTTTTTGGATTTCTATTTCCTGGCGGAGGCTTTTGGCTTTCCGTTTCCTTTCCACCCTTTTCTGGAGGGCATCCCGCAGCAGGCTTGCCCGGCTGAAAAGCCAGACCTGGCCCGCCTCCCAGAGGTGGGCCAGTGAAACCCTGGTGATCAGGATAATGCCGGTCAACAATAGAACAATTAAGAAAATATGGGTCCCCGGGGGGTTTAGGAGAAGCGCCAGGCGGTGAAAGATCAAATAACCCAGGATCCCTCCCCAGGGAAAATTCCAGCCGAAATACTGGAAGTTCTCATCTCCGCTGGAGATCAGTCCGGCAAAGGCAAAGATGACCAGGACGTAACCGGTGGCATACCAGGAAGGCGAGGGATGCGGACCGTTACGAAAGGAAATGACCGCCAACTGAAAAAAAATAATACCGAGCCAAAAGGCGGCCAGACCGAGCCACTCAAATAAAAAATCCGAGAGATAGGAACCGACCTTCCCCACCCAATTGTTAACAGGAGCCCCGGCAATCTGGGGTGAACCCAAAGAAGGATCGGAGGAGTTATGGGAAATCAGGCATAGCAAAAGGAGGATCCCCAAGGCCCCCAGGACCAGACCCAAAATTTCATAGGATATCGATTTTTGTGGAGTTTCTTCTTTAGGCATATATTAACAGTTTGCAGAAAAACTCATTTTTTCACAGGGTGCTCAAAAAGGTTCAG
>Ga0233425_10004393_pt1 | contig 23740 bp, 19 predicted proteins | sample Watercolumn_Towu_2_FD_181712 | JGI IMG/M metagenome (GOLD analysis project Ga0233425, IMG submission 181712) | Freshwater microbial communities from Lake Towuti, South Sulawesi, Indonesia - Watercolumn_Towuti2014_140_MG | ecosystem: Environmental > Aquatic > Freshwater > Lake | place... | reverse complement strand
CCCGAGGACGTGCCCATCGAAAGCCTGATCTTCGTGCCGGAGAAGAGCGAGCTGTATGCCGCCTTCGGCGCCGCGGCCTACGGCCTGAGCGAGGGCGGAGATGCCGGCCGCTTCGCCGGCGTGGTCTCCCTCTCGGACTTCATCACCAACGGCCGGCGCGCGCGCCTCGGAGAGCAGGCGGGCCCGCCGCTCGCGGCCGGCGCCGACGAGGTCAGCGAGTTCGTGGAGACCTACCGCGTCCCGCGCTTCGAGCCGGCGCGCTTCGCGCCCGGGCAGACCGTGCGCGCGGTGATCGGCCTGGACGGCGGGTCCACCAGCAGCAAGGCGGTGCTGGTCGACGAGGCGGGCACCATCCTGGCGAAGGCCTACCAGCTCTCGAAGGGCAACCCCATCCAGGACGCGAAGGAGCTGGTCGCAAAGCTCGAGGCGCACGTCCTCGAGCAGGGCGCCACGCTCGACTGCTTGGGCTTCGGTGCCACCGGCTACGCCGCCGACGTGCTCGACGAGTGCGTGCTCGCCGACGTGAACGTGGTCGAGACGGTCGCGCACATGATGAGCGCCGTGCACTACTTCGGTGACGTCGACGTGATCTGCGACATCGGCGGACAGGACATCAAGGTCCTGTTCATGAAGAACGGCGACATCCAGAACTTCAAGCTCTCGAACAGCTGCAGCGCCGGGAACGGCATGCTGCTCCAGGCCATGGCAGACCAGTTCGGCCTGCCGGTGACGGAGTACGCCGACAACGCCTTCAAGGCCGAGCTGGCCCCGAAGTTCTCCTACGGCTGCGCCGTCTTCCTGGACACCGATCGCGTGAACTTCCAGAAGGAGGGCTTCCAGAAGGAGGAGCTCCTGGCGGGCCTGGCCCAGGTGCTGCCGAAGAACGTCTGGCAGTACGTGGTGCAGATCCCGCGACTGGCCTCGCTTGGGCGCAAGTTCGTGCTGCAGGGCGGCACGCAGTACAACATGGCCGCGGTCAAGGCGCAGGTCGACTACATCAAGCAGCGCGTCCCGGACGCCGAGGTCTACGTCCACCCGCACACCGGCGAGGCCGGCGCCATCGGCGCCGCCATGGAGACGCTGCGCCGCTACAAGCGCACGGGCAGCTCGCGCTTCATCGGCGTGAAGGCGCTGATCGACCTCCAGTACACCACCAAGAACGACGACGACACGGTCTGTCACTTCTGCGCCAACGAGTGCAAGCGCACCTTCATCGACGCCCAGCGCCCCGACGGCAGCACCTCCCGCTACATCTCGGGCTTCTCCTGCGAGAAGGGCACCGTCGAGAGCAAGGAGGCGATGCTCTCACTGGTCGCCGAGCGCAAGAAGATCGCCGCCGCCTACCCCAACCTGGTCGAGTACGAGGCGCGGCGGGCGTTCCAGCACTTCTACACGCCGGCGCCCATGCCCGAGGCGGGCTCGCCGCGGAAGGACGTCCGCGTCACGCGGGGCCTGTTCCGGGTGAAGCGCGAGGAGATCACGCGGCCGTTCCAGCGCTCGAGCCCCGAGCGCTGGGCGGCACGCAAGCGCGTGCGCATCGGCATGCCGCGTGTGCTGAACATGTACTCGACGGCGCCGTTCTTCCGCACCTGGTTCGAGGCGCTGGGCGTGCCGAAGCAGAACGTGGTGTTCAGCGAGCCGACCAACGAGGAAATGTGGGTCGAGGGCGGCAAATACGGCTCCGTCGACCCCTGCTTCCCCAGCAAGGTCGTGCAGGCGCACATCCACAACCTGCTCTTCCGCAAGCACGAGCCCGAGCGCGACAAGGCGCTCACTCACATCTTCTTCCCCATCCTGACCCACGTCCCGAACTTCGTGAAGGACACGATGGACAACGCCTCCTGCCCCATCGTGGCAGGCACGCCGGACGTGATGAAGGCGGCCTTCACCAAGGAGGTGGACTTCTTCGCGCAGCGGGGCATCGAGTACGTCGACCCGGCGCTGTCGTTCACCGAGCCCACACTCCTCGCCAAGCGCATGTTCGAGACCTGGCGCGAGCGACTGGGCATCACGGAGGACGAGGCCGATCACGCCTTCGCCGAGGGTTGGAAGGCCCTGGAGGCGTTCGATCGCGACTTGCAGGACAAGGGCCTCGCGATCCTGGAGACGGTCGAGCACGAGGACCGCATCGCCATCCTGGTGTTGAACCGCCCTTACCACTCGGACCCGGGCCTGAACCACGGTATCCCGGAGGAATTCCAGGTGCTCGGCTACCCCATCCTGAGCATCCGCTCCATCCCGAAGGACCCGAAGTGGCTGGCGCGCTTCTTCGCCAAGGACGTGGCCGAGGGTCGTTTGAAGCACCCGCTCGAGCTGGGCCACGTGTGGCCGGAGAACTACTCCTCGAACAGCACGCAGAAAGTGTGGGCGGCGACCTTCGCCGCGCGCCACCCGAACGTCGCCGTGCTCGACCTGTCGAGCTTCAAGTGCGGGCACGACTCGCCCACCTACGGCCTCGTCGACACCATCCTGCAGACCTCGAAGACCCCGGCGGCGGCGCTGCACGACATCGACGCCAACAAGCCCGGCGGCAGCATCAAGATCCGCGTCAAGACCTACGCGCACTCCCTGCGGCTCGAGCAGGAGCGGCTCGAAGACCTCTCGAAGCGGCGCCGCGAGCTCGAGCACGCCGTCGATCAGAAGCGCCTGGAGCTCCTCGAGCTCAAGCGCCGACAGCTCGCAGCGCGCGTCGACGCCGGCCTCGACAGGCAGATCGAGGAGCTGGCCGAGAAGCTGCGCGCGTACCGCGCGCCGCCGATGCTGGTCGAGCTGCCGAAGAACGTCGTCCGCCTCGGCAAGAAACAGGACGGGCGCGTCGTGCCCGTGACGAGTGAGCCGGCGGCTGTGCCCGCCGAATGACCCCGACCCTTTGGAGAAGGCCATGACCCAGTCCGTAGCGTTCGATTCACCCAAGAAGCGCCTGCCCCTCGCCGACGTGGACGTGGACGCCGAGCTCGCCCGCTTCGAGGCCGCCGAGCGCGCGCGCCTCGGCCTCGAGGAGCGCGAGCGCTGGGTCGAGGACATGGCGAACCTCGGCTTCACCAAGAGCGAGCGCGCGAAGGTGACGCTCTTGGTCGGCGGCCTGACGCGAGCCCACGACTTCTTCGTGCAGGCCGCCGTCGGGCAGCTGGGCTACTCCGTGCTCGCGTTGGACGCCCCCGACAACGAGGCGCTGCGTTACGGCAAGGAGTTCGGCAACCGCGGGCAGTGCAACCCGACCTACTTCACGGTCGGGAACCTGGTGAAGTTCCTCGTCCACCTGCGCGACGAGAAGGGCATGCCGACCCGGGAGATCATCGAGAAGTTCGTGTTCCTCACCGCGGGCGCCTGCGGGCCGTGTCGCTTCGGCATGTACGTGACCGAGTACCGCAAGGCGCTGCGCGACGCCGGCTTCGACGGCTTCCGCGTGATGCTGTTCCAGCAGCAAGGCGGCCTGTCGCAGGCCACCGGTGAGGAGAGCGGGCTCGATCTGAACCCGAAGTTCTTCGTCGCGCTGATCAAGGCCATCCTCGCCGGCGACGTGCTGAACGCCGTCGGCTACCGCATCCGCCCCTACGAGCTCGAGCCCGGCGCTACGGATCGCGCCCTCGAGCAGGCGAAGCGCATCTGCCACGACGCGCTGGCCAGCGGGGACAGCATCCTCTGGGCCTTGTACCGCGCCCGGCGCGTGCTCGGGGCAGTGGCGGTCGATCGCACGCGGGTCAAGCCCCGCGTGGCCGTGATCGGCGAGTTCTGGGCGATGACCACCGAGGGCGACGGGAACTACGAGCTCCAGCGCTTCCTCGAGCGCGAGGGCGCCGAGGTGGACATCCAGCTCGTGGCGGCGTGGCTGCTCTACAACATCTGGGAGGTGCGCTGGGACACCGAGAACCGCGCCGCCTTGCGCAGCGAGGACGGTGGGCGCTTCGGCCTGGAGGGACTGGGCGAGTACGGCGCGGCGAAGCGGCGCGTGGCGCTCTGGGCCGCCGACAAGGCGCTTCGCGTGGTGTTCCAGACCTACGCCTGGTGCGGCGGGCTCCACGACTACCACCTTCCGAACATGGACGAGGTCGCCGAGGCCGCGATGCCTCACTACAACAACGACCTGCGCGGCGGCGAGGGCCACATGGAGGTCGGCAAGCTGATCCTCAACGTGGTCAAGCAGAAGGCGACCATGACCTTGAGCGTGAAGCCTTTCGGCTGCATGCCTTCGAGCGCGGTCAGCGACGGCGTGCAGTCTCTCATCACGGAGCGCTACCCCGGGACCATCTACTGTGCGGTGGAGACCAGCGGCGACGGCGCCGTGAACTTCTACTCCCGCGTGCAGATGTACCTGTTCAAGGCGCGTCAGGCCGCGGAGGCAGAGGTCGCTGCGGCTCTCGAAGCGACGGGCCTCGACGCCACGGCACTGCGCTCGGTGCTGGAGAAAGAGCCGGTGCTCCGCACCGCCCTCCACCGCTCGCCCCACGCCGGCGCGTGCACGACCACGGATCTCGTCCACCAGGCCGCGTACCTGAAGCGTGCGTCACGCCTGCGCCGCGCAGCGGAGCAGGCACTCGCGACCGCGGCTCTGGCGGCGAAGGCCCTCGGAGAGGGCGTCCGCGCGTTGCCGCAGGCGGCTGCGCTCGGCGCGCGTGCCGTCGGCGAGCTCGGCGAGATTGCGCGTGACGAAGGACCGGCAGCGCTCGACGGCGTCGTGGCCAAGGCCAAGGCGCGCGTGATCGAAGTGGCGTTCGGGCTGCGCTCGGAGCCCGCCTCGCAGGTCGGCGCAGCCGCGGGCTGAGCCCTCGCTCGACCCGCGCGAAGGGCCGGTGGTATCGTCATCGCGGCATGTCCGCGCGCGCTCGAGCTGGCTTCCTGGCTTGGGCCATGGCGCTCTGTGCCAGCGGCTGCCTGAAGACGCTCGACGAGTCGCTGATCGACGCCACGGGTGGCACCGGACCCTCCGGTGGCGGCGCGGGTGCGGGCGGCGGCGGAACCGGGGGCGTGGGTGGTGTGAGCGGCGCGGGCGGGACCACGGGGGGCGCGGGCGGTGCCGGCGGCTCGACGGGTGGGGGCGCTGGCTACCAGCCCTACGACCCCGTGAAGTTCCCTGTGCAACTGCTCGCCACGGGCACGGCTCCCGTGATGCTCGGCGCCGACGCCACGGACGCGTACTACGCGAAAGCGGGGGCGGTGGATGCGCCGCTCTACAAGGTCGCGCTCGCCGGCGGCACGCCCGCGACGCTGCCGCCGTTGCTCGAGAAGCCCAGTGGCCTCGCCGCCCCTACCAACTCGACGTTTCTGTTCGTGGTGGGCGGCCGCAACACCGGCGCCGCGGCCAGCCTGGTCCGAACGGCGAAGGCCGGCAGCGCGAAGGAGGAAATCAGCATCGCGGGGCAGTCCCCACTCGCCGCGAGGAACATCTCCGTAGCGACGGATGGCTTCGCCTACGTCACCTTCGACGTGGACCCCACACACGGGGTGGCGCTGGCGCGCTTCGGGCTTTCCGGCGGGGTGTCGAACGCGACGCTGCTGTTCGACGGCGCAACCAGCGTCGCCGAGGCTGGTGGTGCCGTGGTGGCGAGCAGCGCGTGCGTCTACTGGATCACGGGCGGAGCGGTCTGGGTCATGCCCAGCAGCGGGGGCGTCCGCGCAAGCGCGCTCCAGAGCGCCGTCACGGACGCCATCGGGCTCGCGGCAGACGCTGCCAACTTCTACATCACTCGGGGCGACGGCAGCGTTTGGTCGCGCCCGCTCTCCGGCGCCGCGTGCGACGGCGCAGGCGGCCCGGAGAAGAAGCTCGCGGCGGGTTTCGCCAACATCGGACCGCTGATCCGCTTCAAGTCGTCGTCGCACATCGCATGGACCGCGCGCGGGGACGAAGCGCAGGGCAACGCCGGCGGTGGGGTCTTCATGGCGCCGGCCGGCGGCGGCACGGTGACGCAGATGGCGCCGGGCGGGGGGGGTCCCGCCGCCCTGGCCGACGCGCCCACGGCCGTCGTGTTCGCGACGGGCAGCGGAGAGCTCCGATCGGTGAAGAAGCCCTGATCACTCCGCGACGGGCTTGAACACCCAGGCGCCGCCGTTCGTCGCGCTCTCCCCGTGGCCCCAGGTCCCCGAGATCTTGCCGTCGTCCTTCTTCGACAGCTTGGCCTTCCCGCTCAGTCCGGGCTCCTCCCAGTCGCACTGCAGGTCCTTCTCGCCGACGACCTTGCAGTCCATGCTCCCGCTCTTGCCGGCGTAGAGACAGTTGACGTTGCGCTTCACCTGAGTGCACTTCGCCTTGCCCCAGGTGGAGACGAAGGTGCCCTTGAAGTCCGCGATCTTCTCCTCGGGCTGAGCCGGGGTGGGCGACGGACGCGGAGCCTCCGCCGTGGCCGCCGGCGCTGGAGGCGGCTCCTTCTTGCAGGCGAGCAGCGCGGAGAGCAGCAGCACCGAGCCGAGCAGAGTCGTTCGCATGGGACCTTCTTTCGCGGGGAAGCCGCCGACGGTCCAACCTTCGAGCGGGGGCCGCGCAGGGTCAAGCCGCGCCGGGTTTGCCAAGTGGCAGCGAAAATCCTATCACGCCGCCGGACTGCGCCATGACCCCGAAGCACCCCAACGACCGCATCGTCTTCCACGTCGCCGGCCAGGACCGCCCCGGCGTGACGGCTCGCATCGCGGAGATCGTCGCCAAGCACAACGCGGTCCTCGTCGACATCGGGCAGAGCGTCCTCCACGGCTACCTCACCCTCTCGGCCATCGTCGAGATCCCCCCGGACTCGGCGGCGCTGCGCGAAATTCTGTTCTTCGCCTCGGAGCTCGGCCTCAGACTCGAGGTCTCGAAGTTCGAGACCAGCCCCGCCTCCCGCGCCGAGCTCACGCCGAGCGGCCTGTGCGTGACCGTTCTCGGGCAGCTCGCCGACGGGCGCGCGGTCGCCGAGATCACGCGCAGCATGGCCCAGCGCGGCATGAACATCCTGGAAATCCGCTCGCTCAGCGACGACGACCTCGACGGGCTCGAGCTCCAGGCGGATCTGCCCCCAGGGCCGCAGCTGAAGCCCGAGGAGCTGGCCGAGCTGCGCGGCGCGTTCCTTTCCCTCGGCGCCTCCCTGGGCATCGACCTCGCGGTGCAGCGCGACGACATCTACCGCCGCAGCAAGCGCATGGTCGTGATGGACGTCGACTCGACCTTCGTGAAGGGAGAGTTCATCGACGAGCTGGCGGGCCTGGTCGGCGTGAAGGAGCAGGTCGCTGCCATCACCGCCCGCGCGATGCGCGGCGAGCTCGACTTCAAGAGCGCGCTGGCAGAGCGCGTGAAGCTGCTCGAGGGCCTGAGCATGGACCGCGCGCGCGAGCTCGCGTCGCGCTTCGAGCTCACGCCCGGCGCCGAGCGCTTCGTCCGCACCCTGAAGAGCTTGGGGTTCCGCGTCGGGCTCGTGAGCGGCGGCTTCGACTTCTTCGTCGAGCCGCTCAAGCAGCGCTTCGGACTGGATTTCGCGTTCTCCAACGAGCTCGAGGTCCAGAACGGCGTGCTCACGGGTCGCGTGCAGGGCTCCATCGTGGACGGCGAGCGCAAGGCCCAGGTGCTCCGCGACATGTCGAAGGTCTATGGCTGCCGCCTGGAGCAGACGGTCGCCATCGGCGACGGCGCCAACGACATGCTGATGCTCAAGGCCGCCGGGTTGGGCATCGCGTTTCGGGCCAAGCCCAAGCTGCAAGAGGTGGCGGACATGAGCCTGAACCACCACGAGCGCCTGGACACGCTGCTCTTCTTGATGGGCTTCCATGCGCGCGACCTGCGCGGCGTGGAGTGACCCGCCCCCCCATGGCCAAGCTCCGCGGGCTGCCGCTGGTCCTGCCCTCGGATCAGCTCACTGGGGTCGCGCCGCCCGCCTTCGAGCGCGCGCTCGGCCGCGCCAGCGTCGGCAGTGCCGAGCACCGCGGGCTCCTGCACGTCGCCTCGGCGATCGCCGCGCACGCCAGCGCCGCCTGCGCGCCCCCGAGCGCCCGTGCCCCGGTGACGCACGCGCTCGCGGCCCTCGACGCTTGGCTCTTCGGTCGCGCCGACGCCGCGTCCGTGGCCAAGGCCCGCGCCGAGCTCTTCTCCGCCCTGGCTCCCCTCGAGCGTGCGACCGCGGACGCGGTGCGCGCGTCGCTGCAGCGCGAAGCCCGCCCGGCACGAACCGCGACGCCCATCGACACGCACGCCGATGCGGTGGTCGTGCGCTGGGCGGCGCTCGGCGCTCACTACGCCGCGAGCTCGGCGGTGCTGACTCTGGACGGCGTGGAAGAGCCCCGCGAAGCCGCGCGCGTGCCCGCCCAGGCCGCGGGCGCGTTCGCTCACCACTTCGTCGGCCTGGGCAAGGCTCGCGGCCCAGAGCTCCGCGCGCTCGCCTGCGAGCGAGCAGAGTGGGAGACCGAGCGCCCGGGCGCGCCCCGCGACCACGGCGCCGGCGCTCTGGCCGTGCAGCTCTTCCACGAGTACCTCGGCTCCGCCTGGAAGGACGTCAGCGACGCGCAGCGCCTCGCTTACTTCGAGCTCGTCGAGTGGGCGATGCCGGCCGGCCTGAGCGCGAGCTGAGCGGCGGTCATCGGCTCAGCCGGTACACGTCGTAGCCTTCCTTCTGGTCGCGGACCCGGTGGAGCTTCCAGCCGAACCGGGTCAACGACTTGGTCAGCTCGTAGATCTCGTCCCAGCGGCGCAAGACGACCAGGTGGGTCGGCTGCTGCGCGAGGGCCACCTGGTGCACGGCCTCGCCTCGCTGCTTGCCGCAGCTCGGCAGGGTCCGCGACCGGTGCTCGGCGTGGCTCATCGGGGTCTTGAGGCCCACGAGATCGACCGCCCTTCTGTCCACCGTGAACGAGACATAGCCGGCGTCGTGGAGCAGGATCTTGCCGTCGGCGGGCACGTTCTCGCGAAGCCAGGTCGCCACGCCGCCCAGCTCGTGCTCCGTGAATGCGACGCCGGCGCGGTGGTTCCTCCACTGGCCCGGCGCAGCCACGAGAGACTGCTCGACGCCGGCGACCAAGAGGAATGCGCCGAACCAGCGTGTCCAGCGCCGCGCGTCCGCCAGCGCGATCGAGACGCCGAGGAGCAGGAAGGGCACCACCACGTACAGGTAGCGGTGCTCGTAGTGTCCGAGGGCGCCCGGGAAGTCGCGGTAGTAGGCGGCGAGCAGCGTGACCACGAACAGCAAGCCCACGCGCCCGAGCCCGGAGAGCACCAGCATGAGCAGCGCCTGCACGAACAGCCCCTGGTCGGTGGCGAACGAGCTGAGCGAGGTCCACATCCACTCGAGCTTCACCGCCGGCGGCAGACAGCCTTCCGCGAAGAACGCCTTCTTGGCGAAGATGGTCTGCGGGACGAAGCTCCCCGTGGTGACGAAGTAGATCGCGAGGAACGGCGCGGCCGCCGCCACGCTCAGGCCGAAGCGTAGCGCGAGGTGCCGTGCCCCGTCCGCGCTGCGTGGGGTCCCCGCCAAGGTGCGGTGGACATCGAAGCCGATCAAGAACAGCGACAAGGCGGCGAGCTCGGGGCGCAGGAACGGCAGGACCCCGACGACCAACGCCAGTGCGAAGTGCGCGCGGGGCGTGTCCCGGCTCGCGAGCGCGAGCGCCCAGGTGATGCCTGCCATGGCGAGGCCGGTCTCGAGCCCATTGAGCAGTTGGTGGGGCACGCGGCCCAGGACGAGCGCGAGCGCGACGAGCGTGAGGGTGAGCCAGCGCGGCTGGCGGAAGGCCGCTCCCAGCGCCACGACGCCGAGCGCGTAGGCGAGGGCCGCGACCCACGCGGCGAGCCAGAGCGCCCAGGCTGGCTTCGCGAGCAGTGAGAGCGCGCTGACCAAGAGGCAGTGCGCAGCGCTGGTGGCCCCCGTGAGCGCGGGCGTGCCCACGTAGACCGGATCGTTCCCGGCCCGCAGCACCAGCGCGTTGTGCAAGGTGATGTACGCGTCGTCCACCGGGAACGCAGGACCCTCTCGTGCGAAGATCAGCCCGTGGCAGAGCGCCAGCGCGCCGACGCACAGGGCCACGACAGCAAGGACCTTGCGATCCACAGCGGTGTCCGCCCGAGCCAGCACGACGCGTGAATACCACGCCGGGCCTGGGCCCGAGACCCAGAACGGAGGAGCAGAGGCAGCCTCAGCGCTTGCGAGCGAGCAGGAGCCCGTCGCCGATGGGCAACAAGCTCACGTTGACGCGCGCGTCACCGGCGGCCTTCGCGTTCAGCGTGCGAATGGCCACGGTCTCGTCGTCGTTCTTCTCCGGGTCGGCGACGTCGCCGCTCCAGAGCGCGTTGTCCACGGCCACCACGCCGCCGGGGCGCAAGAGCTCCAGGCAGCGCTCGTAGTACGCCCCGTAGTTCTCCTTGTCGGCGTCGATGAAGGCGAAGTCGAAGCTCGCGGCGCCGCCTTGCGCGAGCAGCTCGTCCAGGGTCTCGAGCGCGGGGCGGAGGTGAAGCTCGATCTTGTCGGCGACGCCGGCGCGCTGCCAGTAGCGCCTTGCGATGCCGGTCCACTCCTCGTTCACGTCGCAGGCGACCAGGCGCCCATCGGCGGGCAGCGCCAGGGCCACCGCGAGGGTGCTGTAGCCGGTGAAAACGCCGACCTCGAGCGCGCGGCGCGCGCCCAGCAGCTCGATCAACAGGCCCATGAGCTGGCCCTGCTCCGGCGCGATCTGCATGCGGGCCATGGGCAGCCGCATCGTCTCCTCCCGGAGCTCCGCGAGCAGCAAGGGCTCGCGCACCGTCGTGCGCAGGAGGTAGTCGTGGATGCGATCGGTGACGGCGAGGGTGCGGTTCGACATTCAGGAGCCCTTGGCGCAGAAGTCGCGCACCAGCTCGGCCAGCACGCCGAAGCCCCAGGTGAAGCCTTCGGCGGGGATGCGCTCGTCGTGACCGTGGTACATGCGGGTGAAGTTCAGGTCGGGGGGCAGACGCACCGGCGAGAAGCCGTAGCAGGTGGCGCCGAGCTTCGCGTACGCGAACGAGTCCGTGAAGCCCGGGATCATGTAGGGCACGACCACGCCGCCCGAGTCGTGCCGACCCACCGCCTTCACGATGGCGTCGTAGAGCGGCGTCTTCGTCTCGAAGCTCGTGCCGTCGTGCTGCTCGAGCACGTTCAGGCGCAGGTCGCGGCCGATGAGGTCCTGCACCTCGGCGAGGAACTCACCCACGCTGGTGCCGGGGATGACGCGGCCGTCGAGCTCGGCGCGGGCCTCCGAGGGGATCACGTTCACCTTGCGGCCCGCGCGCAGGATGGTGGGGGAAACGGTGTTGCGCAGCATGGCGTTGATGCCGCGGGCCTGGTCCGGGTTCTGCCGGGCGATGGTGTCGAGCAGGAAGCCGGCCAGGCGCGGCTCCAGCACGAGGGGCAGGAGCTTGTTCTGCGGGAAGGGCGCGCCGCCCGCCAGCGTGCGCAGGAAGCGCTCGACCACCGGGGTCACGCGCTGCGGCAGCCGTGTGTCGCCCAGGGCCTGGATGGCTCGGCTGAGCTTCACCACCGCGTTGTTCGCGTGGGGCATGGAGCCGTGTCCGGGCTCGCCGCTCGCCACCAGCTCGAACCAGCAGATGCCCTTCTCCGACACCTGCACCGGGTAGAAGCGCGAGCTGCCCATGTGCAGCGTGTGACCGCCGACCTCGTTCAGCACGTACTCGGCGCGCACGAGCTCCGGGTGCTGCCGAACCAGGAACAGCGCACCCTTGTTGGACCCCGCTTCCTCGTCGGCGACGCCGGCGAAGATCAGGTCACGGCCGAGCCGGATGCCGGAGCGCTTCAGCGCGACCAGCGTCATGGCGCTCATGGCCACCATGTTCTTCATGTCGATCGCGCCGCGGCCCCAGATGCAGCCGTCGGCCTCGACGGCAGCGAAGGGATCGTGGGACCAATGCTCGGGGTCCGCCGGTACCACGTCGAGGTGCCCGTTCAGGAGCAGCGGCCCCGCCTCGCCGCCACCGCGCAAGCGCGCGACGATGCTGGCCCGGGTCGGTTCGCTCTCCAGGATCTGGAACTCGATGCCCTCCCGCTCGAACAGCCGTCCGAGGAGCTCAGCGGCCGGACGCTCGTTGCCGGGCGGGTTCGTGGTGTCGATGCGGAGCAGCGCCTTGAACAGCTCGAGCGCTTCGCCGGCGGCTTTCCCGAGGTCGGTCGCGGACATGACGGGCGACAGGCATACTAGCGGATCGCTCGGTGACCCGTGGTACTCTGTGGTCACCCATGTCCGCTGAAGACGCTGCGCCGTCATTCCCGGAGCGAGTGGGGCGCTACGAGCTGCTGTTGCCCATCGGGACCGGGGGCATGGCGACGGTGTATCTGGCGCGGGTCCCCGTGGTCGGGGACGTGCACCGCGAGGTCGCACTCAAGCTCATGCACCCCTTCATGCAGGCGGAAGGGCGAGAGTCGACGGTCTCCCTGGTCGAGGAGGCCAAGCTCGCGGTGCGCATCAGGCACCCGAACGTGGTTCCAGTGATCGAGGTCGGGGACAGCCCGCACGGGGTCTTCTTGGTCATGGACTACGTCGAGGGCGACACCTTGAGCGGGCTGCACCGCGCTCTGCGCAGCGAGGACAGGATGCTGCCGCTGCCCATCGCCGGGCGCATCCTGACGGACGCGCTGGCAGGCCTGCACGCAGCGCACGAGCTCAAGGACGAGGAGGGCCACCTCGTCGACCTGGTGCACCGAGACTTCAGCCCGCAGAACATCCTGGTGGGCGCCGACGGCGTGAGCCGGCTCACCGACTTCGGCGTGGCCAAGGCCGCGGGGCGCGTCAACGTCACGAGCTCCGGCATCATCAAGGGCAAGGTCGCGTACATGGCGCCCGAGCAAGCGCTGGGCAAGAAGGTCGACCGGCGCTGCGACGTCTGGGCCGCAGGCGTGGTGGCTTGGGAGGTCTTGGCCGGGCAGCGCCTGTATCGCCTGGAGGACCAGGTCGCCACGCTGCTGAAGATCGTCAACGAGCGACCGCCGCGGGTCTCCACGGTGCGCCCCGACATCCCCAAGCAGCTGGACGACGCGGTCGCAGACGCGCTCACGATGGACGTCGAGCAGCGCATCTCGAGCGCCGCAGAGCTCCGGCGACGCTTGGTCGAGGCCTGGAAAGCCGCCGGCGGCCTGGCCGATCCGCACGAGGTCGGCGAGTTCGTGCAGGCGACCGCCAGCACGAAGATCGTGGCGCGCCGCGAGCAGGTCAGCCGCGTCATCAAGCTGCGCACGAGCCTGGCCCGCGTGAGCACGGCCGCGCTGGCGCTCGCGGACAGTACGACCCCGAGCGTCGGGACCGCGCGCCCCGGAAGCGAAGACACCACCAGCGCCATTTCCGCCTCCGGGCTCGAGGCCTCGGTGCGAGGCGTGCATCCTCGCCGCTCGCTCGCGCTCCCGCTCGTGCTCGGAGGCGTGGCCCTCGCGGGCGCCCTGGGAGTGGGCGGCTGGCTCGCGAGCAGGCGCCCGCCCCCCAAGGCCGAGCCCAGCGCCGCCGTCACCCCGACGGCCGCGCCGAGCGCCACGCCCGCGGCGAGCGTCGCCCCCCCCTCCGCCGCGCCCACCACGCTCCCCGCGCCGCGCGTCGCGCTGAAGCTCGAGGCCAACGCTCCCATCCAGAGCTTGAAGATCAACGGGCGCAGCGTGACCGTGGCAGAGCCGACCCGCTCCCTCGAGGTCGCGCTCGAGCCGGGTGAGCGTGAGCAGAGCTTGCGGCTCGAGGCGGTCGCCGAGGATCAGCGCAAGGCCAGCGCCAGCGTCGAGAAGGGAGCGGGCGGAGCGAGCCTCACCTTCGCAGAGAAGAAGAAATCGTCCAGCGGGGGCAGAGTCGTGGGAGACTCCGCCAAGCGGCCGGATCTCCCCGGCCTCGCGCCGACGCCCTACGGAAAATGACCCGCGCTCGCGCCTTCGCCTGGTTGGCCTGCTTCGGCGTGTTGTTCACGTCGGCCGCCGCGCGCGCGGACGAAGCCTCCGACCTCGACAAGAAGGCGCGCTCCGCCTTCGAGAAGAAGGACTACGCGGGCGCGGCCGCCGCCTTCGAAGAGGCGTATCGCGTGAAGCCGCACCCCGCGACGAAGTACAACGCCGCGCTGGCCTGGGAGAAGGCCAACGAGGCAGCGCGCGCAGCGGACGCGTTCGAGGGCGCCTTGAACACCGAGGGCCTCGATGCTGGCAGAGCCAAGGCCGCGCGCGCGCGCCTGGCGGTGCTCAAGCCGACCCTGGCCTACGTGCTGGTCGAGAAGCCCATCGGCGCCACGGTGAGCGTGGCGCACGTCGCCGACGCGCCCGTGCCCGCGCACTTCCACCTCGCGCCGGGCGCCCACAAGGTCGCCGTGAAGCGACGCGACGGGAGCGTCGCGGAGCAGACCCTGGCGTTGAAGGCGGGCAGCACCACGAGCGTGGAGGTCGAGGCGAGCGGCGAGCCAAAGGACGAGGCGGCCGAGCTGAAGCCGGTAGGTGACGCGCCCGCACCGGTCGCTGCCCCGGCGAGGGACGCTCCCAAGCGCGAAGCGCCCGGCTGCTCGAGCTGTACCTGGGGCTGGGTGGCGCTCGGCGTGGGCGTCGCGGCGGCTGGCGCCGGCACGTACTTCGGCATCCGGACGCTCTCGTCCAAGGGCGAGTTCGACGACTCCGGGAAGACGGACGCCGACGCCCGCGATCGCGCCGTGCAGAGCCGCATGCTCGCCAACATCTCGTTCGGCGTCGCGGCGGTGGCGGGCGGGGTCGGCCTGTACCTGGTCCTGACGGGCACGAAGTCCAATCGCGAGACTGCCGCCTGGTCTCTGGCGATCCGCCCCGACGGCGCCGCTTCGACCTGGCGTTTCTGAAAGGCAAGGCCCCATGAAGTCGGTACTGGTCACCGGAGGCTGTGGCTTCCTCGGCAGCTCCATCGTGAAGGCGCTGGTCGCGCGCGGCACCCGCGTTCGCGTCCTGGCCCTCGCCAACGAGCGGACGGACAACCTGCGCGGGCTCGACGTCGAGATCGTGCGAGGCAACCTCCTCGACCGCGAAGCCTGCGAGCGCGCGGTCGCGGGCCAAGACAGCGTGATTCACGCCGCCGCCATCTACAAGGCCTGGGCGCCGGATCCCACGGACATGTACCGCGTCAACATGAGCGGCACGTTCAACATGCTCGAGGCGTCGCGACGCGCCGGCGTCGCACGGGTCGTCTACACCGCGAGCATCGTCTCGCTCGGGCGCCCGACCCTGGGCGGCATCGCGGACGAGAGCACGGCGTACGAGGCCTGGGACCTCGACTTCCCCTACAGCCGCTCGAAGTACCACAGCCGAGAGCTCGCGGAGGACTTCGCGCGCTGGGGGCTCGACCTTTGCGTCGTGTGCCCCGGCGTGGTCCTGGGCCCCGGGGACATCACGCCCACCCCGAGCGGCAAGCTGATCATCAATACGCTGAAGGGCGGCCCTCCGGTCTACATGGACGCCGGCGCGAGCTACGTCGACGTGCGCGACGCCGCCGAAGCGCACGTGCTCGCCCTGGCGAAGGGCCGCGCGGGCCAGCGTTACATCGCGACGGCCCACAACCTGAGCGCGCTCGAGTTCATGCAGGCAGTCGACGACGCCGCCGGACGGTCGCGTCGCTACGTGAAGGTACCGGCGAGCGTCGCCCGCGCCATGGTGAAGGGCATGGAGGCCGTCGCGCGGCGTACCGGGAAGGAGCCGCTCCTCACGCGCAGCTTCTTCGAGTACAGCACGCGCCCGTGCTTCTACACCGCGAAGCGCTCGGAGCAGGAGCTCGGCGCGACCTATCGCCCTCTCTCCAAGACCCTCGCGGATGCCATCGCCTACTTCCGGGAACGCGGGCTGTTGTGAGCCGACCTCAGTAGCTCCCGCGAGCGGAGTGAGCACGCCGAAGGCGGCGGGGGGAGCGGTCGCGCCAGCGAGCCGCGGGGGGCAAGGCCCCTTCTAGTAATGCGGCGGGACCTCGTCCTTCGGGTCGCGCGGCGGCGCCGGCTCCCCGACGTCCGCCAGGCGCTTCTCGATGGCCTCGAGCCGTCGCTCGAGCAGGTCGAGGCGCTGCTGCTGCCGGTAGACGACGTCGCTCAGCTCGGCGAGGGCGCGCTCCTGGTGCGTGTACCGTACCTCCAGCTCCACGACGCGGGACTCGACCTTCGAGAGCTCGTCTGCCACGCCGGGAAGTGTACCCGATCGACCAGGCGCGCTACATTCCGCATCGGAGGTGGCCCCTGATGCGCAAGCTCACAGCTCTGTTCTTCCTGACCGGCATGACCCTCGCTGCCTGCGGCGGCTCGAGCGACGACGGCGGTGGCGGGAGCAGCGTGAGCATCAGCGACCTGCCCGGCGCGGTCGCCAAGGCGCAATGCGGCCTCTACCAGAAGTGCTTCGGCGACCTCTTCCAGTTCTTCAGCCAAGGCGAGGACTGCGTGAAGCTCAACGAGGAGCGGGCGAAGAACGGGGAAATTGGCCAGCTTCAGGCGGCCGTGGACGCCGGCAAGGTGAAGTACGACGGCGCCAAGGCAGCGCAGTGCCTGAGCGACATCGAAGGCAGGAGCTGTGACGAGCTCACCAACCGCCTCAGCGACGCTTGCGATGCGGCCGCAGAAGGCAGCGCGGCGGCGGGCGAGAGCTGCAGCTACGATTTCGACTGCAAGGGCACCGCGTTCTGCCAGTTCCAGGCTGCGTGCCCCGGCAAGTGCACCGAGCGACTGGCGGCCGGCGCGTCTTGCGAGAGCGACGACAATTGCCAAGACGGGCTCGTGTGCGGAGGCTCCACACAGGCGTGCGTGAAGCCAGCCGCGAGCGGGCAGCCTTGCGGCGGTGGGGTGCAGCCCGAGTGCGCGCCCACGCTGCTCTGCGTGGGGGACGACGCTCAGGCGAAGCAAGCCGGCACCTGCAAGGCCATGGGTGAAGTGTTCGCGGCCAAGGCCGGCGACCCGTGCGCCTATCAGGACGGCACGCTCTGCACGACGGACCTCAGCTGCATCTACGATGCGGCGCCGCCTGCGAAGGGCAAGTGCGGCGCGCGCGTCGGCTCGGGGGCCGCGTGCAAGCGGATGGCGGTCCCGAGCATGTGCCCGACGGGCGAGTACTGCGACGCCGCCGGGACCTCGAACGACGGGACCTGCAAGGCGCTGCCCGGCGCCGGTCAAGCGTGCGCGAAGGTGCTCGGCGACGACCGCTGCGCACCCTACCACCGCTGCGACGCTGGCAAGTGCGTCGGCCTGCAGGCGAACGGCGGCCCCTGCGGCGATGACGAGACCTGCTACAGCGAGACCTGCCAAAGCGGGACTTGCAAGATCAACTCCTGCCAGTGAGCCGCCTCAAGCGGCGAATTTCGCGGCCAAGGCGTCTTCCGCCAGCTCGTCGAAGCTCATGCGCTCGGCGCGCCGGCGCTCGCCCTCCGTGTACAGGCGCGCCAGGAGCGAGCGGTCGACGCCGATGATGCGCTCGATCAGGCGCCCGAACACCAGACGCGCGACGGGGTGGTCGTTGTAGAGGTCCTGCAAGGCCTGCATGAAGCGCGTGAAAGGGTGCCCGGCAACCGCGGGCTTGGTGCCCAGGATCTGGATGCGCTTGAACGCCTCGCGGATGCGCCGCCCGCTCGGATCCGTCAGGCTCATGGGCTCGAAGAACACGCTCTTGAAGAACGGCGCGGCGTGATACATCAGCCCCGCGAGGGCCCACGCTCCCGCGGCGCGATGCCGGAGCGGCGGGCGCGGGCGAGTGCGCAGCCTCTCCAGGTGCTCGGGCGAGGCGTAGTACTCGGTCATGTGGAAGTCCATGGCGATGTGCCGGGACTCGTCGCGGTTGATGAGCTCCATGGCGCTCGCGCTCATCTCGTCGCCGACGTAGTCGTTGATGCTCCGGAGCAGCGCGACGTCGAGCACCAGCTCGCCCGCCGTGATGTACGCGTTGGCGATCTCCGGAGACAGGAAGCGCACGGCGTTCACGAAGTGGGGAGTGAACCTCACCAGCGCGGGGTTCGGCTGGTACACGCGGTAGCCGTGCACGTCGTAGAAGTCGGCGAGCATCTGCGCGGCGTGCGCGTGCCGCACCTCGTCCTTGACGAAGGTCGCGAAGATGCGACGGAGCAGCGGGTCTTCCGCGTTCTTCATCTGCTGCGCGAAGAGCGCGCCGGCCAAGCGCTCGATGCCGGCCATGTCCGTGAAGTATTGAACGATGGCGATCTCGTCCTCGCGACTCATGTCGCGTGGTCGTTTGCTCCAGTCGAGATCACCCACGCGCCACTGTTCGCGCTCGCACTTCTCGAGCATCACGCTGAGTTCCATCGGCGTCCTCGCGCCTCAGGATAGCCCCGCCCCATCACCGGATGCGGCATGTGGAGACATGTAGGCAGGCCTCGGAGGCAGCCGCACACCACAGAGCACTACACTGGAACGTTCCGTGATGGCTGAAATGAGAACCCCTGAAATTCGCGCATGTCTTGCGGGATCCATCGTGCGTCCATGTAGGGTCGCGTGTATGTTCCTCCCGCCGTTCCGGACAGCCGGTCGGGCGAAAGGGAGCACATGGCCGACCTCAATTCGTCGACGTCGAACGAGAAGCCGAACCTGGATGTTCTTTTTCCTGAGCTGAAGAAGACGGACACGGCGCTGCCGGCTCCGCGCTTCATGGCGCCCGCGACAGCGGCCGCCACCCTGCTCAAGGGTGCGCCGCCGAGCGCGCGCATGGTGCCACCGCCCCCGAGCCGCGGCATGAAGCCCCCGCCGGCGAGCGTGAGGCCGCCTCCGCCGAGCGCGCGCGTCGCGCCGCCCGCGCCCGTGGAACAGGTGGATGAAGAAGAGCTGCTCGCGACGTCGCCCGAGGCGTCGCCCGAGCCGCTCGAACCGATTCACCCGGTCGACGACGAGTACGTGGACGAGGGTCCCACCGTGGCGCTGCCCTCTCCGCTGCTGGCGAATCCGCTGCCGTCGCGCCCGCTGCCGACGCCGCCTCCGAGCCGTCGCGCGGCGCCCCCGCCGAGCGCAGCGAAGCTCCCCCCGCTGCCGTCGGCGCCCGCGTCCGCGAAGGGCTCGACGCCCAGCGCGGCGAAGCTTCCGCCGGTTCCTCTCCCTCCGCCTTCGATGCGACAGGTCGCGCCGCCCAGCGCGCCCCAGGCTGCTCCTCCGGCGTTGCCGCCGGTGTACACGGAAGAAGAGGAGGAGGTCGTCGTGCGCGCGCCGGTCAGCTCGAAGGCTGCCGCCGCGGCGAGCCTCGCCGCCGGCTCGGGCCCGCGCCGCGCGTACGTTCCACCGAGCGCGCCTCCGCAGACCGCGCGCCCGGTGACCGCGCTCGAGACGATCCCGGCGAGCCGCGCGCACAGCTTGGTCCCCACCGCGGCGACCATCCCTCCGCCGCCCCTCGCGGCCGCGCCCGCTCGGGCGAAGAAGAGCAGCGCGGGCCTCGTGGCCGTGGGCGGCTTCCTCGCGCTCGCGCTGCTCGGTGGCCTGGGCGTCGCCGCAGTGAAAGGCAGCGCCGCGCTCGGTCTCGGCTCCGCGGCGACGGGCACGGTCGCGATCACCGCGTCCGGCCCGGGTGGCGCGAAGGTCGACGGCCTGCGCGTGCTGGTCGACGGCGCTGTGAAGTGCGACAGCGCGCCGTGCCAGCTCACCGGGCTGAGCGCGGGCACGCATTTCGTGAGCGCCGAAGCCCCTGGCTTCACCACGACCGCGGCTCGCGCCGTTTCGGTGGAGCGCGGCGCCGAAGCCGCGTTGCACATCGACCTGAGCCCCGCGGCGGCGCCGGCCGCTGCAGCGGCGCCCAAGGCCGAGGCGAAGGCGACCGCTCTCGACGACCTGAAGCAGGAGGCGGCCGCCAAGGCCCCGACCGAGACCCGTGCGGCGGAGCGAGCCACCAAGGCCACGGAGAAGCAGGACGCGAGGAAGGCCGACGCGAAGAGCGACGCCAAGAAGGCGGTCACCGAGCCCGCGACGGGCTCTGGAACGCTGAACATCAACTCCATCCCGGTGGCGAGCGTCGTGCTCGACGGCCGCCCGGTCGGGTCGACGCCATTGGTCGGCCTCAAGGTGAGCCCCGGCTCTCACTCGGTGATCTTCATCCACCCCGAGAAGGGCCGGAAGGCTTCGGGCACGACGGTCAAGGCCGGCGCGACGTCGACCGTCGCCGTGCGCTTCTAGCCCGACGACGCACCCTCAGCGCTTGGCCGGGGGCTTCGGCTTGCCGGCCTCGCGCAGGAGGAAGTCGCGGTACTTGATCACGCGCCAGGTCTTCTCGTTCGGCACGCACCAGCGCTTCTGTTTGGGGAAGTTCAGCCCCTGGTAGCTCGCGAGCCAGCGCGGAAGCGCGGCGCTCTTGGCCTTCTCCAGGCAAATCTTCCGGTGGTCGGTGATGAGCTGGGCCATCGCGCGCAGGTTCGTCTCGGCGTCGAGCAGGGACTCCTTGACGGCGCGGCATTCCGCGCTCGGCGCGTCGAGCGGGTCGGAGTCGCCCTTGCACGCGCCGATGAAGCGAGCCCGGATTTGTCCCAGCCCGTAGTCCTCGCGGTTCGGCGAGACGGTGCCGGGGTGCCAGCCGCTCTCGGAGTGGACGATGGCCACCATCGTCAGCGGATCGAAGCCGCGCGCCTTGGCTTCCTCGCGCACCACCTTCGCGAAGCGCTCCGCGTCATCGCGCGCCAGATCCGGACGCGAGAGCAGGATGGCCGAGGCGATGACGGCGAGCGGACGCAGCATGCGCGGGTGGATTCGGTAGCAGACGGCTAGCGTTCCGCGCAAACCGCCAGCTCGACTCGTCGCAATTTCGACTGAGAATGCAGGGGGTTCCGCGCTCGTGATTTGTGCTCGCGAGTCGGCGAGGGGGCTACTACGCTCTCGCCATGCAGAAGCTGAAGAAGGAGGAGCGCCTGCTGCTCCTGAAGTTCGTGTGCGCCTTCGCCTGGGCGGATCTCGAGGTGAAGGCGAGCGAGAAGGCGCTGGTCAAGAAGCTGGTCGCCAAGCTCGAGCTCGGCGCCGACGAGAAGAAGCAGGTCGAGCAGTGGCTGAAGAAGCCGCCGCGGCCCGAAGAGGTGGATCCGAACAAGATCCCGCGCGCGCACAAGAAGCTGTTCCTCGACAGCGCCAAGCAGATGATCGCCGTGGACGGCGACATCGACGAGGCAGAGCGAGAGAACCTGGAGCTACTCGAGCAGCTCCTGGTCTAGCGCCCCCGCCGCCGCTTCGCGCCGAGCACGAGCAGCGCGCCCAGAGCACTGAGCGGGTCGTTCACGTACTCCACGGCGCCGGCCGGGGCGGCGAAGAACAGGACCCAAGTGAGCGTTGCTCGAGCGAGTCGCCTCATGCGGCGATTATCCCACGATCGGGCTCACTTCGCGCGGCCGAGCAGTACGACGGTGCTGCGCGGCGAGACCAGGTACTCCTCCTGCGGCGCGAGCGGCACCTCCTTCCCGTCGTCCACGAAATCCTCTCCCTCGGGCAGGCTCGTGTCCACGACGCGGTGCCAGCTGTAGCCCGCGACGCTGGGCAGCCTCACGCCGCGCATGCGGTGATCGGCGTTGAGGATCACGAACAGGAAGTAATTCCCGGCTCCGAGCTCGGCTTCCGTGCCGTCGAGCTGATAGGCCACGGTGCGCGCCTCCGGATCCGACCACGCGGGCTCGTCCAGGTTCTGACCGTACCAGCGGATGTCCGGCTGTTGGTTCATGTTCTGGTCGCGCCCCGAGAAATGGCTGCGCCGGGCCAGCACCGGGTACTTGCGCATGAACGCGATGGCGCGCTGCACGAAGCGGAAGAAGCCGGCGTTCCGCTCGCGCAGCGACCAGTCGTACCAGGAGAGCTCGTTGTCCTGACAATAGGCGTTGTTGTTGCCGCGCTGCGTGCGCAGCATCTCGTCGCCGCCGAGCAGCATCGGGGTGCCCGCCGAAAAGAGCAGGTGGCAGAGGTGGTTCTTGGCGATCTGACGCCGCAGCGCGTTCACCCCTGCGTCGCTCGTCTCGCCCTCGACGCCCGAGCTCCAGGAGTGGTTGTCGTTGGCGCCGTCGCGATTGTCCTCGCCGTTCGCCTCGTTGTGCTTGTGATCGTACGAGACCAGATCCCAGAGCGTGAAGCCGTCGTGACAGGTCACGAAGTTCACGCTGTTGTAGGGCGTGCGGCCGTCGTCCCCGTACAGGTCCTGCGAACCGGTGAGCCGGGAGCCCACGTCGCGGAGCATCCCCGGGTCGCCCTTGGCGAAGCGCCGAAGCGTGTCTCGGAAGCGGCCGTTCCACTCCGACCAGTCCACGGGGAAGTTCCCGACCTGGTAGGTGCCGAGGTCCCAAGGCTCGGCGATGAGCTTCACGCGGGAGAGCGCCGGGTCCTGCGAGATGGCGTCGAAGAACGATGCCGCCACCCGGAAGTTGCCCTCCTCGCGGCCGAGCACCGACGCCAGATCGAAGCGGAAGCCGTCGACGTGCATCTCTTCCACCCAGTAGCGGAGCGAGTCCATCACCAGGCGGATCACCGCGGGGTCGGCCAGGTTCAGCGTGTTCCCGCAGCCGCTCAGGTTCTCGTAGTAGCGGCGGGGCTCGGTGGGCCCCCCGGTGAGCAAGTAGTAGGTGCGGTTGTCGATGCCGCGGAAGCCGAGCGTCGGGCCGAGCTCGTTGCCTTCCGCAGAGTGGTTGTAGACCACGTCGAGGATGACCTCGATCTTGGCGCGGTGGAGCGCCCTCACCAGCGTCTTCAGCTCGGTCACCGCGGCGCCCGGCTGCTCGCCCCAAGCGAAGGAGCTCTCCGGCGCGAAGAAACCCAGCGTGTTGTAGCCCCAGTAGTTGGTCTTGCCCTGGCGCAGCAGGAAATCGTCCACGTAGTGCTCGTGGATGGGCAGGAGCTCGACCGCGTTCACGCCGAGCTCGACCAGGTGCGGGATCTTCTCGATGAAGCCCAGATAGGTCCCGGGCTGGCGGACCCCGGACGAAGCGTGGGCGGTGAAGCCCTTCAGGTGTACCTCGTAGATCACGAGCTGCTCGAAGGGGAGGTTCGGCGCTTCGTCGTCGGCCCAATCGAAGGCGTCGTCCACCACGATGCACTTCGGCAGCACCCCGGCCGAGTCGCGAACGTCCAGGGAGAGGTCGCGGGCAGGCGAGTAGGGGTCGTAGGCGAGCAAGAGGTTGTCGACGTTCCGCGCCTTGCCGGTGAAGGCCTTGGCATAAGGGTCGAGCAGGAGCTTGTTCTCGTTGAAGCGCAAGCCGTGCGCGGGCTCGAAGGGTCCCCGGACGCGAAACGCGTAGAGCTGCCCTGGCCGAACACCACGCACGAAGCCGTGGTGAATGAAGCGCGTCTTGCGCGGCAGCCGGATCACGTCCGTGGGAAGCGCGTCCGGGGTGTCGAAGAGCAGCAGGAAGACCTCGCTGGCCTCACGGCTGTAGAGCGCGAAGTTCACACCGTCGGCGCGTGGCGTGGCACCGAGAGGGTGGAATTGCCCGTCGGAGACGTGCCTCGTGGTGCTGTGGCGGAGCTCGGGGGGAGACATGGTGCCCGGACCGTACCAGCAGCGCAGGGGTGCTGGGGCGCGCTATAGTCGCGCGCATGAGCCTACGTTCGGTCTTGGGTCCGTCGGCCTTCCTCGGGTTGTTCGTGGCGGCAGCGTGCGGAAGCGACGACGACGCCGGTCTCAGGGGCACGGGCGGGAGCTCGAGCGGTGGAGCCAGCACCGGCGGCAGCGCGGGCACCACCAGCGGCGGCAGCGCGGGCACCACCAGCGGCGGCAGCGCGGGCACCGACGCGAGCGTCGGAGGAACGGGCGCCGGCGGGACCGGTGGAGGCAATTCCGGCGGCACCAGCTCGGGGGGAACCGGCGGCGGCAACACAGGCGGCACCAGCTCGGGGGGAACCGGCGGCGGCAACACAGGCGGCACC
>Ga0233425_10004392_pt1 | contig 23743 bp, 21 predicted proteins | sample Watercolumn_Towu_2_FD_181712 | JGI IMG/M metagenome (GOLD analysis project Ga0233425, IMG submission 181712) | Freshwater microbial communities from Lake Towuti, South Sulawesi, Indonesia - Watercolumn_Towuti2014_140_MG | ecosystem: Environmental > Aquatic > Freshwater > Lake | place... | reverse complement strand
GCCCGGCATGATCGCCATGCTGATCGCCAACCTCGTCAACGCCTTGATCGGCTATGTCCTGATTTACGGCCATTACGGTTTCGAGGCCATGGGCGCCGAGGGCGCGGTGGTCGCGACCGGCGTAGCGCGCTGGATCGTCGCCGGCGGCACCGTCGGCTACGCCTGGTTCATGGCGGATCATGCGCGCTACGGCGTGCGGGGCAGCTTTCTCCTGCCCTGGAGCGAGGGCGCGACGCTCCGCCACCTCGGCCTGCCTTTCGGCATCGCCCAGGGCGTCGAGACGATTTCGTTTCAGGCGATGATCGTCTTCGCCGGCTGGCTTGGCGCGACGGCGCTCGGCGGCTACCAGATCGCCATGAACATGGTGATCGTGGTGTTCATGACCGCGATCGGAATCGCCACCGCGACCGGCGTGCGCGTCGGCAACGCCGTCGGCCGCGGCAGCGTCGCCGATCGCGACCGCGCGGGCGTCGTCGGCGTCCTGCTGAACGCGGTGGTCATGGCGGCTTTCGCGCTTCTGTTCACGGTCTATGGCGAGGCGATCGTCGGTCTTTACACCGAGGATCCCGCCGTGATCGCCGCTTGCCTGCCGGTCGTCGCCGTCGCGGCGGTCATGTTGATTTTCGACGGCGCGCAAACCGTCCTGGTCTCGGCGCTGCGCGGCGCCGGCGACGCTTGGATGCCAACGGCGATCCAGGCGCTCGCCTTTTGGGGCGTCATGACGCCGGTCGGCTATTGGCTCGCTTTTCGCGCGGACCAAGGCGCGCCAGGCCTGATGGCGGGCGCGCTCGCGGGGGTCGTCGTCGCCAGCGTCCTGCTCGGCTGGCGCTTCAAGGCCCGCGCCGGGCGTCCGGTGCGGCGGCTCTAGGTTTGGGCTAGATTTCCGCCATGCGCCCGCGCGTGGCAGTGGTCGACGACGATCGCAACATCCTGATCTCGGTCTCGATCGCGCTCGAGTCATCGGGCTTCGCCGTCGCGACCTACGCCGACGCTCAGGCCGCGCTCGAAGGCCTGGCGCGCGCGCCCGCCGATCTCGTCGTGCTCGACATCAAGATGCCGCGCATGGACGGGCTCGAGATGCTCCGGCGCCTGCGTCAGGTCTCGGACGTGCCCGTGGTCTTTCTGACCTCGAAGGACGCCGAGATCGACGAGGTCGAGGGCCTCAAGCTCGGCGCCGACGACTACATTCGCAAGCCCTTTTCGCTGCGCCTGCTGATCGAACGCCTGCGCACCGTGCTCCGCCGGGCCGAAGTCGCCAAGGGCCGGCGCGGCGGCGACGCGAAGGGGCCGGGCGCCAAGCCGATCGAACAAGGCGCCCTCGTCCTCGATCCCGAGCGCCAGGAATGCCGCTGGAAGGGGACGCTGGTGCCGCTGACGGTCACGGAATTCCTGATCCTCGAAAGCCTCGCCCAGCGCCCGGGCCACGTCAAAAGCCGGGCCCAGTTGATCGAGGTCGCCTACGACGACGACGCCTATGTCGACGACCGGACCATCGACAGCCACATCAAGCGCCTGCGCAAGAAGATCAGGGCGGTCGATCCCGCTTTCGACGGCATCGAGACGCTCTACGGCGCCGGCTACAAATTCCGCTTGGCGGGCGGCGCATGATCGGAAGGCTCGGGCGGCGCGCAGCCTCGCCGCTGCTTCGGCGCATCCTGCTGATCAATTTGATCGCGCCGGTCGTGCTCGCGGTCGGCTTGATCGGCCTCGACAAATACCGTCAGGGCCTGATCGAAGCGCGGCTCGACGCGCTCGCCGGCCAGGCCGAGCTCGTCGCCGGCGCGCTCGGCGAAGCGGCGATCCTGGGCGGGCTCGATCCCGAAGGGCTCGACGCCGAGGCGGCGACGCACATTCTTCTTCGCCTGGTCGGCACGCGGCGCGAACGCGCGCGTCTGTTCGACGACGCGGGAACGCTGGTCGTCGACACGCGCCGCCTCGCCGATGCCGGGCGCAAGGTCGAGGCCGAGAGCCTACCGCCGCCCGGGGTCCCCGGGCCGGGCGTCCTGCTCGATCGAGCGCTGCGTGCGCTCTTCGCCGCTTTCGGCGTCGCGCCCGAGGCCTATGTCGAGCGGGCGGGCCAGAGCGCGGCGGACTATGCCGAGGTACTTTCGGCGCTCGGCGGCGAACCGGGCGTCGCCGCCCGAGCGCGCGCCGACGGCGCACCGGTGCTCGCCGCTGCGGTGCCGGTGCAGCGCCTGAGAAAGGTGCTCGGCGCCCTGATGCTCTCGGTCGAGGCCGCCGACATCGAGGAGGCCGTCGCGGCCGAGCGCGGCTCGATCCTTTTGGCCTTCGCGCTCACCCTCGCGGTGACCGTCGCGGCGTCGATCCTGCTCGCCGCCTGGATCGCGCGGCCGATCCATCGCCTGGCCGTCGCCGCGGACGAAGTCCGGACCGGCCTCGGGCGCCGCGCCGCATTGCCCGATTTTTCCGAACGGGGCGACGAAATCGGCGAGCTGTCGCAGGCGCTCGGGCGCATGACCGAGGCGCTCTACGCGCGGCTCGACGCCATCGAGGCCTTCGCCGCCGATGTCGCGCACGAGCTGCGCGGGCCGCTCGCCAGCCTGCGCTCGGCGGTCGAGGCGCTGTCGATGACCGCGGACGAGGGCGCGAGGCGCCGCCTGGTCGCCCTGGCCGTCGGCGACGTCCGGCGCATCGACCACCTGATCAGCGACATCGCCGACGCCTCGCGGCTCGATGCCGAGATGTCGCGCGAGAAATTCGCCGCACTCGACCTCGCGGCGCTCGCCCGCGCCGTGGCGGAGGCTTCGACCGCGAGCGGCGTCGGCGTCGACGTCGTCGCACCCCGGGCGACGCCCGTCCAAGGCATCGAGACCGCGCTCGCGCGCGCGCTCGGCAATCTGGTCGACAACGCCGCGTCGTTCTCGCCGCCGGGCGCCCCGATTCGGATCGCGGTGGGCGTCGAGGGCAGGGAGACGGTCGTCGCGGTCGAGGATCGCGGACCCGGCATTCCGCCCGAGCGGCGCGAGAAGGTCTTCGAGCGCTTCTACACCGATCGGCCCGGTGCGCGCCCGGACGAGACCCATTCCGGTCTCGGTCTGGCGATCGCGCGGAGCATCGCCGAGGCGCATGGCGGGAGCTTGAGCGCCGAGGCGCCGACGCCGACCGAAGGCGGCGCGCCGGGCGCAAGGCTCGTGCTGCGCCTGCCCCTCGCGGGCAGTTGACCGGCCGGGGCGAGCGACTAGTCTAGCGCGCCATGACGCTCGTCCATGGCACCGCGGTCGTCGTCGAAGGCGCGGGCGTGCTGATCGTCGGGCCGTCCGGCAGCGGCAAGTCCGATTTGGCGCTGCGGTTGATCGACGCCGGGGGAGTCTTGATAGCGGACGATCAGGTGGATCTCGTTTCGACCGACAGCTATCTCGTCGCGCAGCCGCCCGCCGCCATCGCCGGACGGATGGAATTGCGGGGCGTCGGCATTTGCGCCGTGCCGAGCGTGCCGGCGGCACGGCTTCATGGCGCGATCGAGCTCGGCCACAGCCGCGCCGAGATCGAGCGTCTGCCGGAGCCCGCGAGCCTCGTCCGTCTCGGCGTCGCGCTGCCGCTCTGGCGGCTCGACGCCTTCGAGGTTTCGACGGCGGCCAAGGTTCGCCAGATCGCGCGCGCGCTCGCGCGTCGGGGCGCATGAGCGAGGCGCCGAAAGCGGCCGCGCCCGAGCCGACGCCGGTGCTCCTGGTCACCGGCATGTCGGGCGCGGGCAAGTCGACCGCGCTCAAGCTGCTCGAGGATCTCGGCTGGGAGGCGATCGACAATTTGCCGCTGCACCTGCTCGACGATTTGCTCGAGCCTGCGGAGCTGCAGCGACGGCCGATCGCGGTCGGCATCGACGTGCGCGCGCGCAAATTCGACGCCAAGGCGGTCGATGCCATGCTGACGTCGCTCGCCGCGCGAGGCGATCTCGGCATCCATCTGCTGTTTCTCGATTGCGACGACGAGGTCCTGCACAGGCGCTTCACCGAGACCCGGCGGCGCCACCCGCTGGCCAAGGATCGCCCGGTGATGGACGGCATTCAGCAGGAGCGCAAGATCGTCGGTCCGCTCAAGGACCGCGCCGATCTGGTCATCGATACCTCGCAAATCCAGTCGGCCGATCTCAAGGCGCTCCTGACCGGACGCTACACGCCGCGGCAGTCGACGCGCATGACGATTTCGGTTCAGTCCTTTTCCTATCGCCGCGGTCTACCGCGCGAGGCGGACGTGGTGTTCGACGTGCGCTTCCTGCGCAATCCGCATTACGATCAAGCGCTGCGCCCGCTCAACGGACGAGACGCCGCGGTCGGCGCCTTCATCGACGCCGATCCCGCCTTCGCGCCCTTTTTCGAGACGCTCGGCGGGCTGATCGCTTCGCTGCTGCCGCGCTTTGCCCAGGAAGGCAAGAGCTATCTGACCATCGCTTTCGGTTGCACCGGCGGACGGCACCGCTCGGTCTACGTCGCGGAAAGACTTGCCCGGCTGATCGAAGCCATGGGACAACGCGTCGCGCTCCGGCATCGCGACGTCGACCGGAGCGAGGAGTAGGAGGAGCGGAATGGCGATCGGCGTGGTGCTCGTCACCCATGGCCGCCTGGCGGAAGAGTTCCTGCGCGCGACCGAGCATGTCGTCGGTCCGCAGCCCTGCATGCGCGCCGTCTGCATCGGCGCCGACGACGACATGGAGGCGCGCCGCCGCGACATCCTGGCCGCGGTCCAGGATTGCGACCAAGGCAAGGGCGTCGTGCTGCTCACCGACATGTTCGGCGGCACGCCGTCCAATCTCGCGATTTCCGTCATGGACCAGGCGCGGGTCGAGGTGATCGCCGGCATCAACCTGCCGATGCTGATCAAGCTCGCCTCGGTGCGCCAGAAGGGCACGCTCGCGGAGGCCGTCGCCGCGGCGCAGGACGCCGGGCGCAAATACATCTCGGTCGCCTCGCAGCTTCTCGCCGCCGAAAAGAAGAAGGCCTAGGCCGTGGACGGCGATCCCGGCCCCGGCGCGCTCCGGCGCGCGCTTGCGATCCGCAATCGGCGCGGCCTGCATGCGCGTGCGGCGGCGAAATTCGTCAAATGCGCGCAAGGATTCGAGGCCAAGGTCACAGTCGCCAAGGACGGCGTCGCGGTCTCGGGGCTCTCGATCATGGGTCTGATGATGCTTGCCGCCGCGATCGGCTCCGAGATCGAGGTCAGCGCCGAGGGGCGCGATGCCGAGGCGGCGCTCGAGGCGCTCGCGCGGCTCGTCGAGGGGCGGTTCGATGAGCAGGATTAGGGGCGAGCGGGTCTTTCACGGCCAGGGCGTCGCGCCGGGCATCGCCGTCGGGCCGCTGCACCGGGTCGAGCAGGGCGTGCCGCCCGCGCCCGAATACGAGATCGCGCCCGACGGCGTCGAGGCCGAGCTCGAGCGCTTTCGCGCGGCCGTCGCCAAGGCGCGGCGCCAGCTCGACAAGCTCCGCGCCAAGGCGGCGAGCCTCGGCGGCGCGGCGGCCGAGACGCTGGGCGATCTGCTCGAGGCGCGGCTGCAGATGCTCTCGGGCTCGCGTCTCGTTCGCGGAGTCGAGAAGCGCGTCGCGACGGAACGGCGCAACGCCGAAGCCGCGCTCCAGGCCGAGATCGCCGGGATCGCCGCCGGCTTCGAGGCCATGGACGACGCCTATCTCAAGGCGCGGGTCGAGGACGTGCGCGAGGTCGGCGGGCGGTTGTTGCGCATCCTGCTCGGCAAAGCGTTCAAGGGCTTCGCCGGGCTCGAACCCGGCACCGTGATCGTCGGCGATCTGCTGACGCCGGCCGACACCGCGACCATGGACCCCAAGCTGGTCGCCGGTTTCGCGACCGAGCAGGGCGGCAGCGAAGGCCACACCGCGATCATGGCGCGCTCGCTCGGCCTGCCGGCGGTGCTCGGAGTCCCCGGATTGCTCAAGGCGGCGCGCGCCGGCGACCGGATCGTCGTCGAGGGCGATACCGGGCGCGTCACGCTCCGGCCGAGCGCCGAGACGCTCGCCCGCGTCCGGCGCCGCCAGGACGCGCTGGCGCGCGACGAGCGCCTGCTCGACGGCTTGCGCGCGCTGCCCGCGACGACGGCCGACGGCACCGACGTGCAGCTTCACGTCAACATCGACCTGCCGGGCGAACTCGAGGCGGCCGAGCGTGTCGGCGCCGCCGGCATCGGGCTCCTGCGCACCGAGTATATGTTCATGAACCGCGAGGACCTGCCGAGCGAGGACGAGCAATACGAGCGTCTCAAGGTCATGGTCGAGGGCATGAAGGGCAAGCCGGCGACCATACGCACCCTCGACGTCGGGTCGGACAAGATCGCACCCGCGCTCGGCCGGCATATCGGCGACGCCGAGAATCCGGCGCTCGGCCTCCGCGCCATCAGGCTTTCCTTCGAGGTGCCGTCGCTGCTCAATGCCCAGCTCGGCGCGGTGCTTCGCGCGTCGACGCACGGTCCGGTGAGGGTGCTGCTGCCGATGGTGACGCAGCCCTCCGACATCCTCGCGGTGAAGAAGACGCTCGAGCGGCTCGCGCGCAAGCGCCGGGTCAAGACGCTGCCGCCGGTCGGCGCCATGATCGAGGTGCCGGCGGCGGCGCTCGCCGCCGATCAGCTCGCGCGCGTCGCCGATTTTTTCTCGATCGGCACCAACGATCTGACCATGTACACGCTTGCGGCCGATCGCGGCGACCGGCGCGTCGCGCGCTACTACGACCCGCTGCATCCGGCGCTGCTCCGCCTGATCCAGTTCAGCACAGAGGCGGCGCGGCGCGCCGGCATTCCGATCGCGCTCTGCGGCGAGATGGCCGGCGATCCCCGCTATGCGGCGCTTCTGATCGGACTTGGGCTCCGCGAATTCTCGATGGCGCCGCACAGCCTGCCGCGGGTCAAGCAGCGCATCCGCGCGCTCGATCTGGCGGTCGCGACGCCGCGCGCCTATTCGATGCTCGAGCAGCGGGATTCGGGGCGCATCGCGGCCATCCTCGACGATCTCAACGCCTTGTTCTGAGGGCCGATACGCCGCCGCCCTCTTGTCGAACCGGAGAGCGTCGCGTATTTTTCAGCACAACCCGGGAGCGCAAGTGGAACGCCTGACTCGCTTGGCCCGTCGGCTGCGCAAGGAAGTCCTGCTCGGCGCTGCGATCGCGGCTTTGGGGCTCGGGGTCGCGGCCGTCGTCTATCGCGTCGAGCGCGATGCCCTGCAGGAGCGGGCCGAGCAGGAATCCTACGTCCTGCTCGAGACCATCGCCAACGCCGCGCTCGAGATTTTCTCGCCGGCCCGCGAATTGGTGCGCTCGATCCAGGACGCCGGCATCGCCGACGCAGCGCCGGCCGAGGCGCTGACGTCCTATTTCGCGGTGACGACGGGGCCGCTGCGCAACATTCCGCAGTTGAGCGCCGTCCATGTCGGCTTCGCCGACGGCAGCTTTTGGCAGACGCGCGGCGTGCCGCCCGACAGCCTCGCCGCCGATCCGCGGGTGCCCAAGGACATGGACAAGACCGTGCGACGCGTGATCGACGCGAAGGCCAGGGACGGCATGGTCCTCTGGTCGGTCTACGACAAGGACAAGCGGGTCTGGGTCGACATCCGAATTCGCGACGCGAGCTACGATCCGCGCCGGCGTCCGTGGTATCGCGTGGCGGCCGTGAACCCGGGGGTTCACTGGTCCGAGCCCTACCGGACGGCGAGCGGCGACGAGCTCAAGCTCACCATGTCGCAGCAGATCCTGACCCGCGCGGACCGGATGTGGGGCGTCGTCGCAGTCGACTTCTATCTCGGCGGGCTGACCAGTCTGCTCGACGATTGGCAGGCGAACCGGCTGCTCAAGGGCTCCTGGATTGCGATCGTCGATCCGCAAGGCGAGCCGGTGGCGCGCGCGCCGGCCGAACTCGATCCGACCTTCGCCGCGCGCCTCGCCCTGCTCAAGGCGGCCAATAAGGCGGGCTCGGCGCGCTTCGTCCATGACGGGCGCGAGTATTTCGGCGCGATCGTCCGCCTCGGCGCGGCGATCAACCTGCCGCTCGACATCGTGATCGCCCAGCCGGTCGAGGCGATCGTCGGGCCGGCCGCCGCCGCCTTCGAGCGCAACCTGATAACGCTGCTCGGCGCGCTCGCGATCCTCGTGGTCGTCGCGATCTACGCGGTCAAGATGCGCGAGGAAATCAAGGCGCGAAAGGCCGCCGAGCTCGAGCTCCTGCGCGCCCACGAAATCGCGGTCGCGGCGCGGGCCGAGGCCGAGGCCGCGACCAAGGCGAAGTCGTCCTTCCTGGCGATGATGAGCCACGAAATCCGCACGCCCATGAACGGCGTCATGAGCATGGCCGAAATGCTCGACCAGACCGATCTGACGGGCGATCAGCGCGGCATGACCACGGTCATTCGCGGCTCGGCCTATGCGCTGCTCACCGTCATCAACGACATCCTCGACTTCTCCAAGATCGAGGCGGGCAAGCTCGACATCGAGAAGGTCGAGTTCTCGCTGGTCGAGGTGATCGAAGGCTCGGCCGACCTCATCGCCGCGCGGGCCGAGGACAAGGCGATCGGCCTCCATGTCGACCTCGATCCGGATATCCCCGACAAGCTGGTCGGCGATCCGACGAGGCTGCGCCAGATCCTGCTCAACCTGCTCGGCAACGCGGTCAAGTTCACCGACAAGGGCTCGGTCAGCCTGACGGTCGCGCCGGTCGCCGGCGAGCCGGCGACGCTGCGATTCGATGTCGCCGATACCGGCATCGGCCTGACCGAGGAACAGCGCGGCAAGCTGTTCCAGGCCTTCGTTCAGGCCGATACGTCGACGTCCCGAAAATTCGGCGGCACCGGCCTCGGCCTGTCGATCAGCCAGCGCCTGGCCGAAATGATGGGCGGCAAGATCGGCGTGACCTCGGTGTTCGGCAGGGGCTCGACTTTCTGGTTCGAGCTGCCTTTCGGCGTCGCGGATCCGGCGCCGCTCCGGCCGCCGGTCGACATCTCGGATCTTCGCCTCGCCGTCATCGGGCTGTCGGCGCCGAGGAGCAGGATTCTGGCGCGCTTTCTCGGGGCCTCGGGCGTCGCCCCGAACCGCGTCGCCTGGCTCGACTTCGACGACGACCCGATCGAGCGCATGCGCGGCGCGGCCGACAAACCCGATCTCATCGTAATCTCGGCCGAGAGCGCGAGCGAGACCGCGCTCGAGCTCGGCCGCGCGATCATGGCTGACCCCGCGCTCGGATCGTCGAAAGTCGTGTTTTTCGCCTCGCGTCGCCTCGCCTCGAGCCTCGCTGCGGCGCGCGAGCGGGGCTTCTTCGCCCTGCTGGTGCCGCCGGTCGCGCGGCGGCGCCTGTGGCAGGTCTTCGCGGCGGCGCTCGGGCGGGCCGATCTCGACGAGAAGGTCGGCGGCGCGGCCGACGACTCGATCGGCTGGCAGGCGCCGTCGATCGAGGACGCGCGCGCGGCCGGGGCGCTCGTGCTGGTCGCCGAGGACAACGCGACCAACCGGATCGTCATCGGCCGCCTGCTCGCCCAGCGCGGCTATGCCTACGAGATCGGCGAAGACGGCAAGGCCGCGCTCGCGCTCCAGGCGCAGGGCGGCCACGGCCTGCTGCTCACCGACTTCCATATGCCGGAAATGGACGGCTTCGAGCTCACGGCCGCTCTTCGCGCGCGCGAGGCCGAGGCGGGCGGCGGGGCGCGCCTGCCGATCGTCGCGCTGACGGCCGATGCGCTGCCGGGCACCGAGCAGAAATGCGTCGACGCCGGCATGGACGGCTACCTGACCAAGCCGATCGACAGCAAGGCGCTGACGGCGGTGCTCGAGCGTTTCTTGCCGCAGGCCGCGGCGCTCCGCCGGCGGGCGAGCGAAGCGCCGGCCGAAGCGTCGGCCGGCCCCGCGGTCGATCCCGAGATCGTCGATCTCGACCATCTCAAGTCGATCTTCGGCGAGTTCGACGGCGACGCCCGCTCCTTCCTGGTCGGCTTCGTCGACGACGTGCCGCGCCTGATCGGCGACATCGCGACCGGGCTCACCGCGCGCGACGCCAAGCAGGCCCGGAAGGCGGCGCATGCGCTCAAGGGCGCGGCGAAATCGGCCGGCGCGACGCGGCTCGGCCGATTGGCGAGCGACCTTCAGGACCGGCTCGACGACGAGGATCTCGACACCGCCGACATTCTTTACGATGCGCTCTTGCCGACCCATGCCGAACTCGCGGCGGCCATCGGACCCTTCCGCGACGCGACCGCAAAACCGGGGTAAATCATGCCGACGCCGCAAGAGTACGAAAAAATCCGCCTCTTGATCGTCGAGGACGAAGCGAACACCCGCATGGTCATCAAGGCGGTGCTGCGCCAGCTCAGCATCCGCAACGTCTTCGAGGCCGCGAACGGCCGCGACGGCCTGGTCGAGGTGGTGCGCGAGCGACCCCATCTCGTGCTCTGCGACGTCCATATGGAGCCGGTTGACGGACTCGAATTTCTCAAGACGCTGCGCGCCATGAAGATCGAGGCGGTGAAGAACACGCCGGTAATCTTCCTGACGGCGGATTCGCAGCAGGGCACGGTGCTGTTCGCCAAGCAGAACGCCGCCAACGGCTATTTGGTCAAGCCACCCTCGGTCACCTCGGTCAAGGCGCGGATCGACCAAGTCTGGCCGCTGCTCAAGTTCTGAGACCGGCCTCGATCGCGTCGCGGCAAAATCCCATTTTCCTCGACGAAAGAAAGGCTTATACTGATCCCTTGACGGCCGGGCTCCGCTCGGCGGGCCGTGCCCTTTTCGTAAATCGTTGATTTTACGCGATTTTCGGCAAGGGCCGCCGCCAAGAGGATTCCGCCGCGATGGCTATGGGCCAAGGACTGGGCCGCGAGACCCGCATGGACAAGAACCGCGTTCGCATTTTCGACACGACGCTGCGCGACGGCGAACAATCTCCCGGCGCGTCGATGAACCTCGACGAGAAGCTCAAGATCGCCGGGCTGCTCGCCGAGATGGGCGTTGACGTGATCGAAGCGGGATTTCCGGCGGCGTCCAACGGCGACTTCGAGGCGGTGCATAGCATCGCCGGGCGCATCAAGGGTACGACGATCTGCGGTCTCGCGCGCGCGGGGCGCGGCGACATCGAGCGCGCCGGCGCGGCCGTGCGTCCGGCCGAGAGGAAGCGTATCCACACCTTCATCGCGACCTCGCCCTTGCACATGGCGAAAAAGCTGCAGATGACGCCCGAGCAGGTGCAGCAGGCGGTCCACGACAGCGTCACGCTCGCCCGCAGCTTCGTCGACGACGTCGAGTGGAGCTGCGAAGACGGCACGCGCTCGGACTGGGATTTCCTCTGCCGCTGCGTCGAGACGGCAATCAAGGCCGGCGCCTCGACGATCAACATTCCGGACACCGTCGGTTACACGCTGCCCGACGAATACACCAAGATCATCGGCATGCTCAGGAATCGCGTGCCGAACATCGACCAGGCGATCCTCTCGACCCATTGCCACAACGATCTCGGTCTCGCGGTCGCGAATTCGCTCGCCGGCGTCGCCGCGGGCGCGCGCCAAGTCGAATGCACCATCAACGGGCTCGGCGAGCGCGCGGGCAACGCCGCGCTCGAGGAAATCGTCATGGCGCTCAGGACGCGCCACGACCTCATGCCCTTCTCGACGGGGGTCAAGACCGAAAGGATCACCCAGATCTCGCGCCTGGTCTCCGCGGTCACCGGCTTCGTCGTCCAGAACAACAAGGCGATCGTCGGCGCCAACGCCTTCGCGCATGAGGCGGGCATCCATCAGGACGGCGTCATCAAGGACGCGCGCACCTACGAAATCATGACGCCCGAATCGGTCGGCCTCAACCGCAACAATCTGGTGATGGGCAAGCATTCGGGCCGCGCCGCGTTTCGCCAGAAGATCGAGAGCCTCGGCTTCAAGATCGGCGACAACGCGCTGAACGACGCCTTCCGCCGCTTCAAGGACCTCGCCGACCGGAAGAAGGACGTCTACGACGAGGACATCGTTGCGCTGGTCGACGACGAAGTCGGCCACGAGGGCGAGCGCGTCAAGTTCGTCTCGCTCCAGGTCGTCTGCGGCTCGAAAGGCCCGCAAACCGCCGAGCTCGAGCTCGACATCGACGGCCGACGCGCGCACACCAAGGCGACCGGCAACGGCCCGGTGGACGCGACCTTCAACGCCATCAAGGCGCTGTTTCCGCACAAGGCCGAGCTTCAGCTCTATCAGGTCCACGCGGTGACCGAAGGGACGGACGCCCAGGCTCAGGTCACGGTTCGTCTCACGGAGGCCGGCAAGTCGGTCAACGGTCAGGGCGCCGATGCCGACACGCTCGTCGCTTCGGCGCGCGCCTATCTGCATGCGATCAACAAGCTGCTGGTGAAGCGGGAAAAGACCGCGCCGGCGGCGCTCACGGCATAAGTCAAGGAAGGAAGCCTCAGGAATGTTCACCGGACTTCTCGGCATGCTCTCCGCCGACATGGCCATCGATCTCGGGACGGCCAACACGCTGGTCTACGTCAAGGGTCGGGGCATCGTGCTCAACGAGCCCTCGGTCGTCGCCATCGTCAACCACAAGGGCAAGAAGCAGGTGCTCGCGGTCGGCGACGAGGCCAAGATGATGCTCGGCCGCACGCCCGGCAACATCGAGGCGATTCGGCCGCTGCGCGACGGCGTGATCGCCGACTTCGAGGTCGCCGAGGAGATGATCAAGCACTTCATCCGCAAGGTGCACAATCGCCGCTCCTTCGCCAGCCCGCAGATCATCGTCTGCGTGCCGACCGGCTCGACGCCGGTCGAACGCCGCGCGATTCAGGAATCGGCCGAGAGCGCCGGCGCGCGCCGCGTCTTCCTGATCGAGGAGCCGATGGCCGCCGCGATCGGCGCCGGCCTGCCGGTCACCGAGCCGACCGGCTCGATGGTCGTCGACATCGGCGGCGGCACGACCGAGGTCGCGGTGCTCTCGCTCGGCGGCATCGTCTATGCGCGGAGCGTCCGCGTCGGCGGCGACAAGATGGACGAAGCCATCATCAGCTACATCCGGCGCAATCACAATCTGCTGGTCGGCGAGGCCTCGGCCGAGCGCATCAAGAAGCAGATCGGTACCGCGGCGCTGCCCGAGGACGGCGACGGCCAAGTGATGGAAATCAAGGGCCGCGACCTCCTGAACGGCGTGCCCAAGGAAATCATCATCAGCCAGCGCCAGATCGCCGAAGCGCTGTCCGAGCCGGTCGGCGCGATCATCGAGGCGGTCAAGGTCGCGCTCGAGCACACGCCGCCCGAACTCGCCGCCGACATCGTCGACAAGGGCATCGTGCTGACCGGCGGCGGTGCGCTCTTGGGCAATCTCGATCTGGTGCTGCGTCATGCCACCGGCCTGCCGGTCTCGATCGCCGACGAGCCGCTGTCCTGCGTCGCGCTCGGCACCGGGCGCGCGCTCGAAGACATGAAGACGCTGCGCCACGTTCTCTATCAAGCCTATTGACCACGCTAGCCGAGAGAGGGGGGCCAAGCCGCTCGACGTGACATGAGACCGCCGGGACGCATATTCCGGATCGCCATGCCCATCCGGGTCATGGCGCAGCGTTTCGCGACGCTCCTCCTGGTCGCGGCCGCGGTCGGTCTCATGCTGCTCGGGCGAGCCGACAATCCGGTGGTCGAGCGTCTGCGCCTCGCCGTGGTCGACGCCGCAACGCCGGTGCTGGCCGCGCTCAGCGAGCCGATCGGCACGATCAATCACGCGATCCGCGAGGTCGACGAACTCCTGTTCCTGCGCGAACGCAACGCGATGCTGCGCGAGGAGAACGCCAGGCTGCTGCAATGGCAGGCGGTGGCGCGACGTCTCGAGCAGGAGAACGCCCAACTCCGCGCGCTGGTCAAGGCGCGGCCCGATCCGCTGCCGGCCTATGTCACGGCACGGGTCGTCGGCGATTCGGCCGGCCCCTTCGTCCGCACGCTTCTGCTCAACGCCGGTCAGCGCGACGGCGTCAAGTCGGGGCAGGCGGCGGTCGTCGCCGAGGGCATGGTCGGGCGCGTGCTCGAAGCGGGCGAGCGTTCGGCGCGCATTCTCTTGCTCTCGGACTTGAACAGCCGCGTGCCGGTGATGATCGAGACGACCCGCCAGCGCGGCATTCTCGCCGGCGACAACGGTCCGCAGCCCAAGCTGGTTTTCCTCGCCGCCTCGGCCCGTCCGCAAATCGGCGAGCGCATCGTCACCTCGGGCCATGACGGCATGCTGCCGCCCGGGTTGCCGATCGGTACCGTGGTCTCGACCAGCGGCGATCCGCGGGTCGAGCTCTTTGCCCGCGCCGAACGGATCGAATATCTGCGCCTCGTGCGCTACGAGGCGCCGCGCCTGCCGCCGCCGGCGCGCGACGGGGCGCAGGCGGCGCAACGCCGGTGACGGGCGCCCTCGGAAGGCGCGCCGCGCGCCTCTGGGGTCAGGCGACGCCGGCGCTCCTGACGACGCTGCTCGTCTTGCCCTCGATCCTGCCGATCGAAAGTCCCGGGATCGGCGAGATCGCGCCCATGCTCACGGTCATGGCGGTCTTCTACTGGTCGGTCTACACGCCCGAACTCCTGCCGCCCTGGCTCGCTTTCGCCGTCGGCTTGCTGCAGGACCTGGTCTCGGGCGGGCCGGTCGGCATGATGGCCCTGATCTTGGTCCTGGTCGCAACCTATGTCGCGACCCAGCGCCGCATTTTCCTGTCGCGGTCCTTCGTCGTCGGCTGGGGTGGTTTTGCGCTGATCGCGCTCGCGGTCGCCGCCGGTTCCTGGGCCGTAGCGAGCCTCTACTTCGCCAGTCTGCTGCGTCCGGCGCCGATGCTGCTGCAAGCGTTGATCACCGTGATGCTCTATCCGGGGCTGGTCTGGCTGCTCGCGCGGGCCCAGATCACGATGATGCGGCAGGTCTGACATGCATCGCGAGGCGAGCCGGAGCGCCATGTTCACGCGCCGCGCCGCGCTCCTGGCCGGCGGCCAGGCGGCGCTGCTCTCGGTCCTGGTCGGACGCATGTACTATCTGCAGGTCGTCGAGTCCGACCAATACGCGCTGCTTGCCGACGAAAACCGCATTCATTATCGCCTGCTCGCGCCGCAACGCGGGCGCATCCTCGATCGCTTCGGCGAGGAACTCGCCAATTCCCAGCAGAATCTGCGCGCGTTGATCGTGGCCGAGCAGGCCGGCGACGTCGCCAGGGTTCTGGCGGCGCTGCGCGAGATCGTGCCGATCGGCGAGCACGAGGAGCGGCGCATCCTGCGCGAGGTGCGCCGTCGCCGCAGCTTCGTGCCGGTGCCGGTGATCGAGAACCTGACCTGGGAGCAGTTCAGCGCCGTCAACGTCCACAGCCCGAACCTGCCCGGCATTCAGCCCGAGATCGGCGAGACGCGCGGCTATCCCAAGGGCGAGGCGTTCTCGCACCTCATCGGCTACGTCGCGGCGGTCGCCGAATCGGATCTCACCGGCGAGCCGCTTCTCGAACTGCCCGGATTCAAGATCGGCAAGAACGGCGTCGAGCGCCTGCAGGACGACGAGCTTCGCGGCAAGGCCGGAAATTCGCGCGTCGAGGTGAATGCGCTCGGGCGCGTCATCCGCGAACTTGCGCGCGACGACGGCCAGCGCGGCACCGACGTCGTGCTGACGGTCGACGCCAAGCTCCAGGACTATGCGGCCGAGCGGGTCGACGGCGAAAGCGCGTCGGTCGTGGTGATGGACGTGGTGACGGGCGATCTCCTGACCATGCTTTCGGTGCCGGGCTACGATCCCGGCGCCTTCACGGCCGGCCTGTCGCAGCGCGCCTGGCAGGACCTCGTTTCCAATCCGCTGGCGCCGCTGGTCAACAAGACCATCGCCGGACAATACCCGCCCGGCTCGACCTTCAAGATGATGGTTGCGATGGCCGCGCTCGAAACGGGCGCGATATCGCCCGAATACCGCGTCAGCTGCAACGGCATGGTCGAACTCGGCTCGCACGAATTCTATTGCTGGAAGCGCAGGCCCGGGCACGGTTCGCTGAAGCTGGTCGAGGCGATCGAGCAAAGCTGCGACTGCTACTTCTACGACGTCGCGCGCAAGATCGGCGTCGACAAGATCGCCGAATATTCGCGCCGTTTCGGCCTCGGTCAATCCTACAGGCTCGGCCTGCCCGGCGAGCGGCCGGGCCTGATCCCGACGCGCGACTGGAAACGCGCGACCTACGGCCAGCCTTGGCATCCAGGCGACAATCTCAACACCGGGATCGGCCAGGGCTACGTGCTCTCGACGCCGCTGCAACTCGCGGTGATGACCGCGCGACTCGCGAGCGGGCGGGCTGTCATGCCGAGACTCGTCAAGGAGTCCGGCGGCCGGGTTGCGCCGGTCGGCGAAGCGCCGCTCCTGCCGATCCACGCCCCCAATCTGAAGACCGTTCAGGACGGCATGTTCCGCGTGGTCAACGGTCCGGCGGGCACCGCGAAGCGCGCCAAGTTGCCCGAAGGCCTCGGCCTGATCGCCGGCAAGACCGGGTCGTCGCAGGTGCGGCGCATCTCGAAAGCCGAACGCCAAAGCAAGGTGCGCAAGAACGAAGAAAAGCCTTGGATCGAGCGCGACCACGCCTGGTTCGTCTGTTACGCCCCGGTCGAGCAGCCGCGCTATGCCTGCGCGGTGCTGATCGAGCACGGCGGCTCTGGCTCGGGCGCGGCCTCGCCGGTCGCGCGCGACGTCATGATCGAGACGCTGAAGCGCGATCCCTCGCGCCGCCAGCCGGGCGAGCGCCTGGCCTCCGACCTCGTGGGGCGCGAGACATGAGCCTGAGCTCCACGACGCTCGGCCTCAAGGAGGGCGAGCTCACGCTCGTCCAGAAGCTGCTCGGCATCCGTTGGTTCTTGCTGATGCTGATCGCGGCCGCAGTCGGCATCGGCGTGATCGTGCTGGTCTCGGTCGGCAAGGGGCGATTCGAGCCTTGGGCCGACCGTCAGCTTTTGCGTTTCGGCGTCGGCGTCGTCGCGCTCTTCGCGGTCGCGCTGACCGACATCCGGGTCTGGCTCCGCCTCGCCTATCCGCTCTACGGCCTGGCGCTCGCGCTGCTCGTCGCCGTCCATCTCTTCGGCACGGTCGCGATGGGCGCGCAGCGCTGGCTTGATCTCGGCCCGGTCAACATTCAGCCGTCCGAACTCATGAAAATCGCCCTGGTGCTTGCGCTCGCGCGCTATTTCCACGGCCTCAGCTACGAAGATGTCGGGCGACCGCATTATCTGATCGTGCCGACGCTGATGGCCTTCGCGCCGGCGGCACTGGTGCTCAAGCAGCCAGACCTCGGCACGGCGATGATGCTCCTCTTGGGCGCCGCGTCGATCTTTTTCCTTGCCGGCGTCCGCTTCTGGAAGTTCGCGCTGGTCATCGGCGGCGCGGTTGCCGCGTTGCCGATCGCCTGGAACGTGCTTCACGACTACCAGAAACGACGCATCCACACCTTCCTGGATCCCGAGAGCGATCCGCTCGGCGCGGGCTACCACATCCTCCAATCCAAGATCGCGCTCGGCTCGGGCGGCGTCTTCGGCAAGGGCTTCATGCAAGGCACGCAGAGCCATCTCAACTTCCTGCCTGAAAAGCAGACCGACTTCATCTTCACGATGCTGGCCGAGGAATTCGGCATGATGGGCGGTCTCGCGCTGATTGGGATTTACGCGGCCATCCTGATCTACGGTTTCGCCATGGCGCTGCGCGTGCGTCATCAATTCGGCCGCTTGGTTGGGCTCGGCGTGATCTCGACGTTCTTCTTTTATGTCTTCATCAACATGGCGATGGTCATGGGCGTCGTGCCGGTGGTCGGCGTGCCCCTGCCTTTCGTCTCCTATGGCGGCTCGGCCATGCTCACGCTGATGATCGGTTTCGGCCTTCTGATGAACGCCTATGTCCACCGCGACGTGCCCATTCCCCAGCACGGCGGCGGCACGGCGTGACCCCTCGACAAGGCCTGGGGCGACTGCTATATGCCGGCCCCCGTGGGCGCATAGCTCAGTTGGTAGAGCAGCGGACTCTTAATCCGCGGGTCCAAGGTTCGAGTCCTTGTGCGCCCACCACTTTCCCACGCGTCTGACGCGGCTGCCCGGTTCGTCCGGGCGAACGCCGCCTTGGCGAGCCCGCCGCTGGTTCCCGAAATCCGCCTGCATCTCGCGACCGAGATCACGCCGCTCTGGGAGATGACCGAAGCGGCGCTCGACCAGGTCGGTTTGCCGCCGCCCTATTGGGCTTTCGCCTGGCCGGGCAGTCAGGCGCTCGCGCGGCTCTTGCTCGACCGTCCGGCGATCGCGCATGGCCGGCGCGTGCTCGATTTCGCCGCCGGTTCGGGCCTCGCCGCGATCGCCGCCATGAAGGCGGGTGCGCGCTCGGCGGTCGCAGCCGAAATTGACGCCTATGCCGGCGCGGCAATCGCCGCCAACGCCGAGGTCAACGGCGTCGCGGTCGAGGTCAGGCTCGCCGACGTCACGACGCAGGCGGGCGATTGGGATGTCGTGCTCGCGGGCGACGTCTGCTACGAGAAGCCCATGGCCGAGCGGGTCTTCGCCTGGCTCAGGAGCTTGGTCGCGGCCGGCCGAACGATCTACCTCGCCGACCCGGGACGCGCTTATCTTCCGCCGGGTCTGCCCGAGCTCGCCCGCTACGCCGTGCCGACCACGCTCGAGCTCGAGGACAGAAAGGTCCGCGAGACGCGGATCTTCAGGCTCGGTCCGGATCAGGGCGCTTCGTAGCGATCCTTGTGCCGGACCCAGGCCATGGGCCAGGGTAGGCCCTCTTCCTGTCGGCCCTTGGGCGTGAGGTCGAGGAGTTGGTACGTCCCATTCAGCGCATCGAGTCCCCGGGCGTAGGTCGAATAGGTATGAAAGACCGCTCCCGACGCATCCTTGACGAAGACCGATAGACCCGGCAATTCGCCCTTCGAGGCCTTGTTGAAGCCATAGTTGTAGAGCGGTTGGCCGTCCTCGGCCTCGGTGAAGGAGACGCCGAAATCGAAGTTGAAATCGCTTTCGCCCGAGGAATACCAGGGAAAGCGCCAGGCGAAGCGTGCCTTGACCGCCTCGATCTTGGCGAGCGGGGCGCGCGAGACGGCGCATAGCTCGGTGTCGCGATGGGCGAGGTGCACGCGCAGCGCATCGTACTGCTCGGCCCAGAACGAGCAGCTCTTGCAGGGCTCGGTCGCGGTCGGACCGAGCATGAAGTGATAGACGACGAGCTGCGAAAGACCGGCGAACAGATCGCCGAGGCGAAGCCGCCCGCCGGGTCCCGCAAAAACATAGTCCTTGTCGATCCGACGGCGCGGTAACGCCCGGCGCTCCGCCGCGACCTCGTCTCTGAGGCGCGTCAGCGCCTTCTCCTTGGCGAGCAGCGCGCGCCGCGCTTCAAGCCATTCGTCCCGATCGACCATGCCGCCCATGCTGCCTCCGCCTGTCGCCCGCCGCATTCTATCCCAAAAAGACCGGTTCGGGCGCGTGACGCGGGGCCCGCGATCCTGTATGGCTTCGCCGTCATGAATTTTATCGGCGTCTACCGGCGGGTGCTTTCGCTCCTCGCCCCCGACAAATGGAAAGTCGTCCTCCTGGTGATCGGCAACATGGCCATCGCCGGGATGCACTTCGTCGAGCCCATCCTGCTCGGCAAGGTGGTCGACGGGCTGTCCTCCGGGGCCGGCAAGCCGGCCGACGAGCGCTGGGCCGAGATGCTTCGCCTGCTCGCGCTCTGGGGCGGGGTCGGCGCTTTCACCATCGCGGCCACCATCCTGATCGCGCTCCACGCCGATCGCCTCGCCCATCGCCGGCGTCTCGGGGCCATGGCGCTTTTTTTCGAGCATGTGTTGCAGCTCTCCTATGCCTTCTATTCCGAGGCGCAGACGGGCCGGCTTCTGAAGGTTCTGGTCGAAGGCGCGGGCAATCTGTTCCAACTCTGGCTCGATTTTTTCCGCGAGCATTGCTCGACCGTCGTCGCGCTGTTCGTGCTCCTGCCGCTGTCGCTGACCATGAATTGGCGCCTCGGCGCGCTGCTGGTCGTTCTGCTGGTGGTTTTCGGCGTCCTCACCCTCATGGTGGTGCGGCGCACCGAGGGCCTGCAGCGCTCGGTCGAGGATTATCATTCCCAGGTCGCGGCGCGGGCCGGCGACGCGCTGGGCAACGTGCTGCTGATCCAGAGCTTCGTTCGGCTCGAGGCCGAGATCCAGGCGCTCCGCGGCCTGATGGCCAAGCTGCTCGCAGCGCAATACCCCGTGCTCAATTGGTGGGCCTTCGTCACGGTGCTGACGCGCATGGCGTCGACCGTCGCGATGATCGGCATTTTCCTGCTCGGCTCCTGGCTCAACATCCGGGGCGAGGCGACGGTCGGCGAGATCGTCACCTTCATGGGCATCGCCGGTATGCTGATCGGCAAGCTCGAAAGCACAATGTCCTTCATCGGGCGGCTGCTCTACCAGTTCCAGTCGATCCGCGAGTTCTTCGGCATTCTCGACACCGGCGCGACGGTGAAGGAAAAGCCGGACGCGACCCAATTGCCGCACTCGAGCGGGCGCGTCGCCTTCGATCATGTCGCTTTCGGCTATGGCGGCGAGCGGCTCGCGCTCGCCGATCTCGATTTCGAGGCGACGCCCGGCATGACGGTCGCGCTCGTCGGCCACACCGGGTCGGGCAAGTCGACGACGCTTTCGCTGCTTTATCGTCTGTTCGATCCGGTCGGCGGGCGCATCCTTATCGACGGGCAGGACATCCGCGACGTCACGCTCGCCTCGCTCCGCGCGAATATCGGCGTGGTATTTCAGGAGAACGCCCTCTTCAATCGATCGATCGCCGAGAATTTGCGGATCGGTCGGCCCGAGGCGACCGCGGCCGAGCTCGAACAGGCCTGCCGCCTCGCCCAGGCCTGGGATTTCATCGCGCGCGCCGAGCAAGGCCTCGCGACCGTCGTCGGCGAGCGCGGCGTCAAGCTGTCGGGCGGCGAGCGCCAGCGTCTCGCCATCGCGCGCGCGCTGCTCAAGGACCCGCCGATCCTGATCCTCGACGAAGCGACCAGCGCGCTCGACAGCGCGACCGAAGCCAAGGTCCAGCAGGCGCTCGCCGCGCTCAAGCAAGGGCGCACGACCTTCATCATCGCGCATCGCCTGTCGACCGTGCGCGATGCCGATTTGATCCTGGTGCTCGAAAGGGGCCAGGTGATCGAGCGCGGATCTTACGCCGAGCTCATTATCAAGGACGGGCCCTTCGCCCGCCTGGTAGCGACCCAGATGGCCGCGACCCAGCCTGCCAAGGGCGAGCCGGCCGACGGTCAGGAGCCGGCGCTCGCATGAGCCTGCTCGGCTTTCCGGTCTCGATCTGCGGCGTCGCCGAGCTTCATGGCTTCGCGACGCGGGGCGTGAGCCACGTGCTCTCGATCCTCGATCCCTACACGCCGACGCCCGCGGCCTTCGCCGTCTTCGCGCCGCATCGGCGCGTCGACATGCGTTTTCACGACAGGATCGTCGGCGACAGCTACGATTGGCCCTTGCCGGAGGAGAGCGACGCGAAGAGCGTGCTCGATTTCGGCGAGAGCCTGAGGAGCGACGATGTCGCGCACCTTCTCGTTCACTGCTTCGCCGGCGTGTCGCGCTCGACCGCGTCCGCGGTCATGCTGATGGCCCAACGCAACCCGGGCCGGGAAGAGGCGTGTTTCGCCGCGCTGCACGACATTCGGCCCAAGGCTTGGCCCAACAGCGTCATGATCGCCCACGCCGATCGATTGCTGGGCCGGCGCGGACGTCTGGTCGATGCCATGCAGCGGCATCATCGCGCGGTTGCGTCGCGCCATCCCGATGTCGTCGCACTCATTCGCTCGGTCGGCCGCGGCCACGAAGTCGATCTCTAGTCCTCGAAACGGCGACTGGACGAGTGGGGGATTTGGCTGTTTGATCCCCTGAGGATTTGAGGGGGACATTGTCATGGTCGTGAGGTCGCTTGCCGCCGTCGCGGCGCTTTCGCTCTTGGCCGGAGCCGCGGTCGCGCAGGATCGGCCGATCGAGCTCAAATTCTCGCTCTGGCTGCCGCCGACGCATTCCAATGTGACGTCGGCCCGCGAATGGGGCGAGTCGCTCGCCAAGGCGACCGGCGGTACGCTCAAGGTGACCGTCTTCCCGGCCCAGCAGCTCGGCAAAGCCAACGACCATTACGACATGGCGCGCGACGGCATCGCCGATGTCTCGCATATCTCGACCGGCTACGAGCCGGGGCGCCTGCCGGTTGCGAGCCTGACGCAGATGCCCTTCATGATGACCAACGCGACCGGCGGCTCGCGCGCTTTCGACGAATGGTATCGGCGCTACGTCGCCAAGGACGCGCCGGGCGTGCGCTACTGCCTGGGTTTCGCTCACGACCCGGGCGCGCTTCACGCCAAGAAGAAGATCACTACGCCCGACGAGATCAAGGGCATGAAAATCCGCCCCGCGCATCAGATGATGGGGAATTTCGTGACACTGCTCGGCGGCACCAACGTCCAAGCCTCGGCGCCGGAATCGCGCGAGATCCTGGAGCGGGGCGTCGCCGACGCGATCACCTTCCCCTGGGGCTCGATGCTCCTGTTCCGCATCCACGATACGGTGAAGTTCCACATGGACCTGCCGTTCTACGTCGCTTCCTTCGCCTGGCTGGTGAACCCCAAGACTTACGACCGGATGTCGCCGGCGCAGAAAAAAGCGCTCGACGAGCATTGCAGCACCGAATGGGCGGGGCGCATTGCCGATCCCTGGGCCAAATTCGAGGCCGACGGGCGCGGGCAATTGGCGGCCGACAAGAGCCGGGAGGTCTATACCCTGAGCGACGCCCAGGTCGCGGTCTGGCGCAGGGCGGCCGAGCCGCTCAAGGCGCAATGGGTCGAAGCCGTGAAGAAGGCGGGCGCGGGCGATCCCGACGCGATCTACGCCGACCTTGTCCAGGCCTTGAAGAAGTACAACGCCGCTTATTGAGGCCGCGTTGTCCAAAAGCCGAGACGCGCTCGACCGGCTGAGCGACTGGATCGAGACGGGGGCGGCCGCGATGCTCGCGGCCGTCACCGCCATCACTTTCGTCGCGGTGTTCCTGCGCTATCTCTTCGGCACCTCGATCCCCGATACCTTCGATTTCGGGCGCAACTTCCTCGGCATCCTGATCTTCTGGGGCATTGGAGTCGCCGGCTATCGGGGCGATCACATCGCGGTCGACCTGCTTTGGAGCGCCGCGGGACGCGGCGGCCGGCGCGCGATCGAACTCTTCGCCGAGACCGTGACGCTCTTTTGCCTCGGCGCCTTCGTTTGGATGCAGGCGGACAAGGTTTTGCAAACCCAGGCTTCGGGCCTTAGCACCTACGATCTCCGGCTTCCGGTCTGGACATTCTACGCCGTCGCCTGGATCGGGCTTGGCGCCGGATTGATCCTCGCGGTCGCTCGGTTTTTCCGCATTCTGAGCGGTAAAGAGCCGAGCGCGACGCCGACGACGCCCGCGATGAGGGATTGATGGATTCGGATCTCGTCGCGATCGCCGGTTTCGTCGTGTTGTTCGTCTTGATGGCGCTTCGCGTGCCCATCGGCATCGCCATGGGGCTTGTCGGCGTCGGCGGTTTCGCGGCGATTGCGGGTTGGGGGCCGGCGCTCAAGCTCCTCGCGCATTCGCCGATCCGCACCGCGACCGATTACGCCTTCGCCGTCATTCCGCTCTTCTTGCTGATGGGCGCTTTCGCCTCGAGTTCGGGCATGAGCCGTGAGCTTTTCCGGGCCGCGAACGCCTTTCTCGGTCACCGGCGGGGCGGTCTCGGCATGGCCACGATCGCGGCCTGCGGCGGC
>Ga0233425_10004391_pt1 | contig 23745 bp, 37 predicted proteins | sample Watercolumn_Towu_2_FD_181712 | JGI IMG/M metagenome (GOLD analysis project Ga0233425, IMG submission 181712) | Freshwater microbial communities from Lake Towuti, South Sulawesi, Indonesia - Watercolumn_Towuti2014_140_MG | ecosystem: Environmental > Aquatic > Freshwater > Lake | place... | reverse complement strand
CCAATATACAAAAAGCCATATTCCCGAAGTTGGTAGAGTTATAGGAATTGAAACTAAACTTTGAATAGGTTCGTAAAATAATTTAAGGCAAAGCATTATCAGCCCCAATATAAAGCATAGGGCATAGACCCAAAGCGTATATCTAAATGCGTATTTTTTACTCATCTTGTTTTTTTATCCGTTTATTTAGTTTAACCGAAATTATAATTATTCCTATTCCTACCAGAAGGCACAAAATCCCCCAAACTGGAAATTCTGAGTCTCTAATAGAAACATAAAAAGAAAGAAGCGCGAATAGAATAAACAAAAATCCTATGATGATTCCAATAATCAAAGAACTTACTCTTCCAATAGGAGTATACTCCTCGGCAGAAGTTATGTTTCTCTTGTTGAGAGCCAAATCCAAATCTTTTATGCTTCCTCTTTTTGCCATAATATAATAATTAACGCTATGCTATTTAAAAACCTATCTTAATTCGAGAGTGTTAGGAATTAGTGGCTTTTACATAAAAAATAAAGAAATGTTAAGAGACGTGGCTTTTGTTTTAAAAAAGATTATAAACTTTGATTGTTACAAAAGTGTATGGCTAAATATATAGATTGCTTTGTCGGTAAAGATGGCTTACTTTATATTGGGGGATTGAGAGAAAAGGGAGTTATTGGCTATATCAAACACTATTTTAGATATTTTAAACCAAGAATTATTTTCACTAAAAAAGAAGCTGAAAAGTTAGGAGCAACTAAAGAGCAAATAAAAAAAGGTTTTTATGTTAAATCACAAGATGGGATAAGGGTTCCCGTAGATGTATTTAATTGATTTATCTTTAATAACCCAGGACACCTTATAATTTCGTGGTTCAATAAAATCTTCTTGGTAAACCTTAAAAGGTCAGAAATATATAGATTATTATGATAATTGGAAAGAAGGGATTAGGTAACCTTATAATTATTATCTTAATTTCAATAGGGATTATTTTAGGTGGAACATATCTTTTTACAGATACATTTAGTAAGAAAGTTGATATATCATGGAAAAATTCTCAAGGAGATTTATGTTGGAGTTTTGATAAGATACACAATCTACAAGCAGGAGATATTATGTGGGATTGTAACAAAGCGTGTGGCTCAAAATATCATTTAGTCTCCAAAGATTATAAATGCAATACAGAGACGGGTAACGTAACTTGTATATGTGGAAGCCCATCTTAATAACCAAGTATTACTTTCTTTTTTTAATATCTAATCCCCAAAATATTTTACTTGGTGCTTTGATATTTACTTTTGTCTTTCCAAATGTTCTTTGAAAGTTTCTTGATTTTCCTATACTGAAAGGCTTTACTATCCCTTGAGATTGAAGATTTTTTAATCTTGGAGAAACTGCTGGGGGGGACAAATTAACTCTCTTGGATATTTGATGGGTTGTTCTTGGCTTAGGAATACCATCACCATAAAGAAATCTCAAAATATCTCTATCCATTCCATCAATTCTTTTTTTTATTCGGTCATTCATTATTAATAATCTCCAATTTTATCTCTTTTTTATCTCCATCAACAAGCCATCTTAATTCTTGACCTTTTTGCATTTTTGTTTTTTCTACAACGCCCCTAGGTATTCTCGTTAGTAAATTTCTTCCATCACTACTTATAGTAGATATTTGTTCTACTTCCGCTTTTGGTTCAATTAGTTCTTTTAATTTGTCTTCATCAATAGGCATATCCATTTTAAGTTAGTGTACTATTTAAACTTTACTAATTTCGTACACTTTATTTTAATTTTCATAATATAAATCGTACGAATAAATAAGTACACTTTATTAAAATAGAAAGATTTAAATACTTAGAGAAATTATATTAAGTATGAGTACACAAACAGAAAACAAAAATGGGCAAGGCAAAGTGCAGGAGTGGGCTTATCATCCATACTCCTTCGGGTGCAAATCCCGACTTGTCCACCCTTTAGGGCAGAGTGCAAAACTTGTCCACCATATTCACAATGGAATACAAAATAAATAACACGACAGAGCTTAAATACTTTTTGGAAAGCAGAGAACAAAAAGCACAGGCTATATTAGAGATAGGTAACCCTGAAACTATTGACGAATTTACTTATTTAGTGCCTTCCCAAAATTCAGATAAGAAATACCATGTTACTCATATTGATAGCTATTCTTGCGAATGTCCTGACTATCAATTTAATTGCAAAGGCAAGGGATTATACTGCAAACACATTAAAGCTATCTTATTATTTGAAAAGTTAAAAGCAAAATACGAAGTAGAACCACAAGTAGAAAAAGAGATAGAATTAATTATAGAACAACCCCAAAAAGATGTATGCCCTTATTGTTCTTGTGATAAGATGTTTAAGAGAGGACAAAGACAAACTAAAACAGGGATTAAGCAATTATTCTGCTGTAAAGAATGTAAAAGAAGATTTGTTTTAGAACCAATAAAGAATATTAAGGGAAATTCTAAGTTAGTATGTTTGGCTATGGATTGTTTTTATAAAGGTTTATCTTACAGAGATATTTCAGACCAATTCTCTCAATTCTACGGCTTAAAAATATCTCATGTAACGATTAGAGATTGGGTGTTGAGATTTTCAGAGTTAATGGAAAAATACTCTCAATCAATCCAACCTCAAACACAAAGCAATATATGGAACGCAGACGAAACTTTGGTTTTGACTAAAAGAGGGAAAGACAGAAATAACCAAAATAAAGAATACGATTATGTTTGGAACGTAATGGATAATAAGACTAAATTCCTATTAGCTTCTATTAATTCAGGTAGAAGTAGAAACAGCAAAGACGCACAGAAAGTATTTGCAGAGGCATTAAAGCAGAATGGGAAAGTGCCTTACCAAATAATCTGCGATAAAAACCCAAGCTACCAAGATGGATGTAGAAGAACATTCAGAAATTGGGGGGCAGAAAGAAAGGTTAAATTTACTTCAATAGTCGGAAAAAGAAAGCAAGTCAATAATAATGCAATAGAGAGCCATCATGCTTTAATGAAGGATTTTCATAAAGTCAGAAAGGGAGTTACAGAAACTCAAATCTATCAAGATGGTTTTAAAGTCTTTCATAACTTCATTAGAAAATCGGCAAGACGAGGATTAACACCAGCAGAGAAATGCGGAATTGGAGTTAAAGGAAATAGGTGGAATACTCTCTTATTGAATAGTTTAAAGGTATCTTCTTAGATACCAGATTATTACAAATAGTAAAAGAATAAGAAATATTTGGTCTAGCGTAACCATCTATCCAAACCTCCATTTGATTAAAGAATAAATTAGAATTGAGAAAAATCCTCCAAAACCAAGTGATGGCAGACTACAAGTTGAAATCCAACAATTATTAGCTCTAAAAACATCAAAAGCCCACTTAGCTAAAAGACCCAAGAGTATTCCTAACAAAGTTAAAAATATCTTTTTATGTGATTCTTTATCTGCTTTTGACATTTTTCTTTTTTATGTAATTTAGAATTATCACTGCGAACAAGATGTAAATTAAAGCAACGATTATTAAGTTTAAAATTAAAGACACTCTTTTGTCCATTAATAATGTGAAAGAACCAAATCGGTATATAAGAAACCATGAAAGAAATAATAAAAAGATTAAGAAAATATCTTCCCAAATAACCTCTTTTTTCATGAAATAACTTATGTTTTTAGTATATTTAACCATTTTGTTTTATTTAAGCCACGCCTCTTAACACCATTATTCAAGCCATGAAAACTTAACACACCCTTGCAAATTTCAGTATCTCCGCAGGAGTTTGCGACAAATATATAAGTAAGTAATCTTTTGTTTTAATTATGAAACTATATCATGGTTCTCCACAAAATCTCGATGTCCTGAAACCACAAAAAGCAAAAGGAATGAATGAATTCGAAAACATAACTGGTGTTTTTCTAACTAAAACTTTTCTTCATGCCTCATTATATGCTATTGGAAAAACACTGAAAGGAAAAACAGCTTTTGGTGTATCTGAAAACAAATTGATAATTTTAGGAAATCTAAAACCAGAAGCATAAAAAAGAAATCTCGACATTGGATCTGCATTTTGACCATCAAAATGGGATCTCAACTTTCTAAATTCTTCAGGGGGAGTTTTGAGACTTAAATAATCAAGTCTTTCTGCAAGGGAAGTCACAAGAGAACTCTTTCCAACACCATCAGGACCTTCTACAACAATAAATTTAGGACGGGAAGATAAGATCATATTATTTCCAAAATCTTATGCCTTGGATCTCCTTTCTTCATTGCAAACTCAGAACCGGCAGGAAGCCCTTTCATGGCAATAAAAATTGGCGAATTTGGAGTTATAACCACTACTTCTTTCCCATCAGACTCTATACTTTCACCGCCACCATATGGGAGAGCATAATAATCGCAAACTTCTGCCCCTCTTGGAAGTGCTATTCTGGCTATACAACCTAAAGAGACAGTAGTAAGATTTGGGGATGGAGCAAAATTCCTCAAAAGAGAAAGACCATTACGAATATCTGTTTGCCTAACTGTTAAAGAATCGGCCAGTTTCCCATATTCTTCCTTTGAAGAGTCATATCTAGATTGCATCCTGCCCGGAGATGTTTGGGCAAACTCCTTTGCGCTGGCTATCGATTTAGCAATATTATCTAGGGAAGAAGATACTTTTCTTATAACTTCATTCAGCAAAACTTGTTTATTATATCCTATCATGTAAATCTCAACCAAAAAACCGTATTTAAGGGTAGTTTAAATTTCTGGTTTATAATATGCGTTCAGTTAAGCGAATTACTTAACATAATTTGGAAAAGTATTTAAGCATGCCCTGAGAAAAAAGACTATGAAAATCGAATATGAAGCAACCTTTATCGATATAAAGAAAGACCAAGTTCGCCAGAAACTTAAAGAGTTAGGAGCAACTTTAAAGAGAGCAGAGTTTATGCAGAAAAGAGCAACATTTAATCTTCCAAGGGGCCATGAAATAAATGGGGGATGGCTAAGAGTTAGAGATGAGGGAAATAAGATAACCCTTACTCTTAAGGTAGTGGACGGTAACAAAATTGAAAACCAAAAGGAAATACTCTTAAATGTTGACAGTTTTGAACAGGCAGTAAGTCTCTTATCGACTATTGGTTGCTCAAAGAAATCATTTCAAGAAAGCAAAAGAGAACTTTGGATTCTTGATGGCACAGAAATAACTATAGATGAATGGCCTTTCCTAGAACCGTATGTAGAAGTGGAGGGAAAAACAGAGCAAGCCGTCAAAGATGCCTCTAAAAAGATGGGTTTTGATTATAGCAAAGCATTATTTTGTACAGTGGATACAATTTACGAAATGAAGTATGGTGTATCGAAAGATGTCGTAAATAAAACACCCGAAATAAAATTTAACACAAAAAATCCTTTCTCAAAATAAAAAATCATTCCTATTTCCCGTTCCTCCTCTGATTTTCTTTTTCAATATCTTCGAGGGTAATTCCTTCTTTAGCCATAGTTACAAATAGGAAATAGATTAAATCAGAACACTCCCAGATCAAATTATCTCTATCTTTTGCAGTTATAACCTCTGCAGCTTCCTCTACGAGCTTTCTTTTTGATAAAAAAAGATCTTCAATTAGTTTTTTAGTGTAAGATTCGGGATTATTCTCATCTATCCTTGATTTTATTTTGTTGTATAAATCAGATAAGGTGAATCTTTGTTCTTCTTTCCCTCTAATTTTAGTGAAACAACTATAATTTCCAGTGTGACAGGCGTTGCTCTGAGGTTTTACAACCAATAGAACGACTATATGTAATCTTCAATAATGAAATGTTGTTTGGCAAATTACATTGAGCTAATTTATTTAATACTGATATACTCTCGGTCGGTATTTTATGGAATGGTAGACTATGTTTTATCAGAAAATCTTCTAATTTGGATCCTTCTTCGTCATTTGGAACAATATAGAGTTCTATTTTCATTTTTATTACTTATATCTTAATGCAAGGTTGCTCATTTTATTCGTATCTTAATGCAAGGTTGCTCATTTTATTCATATCTTAATGCATCAACTGGACGGACCTTTGCAGCTTGCCAGGCAGGATAAGCTCCGCTCAGAGCTCCTGTTAGAGTTGCGAAAAGAATACAACCTGCAAAAAGATACCAAGGAAAGATAGGGGATAGGAAAGACCAACCCAAACTGACAAGAACTTTTTTTGCGAGTGAAGAAAATGCAAACCCCAAGATAACCCCTATTATTCCTCCAGTTAGACCCAAGACTCCAGATTCAAAGAGAAACATCTTAAAGACTTCAGAATTTCTTGCACCAATTGATTTGATTACTCCTATCTCTTTTGTCCTCTCCAAAACTGAAGTTACCATAGTATTGGCAGTGTTTACTGCCGAGACGATTACAGAGATAAGTGCAATGAGAAGCACAAAATAAACAATTACATTTAAGGCAGTCATGTAAGTATTCAACATTTCCTGAAATGACTGAACGAAGAAGTCTTCCTTTCCTTTTTGGAGGCCACGTTCATTTCTTAAACCCTTCTCAACATTTTCTACAACCTGCCTTATATTTTTAGTGTCAACACGCGCAATAGCCATGGAATAACTAACCTTTGAAGTATATAGATCCCCGAAGTAATTATTAATAACATAAATTTGCGAATCGTCTTGTGGATTTCCTACCTCACTCATAAATCCAATGATCTTCAGTCTTTTACCCTGAACTTCTATTTCATCGTTTAGATCGTAAGCCTTAGGGAATATTTTGTTCTCAATCTGATAATTATGGCCTAAAACTACTTTTCCAGAATCGCCAGCTTTGAGAAACCTGCCTTTGCTAACATTCATGTTTGATAGTTCGAATATTAGAGGTTTGTCGGGATCATAGCCTATTAGAAAGATATATTTTGTTATAGATGATTGTTTTATTTGAGCTGCTTTTGAGTACATCCCTGTTGCTTCGTAAACACCTGACGCTTTTTCTATAGCCCTTATATCCGTATCATTTAGAGAGAAAGTATCATCAATTCCTGGAGCACCGAGCCCTTTAGGCATGATAGTTATTTTATCTGCAGAACTTCCTGTTGTGAAAGAGTTGACATAGGAAAATAAACCTAACCCGAAACTAACAAAGACAAATATTGTTGCTATACCTATGAAAATGGAGAGAATTGTTAAAAGATTACGGGTTTTTCTATGAACAAGACTTCTTAGCGAATAGGTTACTATCTCTTTGCTTATCATTTTTATCCTCTTAGTGCATCAACAGGATTTTGTCTGGCTGCTTTCATTGCGGGAGCAATTCCGGCCACTGCCCCTATAATGAAACTGCCTATTAATGTGAGAATTATCAGTGTGAAATTTAGATCTGGCCTCATTGTAGATCCTATGAAGGAATTTATCTCGAGTGTACCTACATAACCTGCTCCGGCTCCAATTAAAACTCCTGAAATACCACCAACCAGCCCTAGCATCCCTGATTCTATAAAGAATTGATAGAATATATCTGAGTTTTTTGCACCAATTGCTTTCATTATCCCTATTTCTTTCCTTCTTTCCAGAACTGAAGTGGTCATAGTATTTACAATCCCAATTGCTCCCACAATAATTGAGATGAGGGCAATTATGACTATGAATATTTGTACACCTAAAAGAATTTGATTGACTGTTGCTAGCACTGCCTGAGGTGTCGAAACTGAAAAGTCTTCTTCACCCTTCTTAACATTTCTTCGATCCCTTAACAACTTCTCGATATCTGCTTTAATTTGAGGCATTGCATCTTTACTTGTTGCTTTTACAGCAATTAGATCAACATGGTCGTCATTATTAGTTATCCCTCTTAGTTCATCATCATCGATAAGAATCACTTTATCCATAATAAAACTGCCTTTCTTTTCCATTATCCCTATAACTCTGAAATCTTTTCCATTCAGAGTAAGAGAATCACCTACCTGAATTGCTTTGCCAAATCTGTTTTTGTCTTTATCTGTAAAGTCATTTCCTAAAATGATTTTGTCAACGTCATCATCTCTTAACTCTCTCCCGAAGTCTATTGTTAAATCAAGTGTTTCGAAAATAGCTGGTCGACTCTTGCCCTTTGGAAGAGAACCTGCAAAAGAGATTACTTGTTTGTCGTTAAAATCCGCCTTAAGATATTCTATATTTCTAGGAATTGATAATTCAACGTTATTTATCTTTTCGATAGCATCCGCATCATTAAGAGTTAAAGGAGTAACAACTCCCGAACCCGGAGGACCGTAACCTGAAAGACCCCCCGCTTGAACTGTAAGGACTTGTGTTGAGCTAACTCCAAATTGGGCGTTTACTGCTTCTCGAAGACCATCTCCGAGTGAAATAAGTGCTACAACTACTGCAATACCTATAAAGATTCCAAGAAGAGTCAGATAACTTCTAAGCCCTCTTCTTTTTAGGTTCTTGTATGCTAGAGATATATAGTCCGTTATCATGAAGATTATTGTCTAGAGGGTTTCCACTTTCCACTTATCTTCTTTAATTTCTTCTCTACCTTGCCGTCTTTTATTTGGTATATAATTTTTGCGTGCTCCTGAGCTAGTTTTGGATCGTGAGTAACCATAATTATTGTTTTTCCCCTTTCATTTAAATTATTGAGAAAATCCATTACTTTTTCTCCCGTTTTTGTGTCAAGATTTCCGGTTGGCTCGTCTGCAAGGATTACTTCTGGGTCGTTTGCTAATGCTCGAGCAATAGCGACTCTTTGTTGTTGTCCTCCAGATAGCTGATTAGGATAATGGTCCATCCTATCTCCAAGTTCAACCATTTCCAATAATTCCTCTGCTTTCTTTTCTCTTTCTGAACTTTCAATACCCTGGAACATCATTGGAAGCATTATATTCTCTTTTGCAGTTAAGTTCGGGATCAGATTGAACTGTTGAAAGATAAAGCCTATCCTTTTTCCTCTTAATTGTGCTAGATCAGACTCGTCCAGATGTTCTATATTTGTTCCATCGAGAAATATTTTTCCTCTTGTTGCTAGGTCTAAACTGCCAACAAGATTCATCGCAGTTGATTTACCAGATCCAGATGGGCCCATTATGGCTACAAAATCGCCATCATGAATTTTGATATCCATTCCGTCTACTGCTTTTACAACGGCTTCACCCATTCGATAGTATTTTGCCACATCTTTTAATTCAATTAAGCCAGGATTCATATTAATAGTTGGAAAAAGAGGTATAATAATCTTATGTAATCAGGCACATAATAAGCTCTAAAAATGGTTTTCTTAGTCTTAAGGAAGGCAAGATTTTGATTCGCAAAAGATTTAAAAAGCACTTTTTGCCATTAATAGAATGATAATTCCAGTTAGATGTGTGGGCTGTGGGAAGCCTATCGGGCAACTTTATGACAAATTTAAGAAGAAAGTGGACTCTGGCGAGGACGCTGGAAAGGTTCTTGACGAGCTTGGACTAGAGAGATATTGCTGCAGAGCAGTATTGTTAGGACATGCTGATATGCTTTCTGAAGTTATGCAATTCAAGAAGGCCTAAAGTCCTTTTTGTCTCATTCAACTTTAACAAGTTGAAGATTTAAGAAAGCTTAAACTTATTTCTATATTGACAATTTTCGCATATAACTGTTTTATAGATGCCTTTTTTATTTTTTGATATTGATATATTGCCTTTTAGTTGGGAAAGGCAGGATTGGCAATATAACTTCCTGTAATTGCTGAGTTTAATTTTATATTTCATCGCGAGTCTTTTTATTTTCTTTAAATCTTCTGAAGAGAATCTCTTTTGGAAGAAATGGGTTATTTTTTCTTGTACCTCTTTCTTAGACATATCGGTTTTCATGTAAAAATTACGAAAGAGAGATATATAAAATGATTCATAGCAAAAAAAGAAAAAAAGAAGACAGCATCGGTATTTCGCCTCTTGACGGAGACTAATGTACACGACGTAGCCTGCTTGTCTTCTGAGATCGGAACGGGATCAGGAATTTCCAGGCGACTATGGCCGTCTTCAAAAGTAAAGCGAATAGTAGAGTATAAAAAGCTTTCTTTTTATTGTTTTATTGTCATGTTGACTATGCGGGGATAGCAAAGTGGTCAAATGCGACAGCCTCAAGAGCTGTTCCTTTAGTAGGTTCGGAGGTTCGAATCCTCTTCCCCGCATCCTATTCTTAGTCAGGTGCGGGTACTGAGATGAAGGATTGAATCTCGCCACTCGCATTTTACCTTCTCATTTTTGATAAGGTTTTTATAGTCCTTTTCTTTATTTGCGATATGAATAATAAGGTGAAGGGGTGGCTTCTTGAACTTCCAGCATTATTGATGTTAGTTATTTCGTTTATTGGCGGGATAATTGCACACACCACTGGTGCTTACCGATTTGCAAGTACTGGAGGATTTATCTTTTTTATAATCGTTATGCTTGCGTTCATAGCTATGTTCTTGGCAGGCAAGTACTACGACTCTAAAATCCATCCTTTTTAGTTGATGTTAGTTAATCAGATAATTTTAAAATGAGTGTTGTTTCTATGATTTTGTGCAGCTGTAGCTCAGCCTGGATTAGAGCACTGCCCTCCTAAGGCAGGGGTCGTAGGTTCAAATCCTATCAGCTGCGTCAAACAAAAGCATTTAAAAAAGACTTTCTTTTGAATTTTTGATGAATAATTCGCTTGCGTATGTATCTGCTTTTGCAATAAGATTATACGCCTCTAGTTGCCATCCTGATTCTAAAATTATTCGATTAAGGGGCGCTCAAAGTGAACAAAGACCTTTGCTACCGCCGAAAAGAGCGATGCCCGAGATTGTTAGCTCTGAAACTCGATTGCGTGCTCCTGTCGAGGATAAACCTTTTTATGAAGGTGTTCAACGTAAACATAGAAATAATAGGGCAAATTACAAAATAGTCTGTAGATAATAAGATTTAAAACAGCTTAAATTTTATCTATTTAAAGCGCCGGTAGCATAATGGTTAGTGTGTCTGCCTTCCACGCAGACGATCCGGGTTCGAACCCCGGCTGGCGCATTCGGTTATTCACTAAGTTTAAAATAAGGCTTAGAAAGCCTTAAGGAAGATTAGATTGCTATCGCAAAGGATTTAAAAGGAATAAATGAGAAGGATAAATATAGCAAAATGGAACAACATCAAGAAGGTAAATTGAGCAAATGGTATGACCATTCTTATAAATGGATGTTGATGATACCTGTTTTGCTTTTGCTCGTCTCTGTTGTTTATTTATATCAATTTAATTCGGCAAATGGAGATTTAATTAAGAAAGATGTTTCTCTTACTGGTGGAACAACGATAAGTTTGTTTGATGCAAAGGTCAATGCCAATGATTTGAAAGCTGAATTGGCTGCCAGTTTTCCTGATGTTGAAACAAGAGGAATCTCAGATATCCAAACCGGAAAACAGATAGGGCTGATAATTACTACTGGGTCTGGAATAGACGAAGTTAAACCTGTTTTGGAAAAGTTTTTGGGTTATTCATTAACTAGCGAAAACTCCTCTGTTGAATTTACAAAGTCAACTATTTCTGCAGGATTTTATTCTCAACTTAAAAATTCTATAATTGCTGCTTTCTTGCTTATGGCTTGTGTTGTTTTCTTGAGATTTGCACATTCTAAAAAAATGAAAGCAGCTACACTGATGCTATCTGCTTTAGGAGTTGGAATTGCACTAGCCGATGTCCCTGAATTAAAGAATGTGATGATATTTGTTGTGTTTATTGGATTGATTTATGGCTTATGGAAAGGTGAAAAAGATAAAAACAGAAATTATTGGTTATTTGGTTCCGCCATTGTTTCTTGGATATTGCTATTTGCTTATCCGGCGCAATGGTTACTGATTCCTTTGCTTGTTGCATTATCTTATTTGTACATCACTGTATCTATGCCGAGTTTTATGGTTATCTTATGTGCTTTTGCAGATATCGTTATGACTATTGCGATTGTTAACTTTTATGGTATGACTATCTCTCTAGCAGGAATAGTTGCGTTTTTGATGCTTATCGGGTACTCTGTTGACACAGATATTTTAATGACTTCTAGATTGTTGCACGAGAAAGAGGGCACAAAGAACCAGAGACTTTGGGGAGCTTTCAAAACAGGAATAATGATGACTCTGACTGCAATTGTTGCTGTTGGAATTTCTTTGATAATTGTTGGAGATATATCGGCAACATTACACCAGATATTTACCATAATCTTAATTGGACTTTTCTTGGATATAATTAACACTTGGATAACAAATGCCTCGTTATTAAAGTGGTATATGGAGGCTAAGAATGAAGATTAATTGGAGTTGGAGAATTTGGTTATTGATAATATGTATTGCTTTGTCTATTTTGGCGATAAAACCTAGCTTTGAATCGGGAGTTGTTGTAAAATCTGTCGAGCTTAACACAACAGCTTATGACGCTGGACTAAGAGCTGGAGAATTGATAAAGAGTATTAATGGAATTAATATAGGCGATAAAGCAGATTATGCAAATGTTAGTGACATATTGTTTGCAAATAATGAGAGTATAAGGGTTGATGTTAAAACTGGTAATGGTGATTATACTTTCCTTGCAAATGGATTAGATCTAACTATTGAGGATGTTCCTAGAACTAGAATACAAACTGGGCTCGATTTAAGAGGTGGAGCAAGAGCACTTGTTCAACCAGAAGAAAAATTGAGTGATCAACAAATGGATGAATTGATCTCCATAAGTAGAAACAGATTCAACGTTTATGGATTGGCAGATGTAAATATCAAATCGGTTTCTGATCTTACTGGAAATAAATATATGTTGATTGAAGTTGCTGGAGCAACTCCTGCTGATTTAGAACAATTGATTGCACAGCAAGGAAAATTTGAGGCAAAAATAGCAAATCAAACAGTATTTGAGGGCGGAAAGAAAGATATAGCAGATGTTTGTAGAAATGACGCAAAATGTTCAGGCATTGAATCTTGTTCGCAGGTTCAAGGCGGATATGCATGTAATTTTAGATTTGCGGTTTATCTCACTGAAGAAGCTGCTCAAAAACATGCAAATATAACTGGCAACTTGGTCCTTGATGAAACTGGCAAATATTTGAAAGAAAAATTGTATCTTTATGTTGATGAAAAAGAAGTTGATTCTCTTCTTGTTGGAGCTGAATTAAGAGGAAAAGTTACAACTCAAATTTCTATACAGGGGCCTGGACAAGGAAAAACTCAAGAAGAAGCATACAATGATGCTAAAGTTAATATGAATAAGTTGCAGACAGTACTTCTTACTGGAAGCTTGCCTTACAAATTAGATATTGTTAAATTAGATACAATTTCTCCGGTTTTGGGAAGTAGATTTAATCAGCTTATTCTTATTGCTGGAGCAGCTTCTATAATTGCTGTTGGGTTAATTGTTTTGATAAGATATAGAAAGTTTAAAGCATCTCTTGCGTTGTTGTTTACCTCGTTCTCAGAGATTATTATCATATTGGGAGTTGCTGCTTTGATTAAGTGGAATCTTGACTTGCCTTCTATTGCTGGAATATTAGCAACAATAGGTACTGGGGTTGACCAGCAGATAGTTATTCTTGATGAAGCAAGAAAGAATAAGCAACTTAGCATTGGAGAAAGAATGGGCCGAGCATTGTTCATAGTTATGAGTGCCTATCTTGTTTCTCTTGTATCTTTATTACCTTTGTATTGGGCTGGAGCAGGATTATTCAAGGGATTCGCAATTACAACAATAATTGGGATTACAGCAGGAGTATTCTTAACACGACCTGCTTTCTCAGATATGATTAAGAATATTATTGATTAAGACTATATAAAATATTAAAAAGCAGTTATATTAAATTCTAACATGACTAAGCGATTGTTGAATTGTGGAGATGTATTTTTAGATTCTGCAAGAGGTTTTGATGTTTTACCAATACCTGCTGAAAACTTATTTGAAGTTGGGCAGTTTAGAACTAGGGGTCTTTATCCCTGGCAAGTTTTGCAAGAAGTTAGAAAGACTTGGGGTTCGCAAGTATATTACACTCTTGAAAGAGATGAGGGAAGAAGAAATATAGCTCTAGTTTATGAAGATATTTCTAAATAGTGATTACTTTATTTTTGAACAAGCCTTCTTAGCGATCCAATTACCGAGAGAAAATTCCCTTTGATATAAACTTCCTTGCATTGAGAAGAGATAAATGGTGTCTAATAAGGAATGCAGCAACATTCCTGCGAAAATAAAGAAAAAACCTTTCCAAGCAAAACCCAGTAGAAATATAAATGTGTGAAACTCAATTGTATGTAGAATGTGAAAGTCTCCTTTGCTGAATATTCCTTTTCTGTGTTGTTGTTTTTGTATTTCTCCTTGAACTTTGTGATAATTGAATGCCTTGAACAAACTTAGATCATTGTTCTTTATTGCAGCAACAACATAATGGTCAAAATCCATCAGAAATGAAGAAAAAAGAAATAGTCCTAGAAAAAACAAGGGTGTTTTGGGGAAGAAAAACCAGATTGCAACTGTCAAAATAATTCCAGATAAAATGTGATATCTTGGTAGCATTTTTGAGTTTTATTTTTAAAAGCAAACTTTTATTGTCGAACTAACAATCCCTGAACTTGCTGGAAGCACATTTAATGCTCCAGTCATAGTCTTATTACAGACTCCTTTGGTTATGTTCATCAATTGTTTTTCGGTTCTTGTGGCATTTCTAGAATATATCATTGTAAACTGATATCCTTTAATGCTAGGGTTATTTCCATTCAATAAGGATGCATCAAGTATTGAAGGTATTGTTGAATTCAAAGCATCACAGGAGGTTTTTCCAGAATCGCATTTGTAACCTTCCATGCAATACCCTATCAAGTCATTTAACTTTGCATTAGATCCTGCGTAAACAACGCAATCTGAAGTGTATTCCATCATACTTCCGAGAAACTGCGAGTATATGTTGCTATTCAATTCTTGGCCAGTATCTGACTTCCTTAACATTAGCCCCATCATGATTAAAAGAACTATGCAGACTAAGACAATTATAACTACAAATCCTGCTATTTCTTCTTGTGCTTGTTTGTTTTGTTTTATCTTATCTAACTTCATTTTTATTTGATTGAATTGCTTGCAGCATGAATTATCCCTAATTCACATTTTATGCTTTTTATTTGTTGATCATATCTACACAAACTTGCGAATGCATCTGATGTCGTTCCGAAGTTTGGAGTGTTTATGAGGATTATTTTATTGCAATCAGGATAATTGCCGACAGAACATTCTTTTGCAAGCTTTTTTGGATAAAGAATCTCAAAAGATAGATAGTCTAATCCGAAAAATCCTTGGTAGGTTGTTCTGTTCTTTAGAAGAATTGCCTTGTCCATGTCTACGCAAGAGGCACAACCCGCATATCTTAACTCAGGAATACTCGATAATTTTTGGACTAACTTATATACTTTTTGATCTTCAAGCGAGGAAGCAGTTTTTTTCAATGAGTTCATCCTTATTGAGAAATAAACTAATGAAACTAGTACGAAAAATATTACAATTGCTACTAATACGAATGCCATTTGTTGTATTTTTAATTGTGCTTGTTTGTTTTTTGTTGTATTAGCCATTTTTGATTTTGTTAGAATAACGGGCAATCAAGCGGTTTATTTTCGTCTTTCAGATTATCTGAGATTCTGTTTATTGAATTTAATGAAAGTGTTGAATTCATTGAAGATGTTAAATTAGCATAAGTTATTAACTCTGCTTGAAGAGCTGTTGAGGTACATCCTTTTGTGCTTAGAAAATCTGATTTTGAAGCATATAACATAGCCAACTCTCCAGTTCTTTTCATTAGTCTTTTAACTTGGCATTCGTATAATGCTGGGTCCGTAAAAATTGCCGCAAAGAGAAGAGCATTTTTATCGCCCTTTAGGTAATACTCAGCAGGCATCCCTTTCTTTTTTACAGATAATGCGTCTCTGTCGACATAAATGTTGGCGCTTGTTGAGCAAGATCTATCAAAGCAAACTTTTGTTTCATTTATTTGACAATTTGTGTCGTTTAGGTTTATGTTTTTAAGATTTAGGGCGCTAACATCATCAGTGATGTCTTGCTGGGCGCCAATAAAGCAATATTTTTGATTATTACTCCACATTATAATCAAATCTGCTACCTTATATGGTAGAGAAAAGGGTTTAGATAGGATGTAAAAGTTTTTTCCTTGAACAACTGAGGATGAAAAGAGATATTTATTATAAAATTTTGAAGATATTGCGGGCTTTTCCCAATCATTGCCGCCCATTCCTGATTTTGAGGCAGCGGAGATTTTTTGAGTTCCGAATGTTCCGACTAGGTCGCACTCGTTGTATATTCTTGTTTCTTGAGGTGTTGTGATTTGGGTTGACTTTCCAGATTCAACTGATGTCTCTACAGGCGTCAATAGGGTTGAAAGTTCGCTCCCCAATTCTGTGTCTTTCGCTTTTCTTTCAACATTGACTAACTTTGTTGTTGCATAAATTGCAATGAGAATTATTACAACACCTACAACTATTGCAAACATCCAGGCAAAATTTATTTCGACTGCTTTTTTATTTTTAATTGAAGATATCATTTTATTTTACTTTGATAATAATACGTATGCTGAAGTAGAATTCTTTGACAAAGTAATTGTTACTTTTCCAGATTCAACGGGGACGCAGAAGAACCTTGGAATTTGAACGTGCTCTGCCAAACTATTTGCTAATTGAGTGTTACATGCGTTTGTAAATGGATAGAGAAAAACGTTCTTACCTAACCCTTTAAATCTGAGAAGAGATTCATACTGGGTTCTAGAAGTATTGGCTGGATTTCCAAGAGTTAAGTTTCCAAAACAAATAGAGTTAATGTTTCCTGGAAGCTTGCCTGTAAAAGTTTTTTGAGTCATTGATGATGCCCATGCTTTGTCTATTTCACTTTGAAGATCAGAATAAAATAGCCCGGTGTCAGAACATCTACTAAGCCTCATAAAATGAGAAATCACATAGAATGCAATTGCAAGGGTTGCAATTATAATAATTATCCCAAAAATAAAACCAAAAGATATGTCTATTTGCCCTTCTTTTTTAGGCTTATTCTGGACCCTATTTACTCTTTTTATCACCATAAATAAACATAGATTAATGGATATTAAAAGCTATTTGTTATTGCTATCTCTCAATTCCTTTTATTGTTCCAGAAACTCTCAAAACACGAAGGTTTGATTTTGAGGCTTCTATGGCGGCTCTGACTTTTGTTAGCTCTGAGCGCTCTATGGCTAGAATCGTATTTGTTTTATTGTCTACAAAGATAGGAGATGCTTTGGCATAGCCTAGAATTCCGATGTAGTCTAAGATTGCCTTTTCTATTCCCTCCTTTTTTCCTTCAATTAGAAGGTAGCGTTTCTTAATTCTTTGACTTGGTTTTGATTTTAGTTTCATTTTATTGGCAAGATAAATAGGAATTTGGTTTTTAAAAACCTATTTAGATTCCACTAAAAGAGAGTTATAGAAAGATTTAAATATAGATATAGATATATTTATAGATATGAAAACTACAATAGCAGTTAAAGATAGCACAGTTCAGATATTAGCTAGGCTTAGAGAAAAGATGAAGGCGAAGAGTATTGATGAAACTATAATAAGAATCGTTAACGAAACTGGGAAGATTCAGAAATCTAGATTTGGCTCACAAAAATGGTTGAGAAAGTTCTCGAGAGAGGATCGAGCAAAATTCCATGAATTATGATTATATTATAGACTCGTATGCTTGGGTAGAGTATTTTAATGGGTCCAAAGAGGGAGAAAAAGCTACTTCTTTTATAGAGGGTGGAAATTCAGCCACCTCTTCAATAAGTATTGCAGAATTGACTGCAAAATACCTTAGAGAAAATAAAAAGTTTGAGGAAGATTTTGAGTTTATAATGTCGCGAACGAAGATAATAAATGTTGACCAGAAAATAGCAAAACTAGCTGGAGAATTAAATTTTGAGAATAAGAAAAAGATGAAAGATTTTGGAATGGCTGATGCAATAATACTTGCAACAGCGAAGTTGGTAAATGGTAAAATTATAACGGGGGATGAACATTTTAGAAATTTAAATTCTATAATGATTAATTAATACTTATGAAAATACATGCAATCGGGGGATATGATGAAGTTGGAAAGAACATGACTGCTGTGGAAATTGGAGAAGATGTTATTCTTTTTGATTGTGGACTATTTTTACCAGCAATAGTAGGTGTTGAAGAAAGAGAGAAGATACCTACTGAAAGAGGAATGAGAAACTTAGGGGCATTGCCTGATGATCTTTATTTGGATAAACATGGATTGAAAGATAAAGTTAGAGCAATTTTAATATCTCATGCACATCTTGATCATGTAGGCGCAATTCCATATAATGCTCCGAGATATCGCGCACCAGTTTTAGGTAGTCCATACACTATTGAGGTTTTGAAAGTTTTGATGAGAGACAATAATCATCAGATACCGAATAGAATAATTCCAATCCCATTAGATGGACATTATATCATCAATGGGAAAAGTGGAAACTATAAAGTTGAATTTATAAACATGACACATTCGACAATTCAAAGCACTATAGTTGCCTTGCATACTCCTGAAGGAGTTGTACTTTATTCTGATGACTTCAAATTAGATAATACTCCTATTTTGGGAGATAAACCTAACTATAAGAGACTGAAAGACTTGTCAAGAACTGGAAAAGGAGTTATTGCATTGATTGCTGATTGCTTATACGCTCCAGATGATAGAAAAACTCCGAGTGAGAAAATTGCTAAAGGATTGTTAGAAGATGTATTATTTACAACAGATAATAGAAAATCTGGGCTTGTTATTACGACGTTCTCGTCACATATTGCTCGATTAAAGACGATAGTTGAATTTGGACAAAGATTGAACAGAGAAGTGGTTTTCGTCGGAAGAAGTTTAAGTAAATATGTTGAAGCTGCAAGAAATGTGGGGATGGCAGGGTTTACAAAAAATGTGCAAGTTTTAACATATAGAAGACAACTTGACAAGGCACTTGCTAGAATAAACAAAGACAAGAAAGATTATATTATTGTTTGTACTGGACATCAGGGAGAACCTGGAAGCGTGTTGGACAGAATGTCTAAAGGACAAATGGCATTTAAACTTGGAAAAGATGATCATGTTATATTTTCTTCAAAAACAATTCCATCTCCAGTAAATGAGTTGCAAAAAGAGCAGCTTGAAAAAAGATTGAAAAAACTAAATGTAAGAATTTTTGACAATGTGCACGTTTCTGGACATGGGGGAAGAGAAGATTTGAGAGACTTGATAAAATTGACTTCTCCTAAGAATATTATACCTAGCCATGGAGATTTAAAGAAAAGGACTGCTGGTGCAGCATTAGCCTCTGAAATGGGATACGAACTGGGCAAGAATATACATTTATTAAATAACGCTACACTTATAACTATATGAAAGACGAAATAATAGTTGGGCTAAAGAATGCTGTTGAAAGAGGATATACTATCGATCAAGCAGTTGCTAGTATGATCAACGCAGGATATAATGCTAGCGAGGTTAAGGACGCGGCAGGAGTATTTTTTGGAGCTTCACACATAATTTATTCTTCTGGAAAACCAGATAGTTCTGAACAAATGAGTACTAATTCAGCTGGTGAAACAATTGCACTGGCGAAAAAAGCTGAGGCTCAAATGCCCTTGCCTCAACAATCTATTAATCCTGCTGCTCCTGAAGTAAAAAAGGAAGGGCATGGAATGGTTATTATTCTTGTCGTTATTCTTCTACTTATTGTTGGTTTGCTAATAAGTTCTATGCTGTTCAAAGATCAAATACTTTCACTTTTTGGCTAAAATGATTTACAATCCTCGAGAAGATTCTTTTTTATTGGAAAGATATGTTAAACGGTGTTCTAAAGGCAAAAAAGTTCTAGATGTTGGAACTGGATCTGGAATACAGGCAATTTCTGCAAAAGAAGCTGGAGCAAAAAAAGTTGTTGCATGCGATATAAATCCCGAAGCAGTTAAAATAGTTAACGAAAAAGGTATCGAAACATTTAGGAGTGATTTATTTTCAAACATATGGGATAAGTTTGATTTGATTATATTTAATCCACCATATCTTCCTGAAGATGAAAGAGAAGATGAAGAAAGCAAATTGGTTACGACTGGTGGGAAGAAGGGTGATGAAATTATTGTAAAGTTTATCAAACAATCTAAAGAACATTTGAATAAAAAAGGAAAAATATTATTATTAATATCCAGTTTAACTCCTCAGAAGGATTTAATTGATTTAATTAATAAACTAGGTTGGGCATACAGAGTTCTTGGAGAGGATAAGTTTGATTTTGAAACTCTCCAAGTCTGGATCATTGAGTCTGACTAATTAATCTGTTCGCGCTTACATTGTCAATATATTCTTCTACTGAGGGACAACTTATTGTAAAGTGGCGCTTTAGAACATAAAAAGTTCTTATTTGTCGATCATCAAGTCTAGAATCAATTAGTCTTTGGTGTTCCAATTCAGTCACAATACCTGGTCTGTTTTCAAACCACATAATTTTAATTCGTGTTTTAAATATTTAAGCAAGACTATATTCGAATATGTAGTTCAATAGATAATTTTAAAAGTCATACCGAGTAGGAAATATGATGGAATTGACTCAAGAAACAATAATGAGGGCACAGATGATTGAACAAAAAGTGCATGAAATAGAGCAAAACTTGGAAGTTGTTAATGAACAAATAAATGAACTTGAGGCTTTTAAGAAAAGTTTGAGTAATTTTGATAAATCCGATAATAATGAGCTGCTTGCTTCTCTTGGAAAAGGAGTTTATGCTAAAACTGAAGTCAAAGAAAAGGAACTTTTGGTTAATGTTGGAAAAGATATTTATGTAAAAAAGAGTGCGAAAGAGACAATGGCTGTTATTGCTGAGCAAAATGCGCGATTAATGGAAGTTAGACAGCAATTAACGATGCGAGCTGAGGCGTATTCTAATGCTTTCCAAGAAATTATAGCCCAAATTCAAGCCTCACAGGGTAAATAGGCTTCGCACGTATATAGTTTATATGGCTTAAAAAGCCCGTATAAGGCCTTTGTGGGCTTATCGTCGATTTTTTAGAGAAGGTTTTTATACTAGTTTTGTTTAGATATATAACAAGGGGACTAAAGGCTATAAACCAGTAAAAAGAGATGGCGGATAAAAACGAGCTAAAGGCCATAGCAGATATTCTAAGAAAAGATTCTATTGAGATGACTACAAAAGCAGGGTCTGGACATCCTACTTCTTGTCTTTCGTGTGCTGATTTGATGGCTTGTTTGTTCTTTGAAGAGATGAGATATGATTCTGGGAACGCTGAAAACCCTGATAATGATGAGTTTGTATTAAGTAAGGGGCATGCTGCACCGATTTTGTATGCTTGTTTAAACAGATCTGGGTGTGCGAGATACGATCTTAATGGGTTAAGGAAGTTTAATTCTCCATTAGAAGGACATCCAATGCCTTTTACTAAATGGATAAAGTTTGCATCAGGAAGCTTGGGGCAAGGATTATCTCTAGGAGCAGGATTGGCTATTGGAATGAAGATGCAAAAGAGGAAAAATAGGGTTTATGTTCTACTAGGAGATAGCGAATTGGCTGAAGGAAACAATTGGGAGGCAATTCAGTTTGCATCTTACTACAAGTTGAATAATCTAATCGCAGTTGTTGATGCAAATGGTCTTGGACAGAGAGGAGAAACACAACTTGGAAACAATGTTAAAGAATATAAGAAAATATTTGACTCATTTGGATGGGAATCGGTTGTTATTGATGGACATAATATACCTCAAATATTGAAGGCATTTGAAAAAGCAAATAAAATTGAAAAACCCATGGTAATTATTGCTAAAACTATCAAAGGAAAGGGAATTTCATTCTTAGAGGGAAATGAAGGATGGCACGGGAAGGCATTGAATGATAAAGAAGCAGAAAAAGCAATAATGAAATTGCACATTCATCCGTTTCCAAATATAATAATACATAAACCATATCAATTGGAAGTAAAAGAAGAGAAGGAAAGGTCTCTAAAGCCTATTGCCTGGAAGGCAAAAGATATTTTCTCAACTCGAGAAGCATATGGACTTGCACTGGCGAACCTTGCTAAAAGTAATCCTAAGATAATTGCAATGGATGCTGAAGTATCTAATTCTACTTTCGCTGAAGAAGTTAAAAAAGTGAAAAAGAACCAGTTTATTGAGGGATTTATAATGGAACAGAATCTAATTTCTTCCGCACTTGGACTTTCAAAGAAAGGATTTAATGTTTTTGCATCAAGTTTCGCAGCATTTTTGGAAAGGGCACACGATCAATTGAGAATGGCTGCCTATTCAAAGCCAAATTTAACAATATGCGGAAGTCATTGTGGGGTATCAATTGGACAAGACGGGGCAAGTCAAATGGGGTTAGAAGATATTGGGATGTATCGAGCACTTCCAGGATCAATTATATTTTATCCTTGTGATCCTGTTTCAACTGAAAAGCTAACTTATCTTGCTTCGCAAACAAACGGATTAAAATACATAAGAACAACTCGTGGGAAAAATCTCAGCATATATGAGAAAGATGAAACTTTTGAACTCGGTGAATTTAAAATATTGAAAGAGAGTATTAAAGATAAATTAGTTCTTATTGGGGCAGGAATTACGTTACATGAATCTCTAAAGGCAGCAGACGAACTCAAGAAAGGAAAAATAGATGTTTCAGTTATTGATCTTTATTGTATCAAGCCTTTAAACATAAAGAAACTCTCTCAGTTTGTCAAATCTCATGGAAACAAAGTTATTGTAACAGAAGATCATTACAAAGAAGGCGGGATTGGAGAGATGCTTGCCTCAGAGTTAGCCAATACTGGAATTACAATTAAGCATCTTTGTGTTAAAGAGATTCCCCATTCAGGAGCTCCCGATGATCTACTTGACAAATATGGTATAAATGCCAAGGCTATTGTAGCTGAAGCGAAGAAAATTGCATAAATTTACAGTCAACAGAGGATTTTTAAGTAAGAAGATTCTAATCGATTTATGGTAAAAATGAAATTATGTGCTGATTGCAAGAAGAACGAATTTGAAGTTATCCCTTTTGCAAGATATAAGAGAAAATATTGCGATAAATGCAGTAAGAGAAGAAAAAAGTTATGGGATAATCAATGGAAAATTAAGTTTGAAGACTTGCCTGATGATTGATTATGTTCTGTTTCTGGATTTTGCTCTTTGTTGTTTTAAGAAATCATAATCTCTGCCTGGAAAACCCATCACATCTAAAGCATGCCCGAGCCTGACTGATGATTCATATTCTGCTAGTTCATAATCGTAACGCATATCTATTCTGCCAAGAAGTATATCTGCATCAATAATCTTAGATTTCCTCATACCGATTTCAGTTTAGAAGACCATTTAATAATTTGTATTAATGTGGATTGAAGCGATTACAACCATTAATGTTTATACCCTAACAATGTATCATAATTGGGATGACTTAGAACATCTAATGCGAATGACGTTATCTCTACCTCGTTTCCTATAATTGTGTATATTATTCTTCATCTATCTGCTAGTTCTATCCTCTAAAGATTATTTATCCCCTCTTTTAAGTATATTTTGGGATTCTTTCTTTGTGAATCTGAAATAAGGGAAAGATGGTACAAAGATATGTACGGAAAAGCAAAGTAACGGAAAGATTTAAATTACTTGACAACCTAGACAGGTTATAGGGAAATAGGACCTGACGAACCCCGTGCTTGACGCGGTTAGTAGGATTGACTGAC